>MOXH01000007.1_pt1 | contig 44092 bp, 47 predicted proteins | sample 1471181 | NCBI WGS metagenome assembly MOXH01 (sample SAMN05806436, study PRJNA327811) | mollusc metagenome | isolation source: Phylotype A (SB4) bacterial symbionts from gill | host: Thyasira cf. gouldii | place: Canada: Bonne Bay, Newfoundland | collected 2010-05-07
CATCGGTGTAGCTGAGCCCACCTCCATCCACATTGAGACCTTCGGCACCGCCCATATCACTGAAGATCGTATTGCCGAGCTGGTACGTGAACACTTCGACCTGCGGCCCTACGGCATCATGCAGATGCTCGACCTGATCAAACCGATCTACCGCAGCACCGCAGCCTACGGTCACTTCGGCCGTGAAGAGCCCGAGTTTAGCTGGGAGCGCACCGACAGGGCACAGTTACTGCGTGAGGAAGCCGGACTTTAAAGCTACATCAAATGCGGGCTACAAAACTACTGGGGAGACTATCCAGAGGATTATTTCGCATGACGGCGGAGTGACTTTGCCTGACAACTGACAGCATCAATTCCAAGACTAAACCCCTCTCTCTGAGGAGCGTTGCAACAGGTCATACCTGCCAGGCTCAGAGAGATGAACTATTTAATGAAAACGTCGCTCAGTTTTTTCGGAGACTGAATACTAATGAATGCCGATTTTAGTGACTACAAAGTCGCAGACAACGCCCTTGCCGCGTGGGGCCACAAAGAGATAGCTATTGCCGAGACGGAGATGCCCGGCCTGATGGCGCTGCAAAAGAAGTACGGTGATGAGAAACCCCTCAAGGGAGCACGCATCGCCGGTAGCCTGCACATGACTATCCAGACCGCCGTGCTGATCGAAACACTGGTGAAACTTGGGGCGGATGTACGCTGGGCCTCCTGCAATATTTTTTCCACCCAGGACCACGCCGCAGCGGCTATTGCCGACCAGAACATCCCGGTCTACGCATTTAAAGGCGAAACACTCACCGAGTACTGGGAGTACACTCACAAGATCATGGATTGGGGTGACAGCATCATGCCTAACATGATCCTGGACGATGGTGGTGACGCTACTTTGCTACTGCATCTGGGCACCAGGGCTGAGCAGGATCTTAGTGTCTTGGACAACCCAAGCAGTGAAGAGGAGACCGTCCTCTACGCCGCCATCAAAGCGCGTGTTGCTGAACAGCCCGACTGGTACTCCAGGCGACTGGCAGGCATCAAGGGTGTCACTGAAGAGACCACCACCGGCGTTCACCGCCTCTATCAGATGGCAGAAAAAGGTGAGCTCGCTTTCCCTGCCATCAACGTCAATGACTCGGTGACCAAATCCAAGTTCGACAACCTCTACGGCTGTCGTGAATCCCTCGTCGATGGCATCAAACGCGCCACCGATGTGATGATCGCAGGCAAGATTGCCCTGGTACTCGGTTATGGCGATGTCGGCAAGGGCTGCGCCCAATCACTGCGCGGCCTCGGAGCCACCGTTTTGGTCACCGAGATAGACCCTATCTGCGCCCTGCAGGCGGCGATGGAAGGTTACCGCGTAGTCGAGATGGATGATGCATGTAAAGAGGCAGATATTTTTGTCACCACTACCGGCAACTTCCACGTCATCGATCATGACCACATGGTGCAGATGAAGGATCAATCTATCGTCTGCAATATTGGTCATTTCGATAATGAGATCAATGTTGCCAGCCTGGAGCAGTATGAGTGGGAGGAGATCAAACCTCAGGTTGATCACATCATTTTCCCTGACGGCAAACGCATCATCCTGTTGGCGCAGGGACGACTGGTCAACCTGGGCTGCGCTACCGGCCACCCCAGCTTTTGTCATGTCCAACTCCTTTACCAACCAGGTACTGGCACAGATGGAGCTATGGGGCAAAGGGGAGCAATATGACAATAACGTCTACACTCTGCCCAAAGCCCTGGACGAGGAGGTGGCCCGCCTGCACCTGCAAAAGATCGGTGCTAAGCTGACCCGCCTCTCTCAAGAGCAGGCAGATTATATCAGCGTCTCCCAGGACGGCCCCTACAAGGCCGATCACTATCGTTACTGATTAAACGGCATGGAGTGAGAAGCTGGTAATGACGAGCATAGCTATCCAGTGATGCCTAATTACTAGGAGCCTGTCCGAGAATAGGCACCGTAGCGAGGGAAGTCTATTTTAAGTCATTTTTCCCGGTCATTTGAGACGAATAGTTACTCTTATTCAACGAAAATGAGCGGAAAAAAGGGCCACAATGGGCTTTCCACAGTAGGTGCCCTATTCTCGGCCAGGCTCCTAGGATGCTTTTATCCAGGGTCGATGAGAAGATTGCAGTCGGATTGTGGGAAATGCACAGTTTTCGCTGCAATCGACTCCGACCCCAAACCGCAACTGAATAGTTACTTTCTCACTCCTAAAACCCAGGGCAGAAAAATGCAATCAACAAAGAAGCACACCCCAGAGTTCAGTCTTGAGCTGTTTCCACCCAAGACAGAGGCTGGCATGGAGAAGCTGCAACAGAGCGTCCGTGAACTGAACAGGATAAAACCTCAGTTCTGCTCTGTAACCTACGGTGCAGGCGGTTCTACTCAACAGCGCACCTTTGATAGCGTCGACTGGTTGGTATCTGAAAAGATCCCTGCAGCACCCCACCTCTCCTGCATAGGCAGCAGCAGGGAGGAGATTATCAACATCGTTGACCGTTTTAAGGCACAAGGCATTACACGTATAGTCGCCCTGCGCGGAGACCTGCCGTCTGGTGCGGGTCTTGGCGGCCTCGGTGAACTGGCCTATGCTAATGAACTGGTATCGCTACTCCGTGAACAATTTGGTGACTATTTTGAAATTGAGGTGGCCGCTTACCCAGAGTTCCACCCCCAGGCACCCAGTGCCGAAGCAGATCTGATCAACTTTAAACGTAAGGTTGATGCCGGTGCCAATTCGGCAATCACTCAATACTTTTTTAATGCCGATGCCTACTTCAGGTTTGTTGACAGCTGCGAGACGATGGGCATAGATATACCCATCATCCCAGGCATTATGCCGATCACCAACTACACTCAACTTGCCCGCTTCTCAGATAGCTGCGGCACTGAGATACCGCGCTGGATCAGAAAACGGCTGGAGGGGTTTGGTGACGATATTGAGAGTATCCGCACCTTTGGCAGTGATGTCATCACCCGTATGTGTCAACGTCTACTGGAGCAGGGTGCTCCCGGGCTGCACTTCTATACCATGAACCAATCAACACCGGTACTGAATATCTGGGATAAGCTCGGCCTGAGCCGCTGACCTTAGCAGAAGCAACTGTGCGCAAGCCCCGTATCTATACTGAGCACTCTCTCTCGACAGGAGCAGTCGTTGAGCTTGAAAAGGGTGCCGGTCACCACCTAGTACAGGTATTGCGCTTAAAGCAGGGGATGGAGATCGCCCTCTTCAACGGCGATGGACACAACTACTTCTCCCGCCTTGTAAAAGTGGAGAAGCGCCTTGTCGTCGCTGAAGTCACTGAACAAGGGGCGGCAGAGCCCGATTACCCACTGAAGATTGACCTGGGGATTGGCATATCCAAGGGTGAGCGGATGGATTTCGCCATCCAGAAGGCGGTGGAGCTGGGTGTTGATAGTATTACTCCCCTCATGACCGAGCGCTGCGTGGTCAGGCTGACATCGGAGCGCATGGAGAAGCGCCTCATTCACTGGCGTAATATCCTGGTTGCCGCCTGCGAGCAGTCAGGTCGTTGTCGTCTGCCACAGCTGATGGCGACAGAACCGATGGAGAAATGGCTAAAGCAGTGTCACTCAGGTATCGGCATACTCCTCGACCACCGGTCAAGTAAGAGCCTGGGTGATCTGGCACCACCGACAGCGGATGAGCGAGTCTACCTGCTGGTCGGGCCGGAGGGAGGGCTTACGGCGGGTGAGAGAGAAATTGCGAAGGAGGTCGGCTTTCAGGGAGTGCGTCTGGGTCCCCGCGTGTTGCGGACGGAGACGGCACCACTGGCAGCTATTGCTGCCATGCAGGTGCTATGGGGAGACTTTCGTAGCGAATAGAGACGCATGCTAACGACTCAGTATCGAACAACGGTATTCAATTACACGAACTGTCTCTCAGGCCGCGATGAAACAACTTCCATGGTGCATATACCCATCGTACTTCGAGAGAGCACTTCTACAGGGAAACGAGGCATAAGATACTACTCGATTGGAAGCCGATTAAACCCTGAAGCCATCACACACCTTGGCACCTGAAACTAAACAGTTACAGACCAACAAGCATAGCACCCAAATCAATACTGCTCTGACACTAGCCACTCAAGTACATCAAGGTTAGGAATCCACGCAGCCTCATCACCAATGATCACCTGCTGCTGCACCACTTCACCCAACTCCAGAGGAACATCGACAGCTGTCAGTGTAGACGTTGATACACGCACCAGATGAGGGACCGAGTGCAGCAGAATAGCGATAAATGGACGGTTCTGATTACCGTTGAGCGTGTTGCTGATGGCAATACGGGCGCGAGTGCCAGCTTCCACTGCCTGCTGACCTGTCAAACGGTCAAAACAGACTAGAGGAACTTGCTGCTCCCGCCATGATAAGTTCCCCAGTAACCACCTGCTTGTCGCCCTCCAGTGGCTCAGGTTGACTATAATTCACCACTTCAGAGATTGATGCGTTAGGCAAAAGAAGCTTCCCCGAGTTTATTGGCAATAGTACACCCCGAACTTCAATTGAATGCTCAGTTTCAGCCATTACTCATCTCCCGCCAATACGGAGAGAATATTGTCCATTAAATCTTTCTCCTGATAGGGCTTGCCAAGATAACGCTTTACCCCCAGCTCCATTGCATGATTACGATGTTTTTCACCTGTTCTCGATGTAATCATGATTACGGGTATCTGCCTTAGCTGCTCTGAGTTGCGCATATGACGCGCCAACTCGAAACCATCCATTCTTGGCATCTCTATATCCAGCAGTATCACATCCGGGCGATGGTCCTGCAGTACCGCAAGCGCATCAATACCATCTTTTGCGGTAATCACATGCATCCTATGCCGCTCCAGCAAGCGACCGGTTACTTTCCGCACGGTGATAGAGTCATCAACCACCATAACCGTTCGGCCGACACCCGTTTCATGTTGTTCAACAGCTGGCAGATCAGCCTCAATCGTAACGTGAGCAAGACCTGTACGTACCAGTGCCGTCACATCAAGAATCAGAGCTACTCGCCCATCACCAAGGATAGTACCGCCCGATATCCATAATACCGAGCCAATCTGTGGACCGACCGGTTTAACCACAACCTGGCGATTACCCAACAGGTTATCCACCTGCAGTGCCACTCGATGCTCACCCGCTCGTACCAGTAACAGCGGGTACCACTTACGCTGATCAGCCAGATTGGGCTGGCGCTCATGGAGCAGAGAACCGAGATATCGTACATGGTAGTCTTGTCCGGCATAGCTATAGCGGGCACTACTATCATCGTAATAATCTTGCAGTTCACTCCTGTGCAACCTGACTACACCCTCAATACTCGTATGAGGAATGGCGAACACCTCATCTGTCAGCTCAACCAAAAGGGCATCAGAGATAGCCAGCGTAAGGGGTAAGCGAATAGTAAAGCTCGTTCCCTCTCCTTCTGTGGACTGCATATCTAACGAGCCACCCAGCTGCTTGATCTCGCTAACAACAACATCAAGACCGACACCGCGACCGGCAATCTGCGTCACCTCATCTGCCGTGCTAAACCCGTGCTCAAGTACAAACTGTAATATATCACTATCTTGCATATCAGCATCGGCCGATAGCAACCCACGCTCAATAGCCTTCTGACGTATCGCATCAACGTGCATACCGCTACCATCGTCCGTGACCGAGATAAGTACATCGTTCCCTTCCCGTGAGAGCTCAAGAGTCACCACGCCGCTTTCACTCTTGCCCTGCTGGCGACGCTGATCTGGAGATTCGATACCGTGAAAAATAGCGTTTCGCAGTATGTGCTCAAGGGGGGCAAGCATACGCTCTAGAATGGTGCGATCCACCTCACCCTGAACGCCCAGGGCTATCAAATCAGTCTGTTTCCCTTCCTGCCCAGAGCTCTGGCGAACCAGACGACGCAAACGAGGCACAATCTGAGAGAACGGGACCATGCGTGTCCGCATCAGGCCATCCTGGAGATCAGTGGTCAGGCGTGACTGCTGCAGCAGCAAGGTCTCCGTATCACTCTGCTGCTCATCAAGAAACTCATTGATACTGGCAAGGTCACTCACCGTCTCAAGCAAGCTTCGCGAGACCTGTTGCATCGTCGAGAAACGGTCAAGCTCAAGTGGATCAAATGCTTTTTCAGGGCTGCTGCTCTCTTGCTCCCTTTCATAGCGGAAAAGAATCTGTGCTTCCGTCTCGATTTCAAGCTGACGTAACTGACTACGTAATCGATCGACTGTTTGCTCCAGCTCTGAAAGGTTGAACCTGAGACCAATATTCTGCTGCTCAAGGCGGGAACGGTAGATACTAACCTCACCGGCATTATTTACCAGCCGGTCAAGTAACTCTGACTGAACCCTTACCTGCTCTCGCCTGGAGCGTGAGGAAGGCTGAGCCGTTTTTGCTTCATTGGCAGCTGCGCGATGAGCAGCGGCAAAGCTGGCAACCTCCTCTTCGGTCAGTGTTGTTTCTGGCTCATCCTCTGCTTCGACCTCTGCTTCGACCTCTGCTTCGACCTCTGCTTCGACCTCTGCTTCGACTTCTGCGTATGAATTCAACTCTTCTGGAGATGTTGAACAACGGGACTTATGCTGCTGCTCAAGTTGAGCAATCAACTCATCCGCCCTGGGCACTCGCGGCCCCTTGGATAGGCTCTCAATCTGCTCAACGAGACGATCTGTTGCTTCTTGGGCTAGCGTTACATCGCTGGCAGTGGCTATGACCAGCCCGTTAGAAAGAGGCTCCAATAGAGACTCAAGGGCATGACTCAGATCGCCAATGGGTATTGCACCGACCAGACGTGCGCCCCCTTTCAGCGTGTGCAAGGACCTCTGCAGGTCTGCTATCACATGAGTATTGGAAGGCACCTCTCGCCACCGCTGAAGCCCCTGCTCCAACTCTTCCAGCAGTTCAATACCCTCCTCCAGGAAGATATCAGACATCTCGTCATCGACATCCAACTCCACCATGTTGTCCGTCTGTGGATCCGCTGGTAGAGAGGCATCCAGATTAATGTCTACATCATCAACGGCTTCGACCTCTGCTTCTGCTTCGACCTCTGCTTCTGCTTCGACCTCTGCTTCTGCTTCACCCACACTCTCTATCGGCGCAGGAACCTTACCACAGGCGTAATCTCGGCCAGCAACTGTTCCCAGCCAGGTAGTTCCACACCAGGGACATTAATGACATCAAGTACCGATTGGATAATTTCCGTGCCACGCTCTATCAGATCTAGGGTTAAGCTCTTCTCTCTGTTATCCAGTGGTTTTTGACGCTTAACCAGCGACTCAAGCGCCGTACTAACCTTGGCAATGGATTCAACCTCAGCCATGTCTGCGCTGCCATGCAAAGTATGCAGCGCCCTCATCAACTCCCGATTATTCTGACAGTCAAGGCAGATATGCGACATCTGCGCAGAAAATCCCTCACTGTATCAATATGGATGATCGACTCTTCCCGGAAAATAGTGAAAAGCACTTCATCCATGCTGATCACGGAGGTGACCTCGACCACCTCATTAACATCAGGGCGATGAATACCGGGAAAGAGCAGCACATCAGCCTCATCTGCCAGTTCAGCAGCCTCACCTTCGCTGCCTGCGTCACTCTCTTCAGCCAGCTCCGAAGGCTCCGCATGGGGGTTTGCCAGGCAAACGCCCTATCCATTGTTGGCTGAACATCAATAACAGGAGTCTGGCCAGACTCCTGTGCTTCGATAAGAACCGGTAGAATCTCCAGAGGCTCATCGAGCAGCGCAAGTACAGCCGGTGAGACTTCGATAGTTTCATCAATAATCCGGTTAAGGAGATTCTCAACCGACCAGGCAAACTCTCCTATGGTAGCAGCACCTACCAATCTACCGCTCCCTTTGAGGGTATGGAATGAACGCCGAAATATTGTCAACGCGTCTATATCGTCATGGTCACGCTTCCAACGTGGCAGATACTCCTGTATTACCGCCAACTCCTCTTTTGACTCTTCCAGGAATATATCAAGTATTTCTGAATCTATATCTTCCGGTAGGGGGTTATATTCCTTTACATATTGTTGCTCCAGCCCAACCTCCTCTTCAGCGGTAGCACCCTCCTCCAGTACGGCTTTGTCATCTTCAATTACCGCTTCACCACCATCAATACTTTCCAGGTTAGCCGCTTCATCTGAACCCTCATCATCCAAAGGAGGCAATGACAGTTTGGCCATGGCCGCTTGGGCCACTTCGATAATTTCTGGCTGGATTCCGCGCCCCTCGGTCACCGCCTGCATAAAATACTCTACAGCGATGACTATATCGGCAAATGAATCCAGCGCCTCTTGGGTTGCCACCACTGTTTTTCCAGCAACTCCTGTCTCACATAGGCAGCAAGCGCATCCAGCAGCCCGGCACCGTCGCGCAGGTCAAGAATACGGAAAGCACCGGCAACATGAGAGAATCTTGCGGGTACATCGGCTATCAGTGCAGACTCTTGCGGTGATCCTACATACTCAACGATGGCGTCTTTAATTCTTGCTATCTCGATACTGGCTTCATGCATTACCGCACTAACCAAACGGTCATATTCACCGGCTGGCAGCTCAGTAAACAGGGTCTCATCACCTCTCACCAGAGGCTGGTTTCCACTAACCGACAGATTTTCCAGTGAAGCCTCAACAAAGAGGATATCTCCGGCTATGGCCATAAGATCCTGTTCTGATGGCGTTGCCGAGGTGCTCTTAATCTCATCAATCCGATCAGCCTGACATTTTAGCCTCTGACGCAAGCCTCCCTGGCCAACCATACCAAAGGTATCGGCCAGCTTGTGCATTGATGGAGCAAGAGAGAATAGGCGGTCAAGGTCATCTCTTTCATTGCGGATAAAGAGATCTAATCCATCCTTGATTACTGTCAGGTCAGCACTAATAGCGCTACGCAGCGACTCAAGCAATCCTTGACTTGGTCCTTCGAACTGACCACGCTGCTGCTCCAGATCTGACTGGCTGACAATCGCGTTTTCAAGGCCATAGTCAGCCTTAACCTGACTAATCAGTGGGTTATTACCACCATCTGCACAGGCGATGTAATAGAGTAGGTTCTTTAACAAGCCGCTGTCAGGACTCTCCGCAACAGCCTGCTCACCATTTTCAATAATCCTTTTTATCTCTTGGTCGATGCTACCCAGCAGAAGCTTGGTGGCAATACCAATCTCAATCTCGCCCTCTGCCATGGCTACGGCAACCACTTTGCCGATGGTAAACAGCCGCTTTACCTGCTCGGTGCCGGAGCCTGCTTCCAAACGACCAAATATTTCTGAAATATCCTGCAGGCAATCGACTGCATCGCGATTGCGATAGAGACCCAGCAGCACTTTATGATAGGGGTGACGTAATTTTCGCGCCAATTTTGAGAGTGAAGAGTTGGCCTTCCCGCTAATTGAGCCGAGAGCTAGATTATGCTCCAATTCGGGTGCGAACAACGCCACCTCTGAAAGTAACGGAGCACCTAGCACTGCGCGTAATTCGTTAAGTACAGGAAGAAGGAAAAGTGGCGTATCCCTGGCACCAAACTCAAGCTTCTCCAGGTATGCCGGAAGTTGCACCAGACCCAGCATTAACGCCTCAGCAGCCTCGTCACGCTTTTGAATGTCACCCTCTTGGAGTGCTTTGGCTACAAGCTCCATCTCTTCGGCCAACATGGCAGCACCAAAGAGCTGCACCATATTCAAGGTGCCATAGACTTGGTGAAGTATAGTGACGCAGCTATCGATCAGCTGACCGCCACCATCACCCTCCATGTATCCTTCCAAGGCATGACGAGCAGAATCAATGGTTGAGTCAAGCTCACCTTTAATCCACTTTAATGCGCTGTTATCTCGAACATCACTCATACCAGCTTTTCACATCGGCCAGAGGTTATCCAACAATTATTCAGGGAGGCGGAAGCCTGCCACTGAACTCTGAAGGTCATCAGCCATATCAGCTAACGCCCCAATAGACATAGCTGTTTGGCTAGTACCATCAGATGTCTGGGTGGTGATCTCCTGGATAATACTCATAGTGTCATTCACCAGGGACGCTTCGTGAGACTGTTGCTGGGCCAGTTCGGACACCTGCATAACTCGCTCGGAGATCTGTATGGATACCGCCTCAATCTTCTGTAGCGCTTCACCCGCATCCTCTGCCAACTGGGCACCGGCGACCACTTCCGTGGTGGTGGCTTCCATTGAGCTCACCGCTTCATTGGTATCCGCCTGAATGGTTTTAACCAACGCCTCAATCTGCTTGGTTGCGTTACCAGAACGCTCAGCCAGACGCTGTACCTCATCCGCAACCACCGCGAAGCCACGACCCGCCTCACCAGCCATTGCCGCCTGCATGGCTGCGTTCAGTGCCAGAATATTGGTCTGATCCGCAATGTCATCAATCAGCTCAACGATATCACCAATCTCCTGGGAGCTCTCTCCAAGTCGTTTGATTCGCTTTGATGTCTCCTGGATCTGCTCGCGAATGGTGTCCATTCCATTGATGGTACGGCTTACCGTCTCGGCACCCTTACCAGCAATCTCAAGCGCGCGCCGGGATACTTCAGCCGATTCCGTAGAACTCTCCGACATCTGGTCAATAGTTGTCGCCATCGTCTTGATTGAACCCGTTGCAGAGGTGATCTGCTCTGCCTGATGCTCACTCGCTTCCGCAAGGTGCATCGCCGTGGCACGACTCTCCTGAGCCGATGATGATACCTGCGCCGAGATTTCGTTGATGGTTGTTACCAGCTACGCAACGCCTCAATAGCATAGTTGATTGAGTCGGCGATGGCTCCCGTCACATCTTCGGTTACTGTAGCGGTTACCGTGAGATCACCATCAGCGAGATCGCCCATCTCATCCAGCAGTCGTAAAATAGCCTCCTGATTTCTCTCGCTCTGCGCCTTACTATCCTCTTCCCGTCGTCTCGACTGAATGAGCAGGGCATAACCAAGCAAGATAAGGAAAAATACCGCGACTATGCCCAGCACCGTCAATAGCGGCGTCCCCGCCTTGATGCCAGAAACCTCAATCAGCCAGGTTTACTACCATAGGCTTTAATCAAGTCAGCGGCAGCCTTCTCAACGCTGTCTGACACTGACGTTACTTGAACCGCCGCCTCAAGTGCTGGCAAGACGGCAGGAATACTCTGGATAATCTCACCCGCGTGATCGTTGATTGAACTAAAGAGCATCGCCACTTCTCGCAGCATAGCGACGGCTTGTAGGTCACCGACCGGTTTAATACCCAAAGAGTCGCTACCCTCAAGCATCGCTTCAAGTACACGACCAAAGTGGTCGGCATCGCGGCTGAACTGATCAATCGATGCAGCAGTAGTCTGACCACCGGCCAGTACCTTCGAAACATTTTTATCAATTCTCTCCGCAAGCATCAACTGACGTGTAGCTATTGCGACCTGAGCAAGATCAGCGCCACTCATCACCAGACTGGAGACCACCTCTTCAGAGAGTGCCTGCAGTTGCGGAACAAGCTCCGTGATGACGTTGATAAACTCCTGCACGGAGAGGATCGCCTCTTTGTTCGAAAGGATGTCATCTGTCAGTTGACGAAGCTCAAGCCAACCGTTCTCAACCGCTCGCAACTCTTCTTTTCTAACCCCTTCTGGTGAAGGAGGCAATCCTTGAGCTGGGATGCCTCGCTTCAACTCCTCTGCGTACCGTTCAAACAGATCACGAGACTCTCTGAGCCGACCAAAAGAGGCCTGGTCGCCACCCGCACTCGCCAGCGAATACTCTGTGATCTCCAACGCCAGCACCTGCATTGAAGAGGCACGCATCAGATAGGACTCATTATTTGATGTCCATTTGCTCACATGTACAAAAGTTAACAAGGCGAGGATCAGCGAAACAAGCAACCCTACAGTCAAGAACACAATAACTCGATTGGACGCAAATCCCGTCCCCGTAGCAGACCTTTTTTTCATTTCTGTCTCTCTCCCGAAAGAGCTTATTGTCTAAAATTCTTTAGTATCAGCCTATCAGCTGTCGTTTTATAACTGGTACATCTTCATATAGCGGCAACCCGGAATCCCGAGGTCTCCGCCAGCATTCCCATACTAAACACAGACCAGACCGCACCCTCCAACTTATAGGCGCGCTGTATGTACCGCCTAGCGGTATTGGGCAGTAAAGGCACGGGGGCCCCTGCTCGTCCGTCAAGTGACGTATACCTTTTACATCACCAACCAGAAGCCCGGCATAGAGCCCTTGGTGATCAATGACCAAAACCCGGCTACGCCGACCAATTGTCGTTGCAGTACCACCCAAAAAGAGCTGAAGATCGATAAGCGGCAGAAGATTTCCGCGTATATTGGCAACACCCAGTATCCATGGCTTGGTACCTGGAACCGAAGTGACTGCTGAGGGGTAATTCAGGATCTCTTTGACTTCATTCAGGGGGGCTATCGAGTGCATCCCCGAGGAGACAAAAAGCACACCCTCCCAAAACTGCTTAACTTCAACCTGCTGCGGCAGCCCTATGGCAAACCTACGGCTTCTACTCTCGATATCCTGAAGTAGTTCGACCGTCTTTTCTGCTGTTATTGACTCCATACCGTTTCAGCTTTCCAGTACGCTCTTTATTTTCTGCAATAGATCTGCGGTTACAACTGGCTTGACCACATAGTCCTTTGCACCTTGGCGCATTCCCCAAGCTCTATCGGTATCCTGATCTTTGGTCGTCACCAGAATCACCGGAATATCCGCCGTCTCCGGTGCCCGCGTCAGCTGTCGTGTTGCCTGAAAACCATTCAATCCCGGCATCACCACATCCATCAGTATAATGTCGGGGTGTGACTGTTTTGCCTCGGCGATACCGCTCTCTCCATCCTCTGCGGTTATTACCGAGTAGCCCCCCTCCTCGACAATCTTCTTAATAATATGCGTTTCTGTAGGTGAATCATCAACCACAAGCACAGTTTTGTCCGTGTCAGATACACCCTCTGGTGCCGAGCTGTTTTTCTTAAAAAAGCTTCTCATAGTCTGTGCCATATTACCGTTTTTTGTTGTTGTAAGACCCCGAAACCTCGGATGTCATGCGGCCCGCTGCGCGTACTTGCGAATGGCCCCCAGCAACTCATCTTTAGTAAACGGTTTGGTGAGGTACTGTTCTGAGCCGACTATCCGCCCCTTTGCCCGATCAAAAAGACCATCTTTAGAGGAGAGCATAATCACCGGTGTTTTTTTAAATTCATTGTTATTCTTTATGAGAGCACAAGTCTGATAGCCGTCAAGGCGCGGCATCATGATATCGACAAAAATCACATCTGGATTATTGTCTGCGATGATCGACAGCGCCTCAAAGCCATCGGTGGCCGTCAATACACTGCAGCCCGCCCGTTTCAACAGGCTTTCGGCAGTTCTGCGTATTGTCTTACTATCATCGATCACCATCACCTTTAATGTGGAGATATCAGTATCGAAGGTATCACTCATCAGCTAGCTTCCTCTATTTGTCTTTGAGAAAATCTTTTCCGCTATGACTCATACTCAACCCTGAGGTGTCACTGTCGTCAAACCGAACAGCTGCCAAATCTGCATACCTCCACGGTAATAGTAAATCTTCGCCGCCGGGTATCCCGCTTTAAGCAGTCCCTTGATAGCGCGTGGAGATTGACCACAAGCTGGACCATTACACCACAGAACAAGCTCCTTGGCACTGGAAAAATCCCAATCTTGGGTCATGTTCACATTTTCCACAACACCCCACTTCTCCATGGTACTGGTGAAGGCACCAACCTCACCACGCTTCTTGGCTCCAAAAGATTCCAAAGCAGCGATCATTTCCGGCTCTGTATTCTCCTTACTCAGAACAGTGAAGGGGACACTGGCCGACCCGGGAATAGTCCCCTTCTCGAACCAGCTTTGAGTTCTGGCATCCACCAGCAGGCCAATACCATCGCGCAACTGATTCTCCATAAATTCAAATACCTCAATCTCGCCTACCGTCTTAACGCGAGGATCAACCGAAATATCAACGATACAGAAGGGGGGGCACTTTCTGATAGTCTTTGCGAAATAGCCGCGCAGCTGATAGTCGACATCCTGGACACGCTGCACCTTGATTGAACGCCCCTCATGCAACACATGAAGATAAGGCTTACCCTTATAGAGGGGAATGACATAGGAGTCACCTCCACCACTAACTTCTCCACCCTCCTCGGCAGCCATCGCCACACTACTGATTGCCAGCAGTAGAAGGGTTGTTACCAATGTTGATACTTGAAAAAAATTCACGCTATTCACCTTTCTCATTATTGTTATCACTCCTAATGACGCTCTCCAGCTAAAATCATAATCAAGGTCAGTCCATCTTAATGGCCGCTTCAATTGTTGACTTTATGGCCGCCATTAACGTCGCTTCAAAAAACGATCCATTATTTTTTTACGTACTTCAGCATAGGATGCTCCACCAGCATATGCCTCGTAGATCTCTTCCTGACTCCACAACTCAAGCTTTTTGTAAAACACCGCACTACCTGCATAGGTCTCCTCCAGGTATACCACAAATGCATCTATCGACATGCCAGGGGTAAAGCCTAAACCTGCCCGCCGAGCCGCCACCGGAGCATCACCACCTGAATACGGGCTCACACTTGTGCGCTTGCCAACTTTCTCTCCCTCCATGTTGATTTCACTAAGATAGTCATCCTCCTCCGCAGCAGACAACGTAAAGGACAATAGGGAACAGATCACTGCTAAAAATAAAATGGAATAGGTACACGAATACAGACGCCGTAGTCTCCGGCGTATTCTAATGCTAATGGCCACCAAGCCTCCTTACCCTTAATTAAAGTGACGCGCCAACCTCAAAGTGTTGACCTTATTTTAGTTCAGACCCTTTGTACAGGGCTCTTAGAGGTCATCCCTGCAAGCCTGATATGAGAACAAGACAGAGAAACCATGTTCTAGAAAATAGCAACTGAAGCCATACTCTGCAACTACCAATCGACTACCCCCCCGCCTCTTTACGATGAAATTAATATGCAATACGTTGTTTATTATAAATAAATAGCCATCAGAACAAAATAACAAGCCCCCCCCCCCTATTTACCCTTATACAAAGAGGCCACCGACAAACCCACACACCTCAGGTATCATATTATCCATGACTATCAGACTCGGTGTAGTGATGGATCCTATCGACTCCATCAACACAAAAAAAAGACAGTACCTTCGCCATGCTCCTTGAGGCCCAACAGCGTGGCTGGGAACTGCACTACATGGAGCAGGCGAACCTGTTTCTGCGTGACCAAAACCCTTTCGCTACTGCGCGTAGATTAAGCGTGCGAGACAACCCTGATGACTGGTTCAGTCTTGAACCTGAAGAGGTAACCGCGCTGGATAAACTCGATCTTATCCTGATGCGTAAAGACCCCCCTTTTGATATGGAGTACATCTATACCACCTATATCCTGGAGAGAGCAGAGGCCCAGGGCACACTGATCGTAAACCGACCAGCGAGTCTGCGGGACTGTAACGAAAAGCTGTTTACAGCATGGTTCCCCCAGTGCTGCCCCCCAACACTGGTGAGCAGCAATCATCAGCGACTCCTCGCTTTTATTGAGGAGCAAGGCGATATCATCATCAACCACTCGGTGGCATGGGGGGTACTTCGATATTTCGCATTCACGCTGATGATAGTAACCGCAATGTCATTATCGAGACCCTGACTGATAAGGGCGCAAAATACGCAATGGCTCAGAAATTCATCCCGGAGATCAGTGCTGGCGACAAACGTATTCTTATGGTTGATGGCGAGCCGGTCCCTTATGCTCTGGCACGTATTCCCAAAGAGGGAGAGACTCGTGGCAACTTGGCAGCGGGAGGACGGGGAGAGGGGGTTGAGCTGTCACTTCGGGATCTGTGGATTGCCCAACAGGTAGGCCCGGCGCTAAGGGAACGGGGCATACTCTTTGCGGGACTCGACATCATCGGTGACTACCTGACGGAGATCAATGTCACCAGCCAACTTGCATTCGTGAGCTTGACAGCCTCTACCATCTCAATATCAGTGCCGAACTGATGGATAGCATTGAGCTAAAGCTGAAATGATAAGCAGGGCCCTGCACCAGAGTGATCGATTGACGTCAGCCTGGAAACAAAAAAAGCTCGGCGGAGTGCCGTTAGGATGAACGGCAACGCCACCGTCAATCCTGTCGACCGCTTTGGACTAACGCTGTTTTTTGCGGTGGCACTGCATGCCGTGGTTATCCTGGGCATCAGCTTCAACCTGGATGAACCGAAACGACCCGCCAATCCAGACCGCACCCTTGAGATCATGGTGCTTCAGCAACCGAAAAAAGCGAAGACACCCGAAAAGGCTGATTATCTGGCGCAGATTTCTCAAGCCGGTGGTGGTAATCAGGAGAAGAAAGCACGTCCAACAATGGCTACTCCTTCTCCCAAGCCAGCACCGCTGCGCTCACCGGCACCTCTGAACCAACCACTAAAACAGCCTACGCCAACCCCAGCGAAAAAAGCAAAAAAGGTACTTAGCCAAAAAAGCCCGGCAAAAAAACGGGTGCTTACCAAACCTAAATCACCACCAAAAAAACCACCTAAAAAGAGGATTACAGCCGCCCAACTACTGGCCAGCGCAAACCCGGAGATCGCTCGACTTACCGCCGAAATTGCGCGAAAAGAGAACGCTTACGCAAAACGTCCGCGAAAAAAGTACATTAGCGCGAGCACCAAAGAGCATAAGTATGCCAGCTACCTGGACAGTTGGCGGCGCAAGGTTGAAAGTGTCGGTAACCTCAACTATCCAGATGAAGCAAGGCGCAAAAGACTCTATGGCAACCTGGTGCTTGAAGTTTCGATCAGCCAGAGCGGCGAAGTCAGTGAGATCGTTGTCAGGACAGCTTCCGGGCATAAGCTGCTGGATGACGCGGCTAAACGCATCGTCAGGCAATCCTCCCCTTTTGCTCCCTTCCCCGCCGAGATCAGGGAAGAGACCGATATCATCGTCATCACCCGTACCTGGCAATTCCTCAACAGCAATAGACTCTATGCAAAATAGTGCATACTTGCGACCATCCATTATGAGCCGGATACTAGCCACATGAACAACAGCATCGACCTCACCAACCATCTGCTTATCGCCATGCCTGGCCTGAATGATGATAATTTCCGTCACACGGTGACTTATATTTGTGAGCATAACGAACAGGGAGCCATGGGGATCATTATCAACCGACCATCGGGACTACGCCTCGGCGACATTCTCGACCAGCTCGATATCTCCGCTGACAAGGCTCAACACACCGATCAAATCATCTATACCGGTGGGCCAGTACAGAACGAGCGGGGCTTTGTGCTGCACACCAACGACCGTGAATGGGACTCAACCCTGTCAATCACCGCAGCCACCAGCATCACCACCTCCCGCGACATTCTGGAGGCGATAGCCCATGGACAAGGGCCGGAAAAAAGCCTAATCGCTCTCGGCTATGCCGGCTGGGCAGCGGGGCAGCTGGAAGAGGAGCTGAAATCCAATAGCTGGCTCAACGGCCCGACAGAAGAGCAGATCATCTTTGATCTTCCCAGTGAACATCGCTGGCAGGCAGCCGCCCTCGCGCTGGGTGTTGATATCAACCTACTGTCCAGTGATGCGGGGCACGCTTAGGGAGCCCTTGAATGGATCTACACGAGCAAAATTATGGGACAGGATTTTTCGATGCAAGACGCAAATTGCAGATATTAGCTGCTCCATCGCCAAAATTTGCATCCCAGGATCAAAAGATTCTGCCCGCTAGCCTTCCGGGTATGATGGGTTCAGGGGCTCCCTAATGGGCTGCTTGCTTGGATTTGACTACGGCACAGCCAAGATCGGTATCGCTACCGGCCAAACAGTGACCTCATCAGCAACGCCTCTCACCACCTTGAGAGCGATCAACCAGAAGCCGAACTGGGAGGTCATCAGTCAACTGATTGAAGAGTGGCAACCAGAGGCCTTGGTGGTAGGGCTACCCCTGGATCTGGATGGCAGTGATGCTCAAATAGCTGACAAAGCGCGCCGCTTTGCCCGTCAGCTTGAAGGGCGCTACCATCTACCGGTACATATGGCTGATGAGCGCCTCACCTCTATGGAGGCACGACGGCACTTTGACAAACCGCCTAAAAACATTGAGGCGCTGGACGCCGTAGCAGCCAAACTGATACTGGAAACTTGGCTAAGGAGCCTGTAGTGAGCAGTGAAAGAGTCTATATGGACACCTATGCCACCGAAGCATTGATCGGCGAGATAGCGTAATTGACCAGAACCCGCATTAAACTCCAGGTAGCTTCTCAATAACCCAGTGCAGATGGATAACTTTCAGGTGGGTGCAGTGACACCTTTTCAGGACGTACAGCAGCAGGCACAGAAGCCAGTTTTAAGGCCATATCGTCTATAAGAGAGACAACAGCAGATGAGTACAAACAAGAACCACCGTGACACCATTTTTATGGAAGAGGCCGAAGTCCTCTCCCATGACGCCTTTGATGGCGAACAGCACATTCTCAGAGTGCAAGCACCCGAGTGTGCATCAACAGCCAGACCAGGGAGCTTCGTCCATGTTCAATGCGCTCCCAGTAAGCCGCTGCGACGACCGATCTCTATCATGCGCACATCCCCCTCATCCGGCTGGGTGGAGCTCTATACAAGGCTGTCGGGGCGGGTACCCGCCTGCTCTCAGAGCGCCTGCAGGGAGAGCGTATCAGCATACTGGGACCCATCGGCAGACCGTTCCAGGTCAGACCGGAGCGCCGCCGCCCCCTGCTGATCGGTGGTGGTGTCGGTATGCCTCCGATGGTTTTTCTTGCCGAAGTATTGGCCGACAACCCGGCATACCAGCCGATGGTAATTTTTGGCTCTGAAGTCCCCTTCCCCTTCCAGCCCGCAGCTTCAAAGATTCCAGTCCCCGGCATCTCTGAAGATATCTCCGCCGCCATGCCGCTACTGGATCAGTGGGGTATCCCCAGTCGCCTCGCCAGCCTCCAGGGCTTGATCACTGCCATCAGGGTTATGTCACGGATCTGGCCCGCCTATGGCTCGACGCTCTGAGCCAGGAGAGCCTGCGACAGGTAGAGATACTCTCCTGCGGACCGCATCCGATGCTGGAGGCGGTAGCCGCCCTAGCGGCAGAGTACAACCTCCCCTGCCAGGTCTCCCTGGAAGAGTTTATGGCCTGTGGAGTCGGTGGTTGTGCCGGTTGTGTCGTTGAGGTAGATACCGCTGATGGCACGGCAATGAAACGAGTCTGCGTGGATGGCCCAGTGTTTGACGCCACCACCGTATTTCCCAATATCACCGTATGAGTTGAACCTGGAGCCTGTCCTAGAATCCGCATTTGGACGGCGTGAAGTGTGCATTTGGGATCGACTCCATGGTACTCATATCAGTAAATTAGCCTCCGAGTGGAGCGGTCAACTGCGAAATCCAGGCTCAACTAACCTCGCACCACTTTTTTGACCAGATAGCTGACGCCCTCTTTTTCATAGCTCTCTGCTGAGACATCCGTCATGATCTGATCCGGGCCGTGCATCTCACTATCGTAGAGCGCAATGATGACCTCATCACCCTCTGTTAGAAAATTGGCCTCACCAAAAGGTGTATATCGTGTCGCTCCGATGCTGATAACGGCTTGTTCTGGATAACCGCACTTCTCCAGATACTCCAGCAGCGGCTCAAGCGGCCCTCTATCCTGCTGGGTATTGATCTGGTTTTTCATCCAATCGCAGAGCTTAGCGTAGAAGTAGCTATAGCCCGTAAGTTCTACATCTTCACCATAGCGCATAATATCGCCGCTACGGCGCAAAAAACTGGCAATGCGCCAACGGTCCATCACACCGCCCTCTTCAAACTTATCGATGGCGATAAGCTGCTGGCTCAGGCCTTTTGATGACGCCCCCCAATTCTTCTTCTCGGAGATCTTCTTAGCCCCCGCTTTACGGATAGAGCAGTCGTTGTAGGCGGCAAAGTGTGTTGGTTTGACCGCACTGACTTCGCCATTGTCATAACTCAGCTCACAGATCAGCCCAACTTCGGGCTCAGCCTGGACATTCACATCTTCTTTTGGAAGGAGAATGGTATTACTGCAGAGTGGAAACTCGCCCAACTGCCCCTCGATACCTGGAAGGTAGAAAGGAAACATCCCCTTGGGGCCGTTCTCATCTTCGGTCTCGACATCTTTGAAATCTTCCATCTCGCCAGCCTGCTCAAGATGCAGGGCAAAGTTACCTGCGATTCCGAAGCCGATGTGTTGATTAAAACTGCTTAAGCTCATTGTCTACCCTGTTTGATATGTGTGGGTTAATAACCAGTGGAAGTCAAGTCTAACATTACATAATTATCTGCCGTATTTGTAACTATTTAGCTGGGTTTAGGATCGACTCCACGGAGTAGTCTATTTTGAAGTAGGGATGTATCGATCTCTTTCACAAGGTAGCGGCACTCCTGAAGAGGCGTTCAGGATTTTAATCTCGGGGCGCCTGTTTTCCCTTATTGTTGCACACCCCCGTTAATCGGGACGACGTGCGCTTGCAAGTTGTACCGGTGAGGCCAATGAACAGGCCTTGATTGGTTGATCCTTCGGCAGCGGTGGAGCCGCTTTTTCCGTGGCTTTCTGAAAAACCCTGGCTGACAGCGCCATACCAACCCCTCGACCATCGGTATTTTTAGTACCCAGGTGGACACCTATCAACCTATAGTCTCCTGCACCTTTCAGCAGCAGAGGTGAACCCGAATCACCAAAGGTGGCATCACACTCATGCAGAATCAGCCGCTCTTTATCGGCCCGCCCTCTCATCAGACAGCCACGATGGTGAGTCAATACATACTGCCGATCACGGCTGTAACCTGCCTGCACCAACTCTAACTCCCGGGTTTTAAGTGCTTGCTCCTCAGCAGCCGTCAATATACTCACCGGCATCTGCCCCGTGAGTGGGGTGACCTCTTCAGCCAGATGGAGAATCGCCCAGTCCGAAGTCAGATCGGGCTGTTTCCCTCTAGCAGGTGGACGGTAACCCGGTGCGATACGAAAAGACTCCACTAGGGAGTGAATCAGGTACTCACCGCGCCGGTAGCCCGCCACGAAATGAAGCGCACAAGATGGCAACCATCGGCCCATACGCCGATTCCAGAGACAGTGAGCCGCAGTCAACACCTTCCTCGGGCCGATCACCGTGCCGGTACAGAAACTACCAAGGATAGAGTTGACCCGTCCAATAGCACTCCATGGGTAGGCCTGGGTCTCAGTAATCACTCGATCATCCGCCCCTTGAATACCGATCATTGGCAGCCTTTGGGGCTCGGCGACACCCCTGCTTAGCAGTAACAAAAGTAGGATAAATAGCAGGTAGGAGGGGGCTCTTCTCATCGAATCAGTCTAACTTGAAACAATGGGCATCAACAATAAGATCAATAGCTCATGCTAAGTAGTTACCACATTCCAAGGTCTTCTCTTTAGCATTCAGTAACTTCTCAAAAGGTCCGTGCTATAGGGGTCGTCATCCTCGGGGCCGGACGGGGTAAAGAGGTCGCTTCTACCTCGGGGATGCTGCTGTGAGCGTACAGGGAGGTATTCACCACCTCTCCTGAAAAGGGGTTACTGCACCCCCCAGGAGCCTGTCCGAGGCACGGACTTTTTGAGAAGTTACCGCATTCAGAGGTAAATGGTTCGTCCCTATGTCTCTTTGATCAGATCAACCAGATCATCCACTGAAAGGCGACTGCCGGTATCTGTACCTTCGAGCAGGCCATCCGCCAAGTCGCGCTTGTGGGCGTGGAGGGCGACTATCTTCTCTTCGATAGTCCCTTTGACCACTAGGCGATAGATAGTCACCGGGCGGGTCTGCCCCATGCGGTGGGCACGATCAGATGCTTGATCCTCCACCGCCGGATTCCACCAGGGATCCATATGGATGACATAGTCTGCTGCGGTCAAATTGAGCCTGATCCGCCCGCCTTGAGGCTGATAAGGAAGAGTTCGCCTTCGCCCCGCTGAAAGGCATCGACCGCCGCCTTACGCTTCTTGATACTGGTGGATCCATCCAGGTACTGATAGACAATTCCCCTCTGGTCTAAATATTCGCGAATCAGTGCCAGATGCCCGACGAACTGGCTGAAGACGAGGGCGTGATGTCGATTTTCGCGCAGCTCCTCCAGAATTTCGGTAAAGGCGCGTAATTTGGCGCTACTGACTGGCGAATTGTCGATCACCAATCGAGGGTTGCAGGCGGCTTGGCGTAAGCGGGTGATCTCAGTGAGCACCTTGAAACGCTGTTGTCCCGGGTTTTCCGGCAGCTCGGCGATTCGCTCCATCGCCCGGCGGCGCAGAGACTCGTAGAAGGCGGTCTCCCCATCATTGAACTCGACGTAGTGAGTAATCTCTGTTTTAGGCGGAAGTTCGGTCAGGACCTGGCTCTTGAGTCGGCGCAGAATGAAGGGGCGAATCAAGGATTTGAGCCTGCATCTCGCCTGATCGTCTTTGCGCTGCTCTATAGGATTGGCGAAACGCTCATTGAAGCGTTTCTGGGAGCCCAGCAGCCCGGGGTTAATAAAGCGGAAGAGGTTCCACAGCTCGCCTAGATGGTTTTCGATGGGGGTGCCGGTGGTAATAATGCGGCAGCCCCCCTGCAGGGACATCACTGCCTTTGACCGCTTAGTATTGGCATTCTTAAATGCCTGCGCCTCGTCAGCCACGATGGTTTGCCACTCTATCCCGCTGATCCGCTCAACCTCGCTCTGCAACAGACCGTAGCTGCTGATAATTAGGTCATAGGGGCCAGCAGAATCGAGCATCTGCTGTCGATCCCCACCGCCGAATCGCAGGGGACGTAAGGTTGGGGCAAAGCGCTCTGCTTCTTCGATCCAGTTGCTGCATACGGAGGTCGGTGCGATCACCAGGGTCGGCCCGTCGGGGGCTCTTTGTACAATGAGGCGAGAGCCTGCAACGTCTTCCCAGCCCCATATCGTCCGGCCAGACAGGCACCGCCTCCCCAATGCGCAAGGCGGGCCAGCCAGCAAAAGCCATCAATCTGGTAGCTGCGCAGATCAGCCTGCAGGGTAGTCGGGGTCTCAGGCTGAAGGGATTCTGCCTCACGCAGCAGCTTAAGCTGGTCATGCCAGGGCTTCCCCCCTTTGAGCAGCATCCCCTCCGTTGCCTCCTCCACCACTGCCGTGGCCAGTGGGTGTACTTTGCCCTGGTCACGAATCCCATGGAGCGTGTCGAGCTGGTTCCGCAACTGCCGGCTCAGGGTCAGGATACGTCCATCATCCAGATGCAGAAAACGTCCCGGTGTCTGCTGCAGCAGTCCGAGCAGCTTTCCCATCTCGATCACCTGCTCCTCATCAATCTGTAGCTCACCACTGATCCCAAACCAGTCGCGCTGTTTGCGCATCTTGACCTGCATCTGGCTACTGCCAATTTCGCGGGTAAGTGTCACCTTTTTTCCCTGCGGCCAGGCCACGACAATTTCGTCTCCCAACTCTTGCAGGGCAAGCAGAAGCTCCAATGCCTGCTCTGGATCATCCAGCGTCCAGTGCCACGGTGCTTCCGTCGTCGGCAGTGAAAGGGTATCGGAGAGTTGCAGTGCCCGCCCCACCTCCTCCTCCAGGTTGCGCAGGGTCTTTCGTGGCTCTCTCTCGATCTCCGTATAGAGCGCCGCCCGCCCCTCTCCCGGCAGAAAAGAGGGACCCAGCTCTCCCAGGGGTTTGTAATGAATAGATAGGTGAAATCCCATCTCTACTCCAGAGCCACCACCCCTGATGGGCTGCAGGTGAAGATGAGGAGTGGTATCGGCGGGAATATTTTCTGCTCCATCGGTGGTTCCTCCGCCGATATCCGAGTGGATGGTCACCAGTGGAGCCATGACCGTGAGAGCGCTCAAAATCTGCTCTTTTGCCGATAGTGGAGCCACTAATCCTTTGGGCGTCAAAGCCTCAGCCATTTGGATCTGGCTGTCACTGAATTCAGTTATCTGCAAGCGGTGCTGATCAAGCCAATAGGATTGAAACATTGACGTGTAATCGTATTGTGTATCTGGATAGGGCTCCATCTGGATCTGGAGGGTACCCTTCTTCTCGTCCTCGATAACCTCCACCCGAGAGGAGACCTCCTCGACTGTCACATTCTGCTGATGGTACCCACCGGTATCACCTCGATAGAGGAGAGGGTGCCCAATAGCCGCACGTAGCGCCCGCTCGCCCTCCAGTTTATAGCAGACATCCTGGTAGTAAGAGTAGAAGTGGCTACGCTCATAGGATTGCCCGATGGCAGCACATATCTTCCTGTCGGCAGGAGTTAGGCAGTCGAATGAATCTTCCTCCTCACTTAGCCGTTTGAGTGACACCTTGCGACCCTTGCTCCAGGTCCCCTTCTTGGTAAGTTTCTGCTCCTTCGGCTCCAGTGACACCAGGCCACCTTCACCCTGTATACACCAGACCATACGGCGACCTGTGGTGGCCTGCTTTTCATCCTTGTCGCCATCACCACTGTAGATTCGTGCAATCTGGCTCAGGCTCGCCAGACTCTCTTCCCAGCTGCGTTTCTGCTGGCAGAGGGTAACCAACTGCGGTTTTGATTGATCACTCTCTGAATGAAAAGGTGAGCCAGTACTGATGCACAATGCATTCAACAGGGCCGCTGCCTCCTCGGCGTACCAGTACAAACTACAGTTTTCTGCTCTGTCGATCTGCAGGCGAAGCTGTCGAATCTGATGCTCACTCGGTCGCTTATTCAACCAGTAGAGAGCCAACCCCAGGAAGAGGGCAAGCCAGGGGTCGCTGGTTACATGGAGACCGTTCAGCCATGAGCTCTGTTTGAATTCAATATCGCCACTGGCGACACGGGAGTAATCACCTAATATTCGCAGAATACTGGCGAGACGGTCATCACCATGAAATTTTTCGATTTGGTTTGCCATCTCAAATAGCCGGATATACGGAGCATCGATACCGCCCTGTTGAAGCAATGCAAGTGCAAAGAGGAGCGTAGGGATACCTGGGATCACATTATCGACATCCCCCGTTTCCTTACGTAGAAGCTTCAGCGCCTGCTCATATTGCCTGATGGTTTGCTCTGGATCACCCTGTAGAAAGCTCAATCCACTACGCAGCGCCAAACCGTAGAAAGAGGCATCCAGCTGCAGCCACTGCTGCAACTCCTGCTGCTCCTCTTCATCATTCAAGCCGATGAGAATGGATAAATTGACATCGGTATGAAGCAAGTTCCACTCTTCCCTGCTCAGTGAGCGATTGCTGGGAATATCGAGAAGATACAGGCGCTCATATAACTCCAGCACCCACTCACTATTCCAAAGCCTGTAGAGCGGTTCGAACTGCTCATCGAAACAGAGAGCCGCTTCAGTGAGCACCGGAGTGAGATATCGAAGAGCCTCTTCCTGAGAGTGCATGGGGGGCTGTTGTGGGACATCTGTTGAGTAACGACCGACAAAATCGAGTATTACCTCCCAGTCTGTTTCTTGGTTCATGGTCATCCGGTTACGCTAATGGTTGCTATTGATTATTCGGCTTGGCGCCTATCTTACCTATAAAGTAAGATAGCGCCTCACCCTACCCGCTATTCAAGAATGAACATCATCCAACTTAAAAACCAGTTTCCTCCCGATACCCTTGATAAGGCGCAAACGCTACTGGATGCAGGCGGTGTGGGTACTCCAGGGAAAACAGCGGATGGCGGGCGAATCTACGGCGTCATCCATGACAATGGGCAAACTTTTCGTACCCTGGCCGACCGGCCTGAGCACACAGATATCACCATAAATGGGGAGTGCAGTTGCGCTGCTGGCGAGGGTTGCGCGCATCTTTGCGCGCTCTTGTTGAAGTATTTTGAGGAGACCGAAGAGCCGCAGCCCCTTACCATCGGAGCAAACAGGCCACCGCCGTCAGAACGCCGTATCCTGATCTACCACCTCAAACTGGAGAGGGATGGTGCTTGTGGTGTTCGCGCCCATGTTGCGCTAAGGAGCTCAAACGGTCACCTGGAGCGGGTAGTACGCTATCACCATCAGCAGAACAACCGGCCTACTCGCTATTTGCAACCCGAGGATATCCCTTTGCTGGGGCGGCTTCAGGAGCTTGAAGAGCGCATTGCTCCTGCTAACCATGAGCTGCTGAGACAGCTACTCGACAGCGGGCGCTGCTATCTGCAAGAGAGCAGCCTGAAGTTGCACCTCGCTGAGGAGAAAGCACTGATCCTCAGCTGGCAAACCGATGCCCAAGGTGGGCAAAATGCACTCTGGTCAACCAGCCACCACGATGACCTGCTGCTATCTCCTCATCCCTGGTATCTGGACAGAGAAACCGGGGCCTGTGGTCCACTCCAGACACCCTTGCCACAACCCTTGCTGGAGCATCTGAAGAGAAAACCCCGGGTTGATTTCAACGAAGCAGAGAGCCAGCGTGAGCTGTTGATTAAGCTGGCAGAGGGGGTGCCCCTCCCTCTACCCAAAATATACAAGGTGGAGCGCATCGCTGCCACCAAGCCGGTAGCGGTGCTGGATATCGACTTCAGCCCGACCAAAGAGGCGTTGGGTCACCGCATACGTTGCTTGTTGCAGTTTGAGTACGCCGGTCTGCTAGTCAACGATACCGGAACCCACAGCTGTTTCAAAAATGGGCGATTACTGGTGATTGAGCGGCAAGAGGAGGCCGAACGACACTACCGCGAACAGCTCAGCCACTGCGGTCTGAAGCGTTCTGGCGCTACCGCTTACGAGTATCTCATTGATCAGAATAGGTGGCTGCAGGGCGTGGGAAGTGCCCTCTCCAGCCTCCATGGGGAGGGGGTGGCGTATCAACTATGGCGCATGTTTTCCACTGCGCATCGACCGCCCCGAGCGCTGGTATGGATCAATAGATGAGCGTGAGGAGGGTTGGTTCGATCTCTCGGTAGGTATCGAATTGGCGGGCGAACAGGTTAACCTGGTGCCGATGTTGCAAACACTGATACAGAACGACGCGCGTGTAGCCTCACCACAACTATTCAGCCAACTGCCCGATAAAACCCTGTTCAACATCCCTTACCAGGAGCGTTACCTCGCCCTCACCGCAGGACGCTTACGACCACTGCTGGGCATTCTGTTCGAGCTCTATCGCGATGAGACGACCGAGGAGGGTCACCTGCGCATGAACCGCTCTCGTGCGGCGGCTCATCGAGCTGCGTTTGAGGAGGAGAGCACAAACAGGCTCGACTGGAGCGAGCCCCAGGAAATCCACGCACTTAGCGAAAGCCTGCGGCGCAGCAACGGACTCCAGGCCACCACCACACCCAAAGGACTCACCACCGACCTGCGCGATTACCAGTTGGAGGGGCTGAGCTGGCTGCAGTTTCTGAGCCGCCACGGTCTCGGTGCGATCCTCGCCGACGATATGGGGTTGGGTAAAACCATCCAGGCCTTGGCCTTTCTGCTCAGCGAAAAAGAGCGGGGGCAATTGCAACAGCCCGCCCTGGTGATCGCCCCTACCTCACTGCTCTCTAACTGGCGCCGGGAGGCAACCGCTTCACCCCGGATCTTTCGGTACTCCTGCTCCACGGCCCCAAACGTAAAACGCTATTTTCCACGATCCCCCAATACGACTTAATCATCACCAGCTATCCCCTGTTGGTAAGGGATCAGGAGGCACTCTGCGAACACCGATTCTCAAGCCTGATACTGGATGAGGCGCAGTGGGTCAAGAACCCAAAATCACAAGCGTCAAAAGTGATCCGGGAGTTGCAGGCAGAGAACCGTATCTGTCTCACCGGAACCCCCCTGGAAAACCACCTGGGAGAACTTTGGGCTCTGTTTGATTTTCTTATGCCGGACCTTCTTGGCGATCCACACCAGTTCCAACGACTGGTACCGTGATCCGATAGAAAAAATAGGGGATGAGGATACCATCAAGCGCTTCGCCAGACGGGTGCGACCTTTTCTATTGCGTCGCACCAAGGAGCAGGTACTCTCTGAACTGCCACCGAAGACCGAAATCGTGCGTTTGCTTACCCTTGAGGGGGAGCAGCGGGAGCTCTATGAAGTGGTACGCTCCGCCATGCACGAACAAGTACGCGGTGAACTGGCGGAGAAGGGGATAGGTGGCAGCCGTATTTTCGTCCTCAGCGCCCTGCTCAAGTTGCGCCAGGTGTGCTGCGATCCACGGCTGGTCAAGCTAGAGCAGGCACAGGGGATCGAACACTCTGCCAAAATGGAGTATCTCACCATGCTGCTGCCAGAGCTGGTTGAGGAGGGACGCCGCATCCTCCTCTTCTCACAATTCACCCGTATGCTGACGCTAATCGAAGAGCGCGTACAACAGCTGGGAATCGATTACGTCAAGCTGACCGGGCAGACCCGTGACCGAGCCAGCGTAATCGACCGCTTCCAGTCCCAAGAGGTGCCGCTGTTTCTGATCAGCCTGAAGGCGGGAGGTGTCGGCCTCAATCTCACTGCCGCCGATACCGTCATCCACTACGACCCCTGGTGGAATCCGGCGGTTGAGCGTCAGGCCACCGACCGCGCTCACCGCATAGGCCAGGAGAGACCGGTGTTTGTCTACAAGCTGATCTGCGAAGGTACAGTGGAGACCCGCATCCGTAATATGCAGGAAAGAAAGCAATCCCTGGCCGACAATCTATTCGATGCCGCCAACGTGGCAACCCCCCTATGGGATGAAAACGACCTGGACGTGCTCTTTGCACCACTGGAGGAGATGTGAGCATATTCGACAACGAAATCATAGCGAAAGTGGATGAGCTGCTACACAGCCAGGGTGAATATCTGCCGCTGGAGCTGTTGCTGGCGGAGGGGCGGCTGCTTTATAACGATTACGACCAGTGGCGTGCTGGCAACATTGATCGCCTGGATAGCGCTCTATTCGGCAGTAGCGACAACCTCATAGAGCAGCTGCGTAGCGCTGCCGACTACCTCAGGGCGTTGAACCTACAGCCGCATACCCTTGCCTACCGACACTGGGGGGGCGGCAACCCATTACAATTCAGCGACAACTCGCTACTCAACGACCTCTTTCAAACCGCCTATCGCAAGAGTGAGCTGGAACCGCAGTTTGATCTTTTTATGGACAACACAGGCAACAACCTAGCCAACGAGGTGATCACGGCGCTAGGTGACCGTAACTATGCTCAGGCACAGGCACTCTCAGAACAGCTGATAAACGCCGACCCGCTGCACACCAAGATAGATCCACTGCTCACACTGATTGAGGCGGCAATGGATCAGGAGTACACCGCTGACAGCTCATTTCCGCAACAGCTACACGATAAAATAGCTCCCCTGGCCCATGAACATCTCGCAGATCTGCCGACAACTACCTCGCCCCCTTGTGGCACCGTGGAGCAAAGATGCTGGCCCAAACCCCCTTCGACCCACGCACTCCCGACAGCCATAGCAGTCTATTTTACGGAAAATGTGGAGAGTGGGAGGCGGTCATCCAATCAGTGGAAAAGGCCGTTGAGTGGCGCAACCAACCGCCGCTACTTCGACGCCACGCCATCGCCACAAGCAAGCGCCATCAGGCTAACGACACCCTACTCGATCTATTTCGAATCTGCTGGGCATTCAGCGATCAGATAGATACCAGCGTCAATGAAATCGGCGGCACACTCCGGCAGTGGTGGCGACAGTTCCTTGACCTCGATAGTGACCTTGAAGACCAGGATTTTCCGGCATGGCTTATGATAGAGAGACCGGCACAGATAATAGGTATTAGCAAAAAGCAGCTCATCCAGCTCAACCCCCCCTCAGGTTTTCTCACTCTCTACCACCTTATCCACAGCGAACAGGAGCAGCTCTGCCCCGAGTACCGTGCCGCACTCAAAGCAGAGCACCCGGTACTGTTTGCCTATTATCTTCACAGTCGATAACTGCGGTCCCTTTCTTTTCGCTTCAAAAAAGTGCTCCTGCGGTTGGTTTCTGCTGTATAGATCAAGAGACGAAAGTCAGCTGTGTGAAAACGGTAATGAAAAGATCGCTTACGAGAGGCTTTGGTCGGGCAAGTCCTACTCCGCTGAAGAGGTAGAGGCAGCTAAAGCAGCCAAACTAAACCACGCGGCTTGAAGAGCCGTTTCTCAGAAGCACCTTAAGTTCAAGATGGGGGTGTGGCAATAACAGTACGATTCCGTCCCGTCTCCTTGGCCTCATACAGTGCAATATCAGCAGCACCAAGCAGTTGAGATTCATCCAGTTCATCTTGGGGTGGAATAAAGATCGATACACCACAACTGATAGTCACCACCAGGCTGGTCTGCTCATAGTCAAAGGGCGCTTGTGCGATAACCTGACGGAACCGATCAAACTGTTTATGCGCCTGATCTTTGGGTGCATCCAGCAGAATCAGGAACTCCTCCCCTCCATAGCGGCCGATCTGGTCGTAGGGTCTGAGTGCGCTGGATAGGCGCTGGGTTACCTCACGCAATATGGCATCTCCTGCAAGGTGACCATAGGTGTCGTTGATTCGCTTGAAGTGGTCAATATCGCATAGACCAACGCATAGGGTGTGACGCTGGCGCTGGCGCGCGCCATCTCTATATCCAGAGCATCCATGATGGCACCACGGTTGAGTAACCCGGTCAATGCATCGTGGGTAGCCTGAAAAGCCAAGGCTCCTTCGCATTGATCAACTCCGATTGCAGATTGAGCATGCGCCTGCCGACTTGTAGCCGGGCTTGCAGTTCTGAGTTTTCAAAAGGCTTGGCGATGTAGTCATTGGCACCGGCATCGAGTCCGGCAACAATATCGTCTGTCCCGGCGCGTCCCGTTAAAAGGATAATGTAAGGCGGGTTGCTGCACTCATGACTGCGTATGCGCTCACATAAGGCGAGGCCATCTAGTTTCGGCATCTCCCAGTCGAGCAGCAGCAGACGTGGTGGCTGCTCTTCCTGCAATACCTGCCAGCCCGCCTCACCATCTTCTACCGCTATTGGCTCAAATCCCCACTTTTTTGCAACAGCGGTGAGCATGGCGCGTGAGGTGAGATCATCTTCTGCGATCAGTAGTTTCAAAACAGTTTCTCCTCCATGACTTCCTTTAGCTGTGCTAAGCGACTCTCCAGCTCAGGCAGCCCTTCACGAATAATTTCCAAATCTCCCTCCTTGCCAGCCTCCTCCATCATCTGCGCATGAGCGCTGAGGGCCATTCCACTGACATTGGCGGAAGCGCCCTTTATTTTGTGTGCCTGCGCGGTCGCCTGCTCAACGTTTTCACTGCTGACCAGCACTTTCAGCTCGTCAATTTGCACCTTCATGTCGGTTAGGAATGCCTCGGCAATAGTTCGAATCAAATCCTCATCACCCATGAGACGTTTGCTTATGTCGCCATAGTCAAATATCGGTTGCTCAGACGCCCGATCATCTTCCATTTGGAGATGATCTGCCCCCTCTCTACCCGCCTCTGTAGTGATAGTAGCTTGGCAACGCCCTGGCAGCCATCGCTCCAGCGCCTGACGGAGTTTCCCCGGGTCTACCGGTTTGGCAATGTGATCATCCATTCCTGCATCAAGGCAGCGCTCACGATCCCCCTGCATGGCGTTGGCAGTCATGGCGATCACAGGGAGAGCATGATCTTTTACAGCCGATTGCGGATTACGGATCTGCCGGGTAGCCTGGTAACCATCCATTACAGGCATCTGGCAGTCCATAAAGATCAAGTCATAGGGGATCATCTTGAGCGCACTAAGCGCCTCTTCCCCATTGGCTGCCAAGTCAATGTGTATACCAAATTTCAATAACATACCCCGCGCCACCGCCTGATTAGTAGCGTTATCTTCAACAACCAGCACACGGGCGTTGAACTGCTGGCTGGCACGGGCGGTATGGCGGGTAATCAGGCGCTCTCCCTCCTTCTCTATACCGGCTACCTGGAGCAGAGCGCTGTAGAGTTCAGACTGATTAATGGGTTTACTGAGGTAACCGGAAAAACCCGCTTCCAGCATCTTCTGCGCATCCCCTCGTCGCCCCTGGGAGGTAAGCAGCACCAAGCGGGTATCGCCCAGCAGTTTCTCATCTCTGATTAGCGCGCCCAGACGGACTCCATCCATCCCCGGCATCTGCATATCGAGTAGAGCGATGGTGTAGGGCCGACCCTCCTCAACCGCATCATAGAGGGCTTGTAGTGCTATCTGACCACCCGCCGCAAGACCGTGCTTCACATTCCAGGCGTTAAGTACCGCATCGAGCAATTGAAGGTTGGTGGCGTTGTCATCCACCACTAGCACCCGCTGTCGATTCAGGTCTGCGACTTTCCGCGCTGGCTCTTGGCTCTCCGCATGAGGGAGTTCCAGGGTAAACCAGAAGGTGGAGCCTTTACCCGGTATGCTCTCAACACCGATCTCTCCCCCCATTAACTCAATCAGCTGCTTGCTGATGGAGAGGCCTAATCCGGTGCCGCCATACTGACGGGTGGTCGAGCTGTCGGCCTGAGTGAACTTCTGAAATAGTTTTTGCTGCTGCTCGGCAGTGAGCCCAATACCAGTATCTGTCACCGTAAAGTGCAACAGGCTGCACTCACCTCGCGATGCCTTCAGTTCGTAGTGGACCGCTACTTCACCCTCTTCGGTGAATTTCAGGGCGTTGCCCACCAGGTTATTCAGTATCTGGCGAATACGCCCAGGGTCACCCTTATACCAGTGGCGTAGCACTGGGTTGGCGGGACAGATCAGCTCCAACCCCTTCTCTTCTGCACGGAAAGCAAGCGTAGCGGCAAACTCCTCCATCAGACCACCCAGATCAAACTCCAGCAGCTCAAGGTCAAGCTTGCCCGCCTCAATCTTGGAGAAGTCGAGGATGTCGTTGATGATACTGAGCAGGGACTCTCCGCTGCGCTTCACCGTCTTGGCAAAGGAGTCCTGCTCCTGGGTCAACTCTGTATCCAGCAACAGGTTGGTCATGCCGATTACCCCATTCATCGGGGTGCGGATCTCGTGACTCATATTGGCCAAAAATTCACTCTTGGCCTGGTTGGCAGCATCCGCCTCCTCTTTCGCTTCCTGCATCGCCTGCTCGGCAAGTTTTCGATTGGTGATTTCAGCACGAATCGCGACATAGCTTTTAGGCTTACCATCATCACCTTTAGAGGGTACAACAGTTGTGTCCACCCAATAGATACGCCCGGTTTTGGCCTTGTTGCAGACCTCACCGTGCCACACCTTGCCACTGGCAATGGTGCGATACATCTCACGAAAAAAAGCGGTGTCATGATAACCTGAGTTGAGAATACGATGATTCTTCCCGATCAACTCTTCACGGCCGTAACCACTTATTTCGCTAAACTTGTCATTGGCGAAGGTGATGTTTCCCCGAACATCCGTGATACCCACAATAGCGTGCTGATCAAGGGCAAACTTCTGCTCAGCCAGGTCGGCCAGCGCCTTCTCTGTCTCATTATGGCTTTGCACCAACGCTTGATCATGGGCTAGGCGCGTCATCCGCATATGGTTGAAGGCCTGTGCCAGCTGCCCAATCTCGTTATTTGCCTTTACCACCACCGGTTGCACCATCTCCCCGCCGCATCTGCAATGCTGGCATCAGCCAACTGTATGATAGGGAGGGTAATGCGCCTGGACTGATAGAAGGCCACCGCGGCTGTCAGTAAGCTGGTGAGTATCACCAGCGCAAATATCACTACTCCCAGCCAATTGGCGGCCGCCAGCGCTTCACTCCGATCAACTTCACTGATCATCACCCAGCGAATTCCCGGCAGATTTATCGGTTGATGTATCCCAATCACCTCTTTACCACTGGGGCCCAGGTACTCAAAGGCCATCTCCTGTTGATACGCGTGCTCCTTGCTCCCTTCACCGTGTTCACTCTGCCAGAGCCTGAACTGCTCCGTATCAATAACTCTCTCCAGCACATCACGCTGTTGATTATTGATAGTGGTGCGAAGAAGAGCATCCTCTCCCACCAGATAATTAGTTAAAGAGCTGTCACTCTTTTGACTCGCGGTGACTTGCTCAATGATGCGCTCAACATCAACCTGAATTGCAAACGAGCCAACTTTACGGCTGAATCCATCCAGCAGCGGAGCGGTGAGAAATCCGGTTAGCTTGTTGTTGCTGGGTGCATAGTATTCAAAATCTGAAAAGCGTGGCTGCCCACTTTCAAAACTCTGCTTCACACTATGGGCAAAGCGGGTAGCCGCCAGGGATCCGGTAAAAAGGTTGGCTCCAAGATCTGACTGGTGGGCTACGCTGTAGAGTATATTCCCCTCAGTATCGATCAAAAATAGATCGTAGATATAGTCATAGTGACGAGAGAGGGTGACGATATCGTGTTGTGCCGTTTCCACCCGCTGTGACCAGCCAGGGCTCTTAACATACGCTTGCGGACTCATGCCGCTCTGCTGCAATCCCTCACTTAACTGTATCAGCAGGTCCGCATTATGTTCTGCCTCTGCCTGGCTCTTGATATCCATAAAACGGTGATCAAACCAGCTCTTGAGAAAGGCCACTTTCGCTTCAGCAGAGTGTGACAGCTGTTCAGCGGCAGCCCGTTTAAGGCTGGTATTCGCCTGCTGGTAACTGATTGTGGCGATCAAGATCATAGGCACCAGGGCAAGCAGCAGGAACCAGGCCATCAGGGTATGGTTGAGGGATTTACGGTGGCTAAAAGATGGCGACTGAGTTGTGGTGTGGGTGGTTTCACTCATAAACGACCGCTCCCTGCGCCGCACTAAACAAAATATCGAAAAATATATTGATATTCATCTGTCTCCCTCCGCCCATTAAATCGCCTCTAATCTCACCTGACTATAGACAATAAATCGGCACACTGAAGGATATATTTAGGAACGTGCCTACTTAACTCAAGTTTGGTGCAACTATTTAGCGGTCTCTCATATGAGGCTATTTTTATCATGGGAGAAGGTTGGGCTACTTGATTCAATATTTGAATAGAAAAAACATCTTTTCCATTGCTGTTATTTTCCGGCCCGAAATAACCATCCCGGTCTATACTGAATAGTAATGACTCGCCATTCTTATAGAGATCAATGCGAACACATAAGATAAAAAAACTCTATTTACTACCTCTGTTGTTACTCCTGACGACTACTGCCAGTGGAACAGATAGCAGCGTGGTGCTTGAAGCTGACCCCACTGATAACAGTGCTGCTGCTCAAAGAGCTAGTCCGGACTGGACCCACTTGGGTGAACTCTACCTCGTTAGCAACCTGCAACCACTCTGGCATAACGGTCTAAACACAAACGACCAGGCTCAGGTGCTGATCAAGTGGATCACTACGGCAGGCAGTGAAGGGCTGAATCCTGAGGATTACCACCTCTCAGCCCTACGCGCCCTTCAACCGGCAACAAACCCGGCAGAGGCAGCCCAGGCCGATGCTCTGCTCTCCAGCGCCGCCATCAATCTTGCGCGTGACCTGCGTGTGGGGCGTCACTCTCAGAGCACCATTGATCCCCTCTGGCAGATTGAACAGGAGCCCTTCGACGTACCCCGCCTGCTCCACCAGAGCTTGAGCAGCGGTACGCTGGAGAACTTCTTCGCTAACCTGGCACCCAAAGACTCATTCTATATAGCACTTAAATCGGCCTTGAAATTCTACCAGCAGATCGCTGCCTCAGGCGGCTGGCCAACGCTGCCTGACGGCCCCACTCTCCACCCCGGAGATATCAGTCAAACCGTTCCCTTGCTACGAAAACGACTCATCATAGAGGGCGATTATCTGGGTACGATTCCAGATGATCCACGGGTATTTGATGGTGAGCTTGGTACAGCGGTGGCAAATTTTCAGCTTCGCAATGGACTGGAGATGGATAGTGAAGTGGGTCCCAAAACCAGGAAGGCGATGAACCTGCCTGTAGCCTTTCGTGTTGATCAATTGCGCGCCAACCTGGAGCGCTGGCGTTGGCTCCCCCATCAACTGGGCAAGCGCTACCTGCTGGTGAATACAGCCGGATACGAAGTGCGACTGGTGGAGGGTGGCCAGACCTCTCTGGTGAAGCGAAGCATCAGCGGCAAGCGGTGGCGCAGAACCCCCTCCTTCAACAGTCGAATTACCCACCTGGTGGTCAACCCGGATTGGACCGTGCCAAAAAGCATTGCCGTCACTGACCTGTTACCACTACAGCGGCGAGACAATAACTACCTGGCCAGCAAAAACATCGATGTTCTACGAAGAACGGAGAGTGGTTGGCGTGTCGAAGATATAGAGAAGCTCGACTGGAGCAGCTACAACAGGAATAACTTCCCCTTCACCCTGCGGCAACACCCCGGAGATCACAACAGCCTGGGTAAGCTAAAGTTCTATATGCCCAATCCCTATAACATCTATCTTCACGACACCCCTTCGCGACAGCTTTTTGATCGTGATCTCCGAGCCTTTAGCTCGGGCTGCATCCGCGTTGAACATCCCCTGCAACTGGCTGAAATGCTACTGGGGGAGAGTGCCCAGACCCTTGAGACCTCACTGGCCGAGCAGATTGCTACGGGTGAAACCCGTAAAACAACCCTACCCAAGCCAGTGCCAATCTATCTCGTCTACCTCACCAGCTGGGTGGATGAGTTTGGTACGGTCCAGTTCCGCCCAGACAGTTATAAACTCAATAAACCGCTGATACAGGCACTACTCCCTCAAGCGACGCCACCATCACCTGCCCTGGCCTATCGAATCGAAGCCACACAAAAGTAAGCCTAAGGAGCCTCAGCAGAGCTTCAGGCCGGTATCGACTGCATCGATAATCGGCAGCTTTTCAACAATCCCGAAGCAAACGACTTCGCACCTCCCTGCCGAAGATCTTCATGGTGCAGCTAAATAGCCGCCAAGAAAGCGATCTATTAACCAAAAAAAGCGAGCAAGTTCATCTATTTACCCTGTTCATTGTGGAAATATACCGGTAATTGAGATACCCTCTCCATATACAAGGGGAAAACAGACAATACCTAAATGAATCAAAATCTTATTCGGAGTCATAAGATTGCTCGGATCCAATAAAAAAATCAGCCAGATAGAGCCGAAGGTTAGCTTCAGCCGGCGCCGATTTCTGGCCGGTAGTAGCTGTATTGCCGCCGGCCTGATACTCCCCCCCTCTCTCTCCAATGCAGCAGTGATTCCCGAGCGCCAACTCGCCTTTCACCACACCCATACAGGTGAGCAGTTGAAGGTTACCTATTGGGCAGATGGAGCGTATATCGAGGATGGGCTAAGGGAGGTCAAGCAGCTGCTGAGGGATCACCGCACCGGCGATACCCACACTATAGATCCCGAGCTGCTCAATCTACTGCACCGGCTGCAGCTACAACTCGATAGCCGTAAACCTTTTCACATCATCTCCGGCTACCGTTCGCCAAAGACCAACAATATGCTGCGCTCGAAAAGCGGCGGTGTGGCAAAACGCAGCCTGCATATGGATGGCAAGGCTATAGATATCCGCCTGCCGGGACGAGATCTGAGAGCGCTCCACCGAGCGGCAAAAGCTGAGAGGGCGGGAGGTGTCGGTCTCTACGTGGGCTCCGACTTCGTTCACGTTGATACTGGCCGGGTGCGCTACTGGTAGTAATCTACCTGGGAAAGAAAACCTACCGATATGAGCGGCTTCCAATCGAGTCATGTAACTTCTCGATAACCCAGTGCAGATGGATAACTTTCAGGTGGGTGCAGTGACACCTTTTCAGGAGGTACAGCAGCAGGGATGCTGCTGTGAGCGTACAGGGATCTATTCACCGCGTCTCCTGAAAAGGTGTTACTGCCCCCCCTATGGCACGGACTTTTTGAGAAGTTACTAGAGAGCGGATCAACGCGCTCTAAAATCATGCATCTTGGTATCTGAAATGGAACAGGTGCAGCCGAATTTAGCTACTTCCCTGGCCTAACCAACCCACCCAAGCCCATCTCATCAAGTGTATTTTCCATCAGCTGCCTCACCTGCTGGGGTGACTCCATGCGAAGCGCCGCTTTGAGAAGGTGGCGTGAGCGGGAACGACTGACATTACGGATCACCCACTTCACCTTAAGCAGGCTGCCCGCACTCATACTCAGGCTGTCTACCCCCAGCCCAAGCAGCAGTACAGTGGCCAGGGGATTGCCTGCCATCTCACCACAGACACTTACCGGCCGGTTATACACCGCCGCACCCTCAACAATCCTTACCAAGGCCTGCAGTACTGATGGGTGCAGCTCATCGTAGAGATCCGCCACCATAGGATTATTACGGTCCACCGCCAGTAGATACTGGGTGAGGTCGTTGGTCCCTACCGAAAGAAAATCGACCCGCCGCGCCAGCGCCTCTATCTGATAGACCGCAGAGGGTACTTCGATCATCACCCTATCTTGGGGAAAATCACCTTGTAACCCTCCTCTTCCAGCTCATCGAAAGCACGCTGAATCAGCAGCATCAACTCATCGACTTCGGAGATGGCGCTGATCATCGGCAGCATGATCTGCAGGTTATCGTTACCTACCGAGGCCCGCAGCATGGCACGAATCTGGGTGATAAAAATCTCTGGATGATCGAGTGAGATACGGACACCACGCCAACCAAGAAATGGATTGGACTCCTCCACGGGAAAATAGGATAAGGGCTTATCACCACCAATATCGAGGGTTCGCAAGATAACCGGATTGGGGGCGAACGACTTGAGCACACGGCTATAACTCTCAGCCTGCTCCGATTCTCCAGGAAAGCGGTCGCGTACCATGTAGAGCAGCTCTGTACGGTAAAGCCCAATCCCTTCCGACTCATTTGTCCCCAACTGACTCAGCTCTGAAATAAGACCGGTATTAAGATAGAGCGGCACCTTGGAACCATCCGATGTCTCCGCAGGTAATCCGCGTATCTGTTCCAACTCCTCGGAGAGCTCTCTATCTTCACGGGCTAAACGCGCATACTTCAGCTTCACCTGCTTTACCGGTGAGAGATAAACACGCCCACGGTAGCCGTCAATGATGGTTTCATGTCCTTCGACACGACCTGCCGGTAGGTCGATAACACCCATTACCGCCGGTACACCCATCGCCCGGGCCAGGATCGCCACATGAGAGGAGCCGGAACCTTTCGCCGAAACAACGCCGACCAAGCATCCCTTGGGCACTTCTGCGAGCTGTAGCGCACTCACATCCCCTCCCACCAGGATGGTCTGCTCAGGGTAGACTCTATCCTCTGACCGTTCGCTCTGCAGGTGCATGAGAATTCGCCGACCGAGATCACGTATATCAGAGGCCCGCTCACGCAGGTAAGCATCAACCATATTGTCAAACAGTTGGGCGTGTTTCTCCACCGTGTGGTGCAGTGCCGATTGAACCCACTGCCCCTGTTTGATCCGCTCCACGGTCTCAGTTACCAGGGTATCTCCACCCAGCATCAGCAGCAGGGCATCGAACATAGCCAGATCTTCGGGAGGCAGCTCCTTATCGAGGCTGGCCTGCAACCTTCGCAGATCCTCTTCGACCTTAGTGACAGCCGTATGGAAATCTGTAATCTCCTTATCGGGATCTTCCACGCTGCGGTCAGGAACCGCTGCAAGATCAGCTAAGCGGTAGGCCACTACCGCCGTGCCAATAGCCACTCCCGAGGCACTGGGCCGCCCCCTGAGGAAACGTTTGGGCGCATCCGGTGACGCCTCTATTACATTCAGGTCACCACTGGCTCGGGCATGGGTAATGGCACCGGCCAGCTGTGCCGCCAGGGTGAAGAGAAACGTCACCTCATCATTATTGAATCGCTGCACCTCTTCCCGCCGCACTACCAGCACACCGAGTACCTTACGGTGCTGAATGATCGGCACCCCAAGGTAACCGTGATAGCGGGTCTCACCGGTCTCGCTGATAAAGAGGTAGCGTGGATGGCTGGTTGCATCATCCAGATTGATCGTCTCCGCACGCTCACAGACCAAACCGGTCAAGCCCCGATAGAGAGGCAGACTCGCCTTGCCTACGGCCTCCTGATGCAGACCATCAGTGGCACGCAAAACGTGACAACGTCGTTCAAAGTCGGTCAGATAGACAGAGCAGACATCGGCAGCGACCGCCTCCTTCACCAGCCGCACAATAATCGACAGCGCATCACTCAGGTCTGGAGCGGCGTTTACCTTTTTAACAATCCTGTGCAGTGTCTCAAGCATCTACGGTAAGCCTAGTATGAAAAAAAGGTGCCAAATAACAAAGAGCAGAGAGTTAAACCTAGAATCCGTAGCTGGACGGCGTGAAGTGTGCGCTTGGGGTCGGAGTCGATTGCCCACATGGATATGGGCAATCGACTCCAACCCCTGCCGTAAAAATTGCCTCGTAACAGAGACCACTGAGTAGTTACCTTCAAAGATTCCCTAACGCCTATTCTTGCGCAGAAAGTTGGCCTGTGAGCGCACAGGCACCCCTTCGGGAAATAGTAACGGCCCCAGCTCTTCCAAAGCTTTGCTATAAACCCCCTTTTTGAAATAGACAACCTCCCTCAGGGGCTTCCAATATTTTACCCAACGCCAACCATCGAACTCCGGCTTAGGGGAGTGATCAAGACAAAAATCTGTCTCCTTGCAGAGCACTCGCAGCAGAAACCAGATCTGCTTCTGACCAATGCAGAGTGGCTGGGCATTGTGGCGAAGGTAGCGCTTCGGCAAGCGGTATTTCAGCCACTCACTGGTAACTCCGATGATCTCAACCTGATGGGGTTTGAGCCCAACCTCCTCCTCCAACTCCCGGTACATCGCCTGCTCAGGGGTCTCATTCGCATTAATTCCCCCCTGGGGGAACTGCCAGGAATTCTGCCCCACACGACGCCCCCAAAACAACTCTCTTTCATTGTTGCTGAGAATAATACCGACGTTAGGTCTATAGCCTTCTGAATCAATCACAGGGAAAACCTATTAAGGAACCTCTGAATAAGTCTGGCCGAATTGAATTGTGCTCAGGAGGCGCAAGACCAAGGTGAAAATCGCAGCTGATAGCAGGCTATTAGCAAGCGTTTCAACGCAGATATTGCATCTACTGGGTGCAAGACAATCGGTCATGGCTTGTTCAAAGGTTCCTTAAATTATTCATTGGGGTCGGTGTAAGTATAGCTAAATAGTTACGTCGCCGATTGTTCCACACTCTCCTGCCACACGGCAACTACCCGCACCAACCCAAGTTAAGATAAAATAGGCTTTTTTCGTATGAAATAGGGAGGCACCTCTTGCCACTGGCCATTTTTGATCTAGACAACACCCTACTGGCGGGTGATTCCGACTACCTCTGGGGCATCTTTCTCGCCGAACAGGGGGTAGTGGACGGAGAACACTATGCGCGCGAAAACGAACGCTTCTACCAGGAATACAAGGATGGCGAGCTCGATATCTTAGCGTTCCTCCGTTTCTCCCTAAAGCCCCTGAAAGAGAACCCGCAGGACCGGCTCTTCACTCTCAGGGATGAATTTATGCGAATAAAGATCGAACCTATTATTCTTAATGCAGCAAAAGCGCTAGTAGAGAAGCACCGCCGTGCTGGCGACACACTGATGATCATTACCGCTACCAACGCCTTCGTCACACGTCCGATAGCCGATGCCTTGGGTATGGATCACCTACTGGCGACCGAGCCGGAGATAGTTGATGGACGCTACACCGGCGAAGTGGCCGGTATCCCCTGTTTTCAACATGGGAAAGTGGAACGGCTTGAGCAGTGGCTGAAACAGCAAGGAGCGGATCTTCAAGGAAGTCATTTCTACAGTGACTCCCATAACGATATTCCACTACTGCAACAGGTGGAGAGGGCAGTGGCAGTGGACCCAGACGATACACTAAGAGCGACCGCCCAACAGATGGGATGGCCTATCATCAGCCTCAGGGGCTAATTTGGAGCCCATTTGAAAACCTTAAAGCAGAACACAGATAGGGAGTGTGCCGTGTTCATCGCGGCGGGGCGCCGCAGCCGACAGGGAGTGGTAGATCCTACCCTGTCACATCCCATATTGGAATGTGAGAGGTCATGATCTCAATGCGCTAAAAGCAATAACACTATTTCTTACTTTCTTCATTACATATTCGTAGACATTGGCTTATATTTAAACAAGGATCGATAATATCTGAATGGCTATGGTAACTATTCCGTAATATTTATGGTTGAGACACTCCAGAAATAATATTAATAACCGCCACAACAGGGGCGCACGATGTCCGATAAAGTTGTTCAGGAAACCACCGGCCAGCTGCTGGTGAAATGGGATAGGGAGCCAGCAAATCTACTGCAGATGCTCATTGGGATTCAGCAATCTCTGCACCATATTCCCAATCAATCCATCGACCTCCTCTCCTCTGCATTAAACATTCCCCAGGCCTCTATTGAGGGGGTGATCGGCTTCTACAGCTTCCTCCACACCCAACCTCAGGGTGAGTACGAGATACTCTTCAGCGATAACATCATCGATCAGATGCTCGGTAGCCACTCGCTGGCAGCACAGCTTGGAGAGCGGCTGGGCGTCACCCCTGGTGGTATACGCAGTGACCGGCGGGTCAGCCTCGACTACACCTCCTGTACCGGCATGGGTGATCAGGGTCCGGCGGCTCTCGTCAACGGCTGTACACTGACCTCCCTGACACCGGAGCGGATCGACCGTATCACGGCCTTGGTTGAAAAGGAGATAGCGGTGGCAGAGTGGCCCTCAGAGCTATTTCATGTCGGCGACAATATTCGCCGCCGTGACCTGTTACTCGGTAACGAACTACCGCCGGGAAGAGCGATTGAGAATGTACTCTCCCAAGGAGCGGGGCGACTACTCGATACCCTTGGCAATGCCGGACTACGCGGGCGGGGTGGTGCCGGTTTCAGGACTGCCGATAAGTGGCGCTTCTGCCTCCAGGCGGAGCCAACACAAAAGGTGGTGGTGTGTAATGCTGACGAAGGTGAGCCCGGCACTTTCAAGGATCGCCTGCTGTTGCAGCACTATGCTGATCGGCTGTTCGAGGGTATGACACTCTGTGCCGCCGTCATCGGTGCCGAAAAAGGCTTCCTCTATCTGCGTGGTGAGTATCGCTACCTGCTGTCGCCGCTAAAACGTGAGCTGGAGCAGCGCCGCACCCAAGGACTGCTCGGAGAGGCGATACTCGGCCACCAAGAATTTGATTTCGATATTGAGATCCACCTCGGTGCCGGTGCCTATATCTGTGGCGAGGAGTCGGCCCTGATCGAATCTCTTGAAGGGAAGCGGGGTATCCCCCGTATCCGCCCCCCCTTTCCGGTCACCCAGGGTTACCTGGGTCGCCCGACGGTAGTCAACAATGTCGAGACCCTTATCGCCGCCGCGATGATCGCTGTTCACGGTGCAGACTGGTTCCGCGCCAAAGGCACCCGAGACTCCTCAGGCACCAAACTGCTCAGTATCTCCGGTGACTGTCAGCGTCCGGGCATCTACGAATACCCCTTCGGCGTGACCATTGCCGAGATACTCGACGACTGCGGTGCCGAGAAGACACAGGCGGTGCAGATTGCCGGCCCCGCAGGCCACTGGGTACCTGCCGAGGAGTTTCACCGCACCATCGCTTTTGAGGATCTTGCCACCGGCGGCTCTTTTATGATCTTCAACCGCAGCCGCAGCCTACTCGAAGCGGTGAAAAACTTTACCGATTTCTTTGTACACGAGAGCTGCGGTTTCTGTACTCCCTGTCGTGTCGGCACCACCCTGTTAAAGAAACAGCTCAACAAAATCCTCAACACCCACGCCACCCGCAAGGATCTGGAGAGCATTGAGACCATCGCTACACTGATGCAGGAGACCAGCCACTGCGGCCTCGGCCAGACTGCTGCCAATCCAATTCTTACCAGCATGAAAAAGTTTCCGCTGATCTATAAATCCCGGCTACGCTCCACCCGCTTTGAGCCTGCATTTGATCTCGACGCCTCACTGGAGGAGGCGCGCCAGGCTACCGGCAGGGACGATCCCGGAGCACATCTCAAAGGGGGTGGCGTATGAACAAACAGTTCACCATCGACGGCCTCACCGTCCCCTTCGACGAGGGGCAGACCATCATGGATGCCGCTCTGGCGGCAGGGGTCTATATCCCCCCACCTCTGCCACAACCCGGAGTTTCACCCCCACGCAGCTGTCGCCTCTGTACCCGTCAATGCCAACGGTCGACCCGGTCACCGCCT
>MOXH01000008.1_pt1 | contig 42959 bp, 38 predicted proteins | sample 1471181 | NCBI WGS metagenome assembly MOXH01 (sample SAMN05806436, study PRJNA327811) | mollusc metagenome | isolation source: Phylotype A (SB4) bacterial symbionts from gill | host: Thyasira cf. gouldii | place: Canada: Bonne Bay, Newfoundland | collected 2010-05-07
AATTCCGCAACCGGATCTACCCCATCATCAGACCACGCCTGACTCTGATCCAGCTCCAAACAGAAACCGGGCGGGCCACGGGCGGGCGCGATCACTGGAGCACAGTCCGGCTCACCGATATGCCGTAAGATGCGCCCAATCGGTTCCCGTTCAGTAATAAAAGCGATGATCCTCATTTCGCCACCGCACCTTGGGCAGACCAGCGGATTGATCTCATAAATTCTCGCCAGAAGCATCGCCCAGATCGATGCGAAGAGGCACCCGCCCACCTCTTCACTGCTCTCCCCGGCGGGTGCTTTTGGCATCACCTCACTTACCACCTCACCGGCCATCGATAGCCCTGCCCTCTCCGTGACCCTGTTTCCGCAATGGCGCATTGGGTGCTAACACCCCGTGGTAGCGGTGCCGATGCCGCCGGGGTGGCGGTATCAGGAGGGCAATTCGGTCGAGAAACTCCGCCGGGGTCAGCCGCAACAGGGTTTGACCATCATGCTGAGGCTTTCGTAGGTGGTAGATAAGCATCTCATCCTTCTCCTGCCAACAAAGCTGCTCACCTGCGAATATCGGCCGGGCGCAGTAGCGAAACAGCCGCTCCAGCCTTGGCGGTCTGCCGCTTCTATTCTTACCTCCGCATTCAGTGAGAAGCCGCCTCCGTTCTGCCATGTCTGCATCTGTTCGGCATCATCTGATGTGAGCAGCCCACGCCGAACAAACAGGCTCAGTACCCGTTTTCTGATCTTTTTCTGGGCTTGCTGAATCACTTCATCACTCAATCCAGTGGCTTCGTAGAACTGCAGCTCCTCTTCTGTTTGGGCGAAAAGGCCATCCATCATGCAACTGTGGTAGTGGAGGTGTGTATTGAGCGATGAGCCAAAACGGTGGATATAGGTGACTCCTCCGTATTTGGCTGTAGGTGGGGCATCGGGGCACTGCTCACGTAGTATCACTCATGGTGCCACCCAAAGGCTTGAACGCTGGCGAGGTTTTCTAAGAGAGAAAAATCCACAGGCGATGAAGCGTGCGGGTCTTGCTATTGAGCAACAGTTTGCACTGCTTGAAACAGAACCGGGGATAGGTAGGCCGCTAGACGATTTTCCCAAACTACGTGAGCTAATCATTCCCTTTGGAGATTCAGGCTATATTGCGCTGTATCGCCACGAAGTAAAGGAAGATACAGTGTATGTACTTGCCTTCCGACACCAGAAAGAAGCCGGCTACGAATAACAACAACTAGAAGCATGCCCCGGTCTTTGGCGTCTGCCCGAAATAGATGCCGTAAGGAGCGACTTTAGTCGCGATAGAATCTGGCATACTGTCAATGCGTTGTTGCCACACTCATCGCGACTAAAGTCGCTCCTACAGTACAGATGATCAGGCCCCCCATCACCTTGGGTGAACCCGTTGATGGATGTCTCGGTATTTGGGCTCAAACCACCATTTGAACTCCGAAACTTGAGTTACAAATTGCGCTGTAAATAGGAGCCAGTTGATACCTGCCCTAGAAATCAGAAATAGCGCGCCAGTGTAAACATCAGGTGACTATCATCAGCACTGCTGGAGATAGGGTCAGAGAGATCGTCAATAAAATAGAAGCGGGCATTCATGCCTGCTTTCCAGTTGTCACCCAGGCGGCGGCTGGCCTCTATTAGCAGGCTTTTGTTGCTGTAATCCACGTCGTAACCTATGCCTGCCAAGAGTTCACTACTGGCCGCATCGTTGAGAGCGAGTCTTGCACCGAGGAAGAGGTCATTTTGCATGACGGCACTGGCACGGGTGCCTCGTTCATCCCAGCCGTACTCCATCAGCAGCCCAAGATCTGCCGCACTCTCATTGAAGCCCACAAGGGTGTATTCAAAGCCACCTTGGGCTGCCCAGTATTCTGCGCTGCTGGAGTCCCGCCTAAGGGCCTCAAGCTTCCATAGCCAGGCATCAATGGTGGCCTGAAGATCAAGGCCGACCTGATCCATCTGTTCATAATGGGGAATAAGTACTGGGGTAGCGCCCTTAGTCCCTGAGAGAAGAAGCGGATCGCGATTTGTGCCGTGAAACCAGTGCAAACCTATATCGTAGTTGCCGATGGCGTGGCTCCAGCGCAGTGCGATGTCCGTATGTTGCGCTTTATTAGAGGCTTCATAGCTGACTTGGTCACTGTCCACCGGTAACGCTGTACGTAGACGACCGCTGACCCCGGGAAAGGTACGTTCACGGAATCCCGGCAGCACAAAGAGATCAACGATTCCCCAGTTCCGCACCAGAGAGAGGTTGATCATGGGTTGGCCGAGCTTGGCTTCACCGTCTACATCTTCAACCGCATCGGTCTGATTGAGGGTATCCACCAGATGTTGAAATTCGGTAACCCCCCAGAAGACCTTGCCGATACCCGCACGCAACTCCCAGTCATCACCCAGGTGGTTCCACATCAGCTCACGAATATCGCTGTGGCTGCGTCTGCTGTCATTCTGATCCATGCGCAGGAAAGGTTTAAAGGTGAGGCTGTCGCTACCCTCATTCCAATCCCAAAAGAGCTCTGGTTCAATAAATGTGGAGAGGTTGACCTCTCCCTGCTGCCCTGAATATTGGGCATCGTCCGCGAACAGGCGTAAATCAGCCCCCGCCTTACCGCTGAATTCAAAGGATCCTCCAGCAGAGACACTCAGGCTGACGGTGATAAGGATGGTAGCGAGAAGTTTTATCATAGCTTGGTTGAAAATGTTTCAGCGTGCACGTTTGAGGCTGTTTTTGTTAAAATTTCTATCACTTAGGCCGGTTTTGAAACGGTAGTTCTGCCAAGTCAGTAGGGTACTTTTTCCACTCTGGTGGTTGATCATGGTGTATTTGTCAGCACGCCAGAATTTATCAAGATACTGCTTGTAATCGTCAAACGTGAGGGTTTTAAGCAGGCTGTTCTTGCGATCATAAAACTCGACGCGCTGGATACGGTACTCAGCCTTATCTATCCAGGCAATACGACGGGTGTAGCCGGAGTTTTTATCGGTAGGGTACTGCTCTACCTTGAAGCTCTCTTGATCATTTACTGCCTCATCACTGATATATTTATAGCTGTATTTCTCTACCTCAAAGGAGGTGAGATCCTCATAGGCAAACTCCGACCCCATAAAAGGGCCGGACTTGTTGCGTGATGAGATACGTTTTACCCGCTTCAGTGCTGGCAGATAGAGCCACTGGTCATCGGCACCCACTGGGTGGGAGAAGCTGAGAAAGGCGGTGCCTTTAACATCTCTTGGCTTGTTGAAGATACTCAGGCTTTATCACCATCATTTGCCAGTTCCAATGATTTTAGGCGGATCTCACGCAGACTCTCCTGACCCTGCTTGTTGCGCAGGATCATATTCATCTCCGCCTGCATATCACCCCAGCCGATGTCCCGTGCCTTGCTCTCTTTAGCAATGGCCAAGCCTTTCTCTTCGGCTGTTTCAGCATAAATGGCAGAGGCAGATGTCAGCAGCCAAGCCGAGAGCAGCAGGTTAAATGGTTTCCTGAGCCGGTTCATTTTTAATTTACTCCTTCAGAGGTGGTAGAAGCGTCGTGGTCAAGCTTATTAACAGTGGCGGTAGGAAGAAAAAATCTACTGCCAGTGCAATTAAGATGGTGAGGGCGGTGAGTAGACCCATATCGGCATTTAGTTTGAAACTGGATTGCGCCAGCACCATAAAACCACAGACCAGCACCAGGGTGGTGATCCACAACGCTCGGCCGACACTACCAAAAGCGTATTCTACCGCTTGGTGTGAATCGGCATTGCGGTGTCGGCGGGCGTGGAGGTATTTACTAAGAAAGTGCACCGTGTCATCAACCACTATGCCCAGGGTCATTCCGGCCACCACAGAGAGTGCCAGACCGACGCGGCCATCAATTAGATACCAGAGTCCAAAGCCGATGGCGGCAGGAGTCAGATTGGGTAGCAGGCTGATCAGTCCAAAGCGCACCGATTTCAATGCAATACCGAGCAGAATTGAGATCAGTATTATCGCCATAACTATGCCTAGCAGCATGCTCTGGATATTGCGCTGACCGATATGAGAAACATCAGCCCAGGACTGGCAACGACCACCTTGTAGTCGGGTGCATTAGTGGCAAACCAGTCATAGACGCGCCTTTCCAGGTCAATCTGTTCGTTACTGGTGATATTTTTAAAGGTGCCGATCAGGCGGGTGGAGGACTTGTCCACATTGAGCTGATTGTTGAGGTCAAGGCCGTAGGGCAAGGACATCTCATAGAGCAGCAGGTACTGGGCCGCCATCTCCTGGGTATCGGGTAGCTTGTACCATGTGGGATCATCCCCATGCATATTACGGTTAAGGCGTTTGATGGTATCACTCAGGGTATTGACGTGATCGGTCTCCGGTTGCTGTCTCAGCCAACTACTGAACTGGTCAAGGCTTTTGAGGAATTTTGGTGCATTGACGCCGCTTGATACACCACTCTCGATGGATATCTCCAACGTGGTCATGCCGGATAGGTTCTCCTGCATAAAATCGGTTGCTTGGCGGAAGGGCACCGTGGTGTCGAAGTACTTAACGAAGTCGTCATTGGTCTCATTCATCGGGGCAAAGAGCATCATGCCGGTCATAATCAGTGCCGTGACAGGCAGCAGCAGGTGACGGCGGGCCACCACAAAGTGGGCGAGACTTTTCATGTAATCGCTCTTCTCCTCATGTATCTGCTTGACCTTGATCGGTAGCAGTGAGAGTAGGGCGGGAAAGAGGGTGATTGAAAAAATAAAGGCGAGCATTACACCGAAAGCGACCATGTTGCCCAGGTCACGGAAGGGTGGAGAGTCTGAGAAGTTCATACTCAGAAAACCGATGGCGGTGGTGATACTGGTAAGAAATATGGGCTGGAAGTTGATGTGCAGGCTGTCAAGAATGGCCTTACGCTTCTCTACCCCATGACGCATCTCATAGAACATAGTGGTGAGGATGTGCACACAATCGGCCACCGCCAGGGTTAGGATCATGGTGGGGGCGTGGCGGAGGGGCCAGTTAGATAGAAGCCACTCCAGCCAGCCAGCCCCATGGTCGAGAGGATGGTGAAGATGATAATCACCACGGTAGAGACAGTGCCAGAAAAGGTGCGAAGCATAATCATCATGGTCAGGACGACGATGCCAAACATCAGAGGGACGAGGGTGGCACTGTCATTGAGAGATGATTCGGCAAAGCTATTATTCATCATCACCATGCCCGAGAGGTGGACCTCGAAGTCTGGATTTTTCTCAAGGAAAGTGTGGGTCATCTCTCGCACTTTCACCGCCACCTCGGGTACCTCTTCCACCGGGTTGATCCCTGGTAACTGGATAGAGACGTTGATCACCGAGACCTTTCCGTCCGGGGAGACAAGCTTGTTCACCATCAACGGCTCTGTGGTGGCAATCTGACGTACACGCTCAACGCCCATCTGATCCAGTGACAAGGGCTCCAGGGCTAGATCCTCGACAATCAGATCATCCTCTTCTGCCCAGCTGTACTGATAGTTGGTTACCGAGTCGACACGGGTGGAGTAGGGGATCTGCCAGGCGGCCTCAGTGAGCTGCCGAATGGCCTCCAGATGCATTGGAGTGAAGGTATTGCCATCTTTAGGCGCCAGCACAAAGGCGATATTGTCGCTCTTGATGTAGACTTTCTGCATCTCTTCGTAAGCGGTGAGCTGTGGGTTATCCTCACCGAAGAAGACCCGGTAGTCACTCTTGAAAACCAGCTTACTGGCTCCTGCTGCCGAGGTCAGCACAAAAATCAGTGCAGCAAGGATCACCCAGATAGGGTGCTTAATAGCAAAGCTGAATAGTTTCTCTTTCATTCTGGAGTCTTCAGTTGTGGTTCACATGTTTGAGTGATTTTTCAGCTGTGGGTGCCAAAAAAATTATCGAGCGGGTCAGTGGTAGTGTCGTGTGGAGCTAACAGGTCCAGGCTTATGCCGTTGGACTCAAGCATCTCCCTCTCCTCGCTGAATATCTCGCTGAGTAACTGCTCTATGAGTGCCGCTGTGTTGATTTCACTGCTGAGAGGCTTCCATCCCAGACCATCCAATATGAGGTTGGTGTTGTTGAATAGTTCGCGGTCAAGAGAGAGTCCGCGCCTACATTCGCAACTCTCTGTATCGTTAGTGAGCAGTGCGATAGTGCCAAAACTGGTGGACCAGTTGGCAAAAGCAACCTGCTTTCGATTCATGTATGGAGGTAGGGTGAAGTCACCTTTGGCTATAGACTCATCCACAATAGTCAGTACGGTCTCCAGAAGAGCTGCCTCCAGGGTTTGAACCTCCTCACGGCGCTGTTTCGAAGTGCGCTCGATCAGTGTGGGAGACATGGCGGAGATCACCAGCAGAAAGCGGTTGGGATAGAGTAGGGCGTAGAGCAGGTAAGCCAGATGTTGGGCCATTATGCGTTCGCGAGAGCTACCGGCAAAGGTTCCTGCTTTGCTAAACAGCGCGGTAAGTATTCTTATGCCCTGACAGCAAACGCCGATGAGAAGGTCCTCTTTACTACTGAAATGGTTATAATGGTGCCTTTGGAGTAGGGTACCTGGGCCGCCAGTCGATCCATGTTGAGACCCGCAACACCCTCCCTCTCAATGATAGACAGGGCGACATCGAGTAGCTCCTGCTCACGCACCTGAAGGCGCTCTTTATCTACGATCTTGGGAGACATATTTAAATTGACGATCCGTCAGTGACGATTCGTCAATAATAGATTTGCTTTACCTTAACGTCAACCTAGAATTTACAGCTTGACGGCGTGAAATGTGCAATTCATGCCGTAGCATGGCTCACCTAACAGGTGAAATTGCATCTCAAAATGTATATTTTTCATATCAGTAGCTTAGTCTCATAATGGGTAACTTCTCAAAAAACCGGTGCCATAGGGGGGGCAGTAACCCCTTTTTAGGAGATGTAGTGAATAGATCCCTGTATGCCCACAGCAGTAACCCTGCTGCTGTACGTCCTTAAAGGTGTCACTGCACCCAGCTGAATAGTTACAATAGATGCATATCTGCCTTGCATTAACTCTGTAACTCATCGCTATATGGTAATAAAATAGCCCATAGGGGTTTTGCCTCACTCTCTCCAGTCAGAAGTATAAATATTATATGAATAAAGTTGCGGTTATTGGGTTGGGCTATGTAGGTTTACCCCTGGCTTGCCTCTGCTCGACAAAAGGGCATCAGGTTATAGGGCTGGAGGCTGATAGGAAGGTTGCAGATACTCTCAAAATGGGCAAAAGCCATATCAAGGATGAGACGGTTGAGCGCCTGCTTGCTGAGGCTCATGTGTCGGGTAACTTCCACCCGACAGCTGATATCTTAGATATTGCAGACTGCACCATTTACCTGATCTGTGTGCCGACCCCCGTTGATAGCAACAATGATCCCGATCTGCAGCCACTGATCGGATCACTGGAAACCATAGCGCCCACCATTAATGAGGGGGATCTGGTTGTGATTGAATCAACGGTTTTCCCTGGCACCTGTGAACAGATTGCACTCCCTATTCTTGAAAAAATCACAGGGATGAAGGTGGGAGATGATTTTAACCTAGCGCACTGTCCCGAGCGGGTTAATCCAGGTGATGTCTTCTGGAGCACTGAGAATATTCCCCGTGTGGTGGGGGCAACCTCTGATGAGGGTGTGCGCTCAGCAGCCGAGTTCTATGTCTCGATTTTGGGTGGTGAACTATTCGATGTACGTGATATTCGGGGCAAACTGCGTCCCAAGTTCACTCCTACTGATGATGGTTACAAAGCCACTCAACTTCCCCTGGGCAGTGTCACCATGATGCGCTCCATTCGAGATGCAGAAGCGGTTAAGGCGATGGAGAATACCGTGCGTGATGTAAACATCGCTTTCGTCAACGAACTGGCAAAGATCAGCGATGTGCTCGATCTCGATGTAGTCGATATCATCGATGGCATGGCAACCAAGCCTTTCGGTAAAGGCCCGTTCTATCCCGGTGTGGGGGTGGGTGGGCACTGCATCGCTGTTGATCCTGAGTGGCTGAAGGCAGCAGCAAAAAAGCAGGCTATATGCCTGAGATTATACAACTCTCCCGATCCACCAACAACGATATGCCCGAATACACCGTCTCTATGCTGCAAGAGGCACTGAATGATCGAGGCTACGCGATCAATGGCACCCGGGTGTTAGTTCTGGGTGTGGCCTATAAAAAGAATGTGGACGATTTACGAGAATCCCCCTTCTATGAAGTGCGTGAACTGCTGAAAAAGAGGGGGGCAGATATCGCTGTTTACGATAGCTGGATCTCTAATGAGAATACTGCAGACACGCTAGAAACAGCACTGGAGGGGGCCAAGGCCGTACTTATTGTCACTGATCATGATGACATTATCAGTGATATCAATGGGATGAACCTGAGTAACAGCAGCATAGAGGTGATCATTGATGGCCGCAACTGCCTCGATGGCTCAGTGATTACGGAGCAGGGTATTCTCTATAAAGGTATTGGTCGGCGCTAAACACTCTTTATTGCTGTTGCCAGTGAACCTCTTTTTTTTTTTGGGCTGTTTTCACTCCGACTCCAAACCCAGCTGAACAGTTACTAACATGGAATTGAATAGCAGTGCGAATACGGTGACGAAACACAGCAGAGTACGTTTGAGACCGAGGGTCATTACTACCGGAGGGCAAAGATGAAAAGCATAGTGATTGCAGGCTACACTCGCACACCCTTCACATTGGCTAACAAGGGCGCGTTGATAGAGACACGCCTGATGATCTCGCGGCGGCGGCGGTAAGCGGCTTGGTGGAGAGCAGTGGCGATCGATGTGGAGGATATCGAAGATCTGATTCTAGGTTGTGCCTTTCCAGAGGGGGAACAGGGGCTGAATATGGCCCGGCGGTGGCGCTTCATGCCGGGCTGCCGCAGTCGGTGGCGGGGGTTACCGTCAACCGCTTCTGCGGCTCATCTATGCAGGCGATTCATCAGGCGGCAGGGGCGATTCAGATGGGGGCGGGTGAAGCGTTTATCTGTGCCGGAGTCGAGTCGATGACTCGGGTGCCGATGATGGGTTTTAACCCCATGCCCAACCCCATGCTCTACAGGAAGCTGCCCTCTGCCTATATGGGAATGGGTGAGACGGCGGAGAATCTGGCGGTTAAATATGAGATCTCCCGCATTGAACAGGAGCGATTTGCACTCGACAGCCAGATCAAGACGGCGGCGGCACAGAAGGCGGGCAAGCTGGCAGTTGAGATAGTGACCGTCAACGGTGTGAGTGAAGACGATTGTCTGCGTCCTGATACCACCCTGGAAGCTGGCGGAGCTGCGGCTCGCCTTTGATGACAACGGCAGTGTTACCGCAGGCACCTCATCCCCTCTGACCGATGGTGCCGCCGCTGTAGTGGTCTGTAGCGAAGAGTATGCCACCGCCCACGGCCTGACACCCCTTGCCAGAATACGCAGTATAGCGGTCTCCGGCTGTGCTCCCGAGATCATGGGCATAGGGCCGGTACTCTCCAGTCGCAAGGCGCTGGAAAGAGCAGGGCTGACAGTAGCGGATATCGATATTATCGAACTCAATGAGGCCTTCTCCTCTCAATCTCTCGCCTGTATCCGTGATCTGGATCTAGATATGGAGAAGATCAACCTGGATGGCGGCGCCATCGCATTGGGTCATCCTCTGGGTGCTACGGGTGCCCGTATCACCGGCAAGGCGGCGCAACTGCTGAAACGGGAGAGCAAGCAGTTTGCTCTGGCCACCCAGTGTATCGGTGGTGGACAGGGGATCGCGACGATACTGGAAGCGGTGTGATGGCGGTGACTCAAATCGCCATCATGGGTGCTGGCGTGATGGAAGTGACAAGCGTAATTTCTTGCTACGGCCCCTATTCCCGGACAGACGCCTGATTTATATCTCCAGCTTCAGCTCTGCCGCATCCTGAGATAGCACGGCCGCACCAAAGAGCAGCGTCAGATCCTCACCAGGATCGCTACCGTACATCTGAGTCAGTTCCCAGCGGATCGCCTTAGCCATCGCAGCCGTCATGTGGATGCCGGTCACCTGGCTGCCATCAGCCTCGGCCTCATCAATCCTCTTTTTTAATTCATCAACTACTTCGGTCATAGTTTTATCAAACCGCTAATTTACTCTGCAAAAATCTCGGACAGGCTCCTACTACCCAGTAGTAGAGCGCACTTCACAATCCGCTATTATGCATGGTTATTACCGGCTAAGTCACTGTGATAATCAACTGGAGGTTGAGCAATCCTGATCTAGTCTTTGTGGGGTGATTCATTGGTGTGGGGCTTTTCGCCGGATCTCAATATAGGCAGTATCAGGGCAAAGCTGTAGAAACGTCTAGACTTACTACGAAGGTCACTGCTGTCCCGTTAACTCCGTCTCCCCTTTGGGGAGAGGGTTGGGGTGAGGGGGCTCAATAGATAAGTCGTTGATTTAATTCACCCTCACCCTGGTAAAAACAACCCAAAACAGGGTTAGCTGAATAGTTACCTACGAAGTTAGGTTGAAATGCAGTGCAATGCGGCAGTGCTCTGTATGTTGGCTGCTTGAAAGTGAGCGTTGAAGAAAGAGGGAGAATAACAATGATTGCACAATCAGTGATGGATATTCTGAACAAGCATCGAGTGGAGTATCAGGCGGTCTCTCATCCCCAGAGCTTCTCCAGTGCGGAAACCGCATCCGCAGCCCATATACCCGATGACCATATCGCCAAGGGTGTATTGGTGAAAAATAGTACGGGCTATCTGCTGGTGGTGATACCAGGGGACAGGTGGGTAAATTTCGAACGCCTACAGGATGAGCTGAAACGTAACTTTGTGCTGGCACCAGAAGATGAGGTTGAGAGGCTCTTCCCCGACTGTCTACCAGGGGCGGTGCCACCATTGGGATACGCCTATGATATTGAAACAGTCCTGGATGAGGGTCTTACCATGCTCTCCAGGGTCTACTTTGAGGCCGGTGACCATGAGCAGTTGATTCTGGTGCAGAATGACCAATTCCATATCCTTATGGGCGGGGTGCGCCACGGTCACTTCTCTCAGTCGGATTGAATCAAATCGTTTACCGCTCAGTCAGTGCCAGTGCGGTAGCCCGCTTGATCGGTTTTAACAGGTAGTCAATTACGCTCTTTTTACCGGTAAGAATATCAACGCTGGTGGTCATGCCTGGAATGATGGGGAGGGGATCTGATTCCGGCCCAAAGTAGCTCTGTGTGGTGCGGATTCGTATCAGGTAAAAACTCTCCCCTCGTTCATCTTCGATGGTGTTGGCGCTGATATGCTCCAAGGTGCCGGTAAGATCGCCATAGATGGAAAAGTCGTATGCGGTGACCTTTACCTTGGCTTTTTGGCCGGGGCGCAGGAAGGCGATATCTTTGGGCCGGATGCGGGTCTCGATCAGCAGGTTATCCTCCATTGGGACCACCTCAATGAGATCGTCTCCAGGACGTACTACGCCGCCAACGGTGGTTAGGTGCATTTTGTTGATGATGCCTGCTACTGGTGAACGCACTGTAGTGTGGCTCACTTTATCCTCAAGGGCGATATTGGCTTCACGCAGTTGGACTGCCTTTTCACGGGAGCGGTTAAGCTCCTCCTGGGCCTCACTGCGGAAACGTGACTGTACCTCATCAATGCGACTCTTCATCTCTTCCAGTGCGGAGCGCAGGCGGGGAATGGCCAGGCGGGTGGCATCCAGTTCGAGCCTTTTTTCACCGATGGCACGCCGCAGATGCAATACATCCACCTCGGAGGCGATGCGGGCCTTTGCAAGAGGCTCAGTGATTTTGAGCTCATCATGAGCTAGTTCAAGGTTCTTCTTGAGCTGTTTCAGCCGCACCCTGTGCTCGGTGATCTCCTGCTGTTTCTGCTCCTGCTGCCGGTTCAATACACTGAGGGATGCATCGAGTTCACTCTTACGTGAATTGTAGAGGGCAAGCTCACTATTCAGATAATCACTTAGCCCCTCTGCTGGTTGTTCACCGGGCGTGAAGGCTATGCCCCCGGCCTCGGCCTCAAGGCGAGCAATGCGTGCGTTGAGCCCCTCGGCGGAGAACTGGCCCTCACGGTAGGAGGAGGCGAAGCGGGTGTCATCGATGCGTATCAACACATCGCCCTCCTGCACGACCTGGCCCTCTTCAACCAGGATCTCTTGGACGATACCGCCGTCGAGGCTCTGCACCACCTGCATCTGGCGCGAGGGAACCACTTTACCCTCTCCCCGGGTTATCTCATCCAGCTGAGTGTAGTACCCCCAGAACAGCGCGAGGATAAAAAAGATAACAGTGGCCCAGAGGATGCTGTGGCTGGAAGGGGATGCTCCCAGCCTCCCCCGGCTGCGAGTATCGGTGACCAGATGCCTGTCCTGCCAAGTGATTTTATGGCTCATCGAATTGCCCCCACTTTACCTTCGGCCAGTGCCTGGATCACCTGCTCCTTGGGACCGTCAATCACAACCTTGCCACCATCAAGCATAATGATACGATCTACCAGTTCAAGCATAGAGCCCTTGTGGGTGACCAAGATAAAGGTTTTACCCGGCAGAATTTCCATCAAGCGCTTTTTGAACCGCCCCTCCGCTGTGTTATCCATGGCGCTGGTGGGTTCGTCCATGATCAGAATCTGAGGGTTGTTGACCAGAGCTCGGGCAATGTTTACCGCCTGGCGCTGGCCACCGGAGAGATTACCACCGCGCTCGCCCACCCGCAGATCGTAGCCATGAGGATGGCGAGCCACCATCTCATCGATGCCGGTCAGTTGAGCTGCCCGCAGTATCGCGCTGTCATCAACAAAGGGGATACCTAACACCATATTGTCCCGGATAGAGAGGTTGAACAGCACCGCCTCCTGGGGTACATAGCCGATGTTACGGCGCAGATCTGCCGGGTCGATCTGGCGCAGGTCGGTACCGTCCGCCAGCACATTGCCGCTCTCCGGTTCGTAGAGGCTGAGCAGCATTCTCTCCACAGTAGTTTTCCCCGCTCCGTTACGACCAATAATGGCTACCCGCTCACCGGCGGCAATACGGAAGCTGACATCGCTCAATGCCTGTATCGGTTGGTCCGGATAGGTGAAACTGACCTTCTCGAAGGGCCAGGTCTCCTTTCAGTTCGGGGCGGTGTAGGAAGGTTTTATCTGCCGGACGCTCCACCTCGGTGGCCATGATGCCGCTGAGTGACTTGTACGCAGCCAGTGACTGATGGAAGCGGGTAAAGATGGCGGTGAGCTGGCCCAGGGGGGCCATGGCACGACCCGCCAGCAGAGTACAGGCGATAAGGCCACCGACGGTGAGCTTCCCTTCGTCGATGAGGTAGACGCCACCAATAACAATCAGTACCGTCACCAGTTGCTGAATAAACTTAGTGAGATTGGTCGCCACTGAGGTGATCATACGGCTACTGACACTGTTGTCGGAGAGCCGTGCCACCTGTTCGTCGAGCTGTTTTAGCAGAACACCCTCAGCCTGCACGGTCTTAACGTTTTCCAGGCCAGTAAGTGCCTCGAACAGCGTGGCGGTGTTTTTTTGCGGCCTCTTCGAAGCTCTCATCCACCAGTCGGCGCAGAGGACGCTGCACGATCAGACCGATTAGCAGCACCAGCGGGATAGCGGCAAAGGGTATCCAGCCGAGGGAGCCACCAATAAAGCGATAATGCCGATAAAAAGAAACAGGAAGGGGAGGTCGAATTAGCGTGGTAAGGGTGGAGGAGGTGAAGAACTCGCGAAAGCGGTCAAAACTCCTGCATGTGATTGACGAAGGCACCGGAGACTCCTCTGCGGGCCCCCAGCTTGCTCGACAGCAGCTGTTCATGGATACGCCCCGAGATCTCCTGATCACTCTTACGGGCGGCCACATCGATAAAATAACCGCGCAGAATACTCATCAATAGGCTAAAGAGGAACACAATGCCGATACCGGCCGCCAGCACCCAAAGGGTCTCAATCGCCCGGTTGGGTACCACCCGGTCGTAGACGTTCATGATAAATAGCGGCACCGCGAGGGCAAAGAGGTTGACCATCAGGGTAGCCAGTGCAACCTCACTGTAGAGCCCCCTGACCCCCCCTATAGCAGACCAGAACCAGTGACCTCCAGCATGGTAGGGGCGGCCGGTAACGGCCCGGCTAAAGGTGTGCTCAAGACGGGTAAAGAGCGCTGCACCGCTATAGCGGGTTGAGATCTCATCCAGTGGTAGTGTGACTTTTCCGCTGCTCTCAGGCTGAATCAGAGTGACCGTACCATCCTGAGTATTTATCTCCTGCAATACACAGGCGTCTGACTCATTTAACAGCAGTACCACCGGTAGCATCAACGGGGTGATCTGTGCCAAGGGTTTGCGCTGCAGGCGTGTGCTGAGACCGATACGTTTGGCAGCGCGGATAAAGCCATCTGGATCGAGTAAGTTACCTTCGGCTGGCAGTCCCGCCATCAGCGCATCTGCACTTTTTGGCCGGTCATAATGACGGCTTAGGTGTTCCAGGCAGCCCAATAGCGGATCGCTGAAGGTTTCCCTGTCTGCGGTGATATTCCAGGTGGATTGTTCTGTGTTTGCTTCAGTGTCTCTCATATATTGATGGTTAGGTCAGAGGCTATGGAGTTTTGATGAGATGAACATGCAGTCCATCATGGGTAATCATACCCGTGGCAGCTGCCAGGAAGCTGTTCTCGGCAGGAGGCGGAGTCGATTGCGGCTGGTTTGTTTGAAATTGCACAATAGGTGGGTGCAATCGACTTCGACCCTGCACCTCCTGCGAAGAAGATAATATCCAGTTAGGCTAGGCCGGTGAGTCACCGGCCCAGCCTAAAGTTATACGGTATCAGTGTAGATGAAGCTGTCATGGGTTATGAGATCACCCATATTGATATACCCGCTATAAGTTACTCCACCATCATTTGTAAAAAAGAAGTTGGTAAGCATGCTGGAGTTACCACCCGCTTCAAGCAGCCTAAGCTGGGTATATTCCTGTGTTACACCGTCAGTATCTACGTAAGATGCTTCCTCTGTCACAAGGTAGGTATTGATGTCATCTGTGGAATTCACATCCTGCAAAACATCCCGGATATCGATTTTGTCGCCTTCAGCAAAGCTGAAATCGAAGATATTGTCGGCAATCCACCATGAGCTAGTACTGTTATCGAGGGGGTCAAATACTTCAGGTTCTCCCACTACGAAGGTGTCCGCCCCTGCGCCACCCCACATACGATCTTTACCTGTACCACCGATGAGTATGTCATCACCATCGTCACCCCATATCCGGTCATCTCCACCCAGGCCTCTGAGTATATCATTGCCGCCTTTGCCACCCAGGATGTTATCAGCACTATTGCCCGTTATCGAGTCATCACCGGCTCCACCAAAGGCCCTTTCAATAACCGTGCCCTCGGCAATACCGATGTTGTCGGTGAGCCCGCCAAGAGAAGAGAAATGCCCCTCACGTAAATCGATAATTGCCGGGGTGGCATTTTGTGGGGCCAGAATGGCATCATCACCACCACTATCCCAGATAACACCCACCGGTACCGGGCCATTATCGGTAAAGTTGAGGTGATCCATAGGAGTTCCGAATCCGGGTGTTTCACCAACTCTATAGGTGTAATCATCTGCAGCGTTATAGCCGTACTTGGTATTACCACTACTGGGATTAGTACTGATGGGATCAACATTGCGTGTTTCGGTATCCACACCATAGAGGAACTGCATCGCCTGATGGTCTAGCATCATCGGGGTCCAGACTTCGGTCGGCCAGTTGGTATCTCCATCCCAGTTGAGGACAGTGATGCTTCCATCATCCAGATCTGGGCGGATGTATGGAGGGTTTTCCCAGTCGTGGTATTGCTGCGGCTGCTGGAGTCCAAGTTGATGACCGATGTTTCTGAGCAGGGCAGAAAAGGCCGAACCATCCATACCCATTGCCCCCGGCGCCCACTGACCATCAGCCAGCGACCCAAAATCATTCACGGAAAGCCAGAAGTTTTTCTCACCAATATTGTTGTGGATCGTTTTAATATCCCACCCCTCGGAGTTCACGCCCAGCCCAAAGCTCCAGTCCGCCGAGACACTGTTGTCAGCAAGAGTAAAGATAAGGCCGTTGCTTTCAGACCAGAGTGTGAGAGCGTCTGTGATCGCCTGTTTGGCTGCATCGCTCAGTATGCCGATATTGCTGCCACCTGAATTTTCAAATTCTGTACCGTCCGGTGCAAAATTGTAGGTAATATTTGTTGATCCCAACTTACTGGCCCCACCGCTCCACTGGTAGGTCATGGCCTGGATATTGTTGATCAGGAAGTGATCCTGATTGAGGGTGTTCATATCAAAAGGTGAATTAGGATCGGGATTGAGGTTGGTCAATATGGCAATGTCTGAAATCTCATCCGGGTTGAATAGTCCATCGTGGTCGAAATCCTCGACATAGCTGAGGCGAACATCTAAATCGTAGTCCTGCCAGACGTAGAAGAACTCATTATCTGCGCCAGTTACCATTTGGTTACTCGTAAGATCGCTCAGTGCAAAATACCCACCAGCGTACTCACCTCCAGAGGTATCAATCACAATATCCGCCGAGGAGAGGTCGACAGAGATTGAACCATTGACATAAACTATATCGGCCCTGCCAGACTCGCCGTTATCGACCTTGAAGGCGGTCAGGTCGATATAGTCACTGTAGTAACGTTGGTTACCATTGTTGTCTGTATAGGTTACCCTAGCCTCAAAGTCGATAATCCAGTCTGCATCACTATCCAGATCTTCCGGGCGGAAGCCGAACCCATCAGCCCCCTCACCGCCGATCAGAATATCAACGCCCTGGCCACCCCAGAGGCTGTCTGCCCCATTGCCAGTGAAGGTAAAACTACTGAAGTCAGGGTAGTTACCACTATTAAGGATATTCATGGCTTCGAGCCGCTGGGCGCTATTCAAGCTCATACGGTCACCGATGAGGATGTCGTTGCCATCCCTACCCTCAAGCAGGTCACGCCCCGCCATGCCCATCAGCATTTCGGAACGAGCATCACCCTGGAGATGGTCAGAGAGTTGTGGGCCATCGGTGATGGTGTTGGTGCCAACCTGTAGTGGCACCAGGTTGAAGTTTGCCTCCCATACAGCGCCTGTATTAAATGCCTCCAGCGCTTGAGGGTAGCTATAGCCATCGATAATGAAGAGGTCACCTGCTGCTGTGCCTTCGGCGATATAACTCAGCGCCATCTCTCCATTCATATTCCAGCCATGAAGAAACTGCTGCTCAGCTGGGCAGCGCTTCCGGCGGATTGTTGCAGGGATAAAAGCGCATCAGATGCGGTGGTAAAAGTGGCAGTGGAGCCGTAGACAATAAGATCTGCGGTGGAAGGGGAGCCCATGATGCCCTGAGATACGCCACTCTGATTGACCCAGGCCATATCGGTTATTAATGCTCCCCCGTTATCCACTCCAAACTGGCTCAACTCAAAGAGAAAACTACCGGCATCAGGCCCAAGTCCTATGACGCGGTCTATCTCTCCCTCCAGCAGATCCTGAGGTCGGTAGATCATTACCGTCTCATCAGCCGGAGTGGCACCCATTACCAGCGTGTCGCTACCCAATCCGCCGGTAATGTAATCGACACCGCCACCACTGGTGATGAGATCGTCTGCCACACTGCCGATGAGTACTTCATCTGCGGTTGTTCCCGTCAATAGACTGGTGGTGAATTCGATATCGACATTCTCACTAAGACTTGCAAAATCTCGTCCCTCGAATAATGCAATATCCTGAGCCTGGTCGATCACGATATTTTGTGTGCCGACATCAGTATGGTACAAAACCCAACTTACCATTAAACCAGCACTGCTATCCCAAAACATGAAGAGTTCTGAGCTATCTGGGATGTAATCACCACGGACTAGTTGCGCCTGGTCGACAGCTGCATAAATTGCTTGAATGCCACTTTGTAGCGCTGTGCTGGCATCAGCATAGGTATCCCCTAGTGCAACGAGAAATCCTTCTTTGTTGTGTAGACTTGACCATGAATTAGAAAGGTCGATATTTGGAGAAATTTCTGCGAAATCTATAAAACCATCTGAACCATAATCAATCCCAAAGGCGCTCATATCAAGAACAAGCTTGCCACTAAAATCATCAGGTATTACAAGAGTATCGAGACCTGTATTGGGGGCTAGAATCACCGTGGTTTGGCCATTACCCATTATCAGGCGGTCATTACCGTTACCACCATAGAGAAGGTCGTCTCCGTTGCTTGTTAGTGTATCGGCCCCACCCCGTCCCAGAATGGTCTCATCAGCAGCGCTGCCTGCAAGGGTATCAGCGCCGTTGGTGCCAAGAATAAGCGCGGATTGTTCAGCGGTAGAGGGTTCATCATTGTCGGTGATATAGACTGTTGCCTTGTCTGCCCCCTGAGCCAGTACCGCGCCGCCAATGCCATCACTGGCCGCCCAGGCCAGCCGTACTTCAAAGCGCTGCAGCCCCTCATCAATGGCATCATCGAGAATGGGGATCTGAAGATGTTTTACGGTTTCTCCTGTTGCAAAGGTTAACCAGCCATGGGTTGGCTTATAATCGTTGTAATCACCACTCAGGCGAGCGTTTTTCTCGTAGGTGTCATAGCGAACCCAGGCCGTGCTGCTGGTATCCCCACTACGCTCTACCGTCACAAAGGCCACCCCATCATGCTCAATGGCGCGAGCATCGCTGATGCTGAAGATGGCTTCTGATGCGACTTCAAGGGTGGCTACTGCTTCACCCGTACTGAAAGGGTGAGTGTCGCCCAGTTTGTTAGTAATATCGTAATAGGTGCCCTCACTGCCTGTAGTGTCACCTGTCTGATCCCATGCGCGGAAGTTGATTGTTACAGGGTCTACTTCACCCTCTAGAGGTTCATAGCGTAATAGGTCACTCTCTCTCAATAGCAGTGCATAGTTGGGTTGCAGGAGAGCAGCATCTAAGATCTCCCAGCCGCTACCATTACCAACGTTATATTGGAGGACGCCCTGCCCGGAAAATCCGGTGATAGCCACGCCCATTGAATGAGAATAATCAACATCCGATATATTCAGTTCGCTTGGGCCACCAGGCTGCTGAATCGACAGCATCAGTAAGTTGCTGACACTATCTTCGATGGGAACTATGCTAGCCCCCATATCGACTGGTGTGGTATTAAGCACGGGGGCATCATTTGCGTCATTGACAGTGAGTTCTGCGATGACTGTGGTGTTACTGAAGGGTGTGCTACCTCCGGTACCTATGGAGGTGATATTTATCCGGATTCCCTGTTGATCCGCCGTGGTACCGGTCTGATCCCATGCACGGGCGGTCAGTGTTGCCGTTTCACCATTCTCACCATCAGGGGTGTAGCGTAGGCCATCTGATTGACGAAGCAACAGTGCGGATGTCTCACTGAGGCTTGATATACCCACAGGTGTCCAGTTAGCTCCACCGTTAGTACTGAACTCAAGAGTACCATTGCCGACAGCGCCAGTGATGGCCATGCCCTTGACGGCGCCACTGTCTGCATCGGTGATCAGGCCGGAGATTGCCAGCATATTATTGATATTGAGGGTGGCCTCTATAGCATCTTCACTGATGGGGCCAAGTCCGGTGCCTCCTGGGGGCGTTAGTTGTGCTGGGTCAGTGAGTATGGGGGCATCATTGACCGGATCAACGGTGATGGTGGCTGTTGCTGCGCTGGCATCTACCGCACCTGAATTATCTTTAGCCGTATAGTCAAAGCTGGTTGATCCGTTCCAGTCGGCATCAGGCACAAAGTAGAGGTTCAGTGCGTTGCCGCTGGCCGTATAGTCGGTGCCGGTCTGCGCTTGAGTGGTGAGACCGGCATCGGAGTAGAGAGTGCCATCGTTTGGCAGGCCGCTGAGGCTGAAGCTCGCCACCGTGCCATCCACATCGGAACCTGTCAGGGTGACGGTGATGGAAGCATTATCCTCATCACCTGATGCAGTGGCCGTAGCGGTCCCGGGAGCATCGTTGACCGGGTTGACGGTGATAGTGGCTGTTGCCGTACTCGCATCTTCTGTACCTGAGTCATCTGTTGCGGCGTAGTCGAAGGTGGCTTCGCCACTCCAGTCTGCATCAGGCACAAAGTAGAGGTTCAGTGCGTTGCCGCTGGCCGTATAGTCGGTGCCGGTCTGCGCTTGAGTGGCGAGACCGGCATCGGTGTAGAGAGTGCCATCGTTTGGCAGGCCGTTGAGGCTGAAGCTCGCCACCGTGCCATCCACATCGGAACCTGTCAGGGTGACGGTGATGGAAGCATCATCCTCATCACCTGGTGCGGTGGCCGCAGCGGTCTCAGGCGCATCGTTGACCGCACTTACATCGATGATGGCTGTGGCTGGTGTGCCATCAACAAGGCCGAGATTATCCTTGGCAACATAGTTGAAGGTGGTCTGACCGTTCCAGTCGGCATTTGGCTGGTAGTAGAGTGTTAGCTGCTCACCGGTGGCGCCATAATCAACGCCACTCTGGGTGGCGGTAGTCGTGGCAAGGTCGGTATAGAGGGTACCGTTAGCGGGTAGTCCACTCAGAACAAAACTCTGTACCGTGCCGTCACTGTCGCTGCCACTGAGGGTGACACTTATTGGTGTGGTGGGATCTTCACTACCGCTGCCGCTGGTAGCGTTACTGGTGGGGGCATCGTTGACAGTGATAGTGGCCGTTGCCAGTGTGGGGTCATCCACTCCTTGATCATCCGTGGCCGTGTACTGGAATGACGTAGAGGTGGTCAGGCTGCTAGCCGGTGCAAAATAGAGTGTCAGAGAACCATTGGATGCAGCATAGACTGTGTTGGTCTGCGCCTGAATGTTCATGCCGACATCCGTGTAGAGGGTGCCGTCGGAAGGTAGATCTGCCAGCTTGAAGCTCTGTACCGTACCATCGACATCGCTTCCGCTGAGTGTAACCTCGACGGATACGGCGACGCCATCCCAGAAAGCCCCATTGTCATCAGCTTCAGGCGCATCGTTTACAGCAGCGATGTCAATGGTCGCTGTTGCTGCCGTTCCATCGATGCCTCCTTGATTGTCTTTCGCGCTGTAGTCGAAGGTGCTCTGCCCATTCCAATCAGCATCTGGCACGAAGTAGAGGCTTAGTGCATTGCCACTGGCTGCATAGTCAGTAGCGGTCTGCGCCAGTGTGTTGAGACCGGCATCGGTGTAGAGGGTGCCATCGTTTGGTAGGCCGCTGAGACTGAAGCTCGCCACTGTGCCATCCACATCGGAACCTGTCAGGGTGACGGTGATAGAAGTGACATCCTCATCACCTGATGCAGTGGCCGTAGCGGTCTCGGGTGCATCGTTGACCGCACTTACATTGATGGTGGCAGTGGCCGGGGTACCATCAGCAAGGCCGAGATTATCCTTGGCGAGATAGTCGAAGGAGGTATGACCGTTCCAGTCGGGAGCGGGCACAAAGTAGAGGCTCAGGGCATTACCGCTGGCCGTATAGTCGGTACCGGTCTGCGCTTGGATGTTAAGGCTGGCATCGATATAAAGAGTGCCGTTAGCAGGAAGGCCGCTGAGGCTGAAGCTTGCTACGGTGCCGTCCACATCAGAGCCGACTAGGTTAACGATGAGAGATGTGGTGTCCTCCAGACCGCTAGCTGAAGTATCAGTGGTCTCGGGCGCTGCATTGATGCGGATGACTACATTGGTGGTTGTACCACTGGCACCCAGATTATCGGTGGCAGTGAAACTGAAGTTGGTATCACCATGCCAGTCAGTGGCTGGCACGAAATAGAGGGTTAACTTATCGCCAGTTGCTGCATAGTCAATACCGGCTTGTGCCTGGTTGCTGAGTGCTGAATCGGTGTACAGCGTGCCATTGGCTGACAGGCTGGCGAGATTGAAGCTGGTAATACTCCCATCCATATCACTACCGCTGAGAGTGACTAATACCGATAGATCGTCTTCGTTCCCTGCAACAAGGATAGCATCGTTGACTGGTGCATCATTGACACCATTGACCTCTACGCTGACGGTAGCTGTATCTATACCCCCTTTACCATCAGACACTGTGTACTCGAAAGTATCGGTTGTAGTATCACCCTCCGCCAGCCCCTCAAAGGCTCCGTTGGGGTCGTAATTGAAGGTTCCGTTGCCGTTGTCAGTAATGGCAGCTCCAGCGGTGCTGCGGGTATCAACAGCAGAGACTGAGAGCGTGTCACCATCATCATCCGTATCATTACCCAAGACATTGCCGGTGGTGAAGGGGGTGTCTTCATCGGTACTGCCACCAGCATCATCCAGTGCCACAGGTGTGGCATTTATTGGGCCACTCTCGGTCTCGGCAGGTGGGGGGGCGAGAGCTTGCATTGGTGTGGGTTCAGCAGAACCCTCTTGGCCATCACCATTCTCCTGTCCGTCCTCATGGTTACCATGGTCACCTAGTTCTTCTGCTCCGAAGATCTCTTCAGCTGGAACTTGGTTACTCGGCACTCTGCCATCCCCTTGTTGGGGGTTCTGCGGGTTGCCGTCATCCTGTTGAGGGGGTTGGGGAGGGTTGCCTGCTGCCGTGCTTAATCGGCTAAATAGAAAACCGGATTCTGCCGGAGGCTCTCCATTGATGCTAAAGGTCTGTTCACCCACGGCAAAGAAGTTTTGCATGACCAGCACTTGCCCATCGGGCAGTGTGATCATTAGGTCATCGTTTAGTAGAACGAGGTCTGTGCTACTAAGCTCTACGCCATTGAGAATGACCTGGTCACCAGGTTGAATAGAGAAGCCATCTTGGGGGATGCCGTCGTCGAGAGAGAATGTACGTTCAACGCCGTTGGCAGATATGATTCGAAGAGTTGTGGGCACTGGATAGAGACTCCCTGTTAAGTATGTAAATGCCATTTTTTTTGGCATCTTTATTATTTCCTAAGGCCGCAGTGGAGACCTGCTGCCGTACCTAAATAGTTACTGATTAATTAAGTCTTTTGCTAGATGCCAAGAGTGGGCAAAAAAAGTCAGCGACTTGCAGTAATGATTTCGCTGCGACTTATTGATTCTCTAGCTGCTATAAAATTATTTATTAGTGGGACTCTAATCCACACAAATCCTGTGAGAGAATAAACATACCTATCCTTAATGTCTACAGATGATTTTTTATTTGAAATCAATCCGTATTTTTGATAGGAGGGAGTGGTGTTGTGTGCATGGTGCGTACCTATCTTATTGATTGTTAAGTGAAAGTATAAAATGTTAACACTTAATCTTGGTGTTACTGAATTAGGGTGTGATGATAAGTGCATTCATGCATTGGCTCATCGTAACTATTCAGCTGGGTTTGGGGTCGAGTCGATTGCGGTGAGATTGTCGGTAAATGCACTGATTCTCGTCGCAATCGACTCCGACCCCTGGTAAAAATAGCCTCGGAACAGGGGCCACTGAATAGTTACCATCCAGGCTTAATTCAAATGTTCCCTAAAGACGGGAGAGGTCAGGCATACGGTGGCTAAGAGAAAGAAGTGGAGAGAGAGAGGTCGTCGTAGTGACCCCGAAACTGTGGCGCAGCTCCAGCAGCTGTTGGGGGAGGGTGAGCGGCGGCGTGACCTGCTGATTGAGTATCTGCACCAGATACAGGATCACCACGGCTATCTCTCTGCAGCTAATTTGGTGGCGCTGGCCGAAGAGTTACGGCTCTCGCCTGCCGAGGTCTATGAGACTGCCTCCTTCTACCACCATTTCGACCAGGTAAAAGAGGGAGAGAGTCCCCCCCCGGCTATTACCATACGGGTCTGTGACGCCATTAGCTGCGATCTTGCCGGTGCCGAGGCACTGATCAGCTCCCTGGAAGAGGGGCTGGGGGAGGGGGTGCGTCTCCAACGGGTTCCCTGTGTCGGACGCTGTCAGCAGGCACCGGTGGCGGTGGTGGGGCAGAATCCCATCGGTGGAGCCGATCTTCTGCTTGTTGCCAGCGCGGTGAAGGCGGCTGAGGTCCGTTGTGACATACCCGCTAATGCTATCGAGTATGACGACTATCTCCAACAGGGGGGGTATCGACTGCTTCGGGCGTGTCATAGCGGGGAGAGAAGTGCCGTATCGATTATCGCCGAGCTGGAGCACTCCGGTCTGCGTGGTCTCGGTGGTGCCGGTTTTCCCGCTGGTCGCAAATGGGGCATAGTTCGCGGCCAGCAGGGCCCCCGTCTGTTGGCGGTCAATATCGATGAGGGAGAGCCGGGTACTTTTAAGGATCGCCACTATCTGGAGCAGGACCCCCACCGCCTTCTTGAGGGGGCGCTGATAGCCGCTTGGGTGGTGGAGTGCGAGGCGATCTATATCTATCTACGTGATGAGTATGCCGGTTGTCGCGCCCTGTTGCAGCGGGAGATTGCCCGGCTGCAGGCCGATCCGCCTCTACCCTTGCCCGCTATTCACCTTCGTCGTGGTGCCGGTGCCTACATCTGTGGCGAAGAGTCGGCGATGATCGAGTCACTGGAGGGTAAGCGGGGAGTGCCTCGTCAGCGTCCACCCTACGTCGCCGAAGCCGGACTGTTTGGCCGTCCTACTCTGGAGCACAACTTCGAGACCCTCTACTGGGTGCGCGAGATCATTGAGCGGGGTACCGAGTGGTTTAGCAATCAAGGTATCAATGGCCGTAGTGGCTTTCGCTCCTTCTCCGTCAGTGGCCGGGTCAACAAGCCGGGGGTCCACTTGGCCCCTGCCGGCATCACCCTTCGTCAACTGGTGGATGACTACTGTGGCGGCATCTTGCCCGGTCACCGGCTTAAAGCCTATTTTCCCGGTGGTGCCTCAGGAGGTATTTTGCCCGCATCCTTGGCTGACATTCCCCTCGATTTCGATACGCTTCAGGAGCATGGCTGTTTTATCGGTTCCGCCGCTATTATTGTTCTCTCCAACCAGGACAGTGTACGCCGTGCCGCCGTCAACGCTATGGCCTTCTTTGCTGATGAGTCCTGTGGTCAATGCACCCCCTGCCGGGTCGGTACTCAAAAGGCGCTGCAGCTGATGAAGCAAGCGAAGTGGGATCTGCCGTTACTCAAGGAGCTGGCTCAGGTGATGAGCGATGCCTCTATCTGTGGTCTCGGTCAGGCCGCTCCCAATCCGTTGCTGAGTTTGATTAGGCACTTCCCGGAAGAGATTAATTTTGAGAGGGGCGTCTGAGATGAGCAGCATCATATTTACGCTTAATGGCATGATATTGGAGGCCCTGCCGGAAGAGACTATCCTTCAGGCGGCAGAGCGCCATGGCGTTGAGATACCCCGGCTCTGCCACAAGGAGGGGTTGCGCCCGGATGGTAACTGCCGCGCCTGTGTGGTGGAGATCGCTGGTGAGCGGGTGCTGGCCTCCTCATGCAGCCGCAAACCCAGTGAAGGGATGGTGGTAGAGAGCAGCAGCGAGCGGGCGCAACAGGCCCAACGCATGGTGTTGGAGCTGCTGCGTTCAGATGTGACAGAGGCGGCCTATAGACCAGACTCTGAGCTCAGCTACTGGTCACAGAAGCTGGCACTCGGCACACCCCGTTTTGCCCCCCGAGAGCAACTTCTGGGAGACAGCAGCCACCCCGCCATCGCCGTCAACCTCGACGCCTGTATTCAATGCACCCGCTGCCTGCGCGCCTGCCGTGAAGAGCAGGTTAATGATGTGATTGGTTACGCTTACCGTGGTGGTCACTCAAAAATAGTTTTCGATCTGGACGATGCGATGGGACCGAGCAGCTGCGTTGCCTGCGGCGAGTGCGTCCAAGCCTGTCCCACCGGGGCACTGATGCCTGCCGGAGGTGCAGCCGCAGAGAGGGCCGACTCCAGTACCGATTCCATCTGTCCCTACTGCGGTGTGGGTTGTGCCATCACCTACCATGTGAGTGACAATAGAATCCGTTGGGTCGATGGAAGAGACGGTCCTGCCAATCGGGGCCGACTCTGTGTAAAGGGGCGCTTCGGCTACGATTATGTGAGCCACCCCCACCGCCTGCAGAAGCCACTTATCCGGCGTGTGGGTGTGACAAAGTCACCCGAGGGTATAGGCGATCCGGCAGACTATAGTGCGACCTTCAGGGAGGCTACCTGGGAGGAGGCGCTGGATGTCGCCGCAGCCGGGCTGAAGAAAACGCTGGATAGACGCGGCGGCAAGGCGCTGGCCGGTTTCGGCTCGGCCAAGGGGAGCAATGAGGAGGCCTACCTGTTTCAAAAACTGGTGAGAACCGGTTTTCACAGCAACAATGTTGACCACTGCACCCGCCTCTGCCACGCCTCCAGCGTGGCGGCGCTGCTGGAGGGGCTGGGTTCAGGGGCGGTCTCCAATCCGGTGCTCGATGTCGAGGCGACGGATCTGATGATCATCATCGGCTCCAACCCCACCAGTAACCATCCGGTGGCCGCCACTTTTATGAAGAATAGGGTGAAGGCGGGCAAGACCCTGATTCTGATGGATCCACGACGAACCCCCATCGCCCGTCATGCCGACTATGTGCTGCAGTTCCGCCCAGACAGCGATGTTGCCCTGCTCAGCGCTATGATCCATACGATTATTGACGAGGATCTGCTGGATCACGACTTTATTGAACAACGTACCGAAGGCTTCGAACAGCTCAAGCAGCAGGTGATGGAGCTGAGTGCCGAGCGCATGGCGCCGGTCTGTGGTATCGATGCCGAAGTTATTCGCGAGGTGGCACGGCGCTACGCAACCGCCGGTAACGCGATGATCTTCTGGGGCATGGGGGTCTCGCAACATATTCATGGTACCGACAACGCCCGCTGCCTTATCGCCCTGGCACTGATAACCGGTCAGATTGGCCGTCCCGGTACCGGCCTCCATCCACTGCGGGGCCAGAACAATGTTCAGGGCGCCTCCGATGTAGGATTGATACCGATGGTCTTTCCTGACTATCAACGTGTTGACAATGAAAAGGCGAGGCTGGCTTTTGAAAAGCTCTGGCAGTGTGAGCTTGACTCCGAACCCGGATTGACCGTAGTCGAGATCATGGAAGCGGTGCTGGCGGACAAGATCAACGGTATGTACATCATGGGTGAGAATCCCGCCATGTCCGATCCCAACCTCAACCACACCCGCAAGGCACTGGCGGCACTGGATCATCTGGTGGTACAGGATCTTTTTCTCACCGAGACCGCCTGGTTTGCCGATGTGGTATTGCCAGCCTCCGCCTTCCCAGAAAAAACCGGCAGCTTCACCAACACCGACCGCCGGGTACAACTGGGTCGTCAGGCTCTCGATCCACCGGGGGATGCGCGTCAGGATCTATGGATTATTCAGGAGATAGCCAAACGTCTCGGCCTTCCATGGGACTACAGCGATCCCTCTGAAGTCTATGAAGAGATGCGTCAGGCGATGCCGAGTATCAGTGGTATCAGCTGGCAGCGCCTGCTGCGCGAGGGGGCGGTTACTCACCCCTGCCAGAGTGAAGATGCGCCGGGAGAGGAGGTGATCTTTACCAAGGATTTCCCCACCCCCAGTGGACGGGGACGCTTGGTTCCGGTAAAGCTGGTAGATGCCGATGAGCTGCCCGATGACGACTACCCCTTTGTTCTGATCACCGGTCGCCAACTGGAGCATTGGCACACCGGTGCCATGACTCGACGCTCCCGGGTGCTTGATGCCATTGAGCCAGAGGCGGTGATTACACTGCACCCCGATGATCTGGACGCGCTCGGTGCCGACGAAGGTGACCCGGTCACTGTCACCTCCCGCCGTGGTGAGATCAGTGCCGCTGTGCGCTGTGACAGCGGGCTACGCCGTGGCGAGCTATTTATCCCCTTCTGTTACCAAGAAGCGGCAGCCAACCTGCTGACCAATGATGCCCTTGATCCCTTCGGCAAGATACCAGAGTTCAAATATTGTGCGGTGCGTGTGGCGCGAGCTGATGACCGGTTTGCGCCACCCCCCCTAAGTCACCACCGAAGACGATAAAATACGTGCCTTTCTGCAGCGCTCTACTTGACACCCACACCATAGCTGACGTTATCTCCCCGGACTCCCGTCAGCTCTCATGCAGCTCTTCAGCGCTTTCGTCTTGCGCGTTCATCATAGATAGAAGCTTTCAGCCCATGTTCTTGGTGACTGCCAGTATGTTCATAGCATGACTACCGACTGAGTTCGGTTTGTCAGTGCGTGAATACCCCTTCTTTCGACAGGGAAATCGATTGACTTTGTGAGTTGAAATTCCTACCCTCCTGCGTTGCACTCTACTGTTAGGGGAGGGGCCATTAACCGCAGAATGCGCCTTGATTTGAACCATTTGTTGGGCTCTGGCGTAGCCTTTATCCATTACAGTACACAAGGAGCCTGCATGGGAATAGGACTCTACTGCGAAAAGCCCATTGTGGCCCTTTTTTCCGCTCATTTTCGTTGAATAAGAGTAACTATTCGCCTCAAATGACCGAGAAAATGACTCAAAATGGATCTCCCTCGCTACGACGCCTATTCTCGGACAGGCTCCCTGGCATTGATACATTTCTTTACATTAGCCCCCTTGGTTTAAACGGGTAATAAAAATATGCTGGGCCAAGTAGTCGGAGTCTAAGGTATCCCTTGCTTATTCTGAACGTGAGATGTGAACTCGCACGTTGTTGAGGCAGCGGTTGTCCTGGATAATAAAGAGCACTTTCGTAGAAGGGGTGCCGACAGAATAACAGGTGATTCAATGCGCATAGCTTATTTAGAAGATGATCCGGCCCAGGCCAAGAACCTCACCTCGTGGATCCGTGAGGCAGGGCACAGCTGCCGCCATTTCAAGGAGGCTGCCGCTTTTACCAAGGAGCTGAACCGTGAGACTTATGACCTGGTGATTCTGGATTGGGAACTGCCTGAATCCTCCGGCCTTGAGGTGATGCAGTGGATTCGGGGAAATCTGGAGTGGGCTCTTCCAGTACTCTTTATCACCCAGCGCGACAGTGAAAGTGATGTCGTGGTAGCCCTTAAGCTGGGTGCCGATGACTACATCACCAAGCCCCCTTCCCGTGAAATCACCCTGGCTCGTATCGAAGCGCTGGCGCGACGCCGGGAGGTGGCTGGTGGGCAATGCGAACGGCTGGAGTGTGGCCGTTATCTTCTCGACCGGCAGCGTAGCGAGATCACGACAGGAGATGGCCGTGTAGCGCTGACAGATAAGGAGTTTCGTCTCGCTTGGCTGCTCTTTAGTAATCCAGGGCGACTCTTCTCCCGTGATCATATGCTGGAAAATGTCTGGGGACATGGGCCGGGTTTGGCTACCCGCACGGTAGACATTCATATCTCAAGGCTACGTAAAAAACTGGCACTGGTGCCGGAAAATGGTTGGCGATTGAAGGCGATCTATCAGCATGGTTATCGTCTTGAGTCTACCGAAGAGAGTGGCACTGTTTGAACCGCTGAGATTATTAGGCCAACATTGATTCCATTATGAGCTATCCACCTAAAGTAACTATTATTTATCCACTGAGATTAGCTATCTGGTTCTCTGGTGGACTCCTCTTTTTTCTATTGCTGTGTGCGACCCCGGTAAAGGCCGGAGATTGGATCTACACCTTTCGCCCGGGGGATAATCTATGGAATTTCACAAGAGCCTATCTCAAGAGCCCAAGCCTTCAAGAGAAGCTTCGCAAGTACAATAAAATCCCGGTCGCCGATTATGTGCCAATGGGTACAGAGCTGCGTATTCCCGTCGAGTGGCTGAGTAGGGAGCCGGCACCGGCAGAGGTGCTGTTTATTCGCGGCAAATCCTATGTGATGCACCCATCGGAATCAGCGCCTGCTTCTGTGGCAGTGGGCGACCTCCTCAAGATAGGGGATACCCTGGTCACGGAAGAGGAGAGCAGTGTCACTTTAAGGTTTGCTGACGGTTCTCGTCTTTTTGTTCAGGCCAAGAGCCGGATCAGCCTGGATACCCTTGCCTCATACCAGGGAACGGGCATGGCGGATACCCGTGTCCGCTTGCAGCAGGGACGGGTGGAGAGCCGGGTGATACCTTTCACGGGGCCTGGGTCACGCTATGAGATCACTACTCCTGCGGCGGTTACCGCTGTGCGCGGTACCGATTTTCGACTCGGCAGCAGTGGCGAGCCGGCGGTTACACGTAGCAGCGTAGTTGAGGGTAGAACCGAGTTGAGCGGCTCAGGTGCTGCGAGGTGCTGAAGGCGGGCTTTGGTACCCTGGCGGAGGTTGGTAAGCCACCCATGCCGCCACGACCTCTGCTGCCGGCACCACAGCTCAATAGCCTGGCCGGCAGGGTAATGGCGATACCCTACAACCTTCGATGGCCGACCCTGGATGGGGCGAAGAGCTACCGTATTCGAGTCTCACCTGCAGAACAGCCGGAAACGGTGGTGCTGGAGAGTGTTCAGCAGGTGCCACAGTTGCAACTTGCCAAGTTGCCTCTGGGTACCTATGTATTGAGTGTTAGTGGTGTGGACGAGGTCGGTCTGCAGGGGCTTCCAGGGAAACATAACTTTACCGTCGCACTGCTACCCCCAACACCAGAGTTGGGGCAGTGGGAATCCCGTGGTTATTTGAGGAGCATCTGCTGGAAGGGAGTGGCAGATGTAAATGGCTACCTGTTTGAGGTCGGTAAGGATGAGGCGTTCAGCCACCGGCTATGGTACAAGAAGCTCCCACCGGAACGCAGCTGCGTAGATTTCCCCCCGGCGACACCAGGCCGCTATTTTGGTCGCGTCAAGCTGCTGCTGGAGGGTGTTGAAACCTCTTTTTCCGACCCACGGGAGCTCATAATGAGTCAGGATAACTTTCCATATTCTGCCGGACAATGAGCTCTGCACACTCAATGCCAACCATGATTCGCAAAGGGGTGCCCTCTCTCTGCTCCTGATGCCCTTAATATGAGCAAGCGCAGCTTTCTACCACCCATTGATCACCTCGCCATCGTTGCGGGTACCTGCTTCTGACGCTTTTTCTGGTCGCCAGTGACTGGCTGCAGCGCTGGGATAATCTCATCTATGACGCTCAGCTAACGCTTATGTCGAGACCGGCGGCGGTGGATACTGTTATCGTCGCTATTGATGATGCCAGTCTCAATGCATTGGGTCGTTGGCCCTGGACACGGGATATTCACGGCAATCTGGTCGAAAGATTGAGCAAGGCGGGTGCTAAGGCTATTTTTCTCGATATTCTTTTCAGCGAAGAGACCCCCGGTCAACCTCAGCAGGATCAGCGGCTGGTGGAGGCGGTCAGAGAGAGTGGGCGGGTATTTTTGCCAGTAGTCGTCGAGGAGCGTGGCTTAGGCGGGCAGTTGGTGGAGACTCTCCCCTTTACTGATCTGGCTGCTGTAGCCCGTGGTTTAGGCCATGCCCATATGGAACTGGAGACTGACGGTATCGTCCGGGGGGTTTATCTGAAGGAGGGTGTCGGCTCGCCCTACTGGGAACAGATTACCATTAGCCTCCTGCGGTGGCTGGAACCGGCTGTTGTGGAAAAACTGCCGGGGCAACGCAATCCAAATCCTAACGACTTGTCACCTTTTCATGTGGTGAGAGACCATTACATTCTTATCCCCTACTCGGGGCCACCGGGCCATGTGCCGAGGCTCTCCTATGCGCAAGTGCTTCAGGGGCAGTTCAGAGAAGAGGATGTTCGGGGGCGGATTGTCCTGGTGGGCGCCACAGCCACCGGGCTGGGTGATCTGTTACCTACTCCCCTATCAGGTCGTTACAGGCCAATGTCAGGGGTGGAGATCAATGCTCAGCTGCTCGATGGTCTGCGACGTGGCCTCACTATCACCCGCCTGGACAGGCGTTGGCTGATGTTCGGTTCAGCTATTCTGGTTCTGATTCCATTTCTTCTTTTCCCCCGTTTAAGCCCCCGTGCCGTACTGGCCGCTGCCCTTGGCCTGTTGTTGGGCACTCTGCTGCTTAGCGGTCTACTACTTTTTCAACAGCTCTGGTTTCCGCCGATTTCAGCACTTGTAGGGATTATGTTGAGCTATCCACTGTGGAGCTGGCGGCGGTTGGAAAATACCATGGGCTATCTCAATGGAGAGCTGGAGAATTTACAGGCTGAACCCCGCTTGGTGGGGTATTTTGGTCAATCTCCCGAGTTGGGGGAGGGGCTGGAGTTTCTCAGCCAGATCCTGCCCATCGATGGTTGGCGTATCGAGGAATCGGATGGTGCCATGGTTTCGCAACAAGGAGCTGAGCCTCGGCCACCTGAGACCCCGCTATCATCATGGGTATGGACCGGCTGAGGGTGGTAGCCTCTGGGCTCAGGTTACCACCACCAACAGCCTTTTGCTGGGCTTGGAGTGGGGGGGTGAAAATAACCCTACTATTAACGAGTGGGAAATACTGAATAACTTCCTTGCTCAGCTTCGCGTCTCGTTTGTTTCAGAAAGCGATCGTGCCCGTAACACCAGAGAGTTGGTTGAGCGCCGTATTCAACAGGTGAAGAGTGCCTCGGATCAACTGTGCAATATCCGCCGTCTGATCAATGACACGCTGGGTCAAATGGAAGAGGGACTGGTCGTTACCAGTGCGATTGGTCTGGTCATTATGGTCAACCCGCGAGCTGCTAAATTCCTGGCTGGGGATGAGTCTGGTGATCTTCGCGGCAGGCCTCTGCTACCTCTGCTCAGTCAGCTGCAAATCCACTCGGATGACAGCTGGACGAAGATCCTTAGGGCGGTTTTGGTTAAAGGTGATTCTGTGCAGTTGGAGGCAAGCTGCACTACCGGTATGACCCTCTATATCCAGCTAGACCCCCTAGCGCTTCACGATCAGACAGGGCGTGGCATGATCATCAACTTCTCGGATGTAACCCTTTTGAAGCGTAGTGAGCGACAGCGCTCCCAGGCACTCGGATTCCTCTCTCATGACTTGCGCTCACCCATCACTTCACTGCTTGCGCTGCTCGACTCCGGCAAGCGTCCGATGGATAGGGCGGGTCTGATGGAGATCGAGACTTATGCGCGTAAAACACTCAATCTGGCTGATGACTTCCTGAATCTGGCTCGGGCCGAAAATGCTGATGCCGATAATTTCAGTGACATCGATTTGATCAGTGTGGCCCACAATGCGGTCGATGAGATTTACAGTCGGGCGCGTGCAAAGCAGATCATTATTCAGCGTAAATTTGAACCGGAAGAGGTGTGGCTATGTGCCGATGCCGGCTTGCTGGAGAGGGCTTTTATCAACCTGCTGGGGAATGCCGTGAAATTCAGCCCCCAAGAGACCTCTGTCACCTTTCGTATAGGCCGGACCCAGGACGGTTTACAGTGTGAAGTTCTTGATCAGGGCCCAGGTATCTCCATCGAGGAGTATGAGAGCATCTTTACGCCCTATATCCAGGGTAACCGTACCATGGCAAATAAGAGGGCGGGTACCGGACTGGGGCTGGCCCAAGTGAAAGCGGTGGTGGAAAAACACGGAGGAGATATCCAGGTTCGGAACGGACCTGAGGGGGGTGCTTGGTTTACACTGACGATCCCTTTGGGGGGTACCGACCTGTATCCGGATTCTGAGAGATAACTCCAGCGTTGTAGGGCTCTATTTTGCCGGAGATTATTTTGTACGGCACTACGCGTAACAGCCGGTTCTAGAGACCACATCCCACCAGGGATAGGATGCCGGCTTCTCCCTCTGCCCGGCTGTTTCGTTGATCTCCTGCTGTGGGGCACTCTCTACATCAAGTCGATGCTCCACATGGTACTCTACATAGCTATTGGTTCCGGAGATTACACCGAGTATGGATATGGGCAGTCTCTCTTCTCCCTGCTGTACAATAATCTGATCAACACCCTGGTTTTTCATCGGCTCTGCCAGCAGACGAGAGGGGACGGGGCTGCTCTGTTGCTTTGGCAGTAGAATACAATCGAAGCCGGATTTTATCTCATCTTCAAATTCCGCTCGGCCGGAGTTCGCCAAACCATTGGTGGTAATAAGTTGCACGCCCAGAACTAACTCGCCCCGGGTAATCTGCGACCAGGCAATAGAGCCTATGCACCATCCTCTCCGCCCTGATGGAGACTGAACCGCGACAAGCTCACCCACATGTACCCAGGCGCCCTCTCTCCATGGCAGCGAAAGGCAGAAGCCTGGTCACTTTCATTCAACACCAGACCGGTAATCCTTCTCTCCAGTGGTTTGGATACGCGCTGCTTCCAGTGGGTATCTCTTATGGACAGCTCCACGTCCGCTTGGCTCGTGCCTGACAGTGCCAACTCATCCTGCAACGTCATGGTGCTGAGATTTTCTATGGTCGGCATGGGGTCTTGGGCAGCGCGACCCGCTATCTCTTTAGATAGGGTCGCTGCTGCGTTCTCCCTGTCGATGGCCGAGAAGACACTGCTGAATCCCAGGAGAATCTCCGATGAGCGCGGCGTCGTAACTCTGGGAACATAGCGTTCGGTGCAGGGATCAAAATTACGTAGCAGAATCTCTATGGTTGCCTGGCTCAGCCCCCCCTTTCTACAAACCAACTCCTCTCGCTTTTGATCAGGGTTGAGCCTCTCCGTGAGGTGTTTCACCAGCGGATGGGTGTCGAGTAGAAGGCTGTTGCCGGTACCTTGGATATATGACGTACCTCTGTGCAACTGAAAGGGTGTTTGATGACTCTCTAGCGTCATGAAAAATAGGTTTTTCTCTTCTACCGACTTTTTACTGGAGAGAAGGTTCACATGCTCCGCGAGAGCCGGCAAGGCTTGGGTGAGTTGGCTAAGCTGGCAGCTGTGTAGGGTAGTAGGTGAGCTGAAGCCCAGCAGGAGCATCCCCTTAAAGGTCTCATCCACCGTACGGGTACAGTTACCGTCTACACAGGATACCGCCACACTCTGAACTCCCAGTCGTGTGGCTGGGAATAGAGGGCATAAGCCATTTTCCAGATATCACTGTGTGTCATCCGACATGCCTGGCAGGCGGTTCTCAACATTCCATTCAAGTGAAAAAGTGAGTGTTGCAGGGTTTTAGCTTCTAACTTTCTCCGCTGAGGGCCATACCAATGGTGTCTTTTTTTTTCGGCCGACAGGCAGCGATAAGCCAGAGCAAACTCATAGTGGAAGCGGGCAATGAAATCGGCCAGACGCTGTGAGTTTTGGCTACTAGGGGTGGGGGCATTGGTGAGCTGCTTGTGCAAATCCTCCAGCAGCTCATAACCAAGGTCTGCCAATGTATCGAGAACGAGCACTCTTTTCCTTTGATCCAGCGCCAGGCGATTGGTCTCATGCAATACGCTAAAGACCTGCTTTGCCGCCTTTCCAGAGTCACCTAAAGGTAACATGCTAATCCATCTCCTGAAGGGGCGGGGCGCTAAGTCGAAGGAGCCGCTAGAGGGTTGCTGTTGGCTGGGAAGTGGAAAATCTTTTGCTAAGTTATCTGTCATGACCTTTTGCCCGGGTAGTTTTGTTATCGAGGTCAGTAGAGATGTTTCACCATCACCCCAGGCTTTCACTTTAGATAAATGAGCTCCCTTAGCCGCTGACCCTGTGGTGGTACTGTAAATCAGGCATGGTTATCTGGTAAGGGAAAAACAGCAGAAGATACGAATGTTTACAAGTATGATCGTTGAAAGTGAGTGTGCATCTGTCACTTGTTCTGTAACACAAGGCACATGGTAGAGACGGCGGCAGGAGAGAACAGCGTTGTTTAGAGGCAGTAGCGCGGACGCTCTGCCTCATCACAGCCGAGAAGCTTCAACCCTGATATTGCATAGGGCTCTGACTTGTTATGAGACAAGGCCTTCTTAAATGCATCAGCAGAAGAGTGGGTATCACCCAGATACATATGGATGTACCCCATGTTGGCCAGGAATACAGGTTCATCCGGAGAGTGTTTCAGTAACTTCAGGTAAACACGCTGGCTGAGTAGCGGATCATCATACCCATAGAGCATGGTATTCAATTTATCGATCAATGCCGTTTTATAATGAACCGCAGGCAACCCCTGGGTAACGACATTCAATGCATCATCCCAGCGCTCCTGTGAGTGATACAGGGCAATAAGTCCTAGGTAACACGGTTGGCAGCCTGCATCAGCTGTAATCCCTTCTTTAAAGGTCTGCTCTGAAGCAACAGGCTCCTGCATGTACATCTGTGCATATCCCAGGTTGGCAAGATAGAGAGGGTCACCGTGTGACACAGCCACCAGCTCACTATAGATTCTCTGGCTAAGTGCCGGATTCTCCCGCTTGGTCAGCATGGCATTCAACTTTCCTACCAACTCGGTATCATGGCGCACCACAGACAACCCTTTTACTGCTGCATCCAGGGCCTCATCATCACGTCCCTGGGCCTGGTAGAGATCAACCATGCCCGAATAGCAGAGATGGCAACTCTCATCCCACTCTATTCCATGCTTAAAAGCAGCTTCAGATTCAGACCACTGCTGTCGGCTCAAAGCAATCCATCCACGGCCTACCCAAGGCAGAGCGGCCCAAGTGTTCCAAATGGTACGATCAATACCATAAAAGACAAAATCTACGTGATGCATACTATCCTCGGTTTTATCAAACCATTTTGATGCACCATCGAGATCACCACGATAGAAAGATAGCCACCCCCTGCTGGCAAAAAGCACGGCATGCTGATGTGCGTCCATCCATTTTTCGGCCCGGTCAATCGCCTTCTCTGCCTGTTCTAGCTGACCATACTTGAGCAGCACCCACGCCTCACCAATATGCCCATGAAAGAAGGATGAGCTCTCCTCCTGGACACGCTTAAAGCCCTGCATAGCCAGATCTAGATCGCCCAGCTGAAAGTGCCCCCAGGCATTCAATGCTATGGCTAAAGGGGTATCCAATGTTTTCAGCTTTTTCGCTGTCATATCTCGTACTGACAGATAGTCTTTAGTCCCATAGGCAACAACAATATCATTGGAAATCTCCTGACAACCGGAGACCAACAGACCTACCAGCAACAACATCAAAAATTGATACTTCATATCCATTTCATCCCATTATTTATTTGAAAGAAACTGGAGTGCGGTTTGACTATCAGGATCGAGAATATGCAACCCCTGAAATAGTGCTATGGCCAATTCTTTATTACCTAATAGCTCCTGGCAGACAGCAGCATGTTCAATAAATACGGTATCGGTAGGATATTGCGCCAACATCTTATTCGCCACAGCCAGCGCACTCTCTGTTTTTCCCTGCGCCTTCAAGGCAATAGTGAGACGTAAATTCGCAAAATAGTTATAGGGATCATCACGGATAATCTGATTAGCCGTGATAACCACTTCTTCATATTTCAACTGCACCAACAAAGGCAACATAAGCCCTAGCTTTGGTTCAGCCGCGTTGGGGTAAGATTGAATGGCGACCCGATAATGCTCAATGCTGTTGGCATATTTACCTAACAGATAGTGCAGCCAACCCAAGCGAAGATTGACGGTGTAACCCTTGGGGTACTGCTCATAAATCCGGGCCAGGGAGTGTATTGCCTGGCGGTGGTTTTCTCGCTGTTCATAATCAAAGGACTTAGCGTATGCCTCTGCGATCCACTCCTCATTTGCCAACGATGAAAGCGGTATCCAGCACAACAACAAGGTGATGGTAAGAATCATCTTTTTCATTTTGTCCACATCCCTATTTAATGGCGCAACGATATAAATAGTCATCAAGACAGCTCATCCTCTTCACCCTGATAAGTTAGTTCAACCCCTTCAAGACTAATGCGCCTAAACAGGCCGGAATCACCCAATTCAACAAGGTAACTCAATGTACGACGCCCCTTTATAATCTGGCCACTGATACGATCATAATCCTGCCATTGCGCCTGATAGTGCAATACTCCAATATTGGGCAGGAGACTACGAACCAGATTCAGCAGCTGTAGTTGAACACCACGATAGCTGGCAGCCATCGGCAGCTTGTCTGTCCATCTCAATCCACGACGATAGTGCAGCGGCATACGAGGTAGCACACTGAACATTAATGCCAGTGCAGGGTCGCTGCCTTCAATACGGTAAAAATAGAAACAGCTATTATCGCGATTGAAATAGAGATGGCCTGATGCTGTCTCAAGGGCCGTTTCGCCCAGCTCATCCATCACAATTTTCGCTGAAAATGAGCGCTCTACACCGCGATCATCTCGGAATTGGTAACGGTATGTCTGATCCAACAGCAGGGTAGACATCTGCAGCAGGGTCTGATCTTTTTCCAGAGGTTCAACCAACTCACCCTGCTCGGGAATAGCCGCAGGATGAAAGCACTCATCACTGGCATAGGCCTGAAACAGGAATGGTAATGTGGCATCACCCGGTGCCTCTCCAGACTGCTGAATATGCATATGAATATGGGGTTGCGGTGAATAGCCTGAATTACCACACAGTGCAATGCGGGTTCCCGCTTCCACCCAATCACCCGCTGTAACGGCCATGGAGCCTAATGCACAATGGGCAATAACCACATGCCAACCTGCCTCACTGGCGATAATGATCCAGTTGCCCCAATTATCAATACGATTAACCTCACCTGGCAGGTTATCCTGTACATGGTCATTAATGGCCACCACACGTCCCTTACAGGGTGAGAACACCGGCTTACGCCAGGCAAAATAATCATCCAGCTGACTACCGCTGGCACGATGTGATTGACCATCCACCTCGATAATAAAATCACAGGCATGACGCTGGGCCCCCTGATGGGTCCAGCTACCATCAAACCCCTGCCATACCATCCAGTTGCCACTAAACGGCAAGTTCAGGCGGCGCTGCTCACTGGAAAAACGCACACGCCGACTCCAATAATCATCCAGCGTTGCTTCTGGTGTTTTACCTATTCGATCGGCTACATAGGGAAAACCTACCAGGCCCAGAACATACAGGAAGGTTAACGTCACCATATTGAAGGGCAGCGTAAAAACCGGGATTCCATAGAGAGACCAGAACAGGTTTACCGCATCCTGCAATACCGCTGCGACAATGACACCGATAGCCGCAAGTATGTAGCTCTTCGGTGAGGGCACCAGAAACAGTCCGCCAAGGGTAATGGCGATCAGTATAAAATTGAAGTTATTCGGATTACTAAAGGCCTGCAATGTCGAGCCACCCAGCAAGCCCGATACAGCCCCACCCAATAGGAAGCCTGCCATGGCAAGCAGCGCCTGAATGCGAGAGTGCCACAACAGCACGATGAACAATAAGATCCCTGCCGTCACCTGAGGCAAAAAGAAGATGGCACCCAGTGACGTAAAGAAACCTTCAAGTATCAGTGGCAGTTTGACCTCTATCAGCGGGTTATGCACATAGAGGGTATTTACATACAGATTGCTATAGTGACTGGATGCCAGATAAGCCACTGAACTGACCGCAACAAAGGGCAGGCTCAAGATAGGCAAGCGCAGATACTGCATGAAAATGCTGTTCGCCATGACACTGACCAGTAGTGTCATCACCCCAGCCACAGCAGCAAACAGTACACTCAACGGACTGATCTGAAACAGGTAGCCCAGTGACAAACCCACCAGCAGCGCATTGTAGGTATAAAATCCAGAGGTAAGGAAGGTGCCACCCATACCGATAAAACGGGCAAAAGCAAAGGCGGTCAGTACCGATATAATTCCGGTAATCCCGATCGCAGGTGAGATCAGCGTGATAATTAATACCACCGCCCCAACACCGCTGCCGGACATAAAGAGGATCTCTGAATAACTGTTCAGAAAGGTCTTTACCGACTTTGGCATGACAACATGAGGCAGTGGATTATTCATGGCACTATACAAGGCCGCTCTTTAAACGTTGCGGAAGCCGCTCTTTCAGCACCATATCTTCCAGGGCCTCACGCTCTCGAATGATATCCACGTCACCTGCCTCAGAGATCAACACCACCGCAGGGCGATACTCGATAAACTGCATCCATTGGGTCACGTTATAGGCACCAACAGGCGATAGGGTCAGATGCATTCCCCTGGGCAGGGGTGGCAACATAGCAGCTTCATCCACCACGTCGATATTCATGCAGAGCGGGCCATTTAATATCGCGGCCTCGCTCATCCCCTGAACCTCTCTATCCATCTCGATGGTGAAGTTATACCAGGTAGCGGTATAAAGCAGGTTCACACCCGCATCGAGTACATAGCTGCGCCGACCATCGGGCAGGCGCTTACTAGACTCGACAGTAGTGATCAAATAGCCCGCCTCATCAATCAAGGCACGCCCCGATTCAAGTATCAGTTCCGGCGTATCACCAGGGCGTAGTGCGTTATAAAATCCATCGGTCAGCTTTTCGGCATACACCTCGAGAGACGGGATACTCACCTCGGGTGGGAAATAAATACCTTTAAGTCGACTCTTGGAGGGCAGGCCACCCCCCAGATCGTAATAGGCAATCTTGAAGTCATAGTCCTTCTCTAGGGCATAACCAAAGGCGACCAGCTTCTCTACCGCAATACGATAGGCATCCGGCTCCAACATGAAGGTACCGATATGGCAGTGCAATCCCTGTAGCTTCAGACGACCACCCGCATGTAACCGTCGCACCGCATCCATCGCCTGACCCGACTCAAGATTAAAACCAAAACGGTTCCACTGCGGCTGTATCCCTGCATCCAGATTGATGCGAATCGCCACATCAACATCACAATCCAACTCCTCTGCAACCTGTTCCAGGTCATCGATCTCATCAAAATGGTCGATATGAATTCTTGCACCCTCTCCAGCGGCCTGCCTCAATATTTTCAGCGATTTATGGGGGCCGTTAAAGATTATATTCTTTCCTGGAATACCCAGACGCCGAGCCTTCTGGTACTCCATCTCTGACACCACCTCGGCCACGCTACCCTCCTGGTGAAAGATGGCACAGATCGCATCCAGATAATTCGTCTTATAAGACCAACCAAAGGTCACCTTGGGATAGCGACTGGTAAAGGCCATCTTCAAAGAACGTATTGTCTGTCGGATCACACGCTCGGAAAAGACAAACAACGGCGAACCAAACTGTTCAGTCAGATCGGCAATTGCAACACCATCGATCTCGGTGCGGATGGGACGGGCATAGTAGGGTGATGCGCCAAACTTGTTCATCTGGCCGGCGCTGTTCAGCTTGGTAATACTGGGTTTAACGTAGGTGCTCATGACTCGCCCCGTGTAATCATATTCTGGAATGTATTCATATCACCCACCTGCTCGGTGGTATGTCGCACAAACAGTTTGCCGGCGGGATAATCCATCTTGGGGACCACCTCCTCTCCCGATGCCAGTCGCACCAACATAGCGGGCAGGTTGATACCCACCCCAGTAGCAAAATAGACCCAGGCGGGGAAGCGGGGATTGATTTCAATAAGCTGAATCTGGTCGCCAGCAACGATACATTCCATCTCGAATGCCCCGCGCCACTCAAAGGCAGTGACAAAACTTTTTGCTGCTGCTGCCAAGCAGGATGAGTCACTGTTACACCTGTCCAGATCTTGCCCAACTCGGTAACACTCATCTTGCGTGCTGCCACCATGCCCACAAGTCCACCTTCACCATCACCTACCCCGATGACATTCATCTCTTCGCCATGTACCAACTGCTGCACAATCACAGGAAATCCCCATTCCGCAGCAATTTTGCCAAACAGGGCCAAGGCAGAATCAAGTGTGTGTGCAGCATAAGCTTTGTAGAGAGTGCCTTTAATCATCACCGGCAAACCCAACTCACCCACTGCCTTTATCAACTCATCCTGACGGGTGACCAGTTGCTGCTGCGGTGCTGAGATCCCCGACTTTTGGGCCACATCGGACAGATACTCTTTGCCTCGAAGCCGGAATTGCTCCTGTGTAGGCAGAAAGGTGTGAATACCCTGCTCTCGCAGCTTTTCCTCATTGTTGATATAGAAAGGCAGTTCGCTATCCAGCGTAGGGACCGCCACATCCAGCCCGAAGTGATGACGAATATAGAGAAGGCGCTGTATCAAGGCCTCCTGACTGGCGGTGGGGTAAGGCACCATGAAGGAGCGTTCAAACAGCCAGTCCATATAGATGCCCGGTTCCAGAGCGTCGTAGGCTAGTCCTGCGAGGTGATAATCTATCTCCATATCCTCAAGCAGACTGCGCGCAACACCCGTACCGGGTGCCGGATTGTCTGATGCACTGATACCGGATATGGCCACGTGAAGTTTTTTCATGTGACTCACCCCTATACCAACTGCAAAATACGCAGTTGCTGAATGAAGTCAGTCATGTCTGCCTGTGCCTCGGCCTCAGAAATATCGTACTGATGTTGTAACTTCTGCCCAACCGCAGGTTCTGCCGTACCCTGTTTAAGTTCATTGAAGATAGTGCGGCCACTCTCATTCAGCAAAAAGCTCTCGCCTGTCTGTGGGTCAAACAAAAAAACCCTCATCATTCAAAGCCAGACGAGCCAGCCGTGTAATATCCATAACATTGCCCCCTTCACAAGCATTCGATTAGCGCTGCTTCCTGCTAATAATAATGAGGCAGCAGAGTGGATAAATATTGTAGAAAAGAAGAAGAAAGTGTGGAGATTGAGTCTTGATAAGATCTCATCTTCAATTATTTTTGAAGGGAAGGGCAGGAATTTCAACCCACAAAGTCAATCAATTTCCCTGTTATAAAAAGGTGATATGGCAAGACTTTTCCGGACAAAAATCACACAACTTTTCGGCTCTCTTTCTCATGGCCCAATGCTTGGGACACGTCTCGTATTGACGCATATTTTTCATCGCTTAACTTTAAGCTTCGGAAGATAAGTGTGTAGGTCTTTCAATGACACTTTGATGTCAATTCCGGTCATCTATATGACACACCATAACGTCCGTTTTGGTCGCAGAAGAGAAGCTATAGGAGTTGTCAGACCTTTCGAAAAGCACAGGGGTCTCTAACCGGCCAAAAGCGGAAGGTTTGGTATATCAGCAATTTAGTCTGCTACGTGGCAAAAGCGGACATCAGTCGGTAGCCTGGGTTGAGCTTGCGAAACTCGAGGGAATTTAAATCCAGAAGATGATCTGCCAACAAAGGAACTGTTAAAGCTAATGGTCGCATATCGACGCAACTTTACCCCAGGTGCAAGTTACTTTTTTACAGTGACTTTATTGGATCGTTCATCATCATTGCTGACGAAAAAAGTCGATGATCTGCGTGAAGTGATGCG
>MOXH01000009.1_pt1 | contig 39378 bp, 53 predicted proteins | sample 1471181 | NCBI WGS metagenome assembly MOXH01 (sample SAMN05806436, study PRJNA327811) | mollusc metagenome | isolation source: Phylotype A (SB4) bacterial symbionts from gill | host: Thyasira cf. gouldii | place: Canada: Bonne Bay, Newfoundland | collected 2010-05-07
CGCGACCGCCCGGCGTACTACTACACACAGTCGTCGTGATCCCTTACCGTATGCGTAAGGGGATCACCAGAAATTCTCGTCATCTCATCCAGCAAGCAGAAACACTGGGTGGTGCCCAAGGGGATTAAGGATCCGGGGCTCACTCCCCGGGAGTCCGCCGCCAAGGAAGCCGTAGAGGAGGCCGGTATTGAGGGCGAGGTCGGTGAGACCCCGCTGGGCAGCCTACCGCTATAAGAAATGGGGTGCAACCTGTACCGTTGGGGTCTACCCCATGGAGGTCACCCGGATGATTCCAAAACGGGATTGGGAAGAGCATCATCGTGGACGGGAGTGGGTCACTCCGGAGCAGGCGGTAAAACGGTTAAAACAGAAGGAATTGGGTCCCCTGGTTCGGACCCTCGTGAGCTTGCTGAGGCTCGAATGATAGCGGCCCTGATTCGCCACGGTGACTACCATCAGCTTGCAGACACCCCCAGTGCACATCAGCCCTTTGCCCTGACCGCCGCTGGCGAGGAGCAGTCACGCGCAGCCGGTCGAGCCCTGGGCGCGATGCTCTCCAGGGAGGGGTGGTCCCTGGTCCCCTCCATTGACTGCTCCCGGATGTTGCGAAGCTGGCAGACCGCACGGATCATTGCTGAAGAACTGAAGGGACAGCTCCCATCGGAGCCGTTGTTGGAAAGCTTTGATGAGCTTGCGGAACGGGGTCTGGGTAGCGGCGCAAACCTCACCATCCGGCAGATTGAAACGATCCTTCTGGAGGATCCGCGTTTTTTCGATCCTCCTCCGGACTGGAAGTCAAACAGCCACTATCGCCTGCCGTTGCAGGGCGCTGAATCGCTAATGGATGCCGGGGAGCGGGTTGCTGCCCATATCAGGCAGAGCCTGATCGCCCTGACGCAGGAGGAGCGTAAGGATCGTCTAAAGCTGTTTGTGGGCCACGGTGCCGCCTTCCGTCACGCTGCCTACCACCTCGGCCTGCTGGAATATGGACAGATCGCCGAACTCAGTATGTATCATGCGCAACCGATTTTTATTGAATATCGTCAAAACGGCCAGTGGTGCCATATCGGGGGTGAGTGGAAGGTCCGCACGAAGCGGGACCGGGCACTGGATTGAATCTTGGGTAAACAGGAAAAAAATCAGCCGCTGCATCGCTACTGGGGCGCTGACCGAATTGCGGTCAACCTGCCTACAGATGAAGAGCCCTGGCTGCAGGGGAAAAAACACGCATTACATAAACGCAGTTGCAGTCATGCCAGGGGCAGCAGGGAGCTGGTAGAGTTGCTGGAGAGGTATCCATTGAGATGGCCCAGTCATCCAGTTTACTTCTTCAGCGACCCCCATGCGGATACCGACGCCATGCTCGCCTCACTGGTGGCTTCAGGTGGCGTCAAAAAGACCGGCCGCGCAGACCATGCATTCAGACTCACCAAGGCGGGACGTAACGCCCACTTCATTATCGGTGGGGATTGTTTTGACAAAGGACCTGGCAACCTGCGCCTGCTGCGCACCCTGAAACAGTTGAAAAATCAGGAAGTGAATCTGCGCATCCTGGCTGGAAATCATGACATGCGCACACTGCTTGGAATGCAGGTGGTAGGGGGCAAACGAAATCTAAGGAATGAACACTTCTTTGTCCGTATGGGCGTCAAGGTGGTCCCCCTGCTGAAGGAGATCAATGAGGAGTTTCTGCAAGGCAGGCATGCCCTGAAACAGATCCCCGGCGTAAGGAGTGCCGTCGGCAGCTCTACCCCTCAAGCCGCTGGTTTCAGGAGTTCCCAAAACTGGCTGATGCGGTGATGTCCCCCAGCGGGGTCGAGCGGGAGATGAAGCGTTTTCGTGTCAAGGCGGAAAATTTCGAAGGCCAATGCGAAGTCGCTGAACTGTCGCTAAGGCAGGTCTATGCCGCCGCGCTCAAGTGGCGGGAGCTTTTTCTCAAGCCCAAGGGGGAGTTTGCCTGGTTCTTCCAGAGTCTGCGCCTCGTACAGCGCAAGGGCTCCTTTCTCTATGTGCATGCCGGTCTTGACGACCATATTGCCGATGTCATCAGCAAGCGGGGCGTGGGTCATCTGAATAGGCAGTTCAGGGAGCGTCTGTTTGCAGGTGACCCCTTCGAGTTTTACTATGGCCGTGTGGCTAATACAATCCGCACCAAATACCGGGCGGTGGATCGGCCGTTCTCCTTTCGTGGCGCCAGGGCCGCTCACAACAGCGGCATCCATGCTATCGTCCATGGACACCGCAATCTCTACCATGGCCAGCGTATTTCGCTACGCAAAGAGATGGTCCATTTTGAATGTGATACCACCATGGATCGCAATTCGCGCAAAAAAGAGGGTTTGCAAGGCATTGGTGCCGGTGTCACCGTATTCCGGCCGGAAGGCGTTATACTCGGCATCAGCAATGACTATCCTTCCATCAAGATCTTCAGCCCAGAGTCTCTGCTCCTGGAGTAATAAGGATTAAGGCTCCAATAAAAAAACAGCCGTTAACTATGAAAAACCGCGACACTCGATTTAGACACGAATCCCTGCAGGACAGTGATTCCATTCAACAGATTCTGAAGGCGATCACCAAGGGGATCGCCAAGGGAAAGCTCATATTCAACGATGAAGAGGATGAAATCGTAATGGAGCCAGAGGGCCTGCTGCGCCTAAAACTGGCCGCAATCCGGGAGGAGGGCCGCCACCGGGTCAACATCAGGATCAGCTGGCAGGTAGAGGATGAGATACAGAAAGAACAAAAATCCCTGACTGTCTCCTCCAAGTAAACCGCAGGGCATCCGCTGGTCTCTTTGGAGCCTGCATGGCGTCTCTTGTAGCTCTTAAATTCATCAATCAGTGTTTCCGCATGAGCGATTATCAGAGTGGTGTCTCCATCAACCAGCGAAGCATCAACATAATCATACTGATCCTGTCTGTAGTCGGGCTGGCTTCCAGTATCTATCTGACTTATCTGCATCAGCAGATCTTTACCGGCAAACTTGAGGATTTTGGATTTTGCGGTATTAGCCGCAGCATCAGCTGCGAGGCAGTCAGTGCTTCGCCATATTCCAAAATGTTCGGCGTTCCTCTCTCATGGCTGGGCACCTTACTCTACCTGTTCTGGATAGCTCTGGCTGCTATCGCTGCCTTTAAACCTGAAAATAATATCCGCATAAGCAATGGCCTCATACTGGTAACGTCAGCTGCGGCTGTAGCTGCCAATATTTACCTTGGCCAGCTGATGTTTTTCACCCTTGATACCGTATGCCCGTTATGCCTGCTCACCTATGCTGTAAATCTTCTTGTACTGATTTTGGCACTGCATCTGGCAAAAGGATTCCGGCTTGCAAGTGCAAGTGAAGGCATCCGGGCCATGATCCCGTTTTCAGGTCAGACCCGCTTCGGCTTTGTGCTGGTTTTTGTCCTCATTGCCGCTGTCGGTGCGATTGGCCAGTTTCAGATGCAAAAAGGGATCGAAGCAGCATCAAAATTTGATAAAGCTGGTTTCAAAAATTTCAGGAATCGCCACGCCATGAGGTTGATACCGCATCAGACCCTTTCCATGGTGGAGAAGGGGCCAAACTCACTATTGTTGAGTTCAGTGATTTCCAGTGTCTGCACTGCCGCAAAGCCTATGTTGTCCTTCAAACCGTGCTCCCGGGCTATGGGGATCAGGTCAAGCTTGTCTTCAAAAATATGCCACTGAGTATGCACCACTCTGCCAAAGCTCTGGCACGTCTGAGTGAAGTAGCGCATAAACAAGGTAAATTTTGGCCGCTTCACGACCTGATTTTTGAACGGCAAGCCGAATTTAAAGATACGCCGCTGGATAAAAACGCGCTGATGGAGCTTGCCAAAGATGCCAGCCTTGATATGGCCCGCGTTGAAAAAGACTATGAGGGCTCTGCAGCAGAAAAAGCAGTCAAAGCCGATAGGAAGGAGGCCGAAAGACTGAAAATCAGAAGTACACCGGTACTCCTTTTCAACGGCCTGCTGATCCGAGGCGTGCCTCCACCAGCGGTTTTAAAACGTATCATTGAGCTGGAGCTGGAAAGGGTGAGCGCCTCAAAATAACCATCCGGAAAAAATCAAACTCTCCCCAATCGGGAAGCCAACCCGGATGATGCCCCGATCCCCCTATGGCACGGACTTTTTGATAAGTTACCATCTTAAATGCTATCCATCTGTATTTACAGTATATTATTGTCAGCAAAATCGAAAGATTGGCTTGCCCCGCTACCCTATTGGAAAGGCCTAGACTCAGTCAGAGTCTAGGCCTTTTTTTATGTATTTCATTCTCGATGCGCAGACCTTTGGTGTTCCGCCGTAGTCGCGCCAGTTCAGCACTCCAAGATCCATCACCGCAGTGATGGATGACCTACCCCGCCCGGCGGTCCCGCGATGAAGCCGTTACTTATGTATCGCCTTGATACCTACCCCCATCGGGAGGAAAAATTATCGGGTTGGGGTTGAGTTGGGGGTTGTTTTAACCCAAAAAGTTTGCTGATAAATGATAAATGCGGTGATTAAACGCCGTAAAAAATAAAATAAATACGAACTATTTATTTGTGTGGTAGTTTACGTTTGACTAATAATTCGGCGCTATTCGCCGATTGTTTCAACAATGGTAAACTATGAAGCTCCAAGGCCTGAAGCCTCAACAGATAGATCGACTGCTGCCATATGGCTTGGTCGCCACGCGCCAGTGGCTACTGGAGTTCTACAATGCTAGACGAAGGTTGATTCAATTTCATCTATTAGGGATTTTGGTACTTCATGCTCGGTGGCTAGTTTTCGCCACTTTGAGACCTGAGTAATGGTTTCGTCAATGATGTTATCTATTTTTGCTCGCGTGAAGATTGGGCTGAGTCTCTCTAATGAGTAGAAATCGTTCCGAGTAAAATTATCCCGTTTTCCATTTAAGCTCATCCAGTGACTATTAACCCACTTGCTTCCGGGTTTGTAGCTATAGGCAAGGTCGTAGGCTGGTGCCAGTTCCCACTTTTTGTCGCTGAGCATGAAGGCGAAGTTTTTAGCGTGGTCATCGTGGTTTCTGGAGACCACGTTAAAAACCATGCGTCTAAATAACTGCTCTGCCTCTTTGGCCGATAATCGAAGCTGTCTTGCGATGCCAAGCAACTCAGCATATGAGAATGAGCCCGGCATTTTGTAATTTACATGAGCCATCCCATTGAGGGTTTGTACGTGAATTTTTTTATTACCCACGCGATCAAATCGTTGGGTGATAAAATGACGACGGTTTCCCTCTTTAATCAGTCTGCAAGGCCTCATATCTATATAGCAAGACTTGGCTATTTTATGATAAACATACTCCATGGCACCATAGCCAAGTGGGTCTCCAAATGTCTCCTTGCCCTTGCTATGTTCCGTCACGCCATCAAATTTCATTAGATAATGGGTATAGCCTTTGGGTACTTTTGTCTGGCCAGATCGAACCTGACTAAAGTCGTCATTAAATGCCAGGACCGCTTTGGGGCGTGCTCCGCCTGCACTCATGCCCACTGATAACAGTGTCATCATGGCCTCACGATCCGCTTGCCCCTCCTTGTTCAACTGAACAGAAAAATCAGTGTGACTATCCAGGATATCCTGGGCGATATGGACTAATGATTCTATTTCTACCTGTTGAGAGGCATTTAAACTTCTGAGTTTTGTTGCCGGTGTGTATTCGAGTGCTCCCATGCCTCGCTTACCCGTATATTGCAGTCTTTGCAGAGGCGTAATGTCACTTACCTGTTTACCGTTGCTGGCAACCCAGGCATTTAGAACGGCGTTACCAAAGTCATCAGGCAGGGAGTCGGCAATTAACCCCGGTAGACCTTTGAAGGTTTCGTAGCCTAGCTCTGGAAATGAGTAGATACCCCTTGCCAGAGGCATCTTGATGGGCGCTAATTCGATCCCTTTTTTAATGAAGGAAGGATCATATTCGAATGCACCAGTGCCGGTGCTGGTATCAAAGCTGACTGCACCAACTTTAAAATCTCTGTAATTTATCTTAATGACCTCCATTACCATTCAGGCGTTTCCTCACCTTCCGCTTTTTTCTGCCCTGATGCTCTTTGCCGCTTCTTACCTTGCAGCTTTGCAAGTTGGATGGGAGAGATATCCTGTTTAGGCAAGAATCTGTCTAACTGATCGGCTAAATTCAGGGCGACCATGATGGCTATTAGAGCCTCAAGTTTGACCTTGCCTTTTTCTGCGTTGAGTAGTGTTTTTCTTGATACGCCAGCGAGATCGGCTACCTCCACCTGGGTCATGTTGGTGTTTAAGCGTGCCTGTTTTAGTCTCTCTCCAAGCTCTTTTGAAATGGCAGCTGGTGACTTTAGTTCAGTATTCATAATGTACCCTGATTGGGGCTGTAGCGTATGAAAAAGGCTGTTAAGTGACAATAATAGCATATAAAGCTGTATTGTCTGTTCTATATATTCATAAGGTGCTAATAGCTGCACTAAGGATCGAGTTTAATATGTTTATGTGCTATTTATCGGATGCAATGGCTTCTAATGAATCGATATGATGAGATTTTAGGTTCGGGTGTACTTCGGTTGTCATCAACGGAGCAAACCCGAAGATATTCGCCGCGTCCCGCCCCTAATCATCATTGAGCCCGCCGCACAAAGACCTCGCGCTTACTGAGGAACAATTGATATTTGTGCTTCTGTGTAGAGGGCTCTGCAGAACATTATTTCAGACGGTAAGATAGGGGATGCCAGTAACACCTTTTCAGGAGACGCGGTGAATACACCTCCGTACACTCACAGCAGCATCCCTGCTGCTGTACGCCCTGAAAAGGCGTCACTGTACCCACCTGAAAGTTATCTATCTGCACTGGGTTATTGAGAAGTTACGAGAGCAGATCGGTAAAATCGAACTCTGCCGTCTCCTTTAGCATCCTTTTTTTTAGGACCCAATCGTTTTTTTGTTTGTATCCATGCCTACGTACTTGCTAAACTCTTTGATGACTTGCCCTTCTCAATTGTGGCTCTGAGCCGCGGCTGTTTTTCCAACCTCCTCAGCTTAACCCACGCTGCTTGAGGTTGGGCAGGTCTCTAGGAGCCTGTCCGAGAATAGGACACCTACTGTGGAAAGCCCATTTAGGCCCTTTTTTCCGCTCATTTTCGTTGAATAAGAGTAACTATTCGCCTCAAATGACCGAAAATGACTCAAAATGGACTCCCCTCGCTACGGTGCCTACTCTCGGACAGGCTCCTAGTCCCTACCCAATAGATGCTCTTTGAGTGTTAATCGATACACTGTCGGTACCTCTGATTTTTCCAGATTAAAATCTGGCCTGTTACTCTTATCCTATTTCGAGTCTAGTCCTCCGCATTCTTGTGCAGATATTTACTAATTCGCTGTCTATAATGTGATAATTAGCGCACAGATAATGGTGTAATGCAGCTGGTGTTTAGAGGTAAAGTAATGGTTAGCATGGATAGGTGGCAATACCGTTGAATATTGAAAATCTTGCCCCTGGTGGAGATGGTTCAAGCCGTTGGCTATTGCCGATGGTACTCGTTCTGGGCGTCGTGACACCTATTATTGGTACCCAGATTCTGGGTGCCATCGATCCTAATGGGCTCAGGGCTTCCCTCTCGCTTCACTCCTCTGTCGAGGTTGCTGGAGCCGTGTTAGGGTTGGTGCTGGCCACGATCCTTCTATTTTCGCGCCACAGAGCATGCACTACACGCCGATTGTGGATCGCCTCGGCACTTATCTCCATGGCAGTGCTGGATATATTTCACAGCTTTGTACCGGCGGGGCTCTCTTTTGTATGGCTGCACAGTTTGGCAGTTTTTAACCGGGGGTATTTTCTTTGCTCTGGTGTGGCTTCCTGAACGCGAATTAGCTTCTGACAGGATGCCGGTTGTGGCTGGGGTGGTGCTGCTTGTCACACTCCTGACCGGTCTCCTCTCTACGGGATACCCCGAGATCCTGCCGGCTATGGTTGATATGGGTAAATTCACCCCTGTTGCCAATACGCTCAATTTTCTGGGTGGGGGTCTGACCCTCTTTGCAGCACTCAACTTTGCTCACCGCTTCTATAGGAGGCAAGATCTGGAGGATCTGTTTTTTCTGGTCCTCTGCCTGCTTTTTGGACTTGCTGGCATTATCTTTCAGATGGTGGAGATTTGGGAGTTCGGCTGGTGGTTCTGGCATCTATTACGGCTTGCCGGCTATGGCCTCGCTTTCTGGCTGGCACTCCTTCTATCGGCGATCAGAGGATGAAATGCTGCAGGCTCACTCTGACCTAAGTAATCAGTTCAATGCGGCAATTGATGGCAAAATATTGATTGATGCAGATTTCAACCAGCTTCGTATGAATGACAGTTTTGCTGAGATGGCGGGTGTAACTACCCAAACCGTTAATAATATGAAGTGCTATGAGGTGTTTCCAGGTGCCCTGTGTCATACGTCTGGGTGCCCGATTGAACAGTTCAAACGGGGCATGACAAATAAGGTTGGGGTAGAGACGACTAAAATACGGATGGATGGTGAGTCGCTTGACTGCATTATGAGTGCTGAACCGCTGGTCAATCTAGACGGCTCTTTTCGGGGTATTATTGAGAGTTTCTGGGATATCAGTGAGATACATGAGGCGAGAAGGGCACTAAAGCGAGAGCAGCAGCGTCTGGATTATATCTTCAACGCAACCCAGGATGGAATATGGGACTGGGATCGGGCAGTGGATGATTTTTTACTGCAGTCCCACCTACTTTGAGATGCTGGGCTATGGGCCAGAGGCGTTTCCTGTAAACGATAGCCGAAGCTGCTGGCTGGAGCAGATACACCCGGATGATTTAAAAAGGGTTCAGAAAACGATCGACAGACAAATCACTGAGAGCGATGAACCCTATAGCCTGGAATTTCGTATGCGCTGCAAGGATGGCAGCTACAAGTGGATTCTCAACCGGGGGCAAGTGGTGGACCGCAATGCCCTGGGGGAGGCAATACGCCTAGTCGGTGTCCATGTTGATATAGACTCATTCAAGAAGCTGGAAAAGGATCTACGGCAGGCTAAGGCGGCGGCAGATGCTGCCAATAGAGCCAAAAGCCTGTTTCTGGCCAATATGAGCCACGAGCTACGCACTCCTCTGAATGCAGTGCTGGGCTTCTCCCAGATAATGCAGAGTGAAGTGGGCTTGAATAGTGCACAAAAATCTAATCTGGAGATCATCAACCGCTCGGGTTACCACCTGCTGCGACTGATCAATGACGTACTCGATATGTCCAAGATAGAGGCCGGTAAGACCCATCTTGAGGTAGAGGACTTTGATCTGGGTGAGCTGCTTCGGGAAGTGATCGACATGATGCGGATACGAGCACAGAATAAAGGATTGCAACTGCAGCTCGACCAAAGCTCAGAGTTTCCCCGTTACATTCAAGGTGATGCCTCAAAAATTCGTCAAATTCTGATCAATTTGTTGAGTAATGCGGTGAAGTTCACTGACAGGGGGGAAGTGACTCTAAGGCTGGATGCTGACAGGATTGATGCAGGTTGGATCACTCTGCACGGTAAGGTGGTGGATAGCGGTAGAGGGATAAATTCTGAGGATATTGAGCGCATTTTTCAGCCATTCAAACAGTTAGCCGATGCCATTGAGCAGAGGGGTACCGGGCTTGGCCTATCGATTACCCGCCAGTTTGTTGAATTGATGAACGGCAGGGTCTCTGCAACCAGTCAGCCAGGCGAGGGTTCAACTTTTCATTTTTACATAAAGGTTGAGCAGGGTAATCCGAGTAAGGTTCAAGCTGGCGGAAAGAGAGAGGTGCGCAAGGTGATAGGCCTGCAAGATACCCGTCAGGAGTGGCGCATCCTGATCGCTGAAGACCATAAGGAAAATCAGCAGTTGTTGCAGCAACTTCTGGAACAGGCAGGTTTTCAGGTGCGGGTTGCCGGGGATGGGGAGAAGACGGTGCAAGCCTTCCTGGAGTGGCATCCACATTTTATCTGGATGGATCGTCGTATGCCTCGCATGGATGGCCTAACCGCCACCAAGTGCATTCATGAGTTACCCGGTGGAAAGGATGTAAAGATTGCAGCGCTAACAGCCAGTGTTTTCAAAGAGGAGAGAGCGTTGATAATGGCAGTAGGTAGTGATGACTATGTGCGCAAACCCTATCGGCCGGAAGAGATTTTCGAATGTATGGCCAAGCACCTGGGTATTCAGTACTGCTACGAAGAGGTGTCGGCTACACCATCGGTAGCCGCTACAATTGAGTTAATAACCCCTGAAAGATTGTCGGCTCTACCTAAGGATCTTCTGGAGGCGCTGGATAATGCCACAACCTTGCTGGATCTTGATCTGCTCCACCAAGTGTTGGAACGCATTGACAGTATTGACCCTGAGTTGACAGTGGTGTTGAGACAGCTGGTAGATGGATTCGATTTAGGAACACTGAAACGGCTTTTGGTTGAAGGTACGACAGGATAGGTGCGGTTCCCGTAAATTCTTAATAAGACTGTGCAGCCATGGAACTGAGTAGTGACAGGATATGCCACCTGGTGGCGACGGGGACGATGTACCGGCTTGAAGCCGACCGCTATCCCAAAGGTTTTTTCCCCGGACCTCCGAGCCCCGCCTCAGTGGTGATGCCGCTGTTTCTGAGCGAGAGTGGAGCGTGGCATCTGCTGTTTATTCGTCGCTCAGAGCACGAGAGTGATCACCATAGTGGAGAGGTGGCATTTCCTGGTGGAAAGGTCTCTGTTGGGGATATGGATGCCGTTGATACCGCCTTTCGCGAAGCACGAGAGGAGATTGGCCTGGATTCACGGCAGATCAATCTTCTTGGCTGCATGGATGACTACCGCACTATTAGCAACTATTTGGTAAAGCCTGTGGTGGTGGAGATTCCATGGCCATTGGCGCTGACACCGGATAGACGTGAAGTGAGTCGGATATTCAGTATTCCCCTGAACTGGTTGGCTGATAGCGCCAACTATCAAGTGAGTAACCGGGTGATTGATGGGGCTGAGTTACCCATGAAGGTTATCCGATTTGAACCCCATGATGGAGAAGTACTCTGGGGGGTGAGTGCCAGGCTGACGCTCAACCTGTTGCATATTCTTGGCTTAGTGAGCCCGTAGGGAACCGCTGAACAAGTCATGACCGATTGCCTACATGGATGTGGGCAATCGACTCCGACCCAGAGTAAAAATAGCCTCGTAACAGGGGCTACTGATTAGTTATATATATTTCAAACTAATCAGCCCGAGACCCAGTATCAGCATAACAATGGGCGGGGCCATGCTGATTTGTAACTGACGCTTGCCAAAAAACAGGCCAACACCGGCAACACTAAAAAAATATTCCAGCATAGAAAGCGATTACCTTTAGTAGGGCAATCTTATCATCGGGGTTAGATGCCACTCCGCCGGAGATGGTGACAAATTTATTACCAGCTACAGCTTCTCCAGCAATGAGAAGCAACAGTGCAGCGCCGAAAATTATCAAGGAGCGTCCAAGTGCCATTCTATTGAGCCTGTTCCGTTGTTGAACTACTGATTATAGCGGCAGCAGAATGGAGATCTTAAGTGGCGATCTATTGTTGTGTCAATCGCTACCATCAGATTGGCGCACCGATCTACAGAAGAAGCACCTGGTTGGAGAAAGCGCTATGCCGGTCGACTGGTCGACTGTATATCCCCAGCCCAGAAGGGATTGGTGGGGTCGAGAAACTCATCCCAGGGTAGATAGTGAGAGCCGTCACAGGAGAAGTTGAGCCCGACCAGCCCGTTAAATATATTGAGAGAGCCGGAGCGCAGGTAGACGGTCTGATCGGCAAAGCGCAGTCTTTTAAATCCGTCATAGATCTCACTGACCTTATGTTCCGGCACAACGGCATTTGACGGGTAGTCGTGGAGTGGGTAGGCAAAACAGATGTCGGGATCCATTAGTGCCTCGATATCGAGCATGCGATAGCGGTAGGGGTCGTTCATCAGCCAGATGCTGGCACGGCTGCTGGAGAAGAACAGTTTGCTGTGGAATACCCCATGTTTGCATATCAGCTCAGTTAGCAAGGGCGTCACTTCATCAACATGCTGGTCGATGATGCTGGTGGCCCGCTCCTGGAGGAACAACATCCCACGAATCGAGGGGTCGCCCTTTATCTGCCGCCACTGCTCCGGTTCATCATAGAGCTCTTGTGATAGCGGCACGTCGCGTAGATCGAAATCACAGCCCAGCAGGCCGACAACTTTGCCATCACATTTGATCAGCTGAATGGCGGTGATACTCGGTCGATTGGAGAGCAGGCTGATATAGGCTTCTGAGAGCCAGTAGTCCACGGCTGGATAAACACTGTTGAGATAAGGCCGCTGTGAACGGTCACGACCAAAATGCTCAGGGAAGTGGCTGTTGGTGTTTATGTTATCTGATATCTGGATGGCATCTGTACCCAGCACATAGAGATAGGCGCAGTAGGGCAGATCACTGACGCGCTCGATAAGCGTACTATTCAGTGCCTCACGGTTAGGCCATCCATGACTGCACGCCTCGGCTATCCCCTCCAGTTTTGGAGCGATCATGTCAGCCAGAAGTTGTCGCTGTTTTGATATGCTGTGTTTTAGTGTGCCGGGCATAATTTTTTCGGATCAGGGAATCTGAACGCCTTCGTTGGAGAGCATAGTGATTAGCCTGATTAACGGCAGACCGATAAGCGCATTGGGATCGTCTCCCTCAAGGCGCTCGAAGAGTGCGATACCCAGGCCTTCGGACTTGAAACTGCCCGCACAGTTATAGGGCTCTTCCGCATCCAGATAGCGTTCGATCTGGCTAGAGCTCAGCACTCTGAAATGGACATGGAAAGGCTCACACAGTACTTGGCTGTTGCCGTTTACACTGTTGAGTAGGCAAAGGCCGGTGTAGAAGGTGACTCGCTTACCTGAGGCGCTTTCGAGCTGAGATATGGCGTTGTCACGGTTTCCCGGCTTGCCTAAAATATCTCCTTCAATAGAGGCAACTTGGTCAGAGCCAATGATAAGCGCATTGGTATGCTGCTTGGCCACGGTCTTGGCTTTTTCAAGTGCCAGCCTGGTGACCAGTGCCTCCGGCGTTTCACCCGCATGGATAGACTCATCGATATCGGGAGAGGCGGTGATAAAGTCTAGTTTGAGGCGTTCAAGCAGCGCTTTGCGAAAGGGCGAGGTGGAGCCGAGCACCAGCCCGGGTATATCTGAGGTCTGTTTCATTGGTACTTCATAGTCGATTAATAATTTGAGTGGATCTTACCAAAAAGAAGGGGTGGCAGGGGTGAATCGCGCCAAAATCTTTTTTTCATGAAAATAATCGCTTTGTATCTTATAGAGAGTATGTTTCACCTTTATGTATTGATACACCCAATATAAAGTATTTATTAAGCAGGTTAAATCCAGGAATATCAATATAAATCAATGATGTAATGGAAAGCCTGAAAACAAGGTAACTTGACAAGACGGCCTCTATCCAATAAAAAAACGCTCTCCAACATAAAACACCTGTTTTTTTTGGAGTCATATAAATACCCAAATTTCGGAGTTTATTTCCACCGGAGCTATAGCCTTAGTTGGGAGAGGTGCCTGAGGTTTTTGTGATGTGTTTCAAAAGAAGATGAACCCGCACATCTAAGTTAACTGAGGCATTGGAACTTCGAACTTGAGTTAAATACTTATACATGAGAGCTGAATATCGTCCGTTGTTGGCGATTTCACTTTTTTTGCTGGAGCGTTGAAAGATGCCGATATCCGACTTACTTGCGCAGGGAGTTAATCTCATGCTGCTTGGCATGGGGAGTGTTTTTATTTTTCTCGCTGTTTTGGTTCTCGCCATGTACGGTATGTCCAGCCTGGCACAGGCCATTTCGAAAGAAGAAATACACGAACCAGCTTCCTCCACTGGTGCTGCAACCAAGGCTACAGAGGGTGAACTGATAGCGGTGATCACTGCGGCCATAAGCCGGTTCCGATCATCCAAATAGATAAACCTAGCGTACTCCGGAGACAACGGGGTGCTGGCTTTCCACGCCATCAGCGTGTAACTACAAGTAAAAAGTGAACCTAATGAGTAATAAGAATCCACTGGGTATAACCGAGTTAGTTCTGCGGGACGGTCATCAGTCCCTGTTTGCAACCCGTATGCGTATCGAAGATATGCTGCCTATCGCCTCCAAGCTGGATCAGGTCGGCTACTGGTCGCTTGAGACCTGGGGCGGAGCAACCTTCGACTCCTGCATTCGTTTTCTAGGGGAAGACCCCTGGGAGCGCCTGCGCAGGCTGAAGGCGGCGATGCCCAATACCCAGATGCAGATGCTCTTCAGGGCGCAAAATATTCTCGGTTATCGTCACTATGCAGACGATGTTGTCGAAAAGTTTGTTGAGCGGGCGGCAGCAACGGCATGGATGTATTCCGTATTTTTGATGCGATGAATGATCTGCGTAACTTTGAGACTGCGGTTAAGGCTACGCTCAAGGTTGGCAAGCACGCACAGGGGGCCATGTCCTACACGGTCAGCCCCGTGCATAGCCTGGAGTACTGGCTGGATATGGCCAAGCACCTTGAAGATATGGGTTGCACCTCTATCTGCATCAAGGATATGGCGGGTCTGCTTAAACCCTATGTCGCGTTTGAACTCATCACCAAGCTGAAAGAGTCCATCTCCGTGCCTATTGCTCTGCACAGCCACGCCACTACCGGGATGAGTACCGCCACCATCACCAAGGCGTCTGAGGCAGGCGTTGATATGGTGGACGCCTCCATCTCTTCAATGAGTATGACCTATGGACACTCAGCCACCGAATCGGTGGTCTCGATTCTCGATGGTACAGAGCGGGATAGCGGGCTCAAGCTCGATATTTTAGAGGAGATTTCGGCCTACTTCCGGGAGGTGCGCAAGAAGTACGCTAAGTTCGAGGGTGCCCTGAAAGGGGTCGATTCACGCATTCTGGTGGCTCAGGTTCCCGGTGGCATGTTGACCAACATGGAGGGCCAGCTGAAAGAGCAGGGTGCTGAAGATAAGTTTGATGCGGTGCTGGATGAGATTCCCCGGGTACGTGAAGATCTAGGCTTGTTGCCACTGGTGACACCCACCTCACAAATCGTCGGCACCCAGGCGGTACTTAATGTGCTGACGGGTGAGCGCTATAAGAGCATCACCAAGGAGACTGCCGGTGTACTCAAGGGCGAGTATGGCGCCACCCCGGCACCGGTCAACAAAGAGCTACAGGCGCGTGTACTTGATGGCGGGGAGGCGATCACCTGTCGCCCTGCTGACCTGATCGAGAATGAACTGGATAAATTGACCGCTGAGTTTGATCAGCTGGCAGAGGAGAAGGGCATTACGGTGGCGACTGACAAGGTCGATGATGTATTGACTTACGCACTGTTCCCCCAGGTTGGTCTCAAGTTTCTTGAAAACCGTAATAATCCCGATGCTTTTGAGCCGAAGCCTGGTATTGAAGCAGAGCCTGTTGCGGCCCCCGCCGCACCAACAGCCGCTGCAGCTGGGCCTGAAGCTTATACCGTGGCGGTCAACGGCAAGGCCTACAATGTCACCGTTTCTGCCGGAGGTGAGGTTCAGCATGTCAGCGAGACTGCCGCTTCCGTTGTCCCCGCGCCAGCTGCTGTACCTGCAGGAGGCGAGCCTATGCCAGCACCGTTATCAGGTACTATCTTCAAAATTCAGGTTACCGAGGGGCAGTCAGTAGGTTCTGGCGATGTGGTCATGGTGATGGAGGCGATGAAGATGGAGACCGATGTCCGGGCCAGCCGTGATGGCGTGGTCTCCTCCATTACAGTAAAAGAGGGGGACGCCGTACGGGTTGGTGATACCCTCATGCTGCTGAGTTGATGCCATGGGAGGTATAGACGCGTTGTGGCAATCCATGGGGATTGCCAATATCGGGTGGGGCCAACTGCTGATGATGTTGGTTGGTGGCCTGCTCATTTTTCTTGCTGTAGCGAAGAAATTTGAACCTTTGCTACTGCTGCCCATCGGCTTTGGAGCCATTCTCAGTAATATTCCCGTGGCCGGTATTGGAGGTCCCGACGGTTTGCTGGGTATGGTCTACCATGTCGGTATTGAGACCGGGGTATTCCCACTGCTGATCTTTATGGGGGTGGGTGCATTAACTGATTTTAGCGCATTGATTGCCATGCCGAAGACGCTGTTTCTCGGGGCGGCGGCACAGTTTGGAATCTTTGCTACATTGATGGGTGCATTGGCGCTCAACTTTATACCCGGTTTTGATTTTACCCTGGCGGACGCTTCGGCCATTGCCATTATCGGTGGTGCCGATGGGCCGACAGCGATCTTTCTCGCCTCCAGGCTGGCGCCCGATTTGCTGGGTGCTATCGCGGTAGCGGCTTACTCCTATATGGCCCTGGTGCCGATCATTCAGCCCCCCATTATGCGGGCACTAACGACTGAGAAAGAGCGTCAGGTGGTGATGTCTCAGCTGCGGCCAGTGAGCAAGCTTGAGAAGATCTTCTTCCCCTTCACGGTGTTGATACTCTGTATTCTCTTTCTACCCTCGGCGGCACCGCTGATCGGTATGCTGATGTTCGGTAATATCCTCAAGGAGACCGGGGTGGTGGAGCGGCTCAGCGGGGCGGCTCAGAATGAGATTATCAATATTGTCACCATCTTCCTCGGTTTGGCCGTCGGATCAAAACTCTCTGCGGATAAGTTCCTCACCCTCGATACCCTGGGTATTCTGGCTCTTGGTGCCATCGCTTTCTGCATTGGTACCGCGACGGGCTTGCTGATGGGTAAGCTGATGTACCGCCTCACCGGGGGGAAGGTCAATCCCCTGATTGGTGCAGCCGGGGTTTCTGCGGTGCCGATGGCGGCGCGGGTGGTCAATAAAGTGGGCCTGGAGGCGAATCACCATACTTCCTGTTGATGCACGCCATGGGGCCAAATGTTGCCGGTGTGATCGGCTCTGCTGTGGCGGCCGGTGTGTTGCTGGCGCTTGTCGGGGGCTGATGTCGTCCCGTTGAGTCGGTAATAGCTTGTCACACGAGGGTGTCTTAGCACCTTTGCGTGAAAGTGTAAGCTCCTCAGGAGCCTGTCCGAGAATAGGACACCTACTGCGGAAAGCCCATTTGGGCCCTTTTTTCTGCTCATTTTCGTTGAATAATAGTAACTATTCGCCTCAAATGACCGAAAAAAATGACTCAAAATGGACTTCCCTCGCTACGGTGCCTATTCTCGGACAAGCTCCTAGTGAAACTAGCGTGATTTTTTTGACGTTGACCCCTTATCGTAATATTATTGCGCGCTTATGTCGTCACGCTTGCCAGATTTTGTCGATCCATGGCGTCTTGCCAACCTTGGTAATCAGTTATCAGGGAGTGTTGGGCTGGGTAAATTACTCCGTCTGGCGGATGCGCTCGTTAGCGCTGAGGGTGAGGCTCAGTTCACTCTTGAGTTTTATCGGGACGAGAAGAGACGGGCGCGTATTAAGGGAGATACCCAGGCTCAACTGGTACTAGAGTGCCAACGCTGCTTGGAGCAGATGACCTTGCCCGTGGATGCCGAGATAGACTTGGCGGTGATTGAGGTCCCTGATGAGGCAGAATTGTTGCCCGTTGAATGTGATCCAGTGATGGTGGAAGAGGGACGTATTCGACTGCTCGATGTTATAGAGGATGAGCTGTTGTTGGCGATTCCTCAGGTTCCAATGCACCCTCTGGGAACATGCCCGGTGGAGCTGGAGAGACTGTTTAGCGACGGTGACTTCAAGGATGAGCAAGAGGAGAGTGCGACAGATGAGGCTAACCCGTTTGCCGCTTTGGCTGGGTTGAAGCCAGAGAGACAGAATTGACGTTTGTAGCTGTTCGGATCGGGGGGTAAAAATTCAATTTTTACTTGTGACCAAAGGTAAGAGAGTAAAACCTTATCCTTTGGAAACTCCAAATTTGATGCAGTTACTATCCTGCTACCTTCAAGAAGGTTAGCAGAAAAATTACTAAGTTTTTATTATTAATCAGGAGCTTGTACCATGGCGGTCCAGCAGAACAGAAAAACCCCTTCAAGACGCGGTATGCGTCGTTCACACGACAGCTTGAATGGAGAGACCCTCTCTATTGATCCCACCTCTGGTGAGACCCACTTGCGCCACCACGTTACTCCAGACGGATTCTACCGCGGCCGAAAGGTGGTCAGCGGTAAAAGCGAATAATCCCCTTATTTTGTGGGTTGTCTGCAGTTTTCCGGTATTCGGCCGCCCCGTTTTGGGCGGCCGATGTTGTTATGCCCTATTGGATTTAGTTTCGTGTGGCTGGAGTTGCTGAATGGGTAACCGAATAACCATTTCACTCGATGCAATGGGTGGTGACCTCGGTGTCTCCGTAGTGGTGCCAGCAGCCATCGACTTTTTGCGGCGTGACAACAGCGTCAATCTTATCCTTGTCGGTATTGAGGAGGAGATTCGTGCTCACCTCGCGACACGCCGACCAGTGAACGACTGCGGATTCATTCTGCATCACAAGTGGTGGGTATGGATGAGTTACCCTCGCGGGACTCCGTGGGAAAAAGAACTCCTCCATGCGTGTCGCCATTGATCTAGTGAAAGCGGGCGAGGCGGATGCCTGTGTCAGTGCCGGTAACACCGGAGCATTGATGGCGATGGCCCGATTTGTTCTCAAAATGCTCCCTGATATTGATCGGCCAGCAATTATTAGTGCGTTACCCTCCATTGAGGGGCATACCTGGATGCTTGATCTAGGGGCCAATGTTGATTGCAGTGCCGATCATCTGTTTCAGTTTGCCGTCATGGGTAGTGAATTAGTGGCGTCAGTTGACGAGATAGAGAGCCCAAGGGTTGGTCTGCTCAATATCGGACAGGAGGAGATTAAGGGCAATGAGCAGGTGAAGGTTGCCAATGACCTGCTGTCAGGCAGCACTCTCAACTATATCGGATATGTTGAGGGTGATGATGTATACAAAGGCGGTACAGACGTGGTTGTCTGTGATGGATTTGTTGGCAACGTCGCCTTGAAGAGCGCAGAGGGTGTGGCAAAAATGATCAGCCACTTCCTGAAAGAGGGGTTCAATCGCAATATTTTTACCAAGCTGGCAGGCTTGCTGGCTATGCCGGTGATGGCGGGCCTTCGCAAAATGATCGATCCCCGTCACTACAATGGTGCCAGTTTTCTTGGTCTGCGAGGGATTGTGATAAAAAGCCATGGCGGTGCCGATGTTCTGGCATTTGAGAATGCGATCAGGATGGCCGAAAAAGCGGTTCATACCAATGTCCCCGAAAGGATTGCTCATGGGGTAGAGAAGCAGTTGGATAAAGGGCTGGATAGTTGAAACATTCACGTATCATAGGCACGGGCAGCTATCTGCCAGAGAAAGCGCTCACTAATCACGATCTGGCAAAGATGGTTGATACTTCGGATCAGTGGATTCGAGAGCGCACTGGCATCTCCAAGCGTCATATTGCAGCAGATGGCGAGACCACCTGTGATCTGGCTGAGCAGGCGGCAAGACGCGCCATTGAGGCGGCTGGTAAAAAACCCCAAGATATCGACCTCATCGTTTTGGCCACCACAACACCTGATCAAGTATTTCCCAGTACCGCCTGTCTATTGCAGAGTCGTTTGGATATTCACGGCTGTCCCGCCTTCGATATTCAAGCGGTCTGTACCGGCTTTATCTATGCGCTCGGGGTGGCGGATAATTTCATCAAGGCCGGTACGGCCCGATGTGCTCTAGTGATTGGTGCTGAAACCTTCTCCCGTATTATCAACTGGGAGGATCGTGGCACAAGTATTCTCTTTGGTGACGGTGCCGGTGCCGTGGTCATAGAAGCGAGTGATGAGCCCGGTATACTCTCCACCCATCTCCATGCGGATGGTGATTACGCCGAGCTTCTGCAGGTGCCTGATGGTGTCTCCAAAGGCTATGACAAAATGCGCAACAATGCGGCCTTTGTCGAGATGCGCGGTAATGAGGTGTTCAAGATGGCGGTCAACACTCTTGGTCGTATCGTTGATGAGACACTGGCAAAGAACAATCTTAAAAAATCGGATATCGATTGGCTGATCCCGCATCAGGCCAACATACGAATAATTAAAGCGACGGCTAGAAAACTACGCATGCCGATGGATCAGGTGGTGGTGACGGTGGGTGAGCATGGCAACACCTCAGCCGCATCGGTTCCACTGGCATTTGATGTCGCCGTCAGAGATGGAAGAATCAAGAGGGGCGAAACTCTGTTGATGGAGGCCTTCGGTGGAGGCTTTACCTGGGGTTCTGTTCTCGTAAAATATTGATGTAATATTCCCGCTGTAGGTGCGCTACTCCCTGACAAGCTCCTAGTGGTAAAAATTAAGCTGACCGGGTTTTATCCCGAAAAATGGTGGAGATGGTAATGCTTGATAATCAGATTGCACTTGTAACCGGCGCCAGCCGTGGAATCGGTCGGGCAATTGCACTCGCCCTCGGCAAGCAAGGGGCTACCGTTATTGGCACGGCTACCTCTGAAGCCGGGGCCAAGGCGATAGGTGAACGCCTTGCGGCTGAAGGTATCAAGGGTGCAGGGATGTTGCTCAATGTGACTGAGCAGAGCTCGGTCGATAGCGTACTGAAAAAGGTGGCAGAGGCGTTCGGTGCACCGACTATTCTGGTAAATAACGCCGGCATCACCCGTGACAACCTGCTGATGCGGATGAAAGAGGCGGAGTGGGGCGATATTCTAGAGACCAACCTGACCTCTATCTATCGTCTCTCCAAGGGGTGTATGCGTGCCATGATGAAGGCCCGCTCCGGGCGCATCATCAATATCTCTTCAGTGGTGGGTTCTACCGGTAATCCCGGTCAGAGCAACTATGCTGCCGCCAAAGCAGGGATGATCGGTTTTACCAAGTCACTGGCGCGTGAAATAGGTCCTCGGGGCATTACTGTCAATGCCGTTGCTCCCGGTTTTATCGATACAGATATGACTCGCGAACTGCCGGAAGAGCAGCGCAAAGCGCTGCTTGCAGGCATCCCGGTGGGCCGTTTGGGCGAGGCGAAAGAGATTGCAGATGCAGTGGTTTTCCTTGCCTCACCGACATCCGGTTACATCACTGGTGAAACCCTACATGTCAATGGTGGCATGTTTATGGGGTAATCCCGAATGGTATTTTACCCTAAAATTTATTAGATTCGTATTTGAACTTATTGAATTGACAGCTATTTTGTAATTTTCATCAATAATTGAAAGTGAGTATAATCTGCTTTCAACTTTTGGAGATTGTTAATATAATAGTCACGGTCGATCTGGGATCGACTGTTTATTTATCCGGAGGAAAGAAAGAACATGAGCTCTCTCGAAGAACGTGTTAAGAAGATTGTTGTTGAACAGCTGGGCGTATCAGAAGACGAGGTGACCACCGAAGCCTCTTTTGTCGATGATTTGGGCGCAGACTCTCTTGACACTGTTGAACTGGTCATGCAGCTTGAAGAGGAGTTCCAGACCGAAATTCCAGATGAAGAGGCAGAGAAGATCACCACGGTTAAGCTCGCTGTAGAGTACATCGAAGCCCACACCTGATATTCTCGACTGATTTGAGCAAGGCCGCATTTGCCGTATCAACGCGGGTTGCGGCTTTTTGCTTTTCCTGATCCCTAAAGGGGGGTAGACCTCAGATGTCTGTAAGAAGGGTTGTAGTGACTGGGTTGGGTATGGTCGCGCCTGTAGGCCACACCGTTAAAGAGTCCTGGGACAATATACTGGCGGGTAAGAGTGGTATTCGGCCGATAACCCACTTCGATATTGAACCGTTCAGTGTCCACTTCGGTGGCCCGATCTATGATTTCGATATTACTCAGTATGTATCGAAAAGGATGCTCGCAAAATGGATAAATTTATCCATTACGGCGTGGCTGCTGGCTGCCAGGCTATCGAAGACTCTGGTCTGGAAGTGACTGAGGATAACGCTAAACGGATAGGGGTGGCCATTGGTTCCGGTATCGGCGGAATCACCGGGATTGAGAACAGCTATCACGCTTATCTTGATGGTGGTCCGAGAAAGATCTCTCCCTTCTTTGTGCCAGCCAATATCGTCAATATGGTGGCGGGAAACCTCTCCATCAAATACGGTCTCAAGGGACCTAACTACTCCATCGTCTCAGCCTGTAGCACCGGCACCCATAACATCGGTGAAGCGGCGCGGATGATCCGTCATGGCTACATCGACGCGATGGTCGCCGGTGGTGCCGAAATGGCCACCTCTCCAGTAGGTTTGGGTGGTTTTGCCGCTGCCAGAGCGCTCTCTACACGAAACGATGATCCACAGGCCGCCAGTCGCCCCTGGGACAGGGATCGTGATGGTTTTGTCCTTAGTGACGGTGCCGGCGTAGTGATGCTTGAGGAGTATGAGATCGCCAAGGCGCGTGGTGCAAGGATCTATGCTGAGCTGGTGGGTGTCGGTATGAACTCCGATGCCTATCACATGACTTCGCCCTCCAAGAATGGCGAAGGTGCCCGCGACTGCATGTTGCTGGCCTTGCAGGACGCTGGAATTAACCCTGAGGAGGTTGATTACATCAACGCCCACGGTACCTCTACTCCAGCCGGTGACGTTGCCGAGACCATGGCTATCAAGGGTGCATTTGGTGATCATGCCCGCAAGCTCTGCGTCAGCTCCACCAAGTCGATGACCGGCCATATGCTGGGTGCTGCCGGTGGTGCAGAAGCAGTCTTTACCGCACTTGCCATTAGTGATCAGGTGGCACCGCCCACCATCAACCTGGAGAACCAGGATCCTGAGTGTGATTTGGACTACGTGCCCAACACCGCCAGAGAGATGAAGATCGATATCGCTATCTCCAACTCCTTCGGTTTTGGTGGTACCAACGGTACGGTGGTGATGCGTCGCATGAAAGAGTGATAGGCGTTACGCCACTCAAAAAAACGGGGCCACTGCGCCCCGTTTTTTTGCCTCCATTTTTGGTTATAAAAGGGGGACGGAGAGAACAGGGAGGAGGCGCAGAGTGCGCAGAGAAAAGCGCTGATAAATGTTCCTACAATCTCTGCGTACTCTGCGTCTGCTCTGGAACCCCATCGTGCTGCTTTTTTAACCGAGTCATCAACTGAAAAATCGGGCATAATCCCACGCTATGTTACATCGTCTTCTTGGTCTGTTTGTCATCCTTATCAGCTTCCTTGCCGCCTGGGCATGGATGGAGCATGACCGTTTCATAGAGACGCCCCTCGCGCTACCCCAGCAGGGCATAGATTACCAACTCGCTTCCGGCACCTCTATCTCACGCTTGGCGATGGATCTGCAGTCTCGTGGCATTATTGAGAACGGCCTCTATCTTCGCCTGCTGGCACGTTGGGATGGCAGTGCAGCCAAAATCAAGGCGGGGGAGTATCACTTCACCTCCGGAATGACACCACACCAGCTGTTGGCCCTGCTGGTCTCAGGTAAGGTGGTGAGTCACTCGCTGACGCTGATTGAGGGTTGGGATATTCGTGAGGTATTGGCCGCTGTGCGTTCACACTCTGCGCTTAAGCATACCCTTGAGGGGTTGGCTCATGAGGTGATTATGGAGCGGTTAGGGCATCCAGGAGAGCATCCGGAAGGTCGCTTCCTTCCCGATACCTATCATTTTCCCAGAGACACCACAGACCTCGACTTTCTTAAACGGGCCTATCGCGCCATGGAGCGACGGTTGGCAGCTGAATGGGATAAGAGAGAGGAGGGGCTGCCCTTGAAAAGCCCGGAGGAGGCCCTGATTCTCGCCTCCATAGTGGAGAAAGAGACGGGGGATGCCGCAGAACGCCCAAAGATTGCCGGCGTGTTTACCCGTCGTTTGCGCAAGAGAATGAAGCTTCAGACCGATCCCACCGTAATCTACGGTATGGGTGAGCGTTTTGATGGTAATATTAGGCGTAAGGATCTGAAGCAGGATACCCCCTACAACACCTATGTTCACAGGGGTCTAACGCCGACACCGATCTCAATGCCGGGTGGCGATGCGATACATGCAGCACTGCATCCAGCGGAGGGAAAGAGCCTCTATTTTGTCGCCAAAGGGGAGGGACTGCACTACTTTTCCAATACGCTGGAGGAGCATAATCGGGCGGTGCGTAAATATCAGCTGAGGCGGTGAAAAGAAGTTATCTGTGGTGGATGTAAGTAATAGACATTATCTGCTTGAGACTCCAACCCCAAGCCCAGCTGAATAGTTACAAAAAATGCTTAAAATATTTGACATGTTAAAAGCCCTATTTTATAAATTTACTGACAACTAATAACAGTGCCGATAGAGATAGGAAAATTCATTACGGTCGAAGGTGGCGAGGGTGCTGGTAAGAGCACTAACCTTGACCATATTCGCCGCCTCCTTGAAGCGGCCGGCAAAGAGGTGCTGTTTACCCGTGAGCCTGGTGGTACTTCACTGGGTGAAGATGTTCGTGAGCTGTTGCTGGGCCATAAACATACCGGCATGTCCGATGATGCAGAGCTACTGTTGATGTTTGCTGCCCGTGCTGAGCACCTTAACAGCAAGATCAAACCGGCACTGAGAGGGTAAATGGGTGCTCTGTGACCGCTTTACAGATGCCTCCTACGCCTACCAGGGGGGAGGGCGTGGTATCAATAGTGAGCGCATAGCCACCCTAGAAGCCTGGGTGCAGCAGGGGTTAAAGCCAGACTTGACCCTACTACTCGATCTACCGATCAAGATAGGTTTGGAGCGGGCTGGTAAGCGCTCTGAGCCAGACCGTTTTGAGAGTGAGGAGGTGGCTTTCTTTGATAAGGTGCGCAGCGCCTACCTGGCGATAGCGGAGAGAGAACCACAGCGAGTGCGGGTGATTGACGCCGCCGCTGCTCTGGAAAACGTTCAGCGCAGTATAGAGTCGGTGATCGGGGCTTTTCTCAAGGAGCAGATGGATCGTGGATGAGACGATAGTGGTACTGCCATGGCACAGCGAAAACTGGCAACGCCTACAGCAGGCCAGAGAGCGTGGGCGGTTGCCTCATGCTTTGCTTATCACGGGTGCTGAGGGGTTGGGTAAACACCCGTTTGGTGTTCGTCTGGCAGCATCGCTGCTGTGTAAATCACCAATGGATGCAGGTCAGCCCTGCGGCAACTGCCAGGGGTGCCACCTGTTCAAGGCCGAGACCCACCCCGATTATCGCCGGATCGAGCCGGAAGAGGTGGGTAAGGCGATCAAAGTTGATGCGATTCGTGAGTTCACTTCCAAGGAGACGCTGACCAGCCAGGCCGGTGGATTCAAAGTGGCAATAATTGAGCCTGCGGATGCACTTAATATAGCGGCGGCTAACAGCCTGCTGAAGACGCTGGAAGAGCCGGTTGACTGGACCATTATGATATTGATCAGTAGTCGCCCTGGTCGACTACCCGCCACTATTCGTAGTCGCTGCCAACGCTATCACTTTGTAGCGCCTGAGCGTGCTCAGGCGATTGAGTGGTTATCGCACCAGGGAGTAGCCCAGTCTCCAGAACTGCTGCTCTCGCTGACTTCCGGCTCACCATTGACCGCTTTGGCTTCAGCCGACCCCGAATTGCTGGCTGAACGTAAGAGAATGCTCGATGAATTTAGTGCTATTGTGAAACAGGAGAGAGATCCTGTGGCAGTGGCGGAGAGGTGGGATAAACTCCCTTTTGCCAGAACCTTACACTGGTTTTGTAGCTGGATCGTAGATATGATTCGACTTAGGTCGGTCAACGAGGCGCTTGAGGTGATCAATACAGATCAGCGCCAGCGGTTTCTTTTACTGGCACAAGAGATGGATCTAAAACAGTTGTATGATCTATTAGACCGTACCTATGAAGCGATTCGCTTATCCAGCGCTCAGCTCAATACGCAGATGTTACTGGAAGGGCTGTTGATGACAGCCTGTATAAAAGGGCAGTTGAGATAATAATGGCAGATCTAAAAGTACCTGGGGCAAGGCAAGGTATCCTATCGCTTACTATCAAAGATAAGAATGCTTTGTATGCGGCCTATATGCAGTTTGTGAAGAATGGAGGCCTATTTATCCCTACCAACAAAAAATATAGGTTAGGGGATGAGGTCTTTATGTTACTTACCTTAATGGACGAGACTGAACGCTTACCGGTGGCAGGCAAGATTATCTGGATAACACCCATTGGTGCTGAGGGTAACCGGGCGGCTGGTATCGGTGTCCAGTTCAGTGACCAGGACGGCGGCATGGCCCGCAATAAAATAGAGACCTACCTCGCGGGCGCACTCAAGTCGGAGCGTCCGACCCACACTATGTAACAGGCAGGAACCTATTCGGGAATGGTGGAATTGCAGATTATTTAAAAATCAATTGGATACTACTCAATGGCTCAAATTCACTGCTGTCCCGTTAACTCCCTCTCCCCTGTGGGGAGAGGGAGTGTTCTATTGCAGTACGTCATGTTGCTGTTGATATATGCGCCCTAAAAAATATCTCCACACAAGGAGTTACTGAAAAATACTACAAAGTTAACGGGACAGCAGTGGCTCAAAATAGTAACTTTTGAGTGATTCTGTTCCCGGACTGGCTCCAGCCTCATCACCCATACTATCTGTGAAAGAACTATCATGCTCGTAGATTCCCACTGCCACCTTGACCGTATCGATCTTACGCCCTTTGACAGCAGCTTTGAAAAGCTGTTAGTGCGCACCAGGGAGGAGGGTGTAGGTCACATCCTCTGTGTCTCCATCGACCTCGAAAGCTATCCGGCGATGTCTGCGCTGGTAGAGGGGCAGACCGGGGTCTCCCTCTCGGTGGGCGTTCATCCAAACGACCGTGAGCGCCATGAGCCGGAACCGGAAGAGCTGGCTGAACTTGCCCGACACCCCCAGAACGTCGCCATTGGAGAGACCGGCCTCGACTATTTTCGTAGCGAAGGGGATCTTGCGTGGCAGCAGGAGCGTTTCCGTCGCCATATAACTGCCGCCAAACTCTGCAATAAGCCATTGATTATCCACACCCGTGCAGCCCGTGAAGACACCCTGCAGATTTTGCATGAAGAGGGGGCTAACCAAGTCGGTGGCGTTATGCACTGCTTTACCGAAGATTGGGATATGGCTAAAGCCGCTCTCGATATGGGCTTCTACATCTCATTTTCCGGGATTATTACCTTCAATAGCGCGGCAGCTTTGCGAGAGGTGGCAAAAAAGGTGCCGGAGGATCGCATTCTGATTGAGACCGATGCCCCTTACCTGGCACCGATACCCCATCGCGGTAAACCCAATATTCCATCCTATGTGGCCCTTGTTGCCGACAAGCTGGCTGAGGTACGAGGGGTGGAGATAGAACAGGTGGTAGAGACAACAGGTGAGAATTTTTTCCATCTTTTCAAAGGCGCGTGTCGCAACTAGCTGAACTAGCGCTGATAGGGAGTGGAGTAAGCTAAATCAGTTCAGGTAAACCACCACAGCTGATGGTAAGGCAAGAGTGGTACCGAGAATTAAGGCTCAACTCTTCACTCGGCCGGTGTTAACAGAATGCGCTGAACGGCCTCACCACAGGCACCTTCACGATCAAGAATATCGATGGGTATTCCTTCCGGGGAGATACAACTAATCGTGTGAGTTGTTGAGTCAGTTACCCCAGTGATCCGTGACACCCATACCCGGCTTTCACTATAGGTGAGATCGATAATCGCTAGTCTCTTTCCCTCTGCTTCGATCAGCCTGCCGTTGACATGGGCACGACTGTAGCGTGCGTGGAGAGGCACATCGTTACGCTCATAGGTTTCTGTTAGTCGCTGGTTGGCGGTTTCCAGTGTCTCCTGCTCCAACTTAACAAGATAATTGTTGTCCATCGCCATCTCTGTCAGACCATTGGCAGGAGCATGACTAATATTCACCACCGGCTGTTTTTTACCGTCGGCACAGGCGGCGAGTATTAATGGTAGGAGGGGGAGGAGAAACCACTCTGTTTTTATCTTACGCATAATAAGCCGGAGATGGATAAATGAAGCCGGATTATAGCCTAATTGTCTTGGGGTCTAGGGGAAATATGTGGCTAAAAAGCCCCTGTATTTGTAGACGGACTCTGTATGGGAAGTCGGTCGATTTCACCTGGGGAGCCTCTGAATTAAGTCTGGGCGAATTGATTTGTGGTCAGGAGGCGCAAGATTTTCAATGAAGATATAGGGCCTCCTGAGTGCAAGGCAATCGGTCATGACTTGTTCAGAGGTTCACTGGGTTGAGTGCATAGGGAACTTGGCGGATAACATCCATGTTGTCCGCAAGTTACTCATGAACTTCGAAACTTGAATTACTTAACGTCTGTCCGAGAATAGAGAGCCTACAGTGGAGATCCCATTTAGTCCTTTTTTTCGAGCATTTTCGTTGAATTAAGAGTGACTATCCGCCTCAAATAATAAAAAAACTGGAATCAAAATGGAATTCCCTCGCTACGGCCCTGTTCTCGGATAGGCGCCTAGTTTACGGTCTTGTATGGATGCCCCGCATCTTTCCAGCCGGTTATGCCACCGGGGGCGCGATAGACGTTGGTGTATCCCATGAATTTCGCCCACCATGCGGCGTTGTGTGATCTGCCACATTTGGTGAATCCGCAGTAGACAACGATCTTTTTATTGAGGTCCTCACCCAGTACTGTTTTGTACTGCTCCTGGGTCGCCCCCCCTTCGATATCCACATCCTTGTTCCACACACCACTGCGATTGGATTGAAAACCAAAGTTGGTAGCACCAGCAATATATCCGGCGACAAACTCTTTTTTTTGGATGGGCATCGATCAGCACAAAATCTTCCTTGCTATCAATCGTCTGTTTTAGTTGACTGATGGACATCAGCTTGTAACCACCTTGCAGGGTCTGGTTGGCAAGATTGATAGATATCTGCTGTACATCATTTTCACTTAGCTCTTTTACATCAGCCAGCGTGGCTGATGTGGCGAATAGCAGGGAAGAGACAAAAAGGGCCTTTTGAAATGCGGGTGATATTTTTTTTTCATTATTACTCCTCGATCATGGTTGAGAAACGAATTTCTACAGTAGGCCCATCCTGAAAAATAGTTTTAGTGCGATGGTTCTGAATGGAAGTGCTTTTTCAGTAAAAGAGTTGCGGAATACAGCAGTCCAGGATTGGTATCCTGTGATGCCGCTGCATTTTGCAAATCTAACAGGCTAATTATTGTTATCTGTCTGTCAGATATTAGGTGGGTCAGCCAATAAAAAAACATGATAGCTATCATGTTTTCCGTAGTAGTTTGATGCTTCTCTTTTCCCGCAGAATGACTCCATTTTTTTCAAGTTCTGAGAGAACACGGTAGAGTGTTTCGGGCTCAATGGCCAGATCGGCAGCAAGTTCAGAAAGGGGTGACTGCCAATTGAGACTACCAGCTTTGTCTGACTCACAGGTGAGAAGGTGTAACAGCCGGTCTTTTGCACGGTGAAGCCGCAGTCGTTCATAGCGGCTGCACTGGCGGCGGGCATTGGCTGCCAGTGCAAGAGAGAAACCCAGCGCAAATTGATTCTCTTTCAGAGCCTCAAATATATTCACTTTTGGCATGAATGCGATGGTAGATGGCTTCGAGCTGTAAGCGTCACAAACGTAGTGGTCGATGGCCAGCGCAGTTTCTGCAAAATATTCACCACTGCGGGATCTTACCATTACAGCATCGCCCTCTTTCAGCATTGGGCGAATCGCCTTAAGCTCTCCTTCGATGACATAGTAGATACCTTCAACCTTGTCGCCGGTAAGAAAGAGGCGATCTCCTTTTTTCAGTACAATCTCTCTGGTACAGCTAAGCAGCTTATCCGTAAGATAGGGGGGTAGATTGTTGATGCTCTCTTTTTGCATGATAATCTCTTCTTAACGGGCCAGCGTTACTCAAATTCTATCCGGTTGTACACCTAGGAGCCTGCCCGAGAATAGGACAGGCTCCTAGTGATTTATCAAGCTTAGAATTGATTTCTGGTCACGAAAATTGACGAGTACGACCTCTCGGTTACCTTTGAGATAGAGCTTCATCTTGTCCAGAAAGAGCCAGTGGGTGGACTGCACTGACATGATTTCACGAAATCTTATACTAGCCTCGAAGTCTTGGTCCGGTTTCGACAAGATGAGCCTGTTTTTTTCGACAGCAATTTGCGCTCCGCCAAATGCCTTAAATAGTTTATCAAGCTTTAGCTTATACCAATGTGCCAAGCCAACCGGCAATATTGTAATAACCAGCATCTTGCTTGGGATAGCGTCAAAATACCAAGTGAACATAACCCCAGCAATGGTCGCGAAAAAAATAGAGGTGACTGCGATATTAACTCTTTGGTATTTCTCTTTGTTCCAATGTAACACCATGTTTTATTATGCCTTTTGATACTCGAAATATGTTTGCGTTAGTGGCTATGTCTCAGATTGATATATTTATCCGAGACCTAATCTATAGTGTCCGGTTATTTTGTAATCGAAAAGCATATCATTCATGTTTGGCTTGGTGCCAATATTGTGGGTAACTCTTCATCTAACCCTGTTTTTAGGTTGTTTTTACCAGGGGGCGGAGTCGATTGCGTCAAGATGGGTGGAAAATGCACCTTTTTACAGCGCAATGACTCGACCCCAAGCCCTGATATTTTATCAGTCACGATGCCAATGTGAGGAGAGTTGCCTGACAGTATCCATAACACAATGTCTCCGGGTGCATAATCTTTAATTTGATTGCTGGCCGGAAGCTCGTTCCCAACGTCGTAATCGTGCAAATAAAGGGGGCTGTTTTCTTAGCGGCTTAGGCCGTGACATCAATACCCTGAGTAGGGTACTTTATTTCTTCCTTTGGTTGCTCCCTATCTTCCCGTCGTCGCTTGAGGGTGCGCCGTTCGTGATGGTCGCGGGTGTCGATGGGTACATTTTGTTGCTGTTTGCGCCGGTGTTTGTGGCGTCGCTGCTTCTCATAACGGGTATCGTGCTCACGCAGTTCTGAGAGAGGGGCTGGGTGTGTGGTCTCCTCCAGTTCTGTTACTGGTCGGGTCTCTGCATCCCGTGTCTCTGCAGGGCGATTCAGTTTTACCAGTTTTGCATCTTCGTTGGTGTGTGAAATCCGCACTCTTCACCGCCATAAAAAGCTTTGACCTAGTGGGATTATAGGTGCAGGAAGGGGGTTTATGAAGTAATGCGTTCGGTTTGTCTGATGTGGGAAGCTGAACCTAGCCAACATTACTGCCCCTAATTTTGTCTATCTGACTCTCCTTGGTTCAGCTCTTCAAGCAGCCAGTCAATAAAATCCCGCATGGTGGAGGTGAGCTGCCGCCCTTTCTGGTGAACCAGGTAGAAGTCTCTGTGTGAATCCAGTGAGACCTCCAGTGGGATCACCAGTTGACCGTAGCGTACTTCCCGCTCTACCAATATATGGTCGGCAAGGGCAATGCCCACGCCCTCAATGGCGGCATTGATCGCCAGAGAGCTGCTGGAGAACGTCAGCCCCTTTTTTATGGTGGGGTGGTAGATACCCGCGCTGTTGAGCAGTTGATCCCATTCATTGGAGCGGTTGGTGACATGCAGTAGTGTGTGGTGGAGTAGGTCTTTTGGTTGTTTTAGCGGTTTGCCGTTTTCGATTAGTTTGGGACTGCACACCGGCAGCAGAGTGACCGCCTTGAGGTGACGGGACTCGACGCCAAGCCAATCATTATTGCCAAAATAGATCGCCATGTCGGTATCTGAGTGGTTGAAGTCGGTGAGGCCAGTGGCCGCGCTGAGACGTAGCTCTACATCCGGATGGCGCTCTTGGAACTCCCTGATTCTGGGTACCAGCCAACGGGTGAGAAACGCGGGCACCACACTGAGGTTGATGGCGCTGATATTGGGTGTGGTGAGTAGACGGCGGGTCGCCAGGTCAATCTCATCCAGGGCGTGTTCGATGGCGATTAGGTAGTTCTCTCCGGGGGAGGTGAGGAGCATTTGTCGTTTTTCACGACGAAACAGTTTTGTGTTGAGAAATTGTTCGAGAGATTTGATCTGGTGGCTGACTGCGGAGGGTGTAACGTGAAGCTCTTCCGCTGCCTGGTTAAAGCTGCCAAGGCGGGCGGCGGCCTCAAAGCTGCGAAGGGCGTTGAGTGGGGGTAGGTGTCTCACTTTAATTTCTCAATAGATGAAAATAATTCAACTATATCATGAAAAAGTATCGTTTGTGTGTTTGCTCATGGATCACTAATATTCCCCCCATAGCCAGTTACTGGGTGATGTTAAAGTCTAATTAGTCTTTGATCCCAGGCTATATTGTCGTGATCCACCCGGATAGAGAGTCCGGTTATAGATGGGTGGTGAACATCGGTAGTTATTTTTTTATGAAGGGGTTTGTGATGAATCAGATTAATGATTCCGGTTTGCAGGTCAAAGCCAACGGCGAAGTCGATCTCGATTTCTATCTTGCAGAGGCCCGCAGTCTCCGAAGCCAAAAAGTTGTTCAGTTGCTGGTCGCTCTTTTCAAGCGACTGAAAAGGTGTCTCAGTTTTGATGGTCATCTGCCCATGAATACCCGGCACAGTCACTGATTGACTGTAATTTAAGTGTGTGTCAGTAATTATCCTCCTCTTGTAATCCTCTTCCAGTAGGGTTCAGACAGACAGGGAAGTCTGTCCTCTTTTTATTAGATTCACTGCAGTTACCCCCCCCCCTGTCGTTATGCCTTATCTCAGTCAGAGATAGCACTGTCATCTGAACCTCGAAACTTGAATTCTAATAACCTCCTTACAATGCAGGTGAGTTTCAAGGATCAGAAGAGGTAAAGGGATATGAGTCTACCCAGATACCAAGTGGTAACCAGCTATCCACTATCAAAAATTTAACCCCCTTTCACTTTCCACTTATACCGCTCCTCTGATGCGTCAGATCCACTAACATACTAAATATAATAGTTAAAATAACTCTGGCCCGTCTATTGCTCTAACCCCTCTCCAAAGAAGGTGTGCCTATTAATTTAGAGACTGCACCAACCCACTGTGTAATCGGAGGAACCCAGATGAGCGCCCGAACGAGCGATAGCGAGACAAACATTTCAATGCTGGAGAAGCGGTTGGGTGTGTCCCGAAGGACATTTCTCAAGTTCTGCTCCGGTGTGGCGGCCTCCATGGGGCTCTCTACTCATGCGGCCACGGCGATGGCGGCGGCAGTGGCCAATCCGAAACAGCGTCCAGTGGTGATCTGGCTTCATGGTCAGGAGTGTACCGGCCCAACCGAGGCGCTGCTGCGCTCTGAGCAGCCCTCCCTGGAGCATCTGATTCTCGACCTCATTTCACTCGATTACCATCAGACTCTGGATGCCGGTGCCGGTCACCATGTGGAGGCGATCAAGCGCAAGTCTATGGAGGCCAATAAGGGCAAGTACCTGCTGGTTATTGAGGGCGCCATTCCGGTAAAGGATGGTGGCATCTACTGCAAAATCGGTGGCCAGACTATGCTTGATGCCACCAAGGAGGCGGCGGAACATGCCGCTGCCATCGTGGCTATCGGCTCCTGCGCCAGTTGGGGCGGTGTACCCTCTGCCGGTATCAACCCCACCGGTGCCAAAGGTGCTCCCGATGTGCTGACCGACAAGACGGTGGTGACCATCCCCGGTTGTCCACCCAATCCGGCCAATTTTATCGGTACGGTTCTCTATTTTGTTACCTTCGGCAAGTTGCCGCCGATTGATCATCTGGGGCGCCCCAAGTGGGCCTATGGCCGCCTGATTCACGAAAACTGCTACCGTCGCCCACACTTTGACGCCGGACGTTTTGCCGAGGAGTTCGGTGACGATGGCCACAAAAAAGGGTGGTGCTCTACAAGCTCGGCTGCAAGGGGCCGGAGACCTACAACAACTGTCCCAGTCTTGAGTACAACAACATCGGCGGTGGTGTCTGGCCTGTCGGTGTTGGCCATCCCTGTTTCGGTTGCTCCGAGAGCGGTGTCGGTTTCAACAAGCCGCTCTTTAGTCTGGCGGAGGTGAAGACCCATACGCCGCCCAACGCGTTCCCAACCATTGAAGATCGTGAAGGTGTTAGCGGTATGTCAACGGGAGCAGCAGCCGTTGCAGGTGCTGCTGTGGGTGCCGCCATTGGCGCTACAGCCATGGCAGCGAAAAAACTGGGCGAGAAAGATGCCTCCTCTGATGATGGCCAGGGCTAGGGGGGGCGAGATGAAACGAAGAGACTTTCTCAAGGCGGCGGTTGGTGGGGCTACCACTCTCTGCACCGCCGGGGCTGCACAAGCCCGACCCAACCTGGAGCCGGCAGAGAACGCCGTCGGCATGCTCTATGACTCAACCCTCTGTGTCGGCTGCAAGGCATGCGTTGCCAAATGTAAAGAGGTCAACGACATGCCACCCACCATCGAGGGTGACAACACCGCCTGGGACTCAGCCCGCGATCTCTCCGGCGAGACCCTCAATGTGATCAAGATCTACAAGGACGGTACCGCCAAGGTGAAAGATAGTGAGGTGGACGGCTTTGCTTTCGAGAAGCGCAGCTGTATGCACTGTGTCGATCCCGGTTGTGTCTCCGTCTGTCCTTGTACTGCAATGCGCAAGGAGAGCCTCACCGGCATCGTAACTCATCACCCTGATGTCTGTATCGGTTGTCGTAACTGCATGGTGGGTTGTCCCTATAACGTCCCCCAGTTCGAGTACAACAAACTGTTTGGGCAGATCCACAAGTGTCAGATGTGTAACCAGGCCGGGGTAGAGCGTATCAGCAAGGGAGGTATGACTGGCTGCGCCGAGGTGTGTCCCACAGGTGCCACTCTGTTCGGTACCCGCAAGGATCTGCTTGCCGAGGCAAAACGCCGCATGGCGTTGAAACAGGGAGAGATCTACAACTATCCCCGCGGCAGTCTCAGTGATCCTTCCACCCCCATGAGAAGGCGGTGCCCGAGTACCGTGACCATATCTGGGGAGAGAAGGAGGCCGGTGGTACCAATGTGATGCATATCTCGTCAGTACCTTTCGACAAGCTGGGTATGCCGCCACTGGAGGAGCGTTCTGCCGCCTCCATTGCCGAGGGTGTTCAGCACACGATCTACAGCTATATGGCACTGCCTGCCATTGCGCTGGCCGGACTCACCTTTGCGGTGCGCCGCAATACAGAGAATGACGACCATGAAGGAGGTGAGTCATGAGCGGTTATAAAGCACTTAGCGGTCGGATCATCACTCCGCCATTTCTCTTTCTTGCGGTAATTCTGCTGATCGGCGGTTACTTCGGTGTGCAGCGTTTTATGGACGGCATGGGGGCGGTGAGCAACCTTAATGGTGGCTTTGCCTGGGGTATATGGGTGGTCTATGACGTGGTGATCGGTACTGCCTTTGCCTGTGGCGGTTACGCCCTGGCGTTTACTGTCTATGTCTTTAACAAAGGCAAATATCATCCCCTGGTGAGGCCGGCGGTACTGGCCAGTCTGCTGGGTTATGCCATGGGTGGTTTCGGTGCCTTCTTTGATATGGGCCGCTTCTGGCAGTTCTACGAGATCTTTCTACCTTGGAACTGGAACTTTAACTCGGTGATGTTAGAAGTAGGCCTCTGTGTCTCTGCCTACATCCTGGTTTTGGTGATCGAGTTTGCCCCGACGTTTCTTGAACGGATCGGTCAGAAGGGTCTGCTCAAAGCGCTTAACAAGGTGCTATTCCTCTTTATCGCCTTGGGTGTGTTACTGCCGACCATGCACCAATCCTCTCTCGGATCGCTGCTGATCGCCATGGGGCATAAGGTTCATCCGCTGTGGCAGACGCTGCACTTCCAACCGTTGCTGGCGATTTTGACGGCACTGACCATGGGCTTCTCCATCGTTATCTTCGAGGCCTCATTCTCTACTGTCGGTTTCCGGCGCGGCTCAGAGACACCGCTGATAGCGGGGTTGGGCAAGGCGATTGTAGGACTGATGGCGGTGTTCTTGGTTGCGCGCCTGATCATTTTGGTAGTGCAGGGCAAGCTGGGGCTGATCTTTGCCGGTGACTTCGGCAGCTTGATGTTCCTGCTGGAGATGGCGCTGTTCATCATCCCGTTGGTAATCCTGCTCTCGCCCGAGAAGCGCAGCCAGGGCGGCACCCTATTGATTGCTGCCGTCTGCATGCTCTTTGCCGGCACCCTCTACCGCTTCAACGCCTTCCTCTTTACCTATGATCCGGGCCCCGGTTTCAGCTACTTCCCATCGGTACCGGAGATCATGATCACCCTGGGCATCATCGCCCTGGAGCTGATGGCCTATCTGGTACTGGTTAAGACACTCCCTGTGCTGCATCGCGAAAAGCACGCGTGATAAAGATAAGAACTTAGGAGACAAATTGTGACTACACGCATAACTGTTGACCCCATTACACGTATTGAGGGCCATCTTCGCATCGATGTGGAGGTAGGCGATGACGGCAAGGTGACCAAAGCCTGGTCATCGGGCCAGATGTGGAGGGGCATTGAGAAGATTCTGGTGGGCATGGACCCACGCGAAGCCTGGACCTACACCCAGCGCTTCTGTGGTGTCTGCACTACGGTTCATGCCATCACCTCGGTACGGGCGGTGGAAAACGCCCTGCAACTGGAGGTGCCGGTCAACGCCCAGTTGATCCGCAATATCATCCAGACAGCTCACGCGGTGCAGGACCATATTGTCCACTTCTATCACCTCTCGGCGGTGGACTGGGTGGATGTGGTCTCGGCACTGGATGCCGATCCAGTGGCTACCTCCAAGCTGGCAGAGAGCCTCTCCGACTGGTCCCTCAACGGCCCTCACGAGATGAAGGCGGTACAGGAGCGGCTCAAGGCGTTTGTTGGCAGCGGTCAGTTGGGTCCCTTCGCCAGTGGCTTCTGGGGGCATCCCGCCATGAAGCTGCCACCGGAGGTAAATCTACTGGCGGTGGCGCACTATCTGCAAGCGCTGGAGGTGCAGAACTACGCCAACAAGATTGTCGCCATCCTCGGTGGCAAGAGCCCCCATATTCAGAATGTAGCGGTGGGTGGTGTCAGTAACTCTATCGGCCACGATGCACCTTCGGTGCTCAATATCGAACGGTTGATGTTGATCAAGAACTTCATCGACAAGCTGGAGCCCTTTGTTAAGTCCACCTACATGACCGATGTACCGGCGATAGGCGCCTTCTATCTTGACTGGGCCGGATACGGCGGCGGCGTGATGAACTACCTCTCTGTTCCCGACTGTCCTCAGGATAGCAAGGGCACCGTGTTTGATCTGCCCGGTGGTTATATCGATAACGGCGATCTCTCCAGCCTGAAGAAGATCACCAACTTTAATGATGCCTACTTCCGTGAGGGGGTGGCCGAGAGTTCCAAGCACGCCTGGTATGAGGGTGACGCGACCCTGCACCCCTACGATGGTACGACTGAACCTCAGTACACCGACTTCCAGGATGAGGGTCAGTACTCCTGGATCAAGGCCCCCACCTTCTACGGCAAACGCGCCGAAGTGGGGCCATTGGCCAATGTGCTGGTGGCGGTCGCCGGGGGGGATGAGCGTTATACCAAGTACCTTAATCAGGCGATGGGTACGCTTAAAACGGTCTCCCAGAATCCGAATATTCCACTCTCCGCACTCCACTCCACTATCGGTCGCCACGCCGCCCGGGCAGTACGTTGCGCGGTGATGATGGATACCCTCAATGATCAGTGGGAGAAGCTGCTGACCAATATCGGTACGGGGGATCTTGATACCTTCAATGCGCCGGTCTTCCCCAAGGGTGAGATCAGAGGGGTCGGTTTCCACGAAGCGCCTCGGGGAACCCTCTCTCACTGGGTGGTGATCGAAGATGCCAAGATCAAAAACTACCAAGCGGTAGTACCCAGCACCTGGAACGCCGGTGCCCGGGATGAGGATGATGAGCCGGGTCCCTACGAGTCATCACTGGTGGGTAATCCGGTGGCCGATCCCGAAAATCCTCTGGAGGTACTGCGTACCATCCACTCCTTCGACCCCTGTATCGCCTGCGCCATTCATATGGTGGATACCGAACAGAAAGAGATAGTGAAGGTAAGGGCGTTGTAGGTTGGTGGATGGCGGATACAGTGCCCCCTTCTCAGAACACCCGGTAAATACTTCCCTGTACGCTTACAGCAGCATCCCTGCTGCTGTAGGTCCTGAGAAGGGGGCACCGCATCAGCCATCCACCTTCAGGGTCACTCTGCCCTTTGAGGAAAAAATGTAGGAGCGAATTCATTCGCGATCATCGACTGAAAGTCGATTAGGGAGTCGCACCTAGGAGCCTGTCCGGGAATAGGACACCTAGTCATGGTGATGCACACAAGCAATTTGCACCAACCAGGTAAATAAACAACGAGGTACGAAATGAAATACAGAATCAGTTTTAAAGCCATCATTATGGCCCTGATGGCACTGTTGCTGCCAGCCATCACCCTGGCCCACACCGGTGCCGGAGCAGATGGCGCTCTTCTCCACGAACTGTTCCACGACCCGTACCATATGCTCGGTGCCGCCGGCCTGCTGGCCGTTTTAGCATTAGGCACCTGGGCCACTTACGCCGGTGGACGTCTGCTCTGGACGCTGGCTCTTGTTGCTGCCGCAGTAGTCGTTACCGGAGCGGCCATAGGGCTCGCCTGATGGATACCGCAAAGAGAGAGATTCTGGTCCTCGGTATGGGCAACATCCTGATGCAGGATGAGGGGATAGGTGTCCGTGCAGTTGAAGCGTTTGAGTGCCGTTATCATCTGCCCGATGAGATCGAGGTGATGGATGGAGGTACTACGGGTACCGAACTGCTGGAGCCGATGCGCGGCATCAAACATTTGATCGTTACCGACGCTGTCAATACCGGTGATGCCCACGGTACCCTGGTAAGAATCGTCGATCAGGATGTCCCGGCCTTTTTTCAGACCAAACTATCAAATCACCAGTTGGGTCTTTCCGATCTATTGGCACTCCTGACCCTGACTCACGATGCGCCAGAGCATGTCACTATCATCGGTATGGTGCCCCATTTTCTGGAGAACAAATTGGGGCTGAGTCCCGAAGCAGAAGCAGGTATAGATCCCATGGTGGCGATGCTGGTGGCAGAGCTTGAAGGTCTGGGGCTTGAGTTGTCACAGCGGGAAACACCTCTCAAAGGCTACTGGTCCCGCCAGGCTGAACTGGAAGCGGCAAAATGTGCATAGGTGCCCCGGTTCAGGTGGTTGAATCCAATGAGTTCTCCGCCCGCTGCCGTGACCGTAATGGTCGGGAAGTAGATGTGAATATGATGCTTGTTGGCCCCCAGTCAGAAGGTACCTGGGTGGTCAATTTTCTTGGCTCCGCTCGTGATGTCCTGGCCCCCGAAGATGCCGAGAGTATCAATGATGCGATGTGCGAGCTGGAGGCGTTAGAAGCATAAAAAACCGGAATACAGAGTAGAGATCACTGCTGTCCCCTTAACTTTGTAGTATGTTGCAGTAGTCTCCTTGTGTGGAGGTGTTTTTTTAGGGCGCATATATCAACAGCA
>MOXH01000010.1_pt1 | contig 38566 bp, 43 predicted proteins | sample 1471181 | NCBI WGS metagenome assembly MOXH01 (sample SAMN05806436, study PRJNA327811) | mollusc metagenome | isolation source: Phylotype A (SB4) bacterial symbionts from gill | host: Thyasira cf. gouldii | place: Canada: Bonne Bay, Newfoundland | collected 2010-05-07
TCCACCGTTTTCTTAAAGCCAGTTTAGTTTGCTATATCCGTACAGGAAGGCCTATGTTGCTGGCTGAATATGAGACCTATTTGAAATTAGAGGCAATCGCCGCTTGAATCCAGTTTAAGCTCACAAATCTTATAACAAGGCATTTTCAGTCGGGAATTTGTTCCGTTGCACTCCTCAAAATCCCGCTGAAATGCGATGTTAGACTAAAAATACGCAGTAGGTATGAGATATTTAGGGGTAATCAAATGACTGAAAAGAAGTTGTCAATTTTTGAGCGGTATTTAACTATTTGGGTGTTCCTTTGTATAGCAGGTGGTATTGCTTTAGGGAAAACTGCACCTGTAATTGCAACGACACTCAATGATTTTTCTATTTATCAGGTTTCTATTCCTATTGCTATTTGTCTGTTTTTTATGATGTATCCTATCATGGTGAAAATTGATTTTGCTCAAGTCTTGAAATCAGCAAAAACACCAAAGCCTGTGATTCTCACATTGTTTATAAATTGGCTAATAAAACCATTTTCCATGTTTGCAATTGCTTATTTCTTTTTAGGATATTTATTTAAGGATTATTTACCAGGCACAGAAATACTTGCAAATGGCGAAGAAGTTGAATTATGGCGTAGTTATATTGCTGGTGCTATTTTGCTCGGAATTGCTCCGTGTACGGCAATGGTCTTAATGTGGGGCTATCTCTCAAAAGGCAACGACGGCTTAACATTGGTAATGGTGGCAATCAATTCCTTAATAATGTTATTGCTTTATGGCCCATTAGGGAGTTTATTGCTTAATGTGAATTCTATGCCTGTACCTTGGCAAACAATGTTATTTTCGGTATCAATTTATGTGGCATTACCCCTAATTGCAGGATATTTATCAAGAAAGTGGATACTCAAATACAAAGGAATAAAATGGTTTAATGAGAAGTTTTTTGCATTGGCTTACACCCGTTAGCATAATAGCACTGCTTTTAACATTGGTTCTTTTTGTTCTCGTTCAAGGGTGAGGTTATCATTAACAATCCACTTACAATTCTATGGATTGCTATCCCGCTTTTTATACAAACTATCTTTATTTTTTCTATAGGCTATTTTGTTTTCGCAAGGTGGCTAAAGCTTTCATATCACGATGCGGCACCAGCAGCAATGATTGGAGCATCTAACCATTTCGAAGTAGCAATTGCCACTGCCGTCATTCTTTTTGGATTATCTTCAGGAGCAGCTTTGGCCACTGTTGTTGGTGTACTAATAGAAGTTCCACTTATGCTTATGTTGGTGTCAGTATGCAAGCGCACCTGTCATATATTTAATGAATGCCACTTGAATTATCCTCAATGCAAACCAGCAAGTTTTGCCCATGAAGTGTAGGTGTAATCACGAAAATAGCCTATGAGGGATAGGAAGGGGGCTCAAGCGGACGTAAAAAACACCCTGCTTAGCACGGGCGTTATGCAGTAATGGAATTTGACAAGCCCCCAAAATAGAACTAAGATCTAGTCAAACTAGTCAGTAATGATTTGGGGTGAAATTCATGAAAGACAATACTTGGCAATTACAGGAAGCAAAGAGCAAATTTAGCCAGCTGGTTGAAAAAGCCATGCGCAATGAACCGCAAATTGTTACAAAGCATGGAGATAAAGCAGTAGTAGTCATATCGTTTGAGGAATATACAAAAATTACTAAGCCCAAAACAGACTTGGTGAAGTTTCTGAGAAATTCTCCGCTTACAGAAATCGGGCTTGAAATAACAAGAAACAAGGATTTGCCAAGAGAGATTGATTTATGAAATATCTTTTGGATACCTGTGTTATCTCTGAAGCCATTAAACCAAAGCCAAATGAAAAAGTAATTGCATGGCTAGAAAAGCAACAAGAAGAAAACCTGTACCTTAGTGTGCTTACGTTTGGGGAAATTGAAAAAGGTATAGAAAAATCAGCTAATGAAGACAGAAAGAAGAGGCTTAGGCTTTGGGTTGAAGAAGATTTAAAGCAACGATTTGAAGGCAGAATACTTCCAATAGAGATGCAAGTAGCATCAAGATGGGGAGTGGTACAGGGGAAATTAGAAATAATAGGTAAATCACTCCCGGCAATTGATGGGTTAATAGCCGTTACAGGTTTAGTCAATAATTGTATCGTGGTTACACGAAATATCTCTGATATGCAGCAAAGTTCAGTGGAGCTGTTTAACCCTTGGGAGTAGAAATCCATACAAGGCAAAGCGCTTCACATGAAACTCGTGCCTGACATGTAGGGCTGGGTAAACACGAGAAAACAGACAGGATAGGAGTGGCAAATGAGGCAAATACGCATTTTTGTCAGTAGAAAAAAAAGGGAAACAAATTAGGCACTGTTGAGCCTGAGCCGCTATCAGAAATTATGGATGGTCTGAATCAAATAATCGGAATATAACAAGGCCCATCAACTTGGGTTAAAGTCCCGATATGGTAAGGCTTAACCACCCGCCATTACCGAGCATAATAGGGGCTGTCCAGTTTTTAATTGCAATTAAAACTACTTTAATTGCGACGCTCTTTGAGCATATCCAATACTTACTCATCCTTGATCGTTGTAATTGTTTTGGTCACATAGTGCGACACCGCCACCGTTAGGGCCAATAGTATATAGAGTGGCCAGGTGAATCCCTGGGTCAGAAAGGTGCCTGAGATACAGAATCCGATCAGCCCCGCCTGATTGCCCTCTGCGATGGCGTGAACGCTTGCAGGCAGCGGTGTGATTCTGCATTGCGCCCGTACCTCTTTGATCGTTTTTCTGCTGCAGAGCAGGGCCATAATAACCATTGTCAGAAACACCCCCAAGCCTAGAAAGCCCGTCTCTCCCAATACCCCAAACCAGGTGCTGTGGACAGCGTGGTTGAGTCCGTCCCAGTGGCTGCTGTAGTAGAAGTAGTTGAGGTAGAAGTTGTTGAGGCCGACCCCGGTGAGGGGGTTGTCGAGGGCCATGCCGAAGGCGGCATCCCAGGCGTGCAGTCTGCCCATGGCCGATTCGTCGAGCCCCGTTTCGGTAGCCCCCCCTGACTGGCGCTCACTGACATCGGCCAGCAGAAAGAGTAGGGCCAGGGTGATGGCTCCAATGGTGCCGAGCAGTATCTTCGATTGGATACGTCTGATGCCGAATACGGCTAATACCGCGAGGATGCCAAGCAGACCACCGCGGCTCTGGGTGGCGATGATGGCGCTGATCAGAATCAGCCCGGCGATGATTCCCAGTGTGCGGTCGAGTCTGTTGCTGCCTTTGGTCAGGCTTAGCGCCAGGGCGAATGAGAAGGGAAACAGCAGTACCAGCGCCAGGTCATTGGGGTCACCCAGTACCGAACCCAACTCACGGCCGATGGTGACACGGGTGCCCTCCACCAGGCCAATCCCGGCGCTGCTGTTGTAGAGCGCCATACCACCTACCGCGATACCTGCCAGGGCGATCAGGCGCAGGGTCAGGGCGAAGTGGGCCGGTTCGCGTAACAGCCACGCCAGTACCGGGATCATGATACCGATCTTTACATAGGTGGCGCTCCAGTAGGTGAACGCCTCTGGACGATTAGCGGCGAATACCATGCCAAGTGTCACCAGCAGAAAAAAAGGCGCCGAATGCGTTCAGTTCACGGCTGCCGTAGGGGGATGATCTTGCGGCTTAACAGGCTGTGCCAGGCCAGTGTTGCAGGGTAGCCAAGGCGAGAAGCAGGGGGATCTTCAGGTTGTAGAGTTGTGGAAAGACCTCGTGCAGCCGGAAGAAGGAGAAGAGCATAAAGAGCAGGCCGATGAGCACGGGTGCCCTGATGACGAAGAGAATCGCCAGGGGCAACAGGCCGATGGCGGGAGCGATCAGCGGGTGGGGTATTAGCCACCACGCCAGGGCAATTATCAGGCAGAAAGCGAAGGCCAACAGGGTATGGTGCAAACGGTAATGGGTCAGGTGCATTGGGCACCGGCCTTGCCATACACGGGGCGTTGAGGCAGTGGAATCAGCTTGAGAATGAGTGCGGCGCCGGCCATAACCACCGAGGCAAGGAGTGCCAGCGCCAGCTTCTGCCACACATCACCCACCCAGCTACCGCAATACAACCAGAAGAGGCAGAGGATAAGCAGGCGCCCAGGCGTGCAGTGGGATAGGGCAGGGGGCGATAGTGCTGGCTCACCCCGTAGAAGAGTATCAGCCGCAAGGCGTGTGCAGCGGTCAGGGCGGTGACGGCACCCCATACGCCGTGGCTCTCAATCAGCGGTACCATCAGCACAAGCCCGGCGATGGCCCCCACCAGGTTGATCAGGAATTGAGCGCGGGTGGTGCGACCGCTGAAGCAGCCGATGTTAAGTAACTCGCTGCACTCTTTGAAGGCCATGGCCAGTGTCAGTCCGGTGGCGTAGCTGGCTGCCTGGGCATACTCCTTTGGAAGCAGCCAGTGGATTAGTACGGGCGCGGTAAGGCCCACCACTACGGTGATGATCAACGCCAAAGCGACACCCATGCTGGCAAAGCGGGCGCCTCTGTGCTGCCGTCGGGACCATCCAGTACCTGGAAGCGGCGTGGTGACCACCACATGCCGAAGGGTTGCAGCAGCAGTATGGCGGTCAGTGCAAACTTTGCGGCCACACCGTATTGCGCCACTTGGGAGATACTCATCCGGTCGGCAATTATCCAGCGGTCCAGCCCGTTGAGGGCGAAGGCGCAGAGGCCACCGGCAACGATAGGCAGACTGTAGATAAACAGCTTCTTGTAGCTGCGCCGATGGAAAGCAGCACCGCTATCGCGTAGCTGACCCAGGCCGAGCCAGATACCCTGGGCCAGGGCGGCAATCAGGCCCGCCTCCAGAATCTCTGTGACTCCACCGCCATTGAACAGTAGCAGCAGTGTCAACAGTGCCTGCAGCAGTGCCCGTCCAGTGGTAGCGATAAAGAAGGCGGGAGCCTGTCGTTCATACGTAGCCAACCCAGGGGGATGGCGATGCAGCCTTCCAGTGCAAGCAGCGAAAGCACCAGAAACACCTCGTAGCTGCTGGCATCACCGGGCATCCAGCGGGCGATAAAGGGTGAGATGAGCCAGGCGGTGGCCCAGGCGAGGATGCCGATAATCAGCGTCAGGCCGAAGATGCGTGCTGCCTGGGTCTTGCGCTTATGGCTATCGGTCTCCTGACCGGCAAAACGGTAGAGGGTATCTTCCAGCCCCATGCCCACGAGGATGCTGCCGATTATCGCCAAGCTGCTTAATACCTCCAGCCGGCCAAACGCCTCGGTGGTGAGGTGGTGGGCGATAAACGGCAGCATCAGCAGAGAGACGCCCTTCATCAGGGCGATGCTGCCGCCGTAGAGCAGGGTCTGTTGCAGGGGGGATGAAAGAGGGGACATGGGAGTATCCTCAGGCCGGTGTGGTGGTGCCGACCTGGGCAACTTTAGGGATGGATTTGCCCTGCAGCTCTGCCACGATGTTGGCGTAGTTTTTTTCGGCACGGTAGTTCTCCGCCACCCGGCGTGCAGCCTGGCCCAATCGGTTGCGCCGCTCGCTGTCCCTGCTTATTGCCAGTAGTTTGGTGCTGAGGTCAGATGCATCGCCGGGCCGGTATTTAATGCAGTGGTGACCATCCGTCAGCAGATGATCCCAATAGGCCCCATCCGCAGGGATAAGAATACAGTGGCCTGCCGCCATGGCTTCGAGGATGGAGAGGCCGAAGGGTTCGGCCTTGCTGGTGGAGATAAAGATATTGCTGTTGGCACGTATCTCGTCCAGGTTTTCCGGTCTCTCGTGCCAATGAATATTGAGCGGAGTGGTTGTTATTTCACTGACCGGAAGACGGGTCTCTTTCGGGCGGATATAGCAGATGTGGGCCTCGGGCCGCTGTTCCGGTGGGATGGCGCTGAGGGCCGCCAGTAGATGATCCAGCCCTTTCCACTTCAGCAGTGATGCCGCCCAGTAGACTACGGGCTTTTCAACCTGGCAGAGGCTGGGCCAGGCATGTGTGGGCAGGCCGTTATGGAGTACCTGGAAACCTCTGCCCCGGAGAGTTTTTTGCGCCTCGGCGGATGACATGATGCGCTCAAGTGCTGAGAGGAGTGAGGCGTGACTGGTTGGCAGGTAATGGGTCTGATGGCTGTTGTTCAGACAGCGACCAATGGTACGGGAGTGAGCCACCGGGCCGTGGATCAGTTGAATGATCTTCCAGCCGAGCAGTGGACGTGCCAGATAGAGGGCGAGATCAACACCCGGGCCGGAAGCGCCGAGCGCCATCTGAAAACGTCCAAAGCGGATACGCAACCACAGCAGATTTAACAGGATGATGAAGTGACGCAGAAAATAGGCAAGGCCCTGTTCCTTGTTAGCCAGCATGGAGGGTTCATGAAGGCGCACGCTATGTAATCCATCCCACCGCCATGATTGATTGTCGCTGCTGATAACGATGATCTTGAGCTGGGTGGTATCGATGCAGCGCAGGATATTTTCCGTGGCGATCTTGGAACCGCCGGGGAAGGCGATGGGGTCGAGTACCAGTAGTTTTCTTTGTTGTGCCATAGCATCAAATCCTCACTGTTTTATCAGTATGCCGAGAGCACGGCTCAGGGCGGGACCGGTTGGCCAGTGGTGGTGCCAGTTCATGCGGTGTGCAGGACTGGCGAGCAGGGTTTGGTAGGTCTGTTCGAAGGTGTGGCAGTAGCGCCTTACATTGAACCGTTCCGCTACCTGTTGGCGGCCAGAGCGCCCCATCTTCCGGCGCAGGTCGGATGAGTGGTAGAGGGTGGTGATAGCGCTGTTCATCGCCTTGATGTTTTCGGGCTTAAACAGTTTTCCTGTAATGCCGTCAGTGACCACGCCTGGGATGCCGCCTACAGACGGGGCAATAACCGGCAGTCTGGCAAGTGCCGCCTCCGCCAGCACCAGACCGAACACCTCCTCGCGAGCAGCGGAGAGAAACAGGTCGGCACCGCCGCGCAGTAGTGAGGGCACATCATCACGTTCGCCCAATAGATGGATATGCTGCTGCAGGCCGAAGTTATCAATCTGCTGCTGCAGCGCGCTTTGTTCCGGGCCATCGCCGATGACAGCCAGGTGGAGTGGTATGCCCTGGTTTATTAACTGCCTCACCCCGTGGATCATCAGATCAACACCCTTGCGTTGGATCAGTGATCCGACGGTGATCATCACAAAGTCGTTGGGCTTTAGGTTAAGGAGTGAACGCAGATCAACGGGAGGCTGGGCGTTATGATGGTCGATGTCGATGGCATTGGGGATAACGCGAGTGCGTGATTCGGGCATACCGTCCTGATGCAGTTGCTCGATTACCGGCGGGCTGACACCAACAGCCAGAGAGACTTGGTGCAGGCCAAGTGTGAGGCGGTCACGCAGAGGATAGCGGGCATGAAGATGGGCCAGAAGAGGGGTGCGGGTGATACGTGCAGCAGGGTTAAGCCACTGTACCGGAGCGCCGCTGTTTGCATGTATAAGATCGATCTCTTGCTTGCGGATGGTCTGCACGCTGTGACGGATCAACTTGGCATAAGCCGTAAAGTCAAACCGCGGAGCCTGCCAGCCGAAGAGGATGGGCATGGGCCGCACCTCTGCCGCGATATTCAGTTTGCGTACAGCATCGCCCATGGTCTCGCTGTTGCACCAGAGAGTGGGATGGAAGCGGGTACGGTCAATATGTTTGAGCAGATCGAGCAGGCAGCGTTCACTGCCACGTATCCACTCATCCCCGTAGTGTGCAAAAAGATGTTGGCTGGTCGATACATAAGGGTGCTCCATGCGGTTTCCAGGAGAAGTTGCAAGGAGTGGGCCAGTTATTTAACGTGCTGTTTTAAATGGAAATATATGATTTTTGATGGGTGGGTGTAGTGATTGTGTCGCATAATGCAAAGCGTTTTTTAAGGTGCGTATCTAAACCAATGGGCTACTCCCCTCTGTCATGTGCCAGTCGAGTGATGGCTGCACGCCACTCATTTAACTGCTCAGGGAGGGTGTTTTTCATGCTCACCCACTCTTCGGGAATTTCATCACGCAGGCCTAGCAGTACCTTGTGTGCTTGAGTGTTTTGTTTTGCGCGCTGCTCCAGCCATAACAGCCAACGCAGGTCACTGATTCCTTCGCTGAGCTGGAACAGGCGGGCATCCACATCGGGCAGATCCGGGCAGGGGTGTGCCATGGGATAGAGAAACTGCACGTCATCCTCGCGACCATCGGTGGGATCAAAGGGGTCTGCGGTAGGCATGCGGGCGTGCCACTGCAGATAACCTTGTGCTCCGACACGCCAGAGGTAGAATCCTGCTGCGGCACGCAGGTTCTCCAGATTATAGAGCCAGGGGGTGACTCCGGCCGCCTTCGCTTTGTTGACCCTATTTTGGTCGATGCCAAAACCTTCATTGATCAACACCAGATCAAAGGCATTGAGTGAGTTGATATCGTCAGGATGGTTGAGCTGAGCGCCCAGCTTTGCCCGGGGTGCAAAAGCGCGTGCGTAGCGGTTGATTTTGTCTACGGAGATTGTCTCTCCGGGATTGGAGGGCTCATCAGCAATTGACCATACCGGAGAGGGCAGCCCTTCGGCGGCCAGTGCCTTTTCAACTTCGGACAGCCTGACCATCGATCCTTCAAGGCCCAAGGATTCGAGCAGCCGTTTAAACGGGGCATAGGCCAGTACTGGGTATTTAAAGCCAGCATCTGTGGTGGTTCTGATCTCTGCGATGAATCGGCTCAGGGCGGCGGCTGTCGTCGGGGTTGTCAGGGGCGGCGCTATACCGGTTATGCCCTGGTGGCGCAGGAACTTGAGATCACAGGCCATTGCCCGTTCGGCGTCTGGGCGGGTCTCTTCGAACCACTCAAAGTGAACGGGACGTTCGAGATAGAGACCGATAGGGCGATCTACAGGCGGCAGTTGGACATCGGGCACATCGACCAGCAATGGTGTATGCAGCAGCTGATCGCCAAGATTCACCTTAATGTTGCCGCGATATTGGCCGGGCGGTGCACCCTTCGGAACATGAATCCTGAGGTGCAGCCGCCGTGGCGGGCCATCGGGATCACTCGCGGGGAGCTTGCCGCCCCTGAGATGGTTGTTCGAAGGAGTGAGCAGGGTTGATGAGAGGCCGCTACGCCGCAGATGCCACTGCCCCCAGCGCAGTTCGGTGGGTAGGCGCAGAGCGCTCAGCGCCGGGGCCTCTACCTGGATAGTGGGGGCTGCGACAGACCTGCCCGGCAGCAGGTCGAAAACCAGGCTTGCGGTGGTATCTGGCGCAGCGGTGATCTTGCCTTGCCGAGCCAGCAAGGCGGGGTCGGTGATGGGCTGTTCAGGCCAGTCAGCGATGCGCCAGTTGTTTCTCCACCAGCGGGCGCGCTCACCTTCAACCTGCTGGCGGGTCGGGTAGTTTTGCCCGGCTCGGCGAGGGCGGCGGCCAGGAACCCCGCTTCCGGCTGGTCACCCCCAAAGGTCAGCTGCAGCCCGTCGTCACCCACATCCACCATGAAACTGATGCGCTCACTGGGCCGTTCGCCGAACAGGGACCAGGCATCATCGTCGGGTCTGCTCTCGCGTGATCGGCCGCGCAGGTAAATCGTCCTGATCCAGCTGTCGGTTGTGTGGTTTTGCGACCAGAGCGGTTGGCCGTTGGCGTGTAGATGCCGAATCTGCGGGTGGGGCAGGTATTCCCACTCACCCGGATCACGCAGCCAGAGGGTGAGGAACCACCGGCCCCGTGGCAGGGGGAGAGAGAGTTTTTCGATGCCGCGAATACCGTCTGTGGTTAACCCCTCTACGGCCTGCTTGCGCCCACCGCGGTCGATGGCCTTGAGGTGGGCGCCATATAGACCGGGGTAGCTAAGATCGGTGGCTGTAAATCCTGGCCATAAGGCACTGCCGGCCGGTCCCAGATCCCACCCTATCGCCCCCGTGGGCAAGGATACCGGGTTTAGAATCTGCAGGGGCTCGATCTCCAATCCGCTATCTTTTGCCCCTTGGAAAACAATGATTCGGCGTATCCTATTGATCTGTAATGCCCGCCCCGAAGGTGTGTGCAGGCCGCCCATGGTGAGTTGCAGCTCAAAGGAACCCGGTGGGATGACCCGCTCAAGATTGACCCTGTCGGAATAAAGCGGGCGCTCCCGGTCATCAATACGGATTACCAGGGTCTGCTCGAATGGCTGCGCATTACGGCCACGGACAAGGAGTCGATCACCACTGGAGAGCGATAGCGGGGTGGAGTACTCGAGCGCCTGCCGACCCTGTTGTGCCCAACCGATGGGTAACAGCACCATTAGCGGTAGCAGTAGCAGCAACAGGAGTGGAATCAGCCACCATCGATGAAAGTAAATATTCACCTTCCATTTCCGTAGAGTTGATCAGCATCCATCCGCAGCATCCCGATAGTGCTGCAGTAGTTGAGGGATGATGGCTTGGCTGGAGAAGTACTGATCCACGGTGTTTCGTGCCTTCTGAGCGATGGCGCGATGGAGGTGGTGAGGCTGCCTGTGCCACTTGAGAATAGACCGTCGAAAAGCGTTTATGTCGCCGGACGCTTGCAGCCAGCCGTTGATATTGTGATCGATCAGTTTGTGCAGTGCGCCGACGCGGGAGGCGACGACAGGGATGCCCTGCGCCATCGCCTCCAGTGCTGCCATGGGCAGTCCCTCTGCACGGGAGGGCATCACCAGCAAGCCGATTCGGGACCAGGCGTCCGCCATGTTGTTCTGTTGGCCATGGAATATCAGATTAGGGGGGGCGGCTTTTTTTAACGATGGCCCCAGAGGGCCATCACCATAGACTGCGAAGGGGATATCCGGTAGCTGCCGCGCTATTTCGAGGAAGTAGTCCGGTCCCTTCTCTTCGCTTAAACGGCCCACGAAGGCGATCTCCTCTCCCTGGCTGAGGGAGAGTTGTTCGGTATTGACGAAGTTGTCCACCAGTGTGGTGCGCAAGGGTAGTCGTTCGGCGATTGCCGGGCTGACCGCCAGCACCTTGCCGGCAAGGAAGGCGGTATAGCGATCCAGCGTATCGTAGAGGGCGAGTTTTCCCCTGGGAATCTCACCGGCGTGAAAGGTGCTGACCACGGGTGTGCCGCAACTGCGAGCGGCAAGCCGACCTAGAATGCCGGCTTTGTAGCCGTGGGTGTGGATCAGTATGGGATGGGCTGCCTTGATCTCCCGTCGCAAAGCGATGAGACCACCTTCGATGGTGCGGATTGCGATGTTCTGTTGCCGTAACGCCTCTTTCAGCGGGTGGGCACCATAATTTTTCATCAGGATAACGCAGACTTTTTGGTTGGCAGTGGCCAGCCCGTTGGCAAGCTGCAGCACATGGGTCTCTATACCACCAGGTTTCCGTGTATCGAGAAGCAGCCAGATCGCTTTGTCGGTTTGCATGATGTTCGCCTGGGTAACGGTTGTTTGGGAGTAACTATTCAGCTGGTGCCTTGGTTGAAATAGCTCCCAAATAGGCATAGCTGAATAGTTACGTTTGGAATTCTTAACGCAAGATTAGTGCCTGCTGTTACGGATACGGTTGTTAGGTGGTTGTGGTTTTCATAACGCAAATATATCAGCTTCAATTTTGCGAATTGCATTGCAGCTCGCGGTTTTTTACCCGCTAAAAGGCTGGTTTAACCGCTTTTTGTGCAGAAAGAATGGGTGGCACAACCATTGCATTTTCCTTTGTCATAAATTAACTGATGCGAGGTAGTGGCAATGGCTCAATATCTTATTACTGGTGGTTGTGGCTTTATCGGCTCCCATCTTGTGGAGAGTCTGGTAGCGGATGATCACACGGTGCGTGTGTTGGATAATCTTTCAACCGGAAAAATGAGTATCTGCCGATGGGTGCGAGGTGATCATCGGTGATGTTGCCGACGGTGATCTGGTAAAAGAGGCCATGGTTGATATGGAGGGCTGCTTTCATCTGGCCGCAGTGGCTTCGGTTCAGCAGTCTGTTGAAGATTGGGCGGGTACTCACCGCTCCAATCTCACCGGTAGTATTAATGTCTTCGATGCAGCCAGGGCCGCATTGACCCCGGTGGTCTATGCCTCCTCTGCGGCTGTATATGGTGATAATGCAGATGTGCCGTTAAAAGAGAACTCAGCGGTACGCCCGCTGAGTGCTTACGGTGCCGACAAACTGGGGTCTGAGCTTCATGCCCGGGTCGCCTCTCTTATGTATGGGGTGCCCACCACCGGGATGCGGTTTTTCAATGTCTACGGCCCCCGCCAGGATCCCTCGTCACCCTACTCAGGTGTGATCTCTATTTTCTGTGATCGCATTCAGAAGGGAGAGGAGATCACTGTTTTGGTGATGGTGAGCAGAGTCGTGACTTTATCTATGTAAAGGATGTGGTGCGTTTCCTGCGAGCGGCAATGATAAATAACAGCCGCTATCCTCAGGTATTCAATGTATGTACCGGTAAGTCCGTCACCATTAATCAGTTGGCAACAACCTTAATGAGCCTTTCTGGTAAGCGGGTGTCGCTGAATAGAGCACCACAACGTCAGGGGGATATAAGTACTTCAGTTGGCGATCCCCACCACAGTCAGCATCTGCTCAATGTTAGGGCCGGACACGCTTTAAGTGAGGGGCTTCGTGCATTGCTTGATGCATCGGCTTTTGATGAGGTTGAGTGGCAGAACCACAAAGCAGTTTGATGGCGGGACTAATTGCTTTTTCTCCTGACAGCCACCAACTCTTTACGCCACTGATACTTGGCATCTTTAGCACCTATGGTTATCTGCAGCAGAAGCGGCAGCTTGAGAGTAACTTTCAGGCTGTAGTTGATGGTGCTGTATACCGAATGAAACTGAGTTTGGCTGAATCTCTCTGGCAATATGATGAAGAGATTACCGAGAGGATTGTGCGCTCGGAGATGCGGGCTCAGGGTGTAAACGGAGTGTTTGTCTGGTCGAGGGATAAACTCTTTCATGGTGCGGTGAAGGACGAGGCGGGTACGGTAACCCACGCAGACGCGATACCTGACGGGTTTGGTGATAGCCTTGAATACGCGCTGGAGTACGACAATAGCGAAAGAGAGAAAACGGTAGGGCGCTTGGAGCTTTATACCGACAGGTCGCAAGTCGATGCTGCACTCAGAGCGTGGGTTACGCAGAAAGTCTTTGAGATTATTGCTCTCGATATGGTCATTTTTCTCTCCCTCTCCTGGATGCTCTCCTTCACAGTTTTGAAACGACTGCGTCGAGTAACCACTGCGGTTAAGGATATTGCTGAGGGTGATTTGACCCGGCGTATCAATGAATCAAGCCAGGATGAGCTAGGAGCCTGTCCGAGAATAGGCACCGTAGCGAGGGAAGTCCATGCGTGTCCTGAAAAGGTGTTACTTCACCCCTAGGGTACGGACTTTTTGAGAAGTGACTATTTGTTGATTTTATGGGTTGAAATTTATATCCTTTTTACGCACAAAGCCCACCTGGTAACCGAAGGGGCGTCCTATCTTACGCAGGGTTTTAAGGGTGGGGTTGCCCTTGTCATTTTCGATCGCCATCAATACCCTTGGCGCGATATCCAATACTTTTCTGGCATACTCTTTTTGCGTCATACCGACAATTTTTCGCATGCGCAACGTTGCCTGCCCCAATGAAAGCTCCCCGGCACCAAGGGCTCTGTTCAACTCTTTTTTTAGCTCTGCGCTATTATTGGGCGGTTTCATGACTTATTGCCTCTATAACGCCAGCAATTGCCGGCTATGTTCCTTGATAGCCATCCGCCGCTGCTCAATGATGTCATCATCTACCCCCGCTTCACGCATGAACGTTTCAAGTTGCTCAATCTGCCGGCCAAAACTCAATAGCTCTGCCCGCAATGCCGTCACATCAATGAATTCTGACAGCCTGATTAGTACATTTTTCCATTGCGGTGTTCCAGCAATCTCCGCGTCACCTTGCCAGCGGCACATCCGTGAAATTCCTTCTGGATCCAGGTACATCGGCGCAAAATCAAACAGCGGGGTGAGGGTTACCTCACCGCTTTCTAAGCGAAATACAGCACTATTTCGCGCATGGTTGTCTTTGTTGCCTAAGACCACATTGGCAATGTCCCGTTTCACAAATTCTCCAATCTCTTTTTGTGGATTGGTGGCGCAGGTCGCTAGTGCTTGACAGAGATCCTCTTGAGGGATGGCCACTCCGTAGCCACAGGTTCCAGTTAATGCGCACAGGCTCTCCATCGCCAAGCGTTCCAGCGGCTTTCCGGCGACTGCTATACGGTCAAAACGGGGGATAAGCAGGGTATCTTCTGCCCAAAGCAATGCGTCAAAGACGTTTAGACCTAACCGGCGCGCTACAACCATATAGGCGGCTTCATTCTTGAGCACCTTGCGATCCGCTGCCGTCTTTCTGCCGCGGGCGAATTTTACTAACCAGTGCGATGCAACCTGCTCATCGGCCAGTGCCCCCTCGGCATGCCACCGATCATGGGCGTCTTTGGTCAACATGAATTTTGGTGCAGCACCCTGGACATCAGAGGCGCCTGAGGTATAGGCACCGTTTTGTACTGCATACTCAATGAAGTGCTCCTGACGTGAGAGCACCGCGTTCAGGGTAAAGCCCGGATGCTTCGGGAGCGGGACGTTTTCGCCTTGCTCGCTGGGGACCTGGAGTTGCGAATCCCTGTTGGCCACAGCTTCATGAATGCGCATATTTCCCGGTGGAAACGCCGTTCCGTTCAACAGGAGAGGCCAATCTGCATGGGCATTATCGTTAAGATCCAGGTGTTTCAACCAATGCTCACGCCCAAAGCCATTGGGCAAAATATCCAACATAAACGCAGGCCAGGTAGACTTTTCATGTAGCTGAAAGTCGACGGGATAGCGACAACTCAGCCGCGCTGCATTACCTACTTGTTGGCCTATAAAATGTGCCGCATATTCGATGGCATATTCCAGTTCGCTGCTGCCGGAATAGCCGCGCTCTGCCTCACTAGATGTGAGGGTGGCAGCCGTGTGCCACTGACCCTGGAAATAGATATCGATTGTCGCGATGGCCTGTGCCATACCTCCTCCTCTCTGGAGCACTATAGAGGCCCATTATTTACAATATCACCCCCGTAATGGTGTCATTGTAGTGAACTATTATAGTATCCCTGCTACCCATTTATTATATACGGAGTGATCTCTCTAAGTTAATGGCGGATCACTATAGTATCACTATAATAGGCTTAAATGAATTTTAAGTGATATTAAAGTGATCTAATGATGGTTTTCTACGAGGTAATGAAAATTACCTGAGGCGGTTGATTTACTCCAAATTATGCGCCACCTTTTGCACATTTATTTTTTCTACCTATAAAAAAAGGGGGTCAAGTCTTGCTTTTTGTGCAGCAAGGTCTTTCCAGAAACCGTTCGCGATCACCGCCATTATGGTAGATCGCCACCTGCCTGTCTCCCCAGGTTGTGAGATGGTAGAGGGCACCGCTGTACTCTATGTATTAAAGGACTGGCCATAGGTTAGAGTTTATCCCTATCAAGGCAAATGGCAAGACCTGACCCTGTACTCTCATTTTCACAGACAACAAAGGTGCGAGACTCCGGTCAAGAGACGTATTGCACGAGGTTGGAATTACTTTCAGATGAACGCTGATAGTGTGTTGAGATACTTAGCGCATCTCGAACGCTTCCTGATGGAAACGTAAACTTCCAGACCATCCTTGCTGTAGGTTGTGGTGTAGGCTCTCACCAAGCCCTCGTGGGCCGCAGAACCATACCTCTGTCCGCTTCGTATCATCTTGTCCCAATACTAGGGTCTCAGCGCTTAGCGGGTCACTCTGCCTGTCATGTAGGTGTAGTCTGACCTTGGGTAGCTGCGCACAAAGCTCTTGTAGCCGTGGTACGAAGGGGTCTGAGGTGCGATCCTGCATACGATAATGCAGGTCTGCTGCAACCAGCGTGGTCGCCTCGCTCTGTAGTGACTCCAGCCAAGCGATAAAGGGTGTAATGCCGATGCCGCCGGCGATCCAGATCTGTTGGGCGTTGGTGTTAGCATGACCCAACTGAAAGCGGCCATAAGGCCCTTCAACCTGAACCGGACTGCCTACGACCAACTGCCGGGAAAGCGTGCGGGTGTAGTCGCCAAGTGCCTTGATAGCGAAAGTGACACTGCGGTCGCCACGCTCGGCACTGGCGATGGTGAAGGGGTGGTGCCCTTCACCGGCATCGAAGGTGACGAGGCGAACTGGCCGGGACGGTGGCCGCGCCACCCTTCACTCAGGCGGCAACTCACCTCGACAATATTGGGCGACGGGTTCTGCACTGAGGTGATGCTGCCGCTCACCTGTCGACTACGGCCGATACGTCCGGTCAGAGAGAGCAGGCTGGCTACGGTTCCGGCGGCTAACAAGAGCGCGAGTAATAGCCCGATGGGTTGGATCCAGTAACTTGCCGGTGCCAGCACTACCGAGTGGAAGGCGAGCAGCAGATAGAGTGCAGGCATCGCCCGATGCAGTGGCCGCCACAGGCGATAGGAAAAGTGCTTCCACAGGGTTAATGCCACCATTGCAATGAGCACGTAGAAGGCCCATTCACCCAAATCCTCACCCAGGTCACGTATCGGTTCAGCGAACGCTGAGAAACCATCCTTATTGATGCGGCCACCTTCTCCAAATAGCGCTTCAATTGGATCGTCTGCCATCTCGGCCAGCCAGTGCAGAGCCGCGAAGATGGCCGCCAGGATGCCGCTCCACTTGTGCAAGCGATAGATACGATCCAAGCCACCAAGTGGCCATTCCAGCCAAGCTGGCCGGATGGCCAGCACCATCGCCAGTGACATCAGTGAGATGGCCAACAGCCCCGTTAGATTAAGTCCCTCCCGGTAAGCGATCCATGGCAAAGATCCAGCGGAGAGGTGATCGGGTGAGAGCACTTCCCAGCCCCAGGCAAGGGTGATGATGGTGATAAAACTGACGAGGACGGTCTTCATAATCTCTCTTTTTAATAATGTTTTAGCTTTCTTGTTATTGAGTCTACACGCGAGAAATGAATTGAAGCTGAATGGATAAATAGTGTGTTGTGGTACAGCAGACCTCCCTAAACTGCGCGAAAAGCACCTATTTTTTGGACAGACTAGAGTGGCTCTAGTGCGGTGATGAAGATAATTCACCACAAAATCAATAGGTTAGCGTTTCATTTCTGCTGTCCAAGTGTCCGATAAAGTGCGTTAATTCTATTGAATCAATGACATATGGAATTTTTTTGGCAGTGGGTTTAGGGCGGTCTGTACAGAGACCAATACTGACTTATGTAGGGTAATACGTACTCTCTCGGTCGGATTCCACAGCCGCATGCGCGGCCCCCAGGTGCCGGTGAAGATTTCAGGCGTTTTGGTCGCACCCTAAAGGGTGTTTTCAACATATGAATGTCCCTGGAGAAACGGCTGGCGTGTATGCCTCACCGCCTCTTCGAGAGTGATCATCAGCACCATGTTGTGGGCAACTCATTGAGTTTGTGTTTCCACTGGTGTATTGCAAGAACCGCTACTGAGTGGATTAATTTGTAGTGTAGTATTTATAGGTACTACCTATGACTACTATGTACTAATAAGGGGCTCGGCATGGCAACATCAGTCAAACTTGATGATGATTTGAAAAGTCGTAACCAGCATCTGGCTGACAAGCGACACCGTTCTGCGCACTGGATCATGCGTGAATCAAACTGAGTGAGCATGCCCGTTTCCATGACGATAAGTACCGCTTTACCCTGAATGCCTCGCCAGCTGATTGCCCCACCCTGCCGCTGGGCGACTACGAACTCGGGAAAAACATCGATGATGCCCATACCTATCGTGTCGGTCACCACTTGGCGCAATGGCTCCTTAACGTGCACGCCAATAAAGCGTTGGCACCAGCAGCGCTGCAGTTTGATTACAGTGGCCACTCTCAATCCATTAACACTATTGGGCCTTTGGTAGGGCAGTCAGGCCACCTTGCCCTCTACAAGCTCACCATCCAGGGAGCAGACAACGAAGATTACCTCATCTTTGTAGGCAGTACCGAAACCGGTGAACAGCTGGAGTCGGAGCAACTTCATCGTCTCTTTACCTTACCAGCCAGTTTAGATGGTACTGAACCAAGCGACCTCATCCAGTTTGATGATGTGTATCAAAGCCGTAAGGAAGAGATTCTGGGTGGCATCGAAGCCCGCTATGCCCAATTCTTTGAGCCGGCGATGGAAAAGTTTGATAACTGGGCAGGTGACAAGCGTAAGGCCCTTAAGAGCAATCTGAAGGGGCTCGACGATCAGCTCAAAGAGCTCAAAAAGTAGATCCGTCAGGCCAGCAGTCTTCCTGAGAAGCTGAATCTTCAACGTCAGGCAAGAAAGGTTGAGACTAAGCGCGAAGACGCCTGGCGAGAGTATGATGAGCAGTCCAGATCTATCGAAACAAAAAAGGATCAGCTCCTGGACTCCATCGAAGAGAAACTGGATACTGAAGTATCAGATCAACAACTATTCGCCATCTTATGGAGTGTGGTGTAGTAACGGACTATGTGAGTGAAGAGTAATCAATGAAAGCCACCGAAGCAAAACTATTAGACTTTCTGAAGAAATCACCCCAGTTTGTGATCCCTATCTACCAGCGCACCTACTCCTGGACTGAGAAGGAGTGCCGCCAGCTCTGGAGTGATATCCTGCGTGCGGGTGCGAATGACGAGATCTCTGCCCACTTTATCGGTTCTGTGGTCTACGTCGAAAAGGGGCTCTATTCCGTCTCCTCGCAGTCACCGCTACTGGTTATCGACGGTCAGCAACGCCTGGCCACCGTCAGCCTGATCATAGCTGCCCTGGTCAATGCCATCGGAGAAGGGGAACCCATTGATGGCTTCTCTCCCCGTAAACTACGCAACTACTACCTGCTCAACCCGGAAGAGGAGGGCGAGCGCCACTACAAGATGATCCTCTCCCAGAACGACAAGCCCTCACTGATCGCCATCCTTCAGGGGGCACCAAAGCCGAAGAAGCATTCGATACGTGTCACAGAGAACTTCAAGCTGTTCCAGGAGCTACTGGCGAGTCAGAAAGAGGGGTTAGAGACCGTCTGCAAGGGCATCGCAAAACTGATGGTGGTCGATATCTCCCTCGACCGCGAACAAGACAATCCCCAGCTCATCTTCGAGAGCATGAACTCAGCGGGGCGTGAACTCAGCCAGGCGGACCTCATCCGTAACTATATCCTCATGGGGCTGGAGCCGGATCTGCAGACCAAACTCTACGAGAATTATTGGAGGCCAATGGAGCTGGCCTTCGGGCAGGAAGCCTACACCACCCATTTCGACCGCTTCATGCGTCACTACCTGACTGTGCGAAACAGAGAAATCCCCAAAAAGGGAGAGGTGTATGATGCGTTTAAAAACTACACCCGACTTCCCAAAGTCGCAACGGCAGGAGTCGAGTCACTGGTATCAGAGTTACATACCTACGCCGGATACTTCTGCGCCATGGCACTAGGGACCGAAGAGAATCAAGAGCTCAACCGTTCCTTTCATGACCTTCGTGAACTGAAAGTAGATGTTGCCTATCCACTGTTGCTCGAGCTGTACCATGACTATGCAAACGCTACACTCCCTACCGGAGATTTCCTGAAGGCGGTAAGAACCTTAGAGAGTTATGTATTCCGCCGCGCAGTCTGTGCTATCCCCACCAACTCCATGAACAAGACCTTCGCCAACATGGGTAAGAGTCTCAAGAAAGACCGTTACCTGGAGAGCCTGGAGGCTGCGTTCTTACTGCTGCCATCGTATCGTCGTTTCCCCAAGGACGAAGAGTTTAAACGTGAACTCAAAATTCGAGACCTCTACAACTTTCGTAGTCGCAGCTACTGGCTTCGCAGACTGGAAAACCATAGCCGCAAAGAGCGAGTAGCGGTAGATGAGTACACCATCGAACACATCCTGCCCCAATGCGATAACAATCCAGACAAAGTACCTCCCGTATGCGCGATGAGCTGGGTGACGATTGGGAAACCGTCTGGGAGACTATCGCCACACCCTCGGTAACCTTACCCTGACCGGTTACAACTCCGAATACAGCAACCGCAGCTTTGCAGAGAAGTGCAATATGGAAGGGGGCTTTGCTCAAAGCCCCCTTCGTCTGAATACAGACATAGGCGCTGAGGAAATCTGGAGCAAAGAACGTATCCATCGCGCTGCCCAAAAAATCCGCCAAGAGTGCGAAGGCAAATTAGACCTGGAAGGCAATGGCGATCTGGATCTTGGTTTTAAAGTTTTCAAGTTGGATCAATCCAACTTCAAACAGTGGCAGACTCCAAGTGCCGAGCTGAGCACAGAACAACTCAGCCAACAGCTGGATCTGCACACCGATCATATTGACCCCTATGCCACCCAGGAAGAGGTTTTTTATGAGCTCCTGCTCAAAGCGGGCTTTATGCCCACGGAAAAAGTCGAAACTCTTGATCTTGCAGGTAAACAGGTCTTTTCTATAGCCGGTGGTGCTCTGTTAGTCTGCTTGGCAGATGCGATGACATCAGAACTTACCGATGCTGTTGCTGATCTGGAACCCATGCATTTCATCTGCCTGGACAAAGGTTTTAAAGGCAATGACCAACTCAAGGCCAACGCCGTACAGACCTTTAAATCCCGTTCACAAAACGCTGAGACCGAGATGGTCTTCAAGGTGGTGTGAGGTGAATAGTCTTGATTCCGGAGAGATGCTGATCTACCAGTCTGAGACGGGTGAAACCAGGCTGGAGGTGCATTTGATTGGCGAGACTCTCTGGCTGACACAGCATCTGATGGCTGAGCTGTTCCAGACCTCTACTGATAATATCGGGCTGCACCTGAAAAATATCTATGCGGAAGGTGAGCTGGATGAGAAAGCAACTACCGAGGATTACTCGGTAGTTCGCCAGGAGGGGGCGCGTAAGGTCAGACGCAGCCTGAAACACTACAATCTGGATGCGATTATCTCTGTTGGTTATCGGGTGAAATCCCATACCGCCACCCACTTTCGGCAGTGGCAACCCGGCAGCTGAAGGAGTACATCGTCAAGGGTTTTGTTATGGACGATGAGCGTCTGAAAAACCCTGATCTGCCCTTCGACTATTTCGAAGAGCTGGTGCGCCGTATTCAGGATATCCGCACCTCGGAGAAGCGTTTCTACCGGAAAATCACGGATATCTATGCAACCAGTATCGACTACGACCCCACGTTGGATATCAGTATCAACTTTTTCAAAACGGTTCAGAACAAGATGCACTGGGCGATTGCCGGTCAGACAGCAGCCGAGATCATCCATGGCCGCGCAGATAGCCAAAAAACCAATATGGGCCTGACCAGTTGGCGCGGTACCAAAGTTAGAAAGCAGGATGTTGCTATCGCCAAAAACTATCTGGATGAGGAGGAGCTGCGAGCACTGAATAATCTGGCTGAACAGTATCTGATCTTCGCCGAAGGGCAGGCGATGCGGCGGATTCCGATGCATATGTACGACTGGGTTAAGAAGCTCGATGGTTTCATGACCTTAAATGATCGGGATATCCTGGACCATGCGGGCAAGGTGTCACACCAGGTGGCCAAAGAACTGGCAGAGAGTGAATACGGAAAATTCCACCAGCAATGCTTGAAAAACGAGGCCTTGCGGACTGAGCTGGAGGATATTGCGGTGTTGGAGAAGCTGGAATCACAACTTGCTTCAAGGTCGGGTAAGCCTCCCCGCAAAAGGAGGGAGTGAGCATGTCTACGCTCAAGTTCAAATTCGACGGTAACCTCGATTACCAGCAGAAGGCCATGGAGTCGGTGGTTAATCTTTTCGAAGGCCAGCCGCTGGCCAACGAGACCTATTCCGTCTCTCTAGGGCAGAAGGAGGGCGGGAGTCAGCTCTCGCTGGGTGAAGATGAGTTCGCCAATATCTCCGCTGTGGCCAATCAGCTGGTTCTGACCGATGCGCTGCTACTGGAGAACCTGCATAAGGTGCAGGTGGAGAATAATCTCCCCAAGCAGCCCGAGCTGGACGGTCACCACTTCTCGGTAGAGATGGAGACCGGTACCGGTAAGACCTATGTCTACCTGCGTACCATCTTCGAGCTCAACAAACGTTACGACTTCACCAAGTTCATCATCGTGGTACCGAGTATCGCCATCCGTGAAGGGGTACAGAAGAGCCTGGAGGTGATGCGTGAACACTTCAAAGAGCTCTACGATCAGGTGCCCTACGACAGCTTTGTCTACGCTCCCAAAAAGCTGGGGCAGGTACGGCAGTTCGCTACCTCCAACAAGATCCAGCTGATGGTGATCAATATTCAGGCCTTCGATAAGGCCACGGCCATCATGAATCAGGAGAATGACCGTCTTTCGGGTGTACGGCCTATCGACTTTATCCGCGCTACGCACCCCATCATGATTATTGACGAGCCTCAGTCGGTGGAGGGGGATACCCGTAAGGAGCAGACCAAGCGCTCCCGGGCGCTGGAGAGCCTTAATCCACTCTGTACCTTGCGCTACTCAGCCACACACAAAAATCCCTACAACCTGTTGTATGTCCTAAACCCCATCGATGCCTATGACCTGCGACTGGTTAAACGCATTGAGGTCGCCAGCCTGGTGGAAGACCAGAGCTTCAATAGCACCTTTGTCGGTTTGAAGAGTACGGACAACCGGAATGGTATCAAGGCCAAGCTCAAGATCAACGTTGCGGAGAGGGGTGGCCCTAAGAAGAAGGCAGTAACGGCGAAGAAGGGGGATGACCTCTTGCTCAAATCCAAAGACCGTCAGGAGTACCAGCACGGCTGGATCGTGGTCAATATCTCCTGCGAGCCTGGCTTTGAGTATGTGGAGTTCAGTAACGGTCAGGTCGTTCGCCTTGGCGAAGAGCTGGGTGGACTGGGTGACGATCTCATGCGTGCACAGGTCTTTGAGACCGTTGAGCAGCACCTGAAGAAGGAACATGCCGTGCGCGGCAAGGGGGTGAAGGTGCTCTCGCTCTTCTTTATCGACAAGGTGGCGAACTACCGCCTCTACCACGATGACGGCAGCACCAGCCTGGGTAAGATCGGTGAGTGGTTTGAGGAGGCCTATAAAGAGATTACCCAGAAGCCAATGTATAAAGGCCTATTGGAGTTCCCTGTAGAAAAGGTTCACAACGGATACTTCTCTCAGGACAAGAAGGGGTTGGTGAAGGACACCTCAGGAAAGACACAGGCAGATGAGGATACCTATGCCCTGATCATGCGGGAGAAGGAGCGCCTGCTCTCCGATGACGAACCACTGCGCTTTATCTTTTCCCACACTGCCCTGCGTGAGGGTTGGGATAACCCCAATGTCTTCCAGATCTGCACCCTGAATGAGACCAGGTCGCAAGATCGCAAGCGCCAGGAGATCGGGCGTGGTCTGCGTTTGCCGGTAAACCAGCACGGTGAGCGAGTCTTCGACCCCTCTATCAATCGTCTTACCGTCATTGCTAACGAATCCTACGATGACTTCGCCAGTCAGCTCCAGACCGAGTATGAAGAGGACTATGGCATCGGCTTCGGCAAGGTCGATATCACCACCTTCGCCAAACTGGTAAACCCCGAGGCGGAGCAGTACGTCCAGCTCGGTCAGGAAACCTCAAAAACTCTCTTTGAAGCTCTCGTAGCAGAAGGCTACCTCGATGCTGAGGGCAAGATTCAAGACAAATTCGACCCCAGGAATCCCCATTTCGTGCTGAAGCTACCCGATGAGTGGGCACACATGCGCCCCCAGGTAGTGGATGAACTCAACAAGTTCGTCTTTAAAAACCGCGTGGTGAATACCAGAGACCGCAAGAACTTGGAGCTACGCAAGAACATCACCATCGACCCCATCTTCACGGCACTGTGGGCCAAAATCAGCCAAAAGACCCGCTACCGCGTGACATTTGATACAGACACACTAGTGGCGAAAACGGCGGAAGCCATCAAAGAGATGCCCGCTATCTATAAGACCCGTATCACGACAGCGCTCTATCGCCAGAATATATCCAAGGCGGGATTGGACGGGGAGCAGATCTCAGGGGGTGTTCGTGAAGTAGCTCAATCCCCTGTACTGCCAGACCTACTGGCCTACCTGCAAAACAGCACCGACCTGACACGCCATACCCTGGTGCGCATCCTCAAGCAGTCAGGCCGTCTGAGTGACTTCATCCTCAATCCGCAGGTATTCATTAACCAGACAGCGGAATGTATCCAGCGCGAACTACATCGCATCACTGTCAAAGGTATTGAGTACGAGAATATCGGCGGCACCGTATACGAGATGCATCGCATGGAAGAGGAAGCTGAGCGAGGTATTACCCGTTACCTCAACAACCTCTACGAAGTAAAGAATCAGGACAAAACCCTCTACAACTACGTCGAATACGACTCAGAGGTAGAGCAAGAGTTCGCCAAAGCTTGTGATACGGACATTCGAGTCAAGTTCTACTGCAAACTTCCATCACAGTTTAAAGTCGATACCCCCGTCGGACCCTACAACCCAGACTGGGCCATCGTGACCGAAGATGAGAATAAGCTCTACCTGATTAGAGAAACCAAGAGTACCCCGTAACCTAAGTGAACTTCGCGACAAAGAACGTGACAAGATCACCTGTGGAAAAAAACACTTTGAAGCGATTGGGGTAGATTATGAAGTGGTTACGACGTTGGAAGAGGCATTGACTGGGTAATATTCATTGATGCAATGTTATTGCAATGGCGTTGATATAAACGCAGAAAACAGTACAGCATAATTCGTATTTTTATTGCATATATTTAAAAGGACAAATAGTGATGATTGAGGGAGTGTCGATAGCTGGTATTGCGACTTATGGTGCGGTGCCTGAAAAATTAAGGGGGCTGTCTCAATTCAATTTTATATTCGGTTCGAACGGAACAGGCAAAACTACAATTAGCCGTGTAATTGCTAATGAGGATATGTTTTCTACATGCAGCGTAACCTGGAAGGGCGGGACTAAGTTGCAGCCCATGGTTTATAATCATGACTTTGTGGAGAAAAATTTCAAATCAGTCAGGCGATCTGAAAGGTGTTTTTTACTCTGGGTAAGAAACAGGTGGATACGCTCACCAATATAGCTACTGCGAAGGGTGAGATCGATACACTAACCTCTAAGATAGAAGGACTAAATCAGTCACTTGAAGGTGCAGATGGCATAGGTGGTAAAAGGGCCGAGTTAGCGGCTCTTGAGACAGGCCTAAAGGAAAAGTGCTGGAATCAAAAGCAAAATATGACGACAAGCTCAAAGGGGGTTTGAAGGGTGCCGAGGTAGTTCGGAGAAATTCAAGGATAAAGTCATTAAGGAGTTATCCTCAAATACAGCTACTCTCTTAACTTTGGAAGAGTTGGAGAAAAAAGCGGAGAGTATATTCGGCAAGACACCAGCAACTGAGCCAGTCATACCTGTTGTTGGTACAGCAGAACTTCTTTTACACGAGTCGAACACGATTCTAAAAAAGAAGATTATGGGTAAGGATGATGTCGATATTGCTGCCATGATAAGAGAACTTGGAAACAGTGACTGGGTCCGTGAGGGGAGGCGGTTCTATGATGTAAATGAGAGTGTGTGTCCGTTTTGTCAACAAAGTACGGATGATGCGTTCGCACATAGTCTAAATGAGTATTTTGACGAAACATTTTTGACTGACAGCAAGATTATAGATGACCTTGTAATAGACTATGCCGCTGACGCTTCTCGCCTTCAACAGCAACTTACGTTAATTATTGAGTCACCATCCAGGTTTCTTAATATTGAAAATCTAATGATCGAGAAAGAGCTTATTGATTCTAAAATAACAATAAATATCCAACGTTTAGCCGAGAAGAAGAAAGAGGCGAGTCGGGTGATCGAGTTGGAATCTGTTAGCAACCTTACTAAAGAGATCAAATCACTGATTGAGTCAGCAAATACTCTTATTGTTGAACATAATGCGATGGTCAAAAATATTGTTAAAGAGCGTACTACACTGACTGCGCAGGTTTGGAAGTTTGTTCTTGAAGAACTTAAAGTGGATCTCACATCATACATCTCTTCTCGTGATGGGTTGAATAAAGCAATTGAGGGAATCCTGCCAACTCGCAACGGCGGCGGAGGGAGAAGCGTAAGATAGCACGTGAAAATTCGGGGTCTTGAAAAACAGACAACGAGTATTCAGCCAACAATTGATGGCATCAATGCGCTGCTCACATCTTTTGGATTTCAAGGGTTCTCTATAGCAAAATCTGATAACGATTCTTCCTATAAGCTTGTGCGTTTGGATGGGACTGATGCAAAGGCAACCTTGAGTGAAGGTGAGAAGACATTCGTTACTTTCCTTTATTTTTACCACCTGTTGAAAGGAAGTGAGTCGGATAGTGGAATAACAAATGATCGTGTTGTGGTATTCGATGATCCTGTCTCTAGTCTAGATAGTGACATACTTTTCGTGGTTGGTAGCCTTATAAAGGGGCTTTTTGATGAGGTCCGGGATGGAGTGGGCCACATAAAACAAGTATTTGTTCTTACACATAATGTGTATTTTCATAAAGAAATATCCTTTAATCCAAAGCGTAGTGGCAATGCTATGAATGAGGAGACGTTTTGGGTTGTTAGAAAGCCAAGTCATGTCTCTAAGATTGAAAACCACTCCTCAAATCCAATAAAGACCTCCTATGAGTTGCTGTGGTCTGAGGTTAGAAACCCTGAACGCTCGAATCTAGCTATTCAAAATACCTTGCGCCGAATTCTTGAGAACTATTTTAAAATTTTAGGCGGTGTCGATCCTGATGTGATTACAGGTATGTTCGATGGAAAAGAGAAAATGATATGTAAATCACTGTTTTCATGGGTTAATGATGGTTCACACTTTGCGCATGATGATCTGTATGTGACTATTGATGACTCGACTGTAGAAAGCTATCTGAAGGTATTTCGAGCCGTTTTTGATAAAGCAGGCCATTTTGCCCATTATGAAATGATGATGGGAGATGCTCTCGTGGAATCCGTCAATGCAGCATAGCCATAACGCACAAGGTGATATCACTGTGAAATATATACGCGTGGCTGATATACACCTTGATAGAGCACTACATGGTCTAGAATGCGATGAAGGTGTTGCCTTCATGTTGATTGCAGGCATATGAACCAACTGTTTGATCGAGTTCCAGTCCGGTTGTTCTCTCCACTATCTGGAGGGAATAGGCGAATATATGCCACACTGATACTTGACCTGTACCCTTTGTTTTTCGATCAAATACACGCCGATGTATTTCCCTCAAAAGAGACAGTAAGACATGAGATTGAAGAGCGACTTGCTGCTATGTCGTTCTCATGGCAGGACGATGACGAACAGTCACTCCCTCACGAGAGGGATAACAACTACCCTGCAATAGCCTATCGTCGCCTTCTGGATGCGGGGTGGTTAGAGGAGGAGAGTGAGGGTTACCAGGTAAGAATATCGGTCCCCCCCTCTGTCGGAACATTGTGGACTTGTCTGGTTGAAATTACCCGCCCTGATCAGGTGTTCTATGGCGGTATTGTCTTGTCAATATATAACAATGTTCAGAAGGCGATAGAAGACCCTGAAGAGCAGGTCCTAGCCTTACGACAAGCTGCACAAGAGGCACGGCGTTTTTTGCAACATCTGAATACCATGATCTATGGGCTTAAGGGGCTGCTGGGGGATATCTCTGGTGTCAGTGACCACCGAACGATCCTGAGTCATTTCTTCGATGATTTCGTCGAGCGTATCCTTGTTCAGGACTATAAACGACTGAAGACCCGCAATAATCCTTTCCGCTATCGGCAGCAAATACTCTCACTTATCCGTGATCTTGAATATGACGTAGATCGTAAGAAGCGCTTAGTTGATGCATTTATGGCACAAGCGGGTTCGGATGACAGTGAACGGGCCTGGCAGGCAATTAACAATGATATTGACAAATTGCGTGCTGTATTCGAGCAGGTTGATGGGCATCTTTCCCGTGTTGACCTCTATAGGGAAAAAGTCGAACGTCGGGTAGCAGACACCGTTCGCTACCTGGATCGCAGTCAGCCTGGTATGGCTACCCACATCGCAGGTTTACTCAAGCAATTGGGGCCGTTGGTGGCAGACAGTTGTGATGGCTCTGATTCATTCGTTGTGCTGCCATTGATAGATGTGTTGCCCATTGGCCCTCAAAGCCTGCGTGAGGCACCACGGAACCGGATTCCGCCTGAACCACGACCGTTACGCACACATGCGATTGACCCTGCCGTTCAGCGCGCCAGAAATTATTACGGGCCTATTTGGATAAGCGCCGTATCGACCCTAAACGTCTTGCTAGCTATCTTGAGCGTCAGTTGGGTGAGCGTAAGCGCATCAGTGGTAGTGAACTGACCATATATGGTGTTGAGGATTTCATCGCATTCACTCATGTGCGTCACTTGGAGTACCTGCCAGGTGCGCATCGATTGAGTCGCCAATACGCCATTGAGCGGTTAGATGGCTGGATAGACAATGACTGGGTTAAGTGCCCGGATTTCGTAGTACACCGTCGAGACTCTGTTGAGAACACTGGAGGAGCTGTAAATGCTGCGTGACCTACGCCATGTAGTAGAGCGTGCGGGAGGCGTTGAGCCTGATGATTTTCGTGGTGTGGCAAGCACGTTACTGCAACGTCAATTCTTGATGCTGGAACGTACACGTGACCGCGATGCCTATCGCATTATCACCAATCATTACGACTACTTCAGCAACCTTTTTGATGCACTGGGTTGGAGCCTGCATCGTGATGATGCCTTCGACCTTGTCGGTTTGCTTCCTTCGGATGCTGAGGTCTTTGCACGGTTGAAGATGGTCGATAGCCTGATGTTACTCTGTCTTCGCCTTCTGTATGAGGAGGGAATGGAGAGTTTTGAGGTCACTGATGGATGTGTGTTCACGCAGTCAGAGGCACTGCTGAGTCGCTATGAAACCCTTCTGGGACGGAAACGGCCACTAATCACCGACTTTCGGGAAGTGCTTCGTGCCCTCAAACGTTACAGCATGATTGAGCTGGGTGATGATGATGCCGAAGATGGCCTTCCCATGATTAGAATATTGCCGACTGTCCGTCTGGTTACTGGGACAAAGGTTCAGGCGCATATTCAAGCCTTTATCAGCGTGAAGAGTGAGGATGAGGATGGGGTTGAGGAAGAGCGTATGGAAGAGGCCGATTCATGAAGAGTCTAGTTCGTTTGCTACTTATCAATTGGTACCGACTGGAACAGGTAAGCATTGAGATCAAGGGTCACACCGCCTTCATTGGTCCGAATGCGTCTGGTAAGTCCTCCTTGCTTGATGCCATTCAGGCGGTGCTTGTAGGGGGCAGTAAGCAATGGTGGAGCCCCAATGCGAGTGCGGGCGAGAAGAGCACTCGAAGCTTGAAGGATTATTGTCTCGGTGTGGTACGGGACCCGAATAACCCGGACCTTTCTCCAGAGTTTCGCCCCCGAGATCATGCCATTACCTATTTGGTATTGGTGTTCGAGGATGAGAATAATGTGCCGATCAGTATCGGCCTGGCGATACATGCCCGTTTGAATGAGGCTAAAGAGCATATTGATGGGCGCTTTATTGCTCCTGGGGTGGGGCTGCTTCTCTCTGACTTGGTGGATAGAAGCATTGATGGTGAGGCTGCACCTAAACCATGGCTGCGGCTCCGGGAGGAGTTACGAAGTCGCGCTGGCGAGAAATTCAAAGTACATGCGCAGGTAGGGGCGTATCAGAGAGAGATATGTGCCGCACTCTCAGATGGAAAAAGACATCTTGATTCGTCCCGATTTCTCCGTGCCTTTAAGAATGCCATCACATTTTCGCCTATCCGTAATGTCTCTGACTTTGTGCGTAGTCACATTCTGGAAGAGCGTCCTATTCAGGTGCGATCACTGCAGCAGGCGTTACAGCATTATCGTGAAATTCAGACCCGGACCAAAGAGGCTCGTCTACGAGAAGAGGCGCTCTCGGCCATTAATGCTCTGTACCAGAGAGCGGAACAGGCCGAACGACTGGGTATTGCCTGGCGATGGGTTGCCAAGGAGGCGGAGTTCAGTGCACTGGATGCAGAGATAGAACCTTTGCAGGAGATCATTGAAGGAACTGAGCAGCAGATATCCAAACTGAAAGAGCGGATCGGAATGCTTAGGGCTCAATGGGGTGAGGCCGATAATGCCCTTTCTGAGGCGGTTGCCAAATTGGCTGCTACCGATGTTGATCAAACGCGAACACTGATCAGTGCAGGGCGATCTATGGCTGAACAAAGGTTATCCACGATAGAGGGTGATCTTACGCAGGCCCGTAGTGGTCTTGGGAAGGTACATCGATTGTTGGATAATGCCTCCTACCTCAATTCACCAGAGTTAGTGTCTGAATTGCGCAAACTGCCGCCTTTAATAAAGGATGGTGAGGGGCTTCTGGCATCGGAGTGGCCAACAGCGCCTGCCGAGGTGATGCAAGTTGTCTCACAGCTCAATCCTTTATTACAGGAGGCTGCTACAGAGCTTTCGGTTCAACATGAAACCTTGGTACGTGAGGAGGGGGAGCTCAATGCACTGAATACCACTATCCGTGAGCGCATTCGAAGACTTGAGTCCGGTGGGAGTGATCTTAAAGGTGGCACTCTCCAGTTGATCAATCTTTTGAAAGAGCACGGGATTAAGGCGGTACCACTATGTGACCGTGTCGATGTGGCTGATGAGGAGTGGCGTGATGCCTTGGAGGCCTTTCTGGGTGGGCACAGGGAGGCCTTGTTGGTTGACCCGACTCAAGTTCGTGACGCTATTGGCTGTACCGTCGCGAAGGCAAACGCCTGGGTATTCACGGTAGTCGTATTATCAATACAACGAAGACCGAGCGGTGGCTTGAGCGTCGTAGTGCAGGAAGCTTAGCTGAGATAGCCGTCAGTGATGACCCGCATGCTCTTGCCTATATGAACTTACGGGCCGGTAATGTAATAAGGGTGGATTCTGAGGACGATCTACTGAAGCACGATAGAGCAATCATCGTTGATGGAATGCTGGCAACGGGTGGCTCTGTACTGAGGTTGCGACCCGAGGAGGCAATGCTTGGACGTGAGGCCAGGAAGAATACACTGAAAACCCTAAAGCAAAAATTCGCTGAACAGGGACAGGCAGAATATGCCAAGACCCAGGAAAAGGATTTAGTTAAGCGGCTTCGCGAAGATTTACTGATGCCACTGGGCGAGCATATTAAGGTATTCCCAGACCTTGAAGCTCTGATACAGGAACGAGTTGACCAAAGTCGTGAGCTTCAAAGATTAAATCAGGACGAGGATGACCTGCTAAATGACACGTCATACCAAACGTTGCTGAAGGACAAGGAAAAGTGCAAAAAGCGCAGGGATGATATTCGTACGGAGCGTGAAGATGCTGACCAGAGTTTAATTAGTTCTAATTTTCAACTTTATAAAGACCAAGAGCAGCTCGAGCAGGCAGAGGAAAAAGCAAAACACGTTTCTAGACAACGTAACGAAATACAGGCCATGCAGGGTATGGTGCCCAGTTGGCATCGGAGAAGTTGATGAGATCTCCTCTCAGGAGATGTTTGCCGATGAGAGCGTTGATAGTTGGAAGGCGTTGAGTTCTAAAGCAGAAACTCTAGCAAATAGTAAGCAAAAGAAAGTAAGTACGAATCGAACAGATGCCCGTACAGAACTGATCGAGTATTGGGCCGAATGGGGTACCGAGCATCGGCCTATGGCTAGTTCCTCCGAAGATCATCAACCGTTGGCCACTTGGGTTGTGAGTGAGCTGTCGCAGATCCAAGAGACGCAACTGGCTCAATATGTAACTGAGGCAGAAAATGCCCTTCGTGAGGCTGAGTACGCCTTCCGTGCCGATTTTGTTGGTAAGTTGCAGGAAAATCTTGGCATGCTCGACGGTCAGCTAAGGGAACTCAACTTAAACCTCAAGACTCGTCCGTTCCACGGCCAGTACTATCGTTTTGTGAAGAGTCCTGAGAGTGATGTAAAGGATGTTTTGGAGTGGGTGAAGGACTGGAAACCTGAACAGGGTGGTGATGTAGGTGGCCTATTTGATGTGGCGGGCGATCCAAATCACCCTCATAGAGAAGCAATAGCCCGTGTGCGGAATCTACTGATGGAGGCGGCAGGAAGCGATGATAAGAGCGGAGGTGACTGGGAGGCTCGATTGGCTGATTACCGAAATTACTACCACTTCGATGTTCGCATGAGTGATGACAAAGAAGGAAAGGGAAATCCTGAGCTCCTCTCCCGTCGTCTGGGTAAGGGGTCAGGTGGTGAGCATCAATCACCGTTCTATGTCGCGATAGGTGCAGCACTGGCAGCCGCTTACCGTATCGAGCGTAATGATGATGGTGGATTCCGTGGAGGTATGAGCATCGCAGCCTTCGATGAGGCGTTCTCCAAGCTAGACCTACAGAATACGGTGAGTGCTCTTGGTTTTCTGGATGAACTTGGTCTCCAAGTGCTACTAGCCGCGCCAGACGAAAAGTACGGTCAGATAGCCGAAAACGTCGATACCATCGTGAATGTATACAGGGATGGTGCGAATGTTCATATCGATGCCGAATACATCAAACCGGCTGCCAAACAGATCTTATCATCGGATAACCCCGTTCTACGTTCTGAAGCAACATGAGCAACGTAGCACGTGCACTATTACTGAAACTCTTAGCTCAGGCTGATCGAGATGGTCGTGAGACTGTTCCGATCAATGAGTCTTCTGCAAAAGATTACTTTTCACTTAGCACTCTTTCGGAACGTGACAGTGTCCATGCAAATCTTGCCAACGTTAAAGTGGCAGGTGCCATTTCGTTGGAATGGGGAAAAGGTTCGGCAGCTCAAGATCTATTACGTATCCGGCTGCGTGATGCAGACAAGCTAGCAGAATGGCTTGGTGTCCCAAGAGCCAAGAATCACGCTGAACGAATAGAGGCCTCACTAACTTCAATAGCACCTGATTTTCCCGAGTGGTTACAGGTGGTTTATAATGAGTCACTAGGAGAGTGGAAAAAGGGTAAATCCACATTACGTGTACGAGCAGAGGAAACAGATACTGCCGTTAATTTGTTCCGTATTGCACACACAGTAAGCCGTAATGAGCAGGATGGCCTAGACCTTCGCAGATTTAGCGTCAAGCTATTGAATGACTCAAAGGCTATAGAAAATCTTCTATCTAAATTAGCACCATTACTCAGGTGCAACCCTGACTGGGAAGAGTTTGATGAAAATAGTGATCTATTCCGTTACCTTGGTCTGGAGAAGTTTGCCCCACCCATTCTCATTAAAGGTCCTCTGTGCATCAATTACTCAGATGTGGAATGGGCGATTGGTAAGTTGCGTCCATATGTTGGAATCTCCCCTGATCTGGTTTTAGGCATCACCGTAAGCTGCAAAGTGCCGTATCTCCTGACGATTGAGAATCTAGCAAGCTTTCAGCGTCATGTACGTGAAATCGATGATGATGGTGTTGTGATATATACAGCCGGATTCCCGGCACCATCGCTTTCTCAGATCATAAGAGCTCTGGATAGAGTGTTGCCAGTTGATTGTCCCTTCTTCCACTGGGGTGATAGGGATGTCGGGGGGCATACGTATTTTTCTCACATATTGAGAAGTCTCTAGACGAACATCGGTTGCAGCAGCATCTAATGGAAATAGACTATCCTGAGGGTAGAAGCTTCGGTGCTCAGGAGCGTAGAGCAATAGAGGCCTATGCAAGTGAGGCTGGTGAGGCAGCAGCCATAGCCCTGTCATGGCTAGATAAAGCATATGGGCCAATGGAGCAGGAGGTACTGGATCCTGTTTCTCCAGCGTGATCAGAGTAATTGCTCGATTTGTATGCATCGTAATTGCATCAGTGACCTACGAAACCGTTACCCACTCGAACCGCAAAGACATGAAGAACGTAATGCCGAGCAATTGTTCTCTCCATTCTGGCCGATGTTGGTATGTATGAAACTTGTGATGAACTTCAGAATCTCCTCCCGAATTTTTAGCTCAAATTTCACGGGTATACCAGATAAGATCTGTGGACTTCACACACTCAAATGGCATGGAATTACGACTTATTGATCTGTCGTAATTTATCTATACTTGGAGCGTTGCCCAAAGGCGGTCAAGCCTGTTCTTGAACGGCTCCCTGATTTTGCGGCTCTGCTAGAGAGTGGCGAAGATGAAGCGATAAGTCAGCAAATCCGAAAAGCCGAAACCATCGGCCGCCCCATCGGATCACCAGAGTGGCTGGATGGTTTGGAAAAACGTTTGGGTCGAATTGTGCGGGCGGGGAAGTTAGGGCCTCAGGCAAAGGGGATGAGGTAAAGTAAACTGTCACCGTAATGCCAGATGGTTTGTAATGGACAATAAAAACCTCTATAACAATATGTTATGCGGGTTTCTCTTGTGAGAGTTCAGCTTGCTGATCTCTATATATATGGTGCCGAGGACGTGGTTTTGACCTTATTAAACTCCGTGGCAGCTGAGATGAGTGGCTTTGTAGATATATAAAAACTTGTATGATATATAAAAATATATATACTTAATCCAATGAAGGAAATAGAGTTTTTAGGTGATTCATTAGACCAAATTCGGGATTTCTCACAGGATGCAAAGCAGGACGTCGGGTTCCAGCTAGACAAGGTTCAGCGAGGCGAAGAACCGGATGACTGGAAGCCAATGAATACCATAGGGAGCGGTGTAAGTGAGATCAGGATCAAGGATGCAGATGGTATCTACCGGGTGATCTATTTGGCTAAGCTGGAAGATGCCGTATATGTGCTACACGCCTTTCAGAAGAAAACACAGAAAACCCGGAAGGCGGATATTGATTTGGCTTCCAGGAGACTAAAGAGGTTGTTGAGGAAAAACTGATGAGCAAACGGTTCAAAAGCGCATTTGACGCCATTGCGGATACGCCTGAAGAGGCGTTGAATATGAAGCTTCGCGCCGAGTTGGTTACTGAGATTCGTGGGAAGATTGAGGCGAACGGGTGGAGTCAGAAAGAGGCAGCGGAACATCTTGGAATCACCCAGCCACGGGTCTCCGATATGCTCCGTGGCAAGCTCTCCAAGTTTAGTCTGGACTCACTCGTTAATATGCTGGCTTCTGTTGGTGGCGATGTGAAGTTGCTGGTGGCATAGGCATTTCCCCTGAGGGTCTACGGCTACATAGATTTGAGTGTCCCTATGCTGGCGTGGATGTGTAAAACATGCCAAGGGATATAGGGCGAGGGGGATAAAAGATCGTCAGGCCTGAAGTCGATAATGAGCAGGTCTGTTTTAAGAGGGAAAGGGCAGAACCCAGAAACGACAAAGGCCTGCATAAGCAGGCCTTTGAAGGTGCCTAGCAAGAGCTAAGCCTGTATGGTGCCGAGGAGAGGACTTGAACCTCCACGGGCCAAAGCCCACCAGCACCTGAAGCTGGCGTGTCTACCAATTTCACCACCTCGGCATTTCTTTACGAATCAGGGCAGTTTTTGCGCTTCAACATTAAGAGGCGCGTACTTTATAGCGACATTAATCTCTTGTCAACGCTATAATAGCGGATTATTCGTTGTCGTATAGGAAAAGCCTTGTGGCGAAACGCAGTCGTAAAAGAAACACCCATGATCTGGATCCCCATAAAGCGCGGGAAGCCAGAAAGTATGATAATCCCATTCCCAGTCGGGAGTTTATCATGGATCATCTCTCTGAGATCGGCGCGCCGGTCAAACGAGAGGTGCTGGCAGAGGGTCTTGGACTCTCCTCTGATGATGACCTGGAAGCCCTTCGTCGGCGCATCAATGCGATGGAGCGGGATGGTCAGTTGGTGAGTAATCGACGGGGTGGCCTGTGTGTGGTCAACAGTGAGGATCTGATTGCTGGCCGGGTTATCGGCCATCGTGACGGTTTTGGCTTTTTGCGCGCTGACGAGGGTGGCGATGATCTGTTCGTCTCGCCCAGAGAGATGCGCGTGTTACTTCACGGTGACCGGGTGGTGGTCAGGGTGGTGGGTGTTGATCGCCGGGGGCGCAAAGAGGCGGCCGTGGTGGAGGTGCTGGAACGGGCCAACCATCAGATTGCCGGGCGTCTCTACCTGGAGTCTGGGCTCGGTTTTGTCGTACCCGACAATAAACGTCTGACGCAGGATGTTGTAATACCTAGCAGCGAACTGCTGGGTGCCGAACATGGGCAGATGGTGGTGGTGGAGATTATTGAGCAGCCCACCAAGCGGACTCAACCGATTGGTCGCGTCAGCGAGGTGCTGGGAGAGCATATGGCTCCCGGCATGGAGCGGGATATCGCTATCCGCTCTTATGACCTTCCTGTTGATTGGCCACAGGAGGTGGAGGCGGAGATCGCAGGGCTGGAACCTGAGGTTCCGGAAGCGTCGAAAAAGGGTCGGGTGGATCTGCGCAAACTGCCTCTGGTGACCATTGATGGTGCAGATGCTCGTGACTTTGACGATGCGGTCTATTGTGAAGCCAAGCCCAAGGGGTGGCGGCTGCTGGTCTGTATCGCTGATGTCTCCAGTTACGTCACACCGGGCAGTGCCCTCGATAAAGAGGCTTATGCTCGTGGTAACTCGGTCTACTTCCCTGAGAATGTGATTCCGATGCTACCGGAGGTGCTTTCAAACGGCCTCTGCTCTCTCAATCCAAAGGTTGATCGCCTCTGTATGGTGGCTGATCTCTACATTAATAGAGAGGGCAAGATCACTCGCACGAAGTTCTATGAAGCGGTGATGAACTCACATGCGCGCCTCACCTACGATGAGGTGGCGGATATGATTGTCGAAGGGGATCCTGCTCTGTGCCAAAAGTATGCGGATCTGCTACCCCATCTCCATGAGCTCTACACCCTGTATCAGGTGCTACACAGTTCAAGAAGTGAGCGTGGTGCGATCGATTTCGATACCACTGAAACACGCATTATCTTCAATGAAGATCGCAAAGTGGAGTGTATTGTGCCGACCATCCGCAACGATGCCCACCGCTTGATTGAGGAGTGCATGTTGGCGGCCAATGTGGCCACAGCGCGCCTGTTGTTACGTAAAAAACAGCCCGCCCTCTACCGAAACCATGAGGGACCCCAGTCAGAAAAACTGCTCAATCTGAAGGAGTTTCTCGGCGAAGTGGGTCTGCGTCTGCCGGGGGGGGAGAAGCCCGAAACCAAAGACTATGCGGATCTGCTCGACTCAGTAAGAGATCGACCCGACTCCCACCTGATCCAGACGGTACTTCTGCGCTCTCTCTCTCAGGCGAGCTACGGGGCCGAAAATCAGGGCCACTTTGGCCTGGCTTTTCCTGCCTATACACACTTTACCTCACCTATCCGTCGCTACCCCGATCTGGTTATCCATCGTGCCATCAAGCACACGCTGATCAATGGTACGGCAGATGAATTCACTTACTCACACCATGAACTTCAGGGGGTGGGCGAGCACTGTTCAGCGACTGAACGCCGGGCTGATGAGGCGACTCGCGATGTCGATTCCTGGCTCAAGTGTGAGTATATGATGGACAAGGTGGGAGACTCCTTCGACGGCATTATCACCAGCGTTACCTCGTTTGGTATTTTTGTCGAACTGGAGGATATCTATGTCGATGGGCTGGTGCATATCACCGCGCTTGATCACGACTACTACCACTTCGACCCGGTGGGTCACCGCCTGACGGGTGAACGTTCCGGTCGCATCTTCCGCCTGGGTGATTCGTTACGGGTGCAGGTGGCGGCAGTCAACCTTGATGACCGCAAGATCGACTTCGTGCTGGATGCCAAAAGTAAAGCAGACGCCGGAAAACCTAAACGCAGCCGTCGGCAGAAAAACCGGCAGCAGAGAGGGGGGTAAGCCGGTACAACCGACTTCGCCTTCTCCAGCAGGGCAGGGTGGCGATCAACCAAAACCTGTCGTGAAGAAAAAGACGGCAAAGAAAAAGAGTGCAAAAAAAAGAGTGGCGAAAAAGCGTGTAGCGAGAGCGGCATCAGAGAGGCCGGTGGTAAAGAAAAAGAGCGCTAAAAAGAGAGCCACAAAGAAAACAGCCAAAAAGCGGGTGGCTATATGAGTCGCTGGATGCAGACTCTTGGGAGTATCTCCGGGAATAGGGAAGATGACCTGTGACTGAGCATCAACTGGTCGCCGGTCTTCACAGTGTACGCACGGCATTGAAACATGGTTCAGACTCGGTAGCTGAGGTCTGGGTGGAGAAGCGACGCAAGGACCGCCGTATTAAAGAGGTGATCGGCTTGGCCCGTGAGCTGAGTGTCACTCTTCACCAGGTTCCACGAGAGGAGTTGGACAACTTGGTGCCTGGCGCTAATCATCAGGGGCGGTGGCACGCACCCTGGCACCCACGGCCATGGATGAGAAAGATTTGAAGGGGCTGCTCTCTAATATTGATCATCCTCCCTTTCTTCTTATTCTTGATGGGGTACAGGATCCACACAATCTAGGTGCCTGTCTCAGAAGTGCTGAGGCCGCCGGAGTTGATGCCGTTGTCGCCCCCAAGGATCGCTCCTGTGGATTGACACCCGTGGCCTGCAAGGTGGCCAGTGGTGCAGCAGAGATCTTGCCGTTTGTTCAGGTGACCATCTCAGTAGAACCCTCAAATGGCTACAGGATGAGTTTCGCATATGGCTGGTAGGTACCGAG
>MOXH01000011.1_pt1 | contig 38476 bp, 35 predicted proteins | sample 1471181 | NCBI WGS metagenome assembly MOXH01 (sample SAMN05806436, study PRJNA327811) | mollusc metagenome | isolation source: Phylotype A (SB4) bacterial symbionts from gill | host: Thyasira cf. gouldii | place: Canada: Bonne Bay, Newfoundland | collected 2010-05-07
ATCGCGATGGAAGAAGGTCTACGTTTCGCAATCCGCGAAGGTGGCCGCACAGTCGGCGCCGGCGTTGTTGCTAAGATTATCGAGTAATACAAAAAACTGCATAAGGCAGAGGGGTGGATCGTATTTGGAGTCGATCCGACATGCCCCTCTGCCTTTTGCGCCCATTTTAGGCCAGTGGCTCAATTGGTAGAGCAGCGGTCTCCAAAACCGCAGGTTGGGGGTTCGAGTCCCTCCTGGCCTGCCAATTTTAGGCACCTCATAATTAGGTCCTGTGGCAGGAATGAACGCAAAAACAGAAGTTATTAGCACTGGAATGGACACCGTCAAGCTGTTACTGGCGGTGATTCTGCTGGTCGCCGGAATTGGCGTTTTCTACTATTTTGAAGAGTCATCGCTGCTATTTAGGGTGTTGGGTCTTTTGGTGGTGGCGGGTATTGCTGTGGCTGTGGCCTTGCAGTCTGTCCCCGGACGTCAGGTGTGGTCGTTTGCTGTCGCTGCACGCACGGAAGTGCGGAAGGTGGTCTGGCCCAGTCGTCAAGAGACGATTCAGACGACACTGATCGTATTTGCTATGGTGCTGATTGTGGGCATCGTTCTCTGGCTATTCGATATGATGCTGATGGCTATTGTTCGTTCAGTTACCGGATAGGATGATGCTATGACGATGCGATGGTATGTGGTTCATGCCTACTCCGGCTTTGAAGCCCAGGTTCAGCGCTCGATGCACGAGCGCATTGAACGTTTTGGCATGGGCGATCTGTTTGGTCAGGTTCTCGTGCCGACTGAAGAGGTTGTCGAAATGCGCGCTGGCCATCAGCGCCGCAGTGAGCGCAAATTCTTCCCCGGTTACGTGCTGGTGCAGATGGAGATGACCGATGAGACATGGCATCTGGTAAAGGATGTGCCCAAGGTGATGGGCTTTATCGGTGGTACTGGCGACCGTCCCGCTCCGATTACTGATAAGGAGGCGGAGACTATCCTACAGCGTGTGCAGGATGGTGCAGAGAAGCCGCAGCCTAAGGTGATGTTTGAGCCGGGTGAGGTTGTGCGGGTAATCGACGGACCGTTTAATGATTTCAACGGTGTGGTTGAGGAAGTTGATTACGAGAAGAGCCGAATTAAAGTTTCGGTACTGATTTTTGGGCGTTCCACTCCGGTCGATTTAGAGTTCGGTCAAGTGGCGAAAGGTTGAGCCGTGACCCTTTGTCCAGTGATGGGCGGTGCGGAATGAACCTAGGAGCTGTCGAGAATAGGACGTCTACTGCGGAAAGCCAATTTCCGCTCATTTTCGTTGAATAAGAGTAACTATTCGCCTCAAATGACCGGAAAAAATGACTCAAAATGGACTTCCCTCGCTACGGTGCCTATTCTCGGACAGGCTCCTAGAGGAGAGTGTGATTGTGCGGAATCAGAGCGATCTCTGATCCCGCTTTTATATGTATAAAGGGGAGCCAGGGTAACCAGTCCTTGACGTTCGTACCCACAGCGAGGTAATTATGGCAAAGAAAATCGAGGCTTATATCAAGCTTCAGGTTGCGGCCGGTCAGGCCAACCCCAGTCCTCCGGTCGGTCCTGCTTTGGGCCAGCACGGCGTCAACATCATGGAGTTCTGTAAGGCGTTCAACGCCAAGACTCAGAGTGTCGAGCAGGGTCTTCCTATTCCGGTTGTGATCACCGTCTATGGTGACCGTAGTTTTACCTTTATCACCAAAACCCCTCCGGCAGCTGTGCTGTTGAGAAAGGCGGCTGGTGTGCCTAAAGGTTCAAGTACGCCTAATACCGTAAAGGTAGGTAAGGTTAACCGTGAGCAGTTGGAAGAGATTGCTACTGTCAAGATGCCGGATCTGACTGCCGCTGACATGGATGCGGCTGTTCGCTCCATTGCCGGTACTGCCCGTTCCATGGGTCTTGACGTGGAGGGAGTGTAAGTCATGGCTAAGATGAGCAAGCGCGCACGCGCAATCGGTGAGAAGGTTGACCCCACTAAGCAGTATCCCATTGAAGATGCTGTATCACTATTGAAAGAGGTATCGTCGATCAAATTCAGTGAGTCAGTCGATGTTGCCGTCAAGCTTGGGGTTGATCCTCGTAAGTCGGATCAGGTGGTACGTGGTTCCACCGTTCTGCCCAATGGCACGGGTAAAACGGTTCGTGTTGCCGTATTTACTCAGGGTGCCAACGTTGAAGCTGCTAAAGAGGCAGGTGCTGATATTGTCGGTTTTGACGATCTCGCCGCTGACGTAAAAGCGGGCAAGATGGATTTCGATGTTGTCATCGCCACTCCTGACGCGATGCGTGTCGTCGGTCAGTTGGGTCAGATCTAGGGCCGCGTGGATTGATGCCTAACCCAAAGGTTGGCACTGTTACACCGAACGTCGCCGAAGCTGTAAAAAATGCAAAAGCAGGTCAGGTACGTTACCGCACCGATAAGGCAGGCATTATTCACTGCCCAATTGGCAAAGTGGATTTTGAGCCTGCGGCGCTGAAGCAGAATCTTGAGTTGCTGCTGGTTGATCTGAAAAAGATGAAACCCAGTGCAGCCAAGGGTATTTACCTGAAGAAAGTAAGTGTCTCTTCTACCATGGGCCCCGGCCTGACGGTAGATCAGGCTTCGCTTGAAATTTAGATCTTAACGCACCTGTTATCGGTGTGTTGAGTTAAAGATATTGGGAGTGCTGCCGATGGTAGTGCTCTCATAAAAGAACTTTGGGGCTCCGGCATTCGTGCCGGTTGCTGTCAAAGACCGTAGGTGCATACGCTGTCATCGGGTGTGCTTAATTGATTGCCTACGCAGACGGAGCTCCGGACTCGGGTAGTGACCTGATGACGGTGCACGTTAAAAGTATCGGGATTTCATTTTGAAGTTCCGGTTTTGTTAACCGAAACGGCAATCGCCGTTTCCGTAATCAGGAGGTGACGAGTGCCACTCAATTTTGAGCAGAAACAAGCTGTCGTCGCCGAAGTCGCTGAAGTGGCTGGTAGTGCCTATTCTGCGGTTGCCGCCGAGTATCGTGGTTTGACTGTGGGTGAGATGACGGAGTTGCGTGCAAAAGCACGTGAAGCCGGTGTTTTCATTCGCGTCGTCAAGAACTCACTCGCTCGTCGTGCAGTCGAAGATACCGAATTTGCCTGTATGCAGGAAGATATGACGGGTCCTCTCGTTTTCGCTTTCTCACAGGAAGATCCAGGTTCTGCCGCCCGTGTGATCAAAGACTTTGCTAAAGAGCATGACAAGCTGGTTGTTAAGATGGCATCTATTGGAGGCAAGCTACTGGCAGCTTCCGATCTGGATACCTTGGCGAAGATGCCAACCTACGATCAGTCAATCAGTATGCTTATGGCAGTCATGAAAGCGCCGGTCGAAAAGCTTGCACGTACCATTAACGAGGTACCTGGAAAGCTTGTTCGCACTGTCGCTGCGATCCGTGATGCGAAAGAGGCAGCTTAAAGAGCTTTTACCTAATTCACTAACCGTGTAAACCAGTTAACAGGAGTTTTACAATGTCCGTATCTAAAGAGGATATCCTTGACAGCATCGCCAACATGACCGTAATGGATGTGGTTGAGCTGATCGAAGCGATGGAAGAGAAGTTTGGCGTAACCGCTGCTGCAGCGGTTGCTGCTGCGCCTGCTGCCGGTGGCGATGCTGCTGCTGTTGAAGAGCAGACTGAGTTTGATGTTGTTATGACGTCATTCGGTGCCAACAAAGTCTCCGTGATCAAAGCCGTTCGTAGTCTCACTGGCCTAGGCTTGAAAGAGGCCAAAGCTGCCGTAGAGGGTACACCTACGTCAGTAAAGGAAGGCGTCTCCAAAGAGGAGGCTGAAGATGTCAAGAAACAGTTGGAAGAGGCCGGCGCAGAAGTCGAGATCAAATAATTTTTGATCTTGACTGCTGACAGGCCTTAGTCGGATTGGGCTGGTGGCGATTTCGCCACCGGCCTTTTCCTGCTTCTAGGATATGCTTTGAAAATGGGTTCGCCGAGCCTGTTTTGAAAGCACTTATCCGGTCGCCAGAAGCGACGGTTGTAAAGCAGATTGAGCATATGCCTGACGGGGTTGTCGGGCAGGATTACAGCTACAGGGAGGTATTCCGGCAGGGAATTAAGCTGGAACCACTACGTATCATTCCGGAGACCACCAGGGTCTTATGAAATCGAGGGACGGCAACATGGCCTATTCTTTCACCGAGAAAAAACGCATCCGTAAGGATTTTGGCAAGCGCCCAAGTATCCTTGAAGTGCCTTTTCTTTTGGCGACGCAGATCGACTCTTATCGCAGTTTTCTTCAGGCAGGTGCATCCGCTGATCAGCGTGCTGACCAGGGCTTGCACGCAGCATTTAAATCAGTTTTTCCGATTTCAAGCTATTCAGGTAATGCGGTTTTAGAGTACGTCAGCTACCGTTTGGGCTTGCCTATATTTGATGTGCGCGAGTGCCAACTGCGAGGGGCGACCTATGCTGCGCCGCTTCGCGTGCTTGTGCGGCTGGTAATCTACGATAAGGAGGCCCCTGCAAACTCGAAGGTGGTGAAGGATATCCGTGAGCAGGAAGTTTACATGGGTGAACTTCCACTGATGACCGATAACGGTACTTTTGTTATTTAATGGTACTGAGCGTGTCATAGTCTCCCAGCTACATCGCTCCCCTGGTGTCTTCTTCGATCACGATAAAGGCAAGACGCATAGCTCAGGCAAATTGCTTTTTTCTGCACGAGTAATTCCTTACCGTGGCTCATGGCTTGATTTCGAGTTTGACCCAAAGGATAACGTCTTTGTTCGTATCGATCGTCGCCGCAAACTGCCTGCTACTGTGCTGCTGCGAGCCCTTGGTTATGAGACCGAAGAGATGCTCGATATGTTCTTCGAGACCGACACCTTCACTCTCACCAAGAAGGGTGCAAAGCTGGCTCTGGTACCTGAGCGCCTGCGTGGTGAAACGGCTAACTTTGATATCAAAGTGAAGGGTGAGGTGATTGTTGAGGCTGGGCGACGTATTACTGCTCGTCACATCAAGCTGCTCGAGAAGGCGGGCACCAAATCCCTTGATGTCACCCCTGACTATCTTTTTGGCAAGGTGATCTCCACCAATCTTTTCGACAAAGAGACGGGTGAGGTTATTGCCAATGCCAACGATGAGATTACTGAAGAGCTGCTTGAAGTTCTGCTGGATAAGGGCGTCAAGACGCTCAAGACAATATTTACCAATGATCTCGATCATGGCCCCTATCTCTCGACTACCCTGGGTATTGATTCTACTGCCAGCCAGCTAGAGGGGCAGGTAGAGATCTACCGCATGATGCGCCCGGGTGAACCGCCAACAAAAGAGGCGGCACAGAACCTGTTCAAGAGCCTCTTCTTCAGTCCGGATCGCTATGATCTATCGGCTGTTGGTCGCATGAAGTTCAACAAGCGGCTGGGGCGTGAAGAGGTGACGGGTGAGGGTATTCTCTCCAATGAAGATATCGTCATGGTGCTACAGGAGCTGATCAATATTCGTAACGGCAAAGGGGTTGTCGATGATATTGACCATCTCGGCAACCGTCGTATCCGCTGTGTTGGTGAGATGGCCGAGAATCAGTTCCGCGTCGGTTTGGTGCGTGTTGAGCGCGCCGTCAAGGAGCGTCTGACCCTGGCAGAGTCTGAGGCTTGATGCCTCAGGAGATGATTAATGCCAAGCCGGTATCGGCTGCGATCAAGGAGTTCTTCGGTTCCAGTCAGCTGTCTCAGTTTATGGATCAGAACAATCCCCTCTCCGAGGTGACTCACAAACGCCGGGTATCGGCTCTTGGCCCAGGTGGTCTTGCCCGTGAACGTGCCGGTTTCGAGGTGCGTGATGTGCATCCGACTCACTATGGCCGGGTCTGCCCCATTGAGACACCGGAGGGACCGAACATCGGTCTTATCAACTCGCTCTCGGTCTATGCCCGGACTAACGATTACGGTTTCCTCGAAACCCCCTATCGTAAGGTCAACGACAGTAAGGTAACCGATCAGATCGACTACCTCTCGGCCATTGAAGAGGGGCGGTTTGTTATCGCTCAGGCGAGCGCTGACCTGGATGAGAACGGTACCCTCGCAGAAGATCTGTCTCATGTCGACACCAGAATGAGTTTACCCTCTCATTACCAGAAAAAGTTCAATATATGGACGTTTCACCCAAGCAGATTGTATCTGTGGCGGCGTCTATGATTCCATTCCTGGAGCACGATGATGCCAACCGTGCATTGATGGGCTCCAATATGCAGCGCCAGGCGGTGCCGACCCTGCGTGCTGAGAAGCCGCTGGTGGGAACCGGCATGGAGCGTGCCGTCGCTGTCGACTCCGGTGTAACGGTTGTGGCTAAACGTGGCGGTTCAATTGAGTCAGTGGATGCGGCCCGTATTGTGGTGCGTGTCAATGATGATGAGGCGGTCGCCGGTGAGGCGGGTGTCGATATCTACAATCTGACCAAGTACACCCGCTCCAACCAGAACACCTGTATCAACCAGCGACCGCTGGTGAGACCTGATGACAGGGTGACCCGTGGTGATGTGATGGCTGACGGACCCTCCACTGATATGGGCGAGCTGGCTCTGGGTCAGAATATGCGTGTCGCCTTCATGCCCTGGAATGGCTATAACTTCGAGGATTCGATTCTGATCTCTGAGCGTGTTGTTCAGGAAGATCGTTTCACCACCATCCATATCGAAGAGCTCACCTGCATGGCACGGGATACCAAGCTGGGCTCAGAAGAGATTTCGGGTGATATTCCCAATGTCGGCGAAGCGGCCCTGGCGAAGTTGGATGAGTCTGGCATCGTCTATGTCGGTGCCGAGGTCAAGGAGGGCGACATCCTGGTGGGTAAGGTGACCCCCAAGGGTGAGACTCAATTGACACCGGAGGAGAAACTGCTACGCGCCATCTTCGGCGAGAAAGCGGCGGATGTGAAGGATACCTCACTGCGCGTCTCATCAGGTCGTGTAGGTACCGTCATTGATGTTCAGGTCTTCACCCGCGACGGCGTCGATAAGGATGCCCGTGCGATGGAGATCGAGAATGCCGAGATGGATATGGTGCGCAAGGATCTGGATGAGCAGCTGCGCATTCTCGAAGAGGATACCTTTCAGCGTGTCGAGAAGATGCTGCTAGGCAAGGTGGCAGATGGTGGCCCTGCAGGCCTGAAAGCGGGTGCCAAAATCACCCAGACTTATCTTGATGATCTTGAACGCGATAGATGGCTGGAGATTCGCCTGCGTGTCGAAGAGAAAGCGGCTCAGTTGGAGTCAATTGCCGACCAGATCAAGCATCAGCGGGAAGATTATCGTGAGCGCTTTGAGGAGAAGAGGCGCAAGCTGACCTCCGGTGATGACCTGGCACCTGGCGTACTCAAAATGGTCAAGGTCTATGTGGCGGTGAAACGTCGCATTCAGCCGGGTGACAAGATGGCCGGTCGCCACGGTAACAAGGGTGTGATCTCAATGATCGTTCCTGCCGAGGATATGCCTTTCGATGAGAATGGTGAGCCGGTAGATGTGGTACTTAACCCTCTGGGTGTGCCATCACGTATGAACGTGGGGCAGGTACTTGAAGCACACTTGGGTTGGGCAGCGACGGGTGTTGGTCGCAAGATCAACGCGATGCTTCAATCTCAGGCCAAGATCGAGACGGTGCGTGAATACCTGGATAAGGTCTATAACACCAGCGGCAAGAAAGAGGATCTTGATAGCTTCAGCGATAAAGAGATTATTGAGATGGCTGGCAACCTCAGGCGTGGTGTGCCGATGGCTACGCCGGTGTTTGATGGTGCGACAGAAGATGAGATTCGGGCGCTTCTGGCGTTGGCGGATCTTCCGACCAGTGGCCAGACCACGCTCTTTGATGGACGTACAGGTGAGGCGTTTGATCGTCAGGTGACGGTCGGTTATATGTATATGTTGAAGTTGAACCATCTGGTCGACGACAAGATGCATGCTCGATCAACCGGCCCATACAGTCTGGTTACCCAGCAGCCGTTGGGTGGTAAGGCGCAGTTTGGTGGTCAGCGTTTCGGTGAGATGGAGGTGTGGGCTCTGGAGGCTTATGGTGCCGCCTATACGCTACAGGAGATGCTCACGGTCAAGTCAGACGATGTCAACGGTCGTACCCGCATGTATAAAAACATTGTTGATGGTAACCATCAGATGGAGCCCGGTATGCCGGAGTCCTTCAACGTACTGGTGAAAGAGATACGTTCACTGGCAATCAATATTGAACTGGAACGGGAATAGGGTCTGCTATCACTTTTTTTGAAGTAATAGACAGAGTTGATATAGCAGCAAGACCCATTAGTTAGGAGATACGATCTTGAAAGATCTACTTAATATGCTGAAGCAGCAGGAGCAGACTGCGGATTTCGATTCGATTCGGATTGGTCTGGCTTCACCCGATATGATCCGTTCCTGGTCTTATGGCGAAGTGAAAAAGCCTGAGACCATCAACTACCGCACATTCAAACCGGAGCGTGACGGTCTGTTCTGCGCCAAGATCTTTGGACCGATCAGCGATTATGAGTGCCTTTGTGGTAAGTACAAGCGACTCAAACATCGTGGCGTGGTCTGTGAGAAGTGTGGCGTCGAAGTGACCCTCTCCAAGGTGCGTCGTGAGCGCATGGGCCATATTGAACTGGCCAGCCCCGTGGCGCACATCTGGTTCCTCAAGTCACTGCCTTCACGCATTGGCCTGTTACTGGATATGACGCTGCGTGATATCGAGCGAGTGCTCTACTTTGAGTCGTTTGTTGTCGTTGATCCCGGTATGACCCCGCTAGAGCGCGGTCAGTTGCTGACTGATGAGCAGTACCTTGAGGCGATCGAGGAGAACGGTGATGAGTTCGAAGCCAAGATGGGTGCCGAGGCGGTGTTTGATCTGCTGCGTACCATCGATCTTCCGCGAGAAGTTGTGACACTGAGGGAAGAGATTCTCAACACCAACTCCGAGACCAAGCTGAAGAAGCTGAGCAAGCGGGTCAAACTGGTGGAGTCTCTCGACAAGTCGGGTAACCGTCCAGAGTGGATGGTGATGACGGTACTACCGGTACTGCCGCCTGAGTTGCGTCCGCTGGTACCTCTTGATGGTGGTCGCTTTGCCACCTCCGATCTCAATGATCTCTATCGCCGTGTTATCAATCGTAACAACCGACTCAAGCGACTGCTTGATCTCAATGCTCCTGATATTATCGTGCGCAACGAGAAGCGTATGTTGCAAGAGTCTGTTGATGCACTGCTCGATAATGGTCGTCGCGGCCGCGCCATCACTGGCACCAACAAGCGCCCGCTGAAATCCCTTGCCGATATGATCAAGGGCAAGCAGGGTCGTTTCCGTCAGAACCTGCTCGGTAAGCGTGTTGATTACTCCGGTCGTTCTGTGATCGTGGTGGGTCCGACACTGAAACTTCATCAGTGTGGACTGCCGAAGAAGATGGCGCTGGAGCTGTTCAAGCCCTTTATCTTCTCCAAGCTGCAGCTGCGGGGTCTCGCCACCACCATCAAGGCGGCAAAGAAACTGGTTGAGCGCGGTACCGGAGAGGTTTGGGATATTCTTGAAGAGGTTATCCGCGAGCATCCAGTCATGCTTAACCGCGCACCCACCCTTCATCGTCTCGGTATCCAGGCTTTTGAGCCGGTGCTGATCGAGGGTAAAGCGATCCAGCTGCATCCACTGGTCTGTACTGCATTCAATGCTGACTTCGACGGCGATCAGATGGCGGTGCACGTCCCTCTCTCTATCGAGGCGCAGTTGGAAGCGCGCAGCTTGATGATGTCTACCAACAACATCCTCTCGCCAGCCAACGGTGAACCGATCATCGTGCCCTCCCAGGATGTGGTGCTGGGTCTCTACTATATGACCCGTGATCGCATTAACGCCAAGGGTGAAGGGATGGTCTTCGCCAATGTTAAAGAGGTGCATCGCGCCTACGAGTCGAGGGCCATTGAACTGCAGGCACTGGTCAAGGTGCGTCTGACCGATTGGGTGATAGGAGATGATGGCGAGTTTGACGAGCGTACCCAGCTGTGGGATACGACAGTAGGCCGGGCACTCATGTCCGAGATCCTACCCAAGGGACTCACCTTTGACCTGATTAACCAGGCTATGGGTAAGCGTGCCATCTCTAACCTGATAGATGTCTGCTACCGCCGTGTGGGTCTCAAGGCGAGTGTCGTATTTGCCGATCAGGTGATGTATATGGGCTTCCGTCTGGCAACCCGTGCCGGTGTCTCGATCGGCATGAATGATATGACCATTCCGGAAGAGAAGGGACCAATCCTGGCTGCCGCTGAGCGGGAAGTGAAAGAGATCGAGAATCAGTACGCCTCTGGCTTGGTAACCAACGGAGAGCGCTACAACAAGGTGGTTGATATCTGGTCGCACACCAATGATCAGGTGGCCAAGGCGATGATGAGCCACCTGGGTAAAGAGTCAGTAATTGATAGAGAGGGTAATAAGGTTGAGCAGGACTCATTCAACTCAATCTATATGATGGCCGACTCCGGTGCCCGTGGTTCCGCCGCCCAGATACGCCAGCTGGCGGGTATGCGTGGTTTGATGGCGAAGCCCGATGGCTCCATCATTGAGACGCCGATCACCGCTAACTTCCGCGAAGGACTGGACGTTCTGCAGTACTTTATCTCGACTCATGGCGCTCGTAAGGGTCTGGCTGATACCGCGCTTAAAACCGCAAACTCCGGTTATCTTACTCGTCGCCTGGTCGATGTTGCTCAGGATATGGTTGTTCTGACTGACGATTGTGGGACCGAAGAGGGTCTCGACATGCACCCGATCATTGAGGGCGGTGATGTGGTTGAGCCTTTGGGAGATCGTATCCTTGGGCGTATCACTTCGGCAGACCTCTATAAGGCGGGTACCGATGAGTTGATCTGCGCAGCAGGCACGCTCATTGATGAAGCCTGGGTTGAGCGTTTAGAGGCGCTTGGTATCGATCATGTGAAGGTGAGATCACCTATCCTCTGTCAGGCGCGTGTTGGTGTCTGCGCTAACTGCTATGGCCGAGATCTTGCGCGGGGTCACAAGGTCAATATGGGTGAGGCGGTCGGTGTTATTGCGGCTCAGTCAATTGGTGAGCCGGGTACTCAGCTGACCATGCGTACCTTCCATATTGGTGGTGCGGCTTCCCGTGCGGCGGCAGTTAATAGTATTGAAGTGAAGTCCTCCGGTACTATTCGTCTTCACAATATTAAGACCATTCTGCACAAGAGTGGCAACTTGGTCGCGGTCTCCCGCTCCGGTGAGTTGACACTGATTGATTCGGATGGTCGTGAGCGTGAGCGCTACAAGGTGCCCTATGGTGCCAATATCGGCATTTCTGATGGTGACTCCGTTACGGGTGGGCAGATGGTCGCCAACTGGGATCCCCATACTCACCCGGTAATTACCGAGGTAGCGGGTAAGATTGAGTTTGTCGAGTTCATCGATGGCGTCAGCGTTCAGAGTAAGGTGGATGAGGTGACCGGCCTCGTATCACTTGAGATTATTGATCCTAAACAGCGGCCCGCCGCTGGTAAAGATATGCGGCCAATGGTTAAGCTGTTGGATGAGGATGGCAAAGATCTCAATATCGCTGGCACCGAAATTCCAGCCCACTACTTCCTCCCTTCGGGTGCGGTCGTTATTGTCGCTGACGGCAAGATGGCACTGGTGGGTGATACCTTGGCGCGTATTCCTCAAGAGTCATCAAAGACTCGCGATATCACCGGTGGTCTGCCGCGAGTTGCCGATCTGTTTGAGGCGCGTAAGCCGAAAGAGCAGGCGATTCTGGCAGAGGCAACAGGTACTGTCGGTTTTGGTAAGGATACCAAGGGTAAGCAGCGTCTGGTGATTACCGACTCAGACGGTGTAGCTAATGAAGATCTGATTCCAAAATGGCGTCATGTTAACGTCTTTGAGGGTGAGCATGTGGCGAGAGGAGAGGTGATCTCCGATGGAGAGTTTAACCTTCACGATATTTTGCGCCTTAAGGGTGTCATCTCTCTGGCGCACTATCTGGTGAACGAAATTCAGGATGTTTACCGCCTGCAGGGTGTAAAGATTAACGATAAGCATATCGAGGTGGTTATCCGTCAGATGCTGCGTAAGGCCGAAATTACCGCGCCAGGCGATACATCGCTGCTACGTGGTGAGCAGGTTGAACGCTCACAAGTGCTTTTGATGAACGCCAAGGCTGAAGCCGAGGGCAAACATCCCGCATTATGGGAGCCGATTCTGCTTGGTATCACCAAGGCCTCGCTGGCAACGGAGTCGTTTATTTCGGCAGCATCGTTCCAGGAGACAACGCGTGTTCTTACCGAGGCGGCAGTCCGTGGCTCCAACGACTCGTTGATGGGGTTGAAAGAGAACGTTATCGTTGGGCGCCTTATCCCGGCCGGTACCGGTTCCTTCTATCATAATGAGCGGCAGCGCCGTCGCCAGGGCGAGATGGAAATGGAGGCTGTCGATGCACCGGTCGAGATGGGTGCGGATGAGGTCGCAGAGGCGATTAAACAGGCGCTTAACACGGCTGACAGCTAATAGTTGTCAGATAACCAGGGGTGTGGGGGAGCATAAAATATTTTGCTATACCGCTTCCAGTATTCTCGGGGTTTATTGCCTGCATGGTATTGACAGCAGGCGCTGGCTCCGTAGAATACGCGCTCTTCTGAGTTGCCCGGTGCAGTGGGTCAGTTATCAGATTTCTTTATATCTCAAGCAGTTAAATATGCTTGTATTAGGTTTTTTAAGCCTGTGTTTTGAATCTTTCGCGTTGGCACGGCCAAATGCGGGGTATCATACGCTCGCTTTTCTGGTGCGATAGGGGCGCGAAAAGCGAATCCCTGGAGACGGAATTAAAGATGGCAACGATCAATCAATTGGTGCGCAAGCCTCGCAAGCGCAAGATAGAGAAAAGCAATGTACCGGCCCTTGAGGCCAGTCCGCAGAAGCGTGGTGTATGTACCCGTGTGTACACCACTACACCTAAAAAGCCTAACTCGGCACTGCGTAAAGTTGCTCGTGTGCGTCTGACCAATGGTTATGAGGTGACAAGCTATATCGGTGGTGAAGGGCATAATCTGCAGGAGCACTCGGTAGTGCTGATTCGCGGTGGTCGTGTCAAGGATCTTCCGGGTGTTCGTTACCATGTAGTTCGTGGCAGCCTGGATACCTCTGGTGTTGAGAGTCGTCGGCAAGGCCGCTCCAAGTACGGTGCCAAACGGCCTAAAAGCTGATTGAAAGCCAAGCGCCCTTTGAAAGTAAAGAACAGGACTGAGTAGAGATGTCTAGAAGACGAGTTGTAGCTAAGCGTGAGATCCTGCCTGACCCCAAATTTGGAAGTCAGCTGCTTGCCAAATTCATTAATATGATAATGGTTGATGGCAAGAAGTCTGTCGCCGAGCGTATTATCTACGGTGCATTGGAGCGCATGGGTCAAAAAGCGGGCAATGATCCCCTTGAGATGCTTGATAAGGCACTTGAGAATGTCCGTCCTCTGGTAGAGGTTAAGTCACGCCGTGTTGGTGGTGCAACCTACCAGGTGCCGATTGAAGTCCGACAGATTCGCCGTAACACACTGGCGATGCGCTGGTTGATTGACGCGGCACGTAAGCGTAGCGAAAAATCGATGGCATTTCGTCTGGCCGGTGAGCTCTCTGATGCTTCTGAGTCCCGTGGTTCGGCCGTGAAAAAGCGTGAAGATACCCATCGTATGGCGGAAGCCAACAAGGCGTTCTCACACTACCGCTGGTAAGTTTCACACTCGCCCTGGGCGAGGTTGCAGTAACCTTTTTTGCTCTTTAACATTGTAGAATGGATATAGTAAGTGGCGCGTAGCACACCTATCAATCGCTATCGGAATCTTGGCATCATGGCTCACATCGATGCAGGCAAGACGACGACTACCGAGCGTATACTCTACTATACCGGCGTCTCGCATAAAATTGGCGAGGTGCACGATGGTGCTGCAACCATGGACTGGATGGAGCAAGAGCAGGAGCGTGGTATCACTATCACCTCTGCTGCCACTACCTGTTTCTGGAGTGGCATGGGCAAACAGTTTTCTGAACACCGTATCAACATTATCGATACCCCGGGGCATGTAGACTTCACTATTGAGGTTGAGCGCTCCCTTAGGGTGTTAGATGGTGCTTGTGCGGTGTTTTGTGCTGTTGGGGGGGTAGAGCCTCAGTCTGAAACTGTCTGGCGACAGGCCAATAAGTACGGCGTGCCAAGAATTGCATTCGTCAATAAGATGGATCGCATGGGTGCTGACTTTCTGCGCGTTGTTGAGCAGGTGCGTAGTCGCCTGGGCGCAAATCCAGTACCTCTGCAGATCGCAATTGGTGCAGAAGAGGATTTTAGGGGCGTTGTCGACCTCATTGAGATGAAAGCGGTCATCTGGGATGAAGCATCCCGGGGTATGAAGTATGAGACCCAGGAGATTCCTGCTGATCTGCTGGATCTTGCCGAGGAGTGGCGGGAGAGAATGGTCGAAGCGGTGGCTGAAGCCAATGACGAGTTGATGGAGCGCTACCTCGAAGAGGGAGATCTATCGATCGATGATATCAAGGCTGGACTGCGTATTCGCACTCTGGCCAATGAGATCACGCCGATCCTTTGCGGTAGTGCCTTTAAGAACAAAGGCGTGCAGGCTGTACTGGATGCTGTAATCGAATATATGCCCTCTCCGCTAGATGTACCGGCAATCACAGGCATCCTTGATGACAAGGATGAAACTGAGGCTGAGAGGCCTGCTGACGACGGTGCGCCATTCGCAGCATTAGCGTTTAAAATTGCCACTGATCCTTTTGTGGGCAATTTAACTTTTTTTCGTGTATACTCCGGCGTCCTCAATTCGGGAGATACAGTCTACAACCCCACCAAGGGTAAAAAGGACCGTATCGGCCGCATCCTACAGATGCATGCCAACGCTCGTGAGGAGATCAAAGAGGTACGCGCGGGTGATATCGCGGCGGCAGTAGGCCTTAAAAATGTTACCACCGGAGAGACCCTCTGTGCGCTGAGTGATGTAATCACACTTGAGCGAATGGAGTTTCCAGAGCCGGTGATCGCAGTAGCTGTTGAACCGAGGACAGTGGCGGATCAGGAGAAGATGGGTGTAGCCCTCTCCAAGCTCGCCCATGAAGATCCCTCGTTTCGTGTCAGTACGGATGAAGAGTCAGGGCAGACAATTATCGCAGGAATGGGCGAGCTGCACCTTGAGATCATCGTTGATCGGATGAAGCGTGAGTTTGGTGTTGAGGCAAATGTGGGTACGCCCCAGGTAGCCTACCGCGAAACGATACGGAAAACGGTTGAGCAAGAAGGTAAGTTTGTTCGTCAGTCGGGTGGTCGCGGCCAGTATGGTCATGTCTACCTGCGGCTTGAGCCGAAAGAGCCTGGCAGCGGTTATGAGTTTGTAAATGAGGTTGTTGGTGGTGCTGTTCCGAAGGAATACATACCAGCGGTCGACAAGGGTATTCAAGAGCAGATGCAAAACGGTGTTATTGCCGGCTACCCGATGGTTGATGTCAAGGTAACGCTTTTTGACGGTTCCTACCATGATGTCGACTCCAGTGAGATGGCATTCAAAATTGCGGGCTCTATCTGTTTCAGAGATGGAGTGACCAATGCTAAACCTGCTCTGCTTGAGCCTGTTATGAGTGTTGAAGTGGTAACACCCGAAGAGTATATGGGTGATGTGATGGGTGATTTGAGTAGTCGCCGCGGAGTTTTGCAGGGTATGGAAGACTCCCCTGCGGGTAAACAGCTAAAAGCTGAAGTGCCGCTCTCAGGGATGTTTGGTTACGCAACAGACTTGCGTTCCGCAACTCAAGGACGTGCGACCTACAGCATGGAGTTTTCCAAGTATAACGAAGTCCCGACGAGTATCGCCGAGGCTTTCGCCAAGAACCAATAAATCCTTAAGGGGTAGATATCGTGTCCAAGGAAAAATTCGAACGTACAAAACCGCATGTAAACGTCGGCACTATCGGCCACGTTGACCACGGAAAGACCACGTTGACCGCAGCAATCACCAAAGTGATGGCTGAAGCTCGTGGCGGCGAGTTCAAAGACTACGCCGACATCGACAACGCCCCAGAAGAGCGTGAGCGTGGTATCACTATCGCTACCGCTCACGTCGAGTATGAGTCTGAGGTACGTCACTACGCACACGTTGACTGCCCGGGACATGCAGACTACGTTAAGAACATGATTACCGGTGCGGCCCAGATGGACGGAGCTATCCTCGTCTGCTCCGCAGCTGATGGCCCCATGCCTCAGACCCGTGAGCACATCCTACTCTCTCGCCAAGTTGGCGTACCTTACATTCTTGTCTATATGAACAAGGCTGATATGGTCGACGACGAAGAGCTGATTGAACTGGTCGAGATGGAGATTCGTGAGCTTCTCGATGCCTACGACTTCCCAGGTGATGACACCCCGATCGTTGTTGGCTCTGCCCTGAAAGCGCTGGAAGGTGACACCTCCGATATCGGCATACCCTCCATCGTCAAGCTGGTTGAGGAGATGGATGCCTATATTCCAACGCCAGTGCGTGACACCGACAAGCCCTTCCTGATGCCGATTGAGGATGTATTCTCTATCTCAGGTCGTGGCACGGTAGTGACGGGTCGTATTGAGCGCGGCATTGTTCACATTGGCGATTCAATCGAGATTGTCGGTATTAAAGATACCCAAACCACCACCTGTACCGGTGTTGAGATGTTCCGCAAGCTGCTGGATCAGGGTGAAGCAGGCGACAACGTCGGCGTATTACTGCGTGGTACAAAGCGTGAAGAGGTCGAGCGTGGTCAAGTTCTGGCGAAGCCGGGTTCCATTACCCCGCACACGCATTTTGAAGCAGAAGTCTATGTACTGAGCAAGGATGAGGGTGGACGTCACACTCCATTCTTCAACAACTACCGCCCACAGTTTTACTTCCGGACCACTGACGTGACAGGTGCTTGCGACCTGCCGGAGGGTGTGGAGATGGTAATGCCGGGCGACAACGTGAAGATGCAAGTCAAGTTGATTGCACCGATCGCGATGGAAGAAGGTCTACGTTTCGCAATCCGCGAAGGTGGCCGCACAGTCGGCGCCGGCGTTGTTGCTAAGATTATCGAGTAATACAAAAAACTGCATAAGGCAGAGGGGTGGATCGTATTTGGAGTCGATCCGACATGCCCCTCTGCCTTTTGCGCCCATTTTAGGCCAGTGGCTCAATTGGTAGAGCAGCGGTCTCCAAAACCGCAGGTTGGGGGTTCGAGTCCCTCCTGGCCTGCCAATTTTAGGCACCTCATAATTAGGTCCTGTGGCAGGAATGAACGCAAAAACAGAAGTTATTAGCACTGGAATGGACACCGTCAAGCTGTTACTGGCGGTGATTCTGCTGGTCGCCGGAATTGGCGTTTTCTACTATTTTGAAGAGTCATCGCTGCTATTTAGGGTGTTGGGTCTTTTGGTGGTGGCGGGTATTGCTGTGGCTGTGGCCTTGCAGTCTGTCCCCGGACGTCAGGTGTGGTCGTTTGCTGTCGCTGCACGCACGGAAGTGCGGAAGGTGGTCTGGCCCAGTCGTCAAGAGACGATTCAGACGACACTGATCGTATTTGCTATGGTGCTGATTGTGGGCATCGTTCTCTGGCTATTCGATATGATGCTGATGGCTATTGTTCGTTCAGTTACCGGATAGGATGATGCTATGACGATGCGATGGTATGTGGTTCATGCCTACTCCGGCTTTGAAGCCCAGGTTCAGCGCTCGATGCACGAGCGCATTGAACGTTTTGGCATGGGCGATCTGTTTGGTCAGGTTCTCGTGCCGACTGAAGAGGTTGTCGAAATGCGCGCTGGCCATCAGCGCCGCAGTGAGCGCAAATTCTTCCCCGGTTACGTGCTGGTGCAGATGGAGATGACCGATGAGACATGGCATCTGGTAAAGGATGTGCCCAAGGTGATGGGCTTTATCGGTGGTACTGGCGACCGTCCCGCTCCGATTACTGATAAGGAGGCGGAGACTATCCTACAGCGTGTGCAGGATGGTGCAGAGAAGCCGCAGCCTAAGGTGATGTTTGAGCCGGGTGAGGTTGTGCGGGTAATCGACGGACCGTTTAATGATTTCAACGGTGTGGTTGAGGAAGTTGATTACGAGAAGAGCCGAATTAAAGTTTCGGTACTGATTTTTGGGCGTTCCACTCCGGTCGATTTAGAGTTCGGTCAAGTGGCGAAAGGTTGAGCCGTGACCCTTTGTCCAGTGATGGGCGGTGCGGAATGAACCTAGGAGCTGTCGAGAATAGGACGTCTACTGCGGAAAGCCAATTTCCGCTCATTTTCGTTGAATAAGAGTAACTATTCGCCTCAAATGACCGGAAAAAATGACTCAAAATGGACTTCCCTCGCTACGGTGCCTATCCTCGGACAGGCTCCTAGTCGGCCTTTACCGCACTTTTATCGTGAGTAAAGCAGGCAAAGAGACCGGAGACGCCAAGGCTCCGCTTCAACTACCCCGGCATATCGCCATTATTATGGATGGCAACGGGCGCTGGGCTCAACAGCAGGGTCTCCCTCGCCACGCCGGGCACAGAGCGGGCGTTAAATCTGTTCGCAACGCGGTCGAGCAGAGCGCATCCCACCATATAGAAGTACTCACCCTATTTGCTTTCTCCAGTGAGAACTGGAAACGCCCGAAGCGTGAAGTCGGGTTACTTATGGAGCTCTTCTTCACCGCTCTGCATCGAGAAGTGAAACGGCTGGATCGCAACAAGGTAGTGCTGAAGGTCATCGGCGATCGTACGGCCTTCAGTGAAAAATTGCAGAAGCGTATTCTCCAAGCTGAAGAGAAGACGGCGGGGAATAGTGGCTTAATCCTGCAGATTGCTGCCAACTACGGTGGCCGCTGGGATATCACCGAGGCTGCACGCGCACTGGCGGGCAGAGTTGCCCGTGGTGAACTGGATCTGCAACAGATTGACGAAGAGGCGATCAATGGAGCGCTCTCCTTTGCCGGATTGCCAGATCCAGATCTCTTTATCCGCACCGGTGGTGATCAACGCCTGAGCAACTTTATGCTATGGCAATCGGCTTACGCCGAGCTCTACTTTACCGATACTCTCTGGCCCGATTTTGATACGGAAGCATTCGACCAGGCGTTGACCGCATTTTCAAGCCGACAGCGACGCTATGGCAAAACCGGCGAGCAGGTTACTGAGGCCGCAAACCGGTCTGTTATTTTAGAGAGTGAGGTCTAACCTGATGCTGGGTCAACGGATAATCACGGCGCTCACTCTTCTGCTATTGGTACTGGTTGCGATTTTCTATCTGCCAACCCACCTGTTGGCACTGCTGCTTGGTGCTGTCATGCTCATAGGTGCGAGTGAATGGGTCGTGTTGGCCGGGCTTCAAACGCTTGCTGAAAAGCTGGGCTTCTATGGGGTGGTAACTATCGCTATGCTCCTAGCCTATCAGCTGTTGAAAAACCCCGACGCTGCTTTCTGGCTTTTTGCTGCTGCTGCTGTCTGGTGGTTTGCGGTGACGCTGTGGATTCTGCGCTACCGTTCAGAGGGCGCTACTGTTCCAGGTCGGTATGTTAAATCCATGATGGGCCTGTTTGTTCTGGTGACTACCTGGACCGCTCTGGTGGCACTCCACAGTTACGGGAGTAACGGACCGTTACTGATGCTCTTCACCATGTCGCTCACCTGGGTAGCCGATATTGGTGCCTACTTCTCCGGTCGCCGCTGGGGCCGAGTGAAGTTGGCTCCTGCTATCAGCCCAGGGAAGACGCGTGAAGGGGTTTATGGAGCGCTTGCAGGAACGGCTATTTGGGCGGGACTCTTCTCATGGTTCATGCCTGAGATGGCGGGGATGGTTGAGTTGGTCATCTTCTGTCTGCTGGTCTGTGTTGTCTCGGTGGTGGGCGACCTGTTTGAAAGTCTTCTAAAGCGTCAGGCAGGGGTCAAGGATAGTGGAAAACTACTGCCTGGCCATGGTGGTATGCTTGACCGTATCGATAGCCTGACAGCGGTTGCGCCGGTATTTGTTTTTGGCTTGATGCTCATTGGCGGTGGCAAATGATTGGCTTGACCGTTCTCGGCTCTACTGGCTCCATCGGGGTCAGCACCCTGGATGTGGTGGCTCGCCACCCCGATCGATACAACGTAGTCGCACTCACTGCCAACAGGGATGTTGACGGACTGTTTCAGCAGTGTCGCAGGTTCCAGCCAGCTTATGCCGTGATGGCGGATAGTGATAGTGCACTGGCGTTGGAACGACGTATTAGTGAGGCCGGACTCTCCATTAGGGTGATCGCCGATGTTGCGGGCCTGGAAGCGGTTGCCGCACTGGACGAGGTTGACTATGTCATGGCCGCCATCGTCGGTGCCGCTGGCCTACTACCCGCATTGGCGGCGGTACGGGCGGGAAAACGCCTGCTGTTGGCCAATAAGGAGGCACTGGTGGTCTCCGGTCAGCTGTTTATGGATGAAGTGGAGCGGTGTGGTGCCTCCCTCTTACCCATAGATAGCGAACATAATGCCGTATTTCAATGTATGCCAGGGGGCTATAGGCAGGGACTGGAGCGGGTGGGTGTTAGCCGTATACTGCTGACCGCCTCCGGTGGCCCCTTTCGGACATTTTCCCGGGAGCAGTTGGCCGAAGTGACGCCAGCTCAGGCCTGTGCCCACCCAAATTGGGATATGGGAAAAAAAATATCTGTCGATTCCGCCTCTATGATGAATAAAGGGTTGGAGGTGATCGAGGCCTGCTGGCTGTTTCATACCGGACCGGAAGCTGTGCAGGTGGTACTCCACCCGCAAAGTGTGATTCACTCTATGGTTGAGTATGTTGACGGCTCGGTATTGGCCCAGTTGGGCAATCCCGATATGCGAACACCTATTGCCCACGCTTTGGCATGGCCGGAGAGAATGACATCGGGTGTCACCCCTCTTGACCTGTTCACTGCGGGCAGGTTTGATTTTGAGCCACCCGATATGGAGCGTTTTCCCTGCCTGGGGCTTGCCTACCAGGCAATTACTGCCGGTGGTGGTACGCCTGCGGTGCTCAATGCGGCCAATGAGGTGGCGGTAGATGCCTTTCTTGACGGTAAGCTGAAGTTTATCGATATACCCCGGATTATAGAGGAGTCCCTGCAGGCCCTGCCGGTAACCGAAGAGCGGGATCTGGAGGGGCTGTTGGCCCTGGATGGAGAAGCGCGTGTCATGGCGGAACAATTGATTGAATCAGTAGCCTAATGGTTGGCAGTTGGCAGTTGGCAGTGGTAGTTGGTAGTTGGTAGTTGGTAGTTGGTAGTTGGTAGTTGGTAGTTGGTAGTTGGTAGTTGGTAGTTGGTAGTTGGTAGGGGCTGAAGATACACCATAGAACTCGATCCTAATGAGTTAATAGGTGTTTTGTTCATTTTATTAAATATTTAAAATCAGATGGTTAATTATGCTTTATCCAATAAATACCTTTTCAGCACAAAGTTGTTTGGCCTTTAAACTGTCAGCTGCCCACTGACCACTGCAAACTTTATATCCTATGGAATCATTTCTCTTTACCCTCATCTCCTTTATTGTCGCCCTGGGTCTGCTGGTCAGTATCCACGAGTACGGCCACTTTTTGGTTGCCAGAAAGCTGGGTGTCAGGGTGCTTCGTTTCTCTGTCGGTTTCGGCAAGCCGTTACTACGTTTTCGTGGCCGACCGGAGAGTGAGGGTGAGCTGGGTACTGAGTATGTTATTGCCGCTATCCCCCTCGGTGGCTATGTCAAAATGCTTGATGAGCGTGAGGAGGCGGTGTCTGAAAATCAGTTGCACCGTGCATTTAACCGACAATCTCTAGCCGTGCGTTCTGCTATCGTTGTTGCCGGGCCGCTATTCAATTTTATCTTTGCCATCTTCGCCTTCTGGTTGATTAATGTCACCGGCGATATCGGTGCCCGGCCGCTGGTGGGAACAGTCGCTGCAGGCTCGGTTGCTGAACAGGCCGGGTTTCAGCCAGATGATGAGTTTGTCTCTGTCGGCGGGAAGTTGACACCCACCTGGGAGAGCACGGTATTTGCCCTGCTCGAAGAGTCCACCAATGGAGAGACGCTGTTGGTGACAGTGGCAGAGGCCGGCAGTTATGAGCAGCAGCGTCAGCTCTCCAGTAGAAAGCTTCTACAGATGGCTGAGGGTGGGCGGCTGCTCGAGGGGTTGGGGTTGACGCCCAAGCGGCCTGAAGTTGAGCCTGTTGTCAGCGAGGTGGTTTCAGGAGAGGCAGCCGACAGGGCGGGTGTTCGTGCGGGTGACCGCCTGCTCTCTCTTGATGGGGAGACACTGATAAGCTGGGGTGACTTGGTACAGCGGATACAGAAAATACCAGGCAAACAGGTGACCCTGGAGCTGGAGCGACAGGGTGGGATAGAGACGGTTGATATGACCGTTGGTAGCAGGCAGAGCAATGAAAAGACGATAGGCCGGATTGGCGCTGCTGTGGAGATCCCAGAAGGTCTCTATGATGACTACCGTATAGAGGTCAGTTACGGGCCTTTGGCAGCGGTTGGTGTCGCTGTTGAAAGAACCTGGGATATGTCCCTCTTTATGTTGAAGATACTTGGCCGGATGGCGGTCGGAGAGATGTCGGTGAAGAATCTCAGCGGCCCCATCTCTATCGCTGAATCTGCCGGAAAATCGGCAAGTCATGGTTTTACGTCATTTTTAAAGTTTTTGGCTCTAGTGAGTGTGAGTCTCGGCGTGCTCAATCTACTGCCGATTCCGGTGCTGGATGGAGGGCATCTGATCTTTTTTCTGATCGAGGCTGTCAAAGGGAGCCCCCTCTCAGAGGAGACCCAAGCACAGGGCCAGCGCATCGGTCTGATGATTATGCTGGCTTTGATGGGGCTGGCGTTTTATGTTGATCTCTCCAGGCTGCTGGGATAGCAGGCCAACTTTATTTATACTATACCTCTGCTTACCTTTGTAACTTACCAGGATCCCTGGATTATCTTGGTATAAAGTCAATATAAACAAGTAGTTATGTTGGTTTCTGGGTTCGTGTGACATTGTTGTTTTATGGGTGGGCAATCTGGCTGGCGGCTGGCTTGCCGGCTATATGTGCCAATCATGGATAGTTGAATAAAACAAAGTTGATAAGAAAAATATGAACCTGATTCTCAAAAAGAGCCTAGGGCTCCTTCTTTTGGGCCTTGCAGCTCTCCCTTTTGCGTCCATGGCAGATAATTTTGTCATCGATGACATACGTGTCGAAGGTTTGCAAAGGATCTCTGCCGGTACCGTATTCAACTACCTGCCCATTAAGATTGGGCAAGAGATTGAGGAGGTTGAAACCGGTTCGGTAATACGAGCACTCTACAAAACCGGCTTCTTCAAGGATGTACGCCTGGAGAGAGATGGCGGTGTTCTGGTTATTTTTGTCAACGAGCGCCCGGCGATTGCCAAGATCGATATCGAGGGTAATAAGTCGCTTGAGACAGAGGCGTTGTTGCTGGGCCTAAAAGATATTGGCCTTGCCGAAGGACGTGTATTTAACCGCTCAATCCTCGATAAGATAGAGCAGGAGCTTCAACGCCAGTATTTCAACCGGGGTAAATACGCCGTCAAGCTCGACTCCCTGGTTACACCGCTGGAGCGAAACAGGGTGGCGGTCAATATTGATATTACCGAAGGGCTCACCGCAAAAATCAAGAAGATCAATATCATTGGAAACGAGAGTTTTGATGAGGATGACCTGCTTGATGAGTTCACCCTGAGCACCAGTGGATTTTTCTCTTCATTTACAAAAGATGACCAGTACTCCAAGCAGAAGCTTTCAGGCGATCTTGAGAAGTTGCGCTCCTACTACCTCGATCAGGGATATATCAATTTTAAAATCGTCTCCACCCAGGTATCCATCACTCCAGACAAGCTTGATATCTATGTGACGGTCAATCTCTCCGAAGGGGATGTATACACCATCAGTGATATCAAGCTGGCCGGTGACCTGGTGGTACCAAAGGAAGAGTTTTTTCCGATGATCCACCTTAAGCGTGGTGAGGTCTTTTCACGCAAGGCGGTGGTTGGTAGCGCAGACCGGATTACCGGCCTGTTGAGTGACAACGGTTATGCTTTTGCCAATGTTAATAGTATTCCTGAGGTTGATGAAGAGAAGCAGCAGGTCGCTATAACCTACTTTGTCGATCCAGGTAAGCGTGTTTATGTGCGTCGGATTAATATGCGAGGCAATAGTGATACACGGGATGAGGTGTTACGCCGTGAGATGCGTCAGATGGAGGCCGCATGGTTTTCTGGTGAGAAGGTCAGGCAGTCACGAGAGCGTCTTCAGCGCCTGGGCTATTTTGATGAGGTTAATGTAGAGACCCCGGCAGTACCTGGCTCGACGGACCAGGTGGATGTCAATATTGCGGTAACTGAACAGCCGATGGGTAACCTGATGGCGGGTGTGGGCTTCTCGCAGTCATCGGGGTTTGTTTTCAGTACCAGTATCACCCAGAACAATTTTCTAGGCACCGGCAAGCGGGTCTCCTTCGCATTTGATAACAGTGATTCGAATACCCATTACCGGCTGGGCTACACCAACCCATACTATACCGTCGATGGTATCAGTCGCGGTTTCAATCTCAGTTACAGAAAAAGTGACTTTGATGCCGTTGACACAGCCAAGTACCTCACCGATACGGGGGTTGCCGGGGTCAATTTTGGTGTTCCCATTACCGATACTGATCGAGTCAATTTCTCGTTTGATCTGGTTTCGACGACATATAAGGTCTCTTCGGTGCCTCTAGTCAGATCAGACAGTTCGAGACTGACAACGGCAATAAATTCCTTAATTTCAAGCTGGGCAGTAATTGGACTCGGGACTCACGGGATTCGTCAATGTTGCCTCATAGCGGTGCCTTGCAGAGCTTCAGTACCAGTATTACAACGCCGGGCAGTGACCTGAGCTACTACAAAATCGCCTATAAACATAAACGCTATTTCCCCCTGAGCAGAAAACTTACCCTGGGGTTGTCAGGTAACCTGGGATTTGGTGATGTCTATGGTGACACCTCCCGGCTACCCTATTGGGAGAACTATTTTGCTGGTGGGGTGAAATCTGTGCGAGGTTTCAAGGATTACAGCTTGGGTCCGCGTGATGACAATAATGATCCTCTGGGTGGTAACCTGAAGCTCCTCGCTAACGCTGAACTATTTGTTCCGGCACCTTTCAAACTGATGGAAAAAACTGTCCGCTTAGGCCTGTTTTTTTGATGCGGGCGCTGTTTTATGATACCAGCGGTAGCAGTTGATATTGATCTGGGGAGAGCTGAAGTATTCAACCGGCGCTTCAGTCTTCTGGCTTTCACCTGCGGGCGCATTGGGTATGAGTCTGGGTTTTCCGTTGAATGCTAATTCTGGTGATGATAAGGAAGTCTTTCAGTTTACCTTTGGGTCAACATTTTAGTTCTGGAGAAGTATCTTGAATATATATACTCGTATCTCAACGATTCTGTTACTGCTTGTTGTCTGTGGGGCGGTGGCGGCTGAATCTTATAAGATCGGCTTTGTGAATGTAGATAAAGCGGTGAAGGAATCACCCCAGTATACGGCCACAAGTAAAGCGCTCGAAGATGAGTTCAATCAACGTAATGCCGAGCTGATCAACCAGAAGAAGGAGCTGAAAGAACGGGAAGATAAACTCTCCATGGACGGCGCAATAATGAGTGATAGTGAATCCCGACATCTCAAGAGCGATATCCGCTCACGCAGCCGTCAGTTGAAAAACTTCCGTGAGGAGTTTCGTGAAGATCGTAACCTGCGCAACAATGAAGAGCTAAATAAGCTGTTGCGAAAATTCTCCGAAGTAGTAATTCAAGTGGGTAAAGAGCAAAAGGTCGATCTGATTCTCAATCAGGAGAGTGTCATCTTCTTCAACTCAAGGATTGATCTGACGGGCAAGGTTCTGGAAAAAATGGAGGAACTCCATCAGGCTGCGGCCAAATAGGTACGAAGAAAGCTCTCTGTAAGTGATGAGTAATTGCTCAGTCTTACTTCCGGTTCCCCAGTCCCTGTTAGGTGATCTATGCGTTTTCTTCTTGGAGAGTTGGCACGCCGTACCGATGTTATTTTACAGGGAGATGCAGAGTGCAGCATAACCCATGTCGACAGGATTCAGACCGCCGGACCGGGAGCTATCTGTTTCCTGGCCAACAATCGATACCGTAAATATCTTGCCGGAACCAAAGCTTCTGCTGTGATATTGGCGGATGATTATCTTGATCAGTGCCGGATCAATGCGCTGGTGTGTGATGACCCCTATCTGATCTATGCCCGGATTGCCGCTCTGCTTAATCCAGAGCGCTCCCTGGTACCGGGGATAGATCCATCTGCTGTCGTTTCAGCACAAGCTAAGGTTGACCCGAACAGTTACATCGGGCCTTGCTGTGTGGTTGAGGCAGATACGGTCATTGAATCCGGTGTCTCAATCGGGCCGGGCTCTGTGGTAGGTGGCGAGTGTAGCGTTGGTGAGGGTTCCCGTCTGGTTGCCAATGTCACCCTTGGGCGAGGCACGGTGGTGGGTCGACGTGTTCTGATACACCCTGGAGTAGTGATCGGTAGTGACGGTTTTGGTCAAGCAAATAACCAAGGTGTGTGGGAGAAGGTCCCCCAGTTGGGGAAGGTACGCGTTGGCGATGATGTTGAGATTGGTGCCAATACCACGATAGATCGTGGATCTCTACAGGATACAGTGATCGGTAACGGTGTTAAGCTCGATAACCAGATTCAGATTGCTCATAATGTCCAGATTGGTGAGCATACCGCTATCGCTGGCTGTGCTGCCATTGCGGGTTCAACCACCATTGGTAAACACTGCACTCTGGGTGGAGGCGTGGGTGTGGTCGGGCATCTGGAGATCGGGGATAATGTCCACTTTTCTGCCCAGACGCTGGTCACCCGCTCATTTAAAGAGCCGGGGTATTACAGTGGTAATCTACCGGCTTTCTCCAATAGCGTCTGGCGACGAAGTGTCGTTGAATTACGGCGGTTGGGTGATATGGTAAAGCGCCTGAGAGTGCTGGAAAAACGGGTTCAGTCTCAGACTGATGACTAACTAAGAAATGAGTTAATTTTTCGTAACTATTCAGCTATACCTATTTTGGGGCTGTTTTCACCAGGGGTCGGAGTCGATTGCCCACATGGATGTGGGTAAGGAGCGTGAGCTGGGAGCGGAAGCATTGCGTCAAGATGGGTGGTAAATGCACCTTTTTACGGCGCAATCGACTCCGACCCCGGACCGAGCTGAATAGTTACAATTTTTCTTAATCACAGCGTATATTATCCATCGGTTCATAGCGTAACCGCTGGCGGGAGGGGAGTTTTGATTGTAATGGATATAAATAAGGTGCTGAGCTTGTTGCCACACCGTTATCCGTTTCTACTTATTGATCGTGTATTGGAATTTGAAAAGGACAAGCGTCTGCTGGCGCTGAAAAATGTCACCTACAATGAACCTTTTTTTAATGGACATTTCCCAATACGCCCGGTTATGCCGGGTGTGCTCATTATAGAGGCGATGGCCCAGGCCACCGGCTTGCTGTCGATGGAGTCTAATCCGGATAGTATGACAGAGACCATGGTCTATCTATTTGTCGGTATCGATAAGGCTCGCTTCAGACGGCCTGTAGAGCCGGGTGACCAGCTGATGATTGAAGTTACCCAGGAGACCATTAAGCGAGGTATTGGAAAATTTATCGGTAAGGCGACTGTTGATGGTCAGGTGGTGGCAACCGCTGAAGTCATGTGTGCGGCAAGAGACTTCGCCCCTTGATTGACGATAAGGCAATAATTGACCCTGGGGCAGAGCTGGATGAGGGGGTAACTGTCGGTCCATTTTCCGTCATCGGCGCAAAAGTCCGTATTGGGAAGGGTACCCATATAGGCCCACACTGCGTAGTCAATGGCCCCACTGATATCGGTGAAGATAACCGTATTTTTCAGTTCTCCTCCGTCGGGGAGGATCCTCAAGATAAGAAATACGATGGTGAGGAGACCCGCTTGGAGGTCGGAGATCGTAATGTTATCAGAGAGTTCTCAACGATCAATCGAGGGACGACTCAAGGTGTCGGGGCGACCCGCATAGGTAGTGATAACCTGCTGATGGCCTATACTCATGTGGCTCACGATTGTCAGATAGGTGATCATGTCATTATGGCCAATGCCGCCTCTCTCGGCGGCCATGTGAGGGTGGGGGATTGGGCTATTCTGGGTGGTTTTACCATAGCTCATCAGTTTATCCATATTGGAGCCCATAGCTTCTGTGCTATGGGAACCCACGTCACTATGGATATACCCCCCTTTGTCACCGTCAGTGGTCAACCGGCAAAACCCCATGGCGTCAATTCAGAAGGGTTGCGACGACGTGAGTTTAGTATCGATACCATCACCTGGATCAAGCGCGGCTATAAGTTGATATACAAACAGCATTTGAAACTTGATGAGGCGCTGGCTCAGTTGAAGGTGCATCAGGATGAGTGTCCAGAGCTGGCACTCTATATCGATTTTCTTGAGCAGGCCGAGCGCGGTATTGTCCGCTGATTTTCCCATGTTCTCCACCGCTGGCTGAGCGGTCGAGCGTCGTTAGGATCGATTATGTTGAAGATTGGCATTGTTGCCAACGAGCCCTCGGGTGATCTACTGGGGGCGGGGCTGATCAGAGAGATCCGCAAACGTTGTCCCAACGTGACCTTTGAGGGTGTAGGTGGGCCATTGATGGAAGCCGAAGGTTGCCGTAGCCTGTTTCTAATGGAACGGCTCTCCGTCATGGGACTGGTGGAGGTGCTGAAGCATCTGCCTGAACTGCTTTCGATACGCCGGCAACTGGTGGCACATTTCAAGGCCAACCCTCCCGACCTATTTATCGGTGTCGATGCACCTGACTTCAATCTGGGGCTGGAGCGGCGCTTGAAGTCGGTGGCTATTCCCACCGTTCACTATGTTAGCCCCACTGTCTGGGCATGGCGCCCAAAGCGGGTAAAGAAGATACGCAGAGCGGTCGATCTGATGCTCTCCATATTTCCCTTCGAAGTGGCTTTTCTCAAGCAGCACCATGTGCCGGTGGCCTTTGTCGGCCACCCTCTGGCAGATGAAATTCCCCTCGATAGCAGTCATAGTGAGGCGCGGAAAAGGCTCGGCATGGTGCAGGAGGGTGGGGTGGTTGCCCTGATGCCCGGGAGCCGCATGAGTGAGATTCACTCCCTTTCACCGCTCTTTCTAAAGAGCGCCCAGCGCTGCCTGAAAAAACAGCCTGAGCTTCGTTTTCTGGTGCCAATGGTGAATGAAAGGACCGCAGAGGCATTCACCGGCTACTGGAGAGCCCTGGCACCCGAGCTGCCGATCACGCTCCTGAAAGAGGGGGCCAGGGATGCCATGGAAGCGGCTGATGTGGTCTTGACTGCCTCAGGTACTGCCACCCTTGAGCGATGCTGAAAAACGTCCTATGGTGGTCGCCTATCGTCTAAGTCGCCTCACCTACTGGTTGGTCAACACCTTTAATCTGGTAAAGATTCCCTATGTGGCGATGGCCAATCTTTTGGCGGAAGAGGCGTTGGCACCAGAGTTTATTCAGGATGCGGCGACACCCGAGGCACTCTCTTCGGCGGTGCTGGAGTTTCTTGATGATCCGGAGCGGGTGGCACAGATTGAGCTACGTTATGCCAGCCTGCACCGGGAGATGCGGCAAGACTCCAGCAGCAAGGCGGCAGAGGCCGTATTAGAACTGATTAAGGGGAAATGTGATGGGGCGGGATGAGAAGAGGCGACATATTGCCGGTGTCGATGAGGTGGGCCGTGGGCCTTTGGCGGGTGCGGTGGTGGCCGCTGCGGTAATTCTAGATCCGGCACAACCTATTGCAGGCTTGGCCGATTCAAAAAAATTGAGTGAAAAACGTCGGGAAGCACTGGCGGAAGAGATCAAGCAGAAGGCGCTGAGCTGGGCTCTCGGTCGGGCGGAGACGGAAGAGATCGATGAGATCAATATCCTCCAGGCGAGCCTATTGGCGATGCGTCGTGCAGTTGAAGCGCTGGATACCGTCCCTGATCACGCCCTGATCGATGGTAACCGCTGCCCATCGGGCCTCCCTTGCAGTGCCGAGGCGATCATCGGGGGAGATGGCACTGAGCAGGCGATCAGTGCGGCCTCAATTATCGCTAAAGTAGCCCGCGACCGTGAGATGGTTGAGCTGGACGAGCGCTATCCGGCTACGGCCTTGCCCGGCATAAAGGCTACCCGACAAAAGTGCATATAGAAGCACTGCAGCGGCTGGGTGTGAGTGAAATCCACCGCCGCTCCTTCGCACCCGTCAAGCGGCTCCTGTAGTTAATTAAAAAAGGTAACTACTCTGCTGGTTTTTGGGTCTCGGAGTCGACTGCGCCTTTTTACGGCGCAATCGACCCAGGCCAAGAGGCTCTATAGGCGCGAATTTATTCGCGATCAGCTCCGAGGTCTGTTCATCGCGAATAAATTCCCTCCTACACCGGATGAGCGGATTATTTTGCACCTACCGCTAAAGAAAATATTTACCAAGACTCCACCAGGGTTCGGTAGCATTGCCCAAAGATGGATGGAAAATACGCTTTTTTACGATGCATCGGGTAGCTCCTGGGCCTTATGAATGTTTAGAAATTACCGCGAGATCAATTATCTGTCTCACGTTAGTGTGACTGACAACTGATAACACCCTATTTCAGGTTAGAATAATCCCATCATGAATCCAGCTTTTGTCCATCTCAGGGTCCACTCCGAATACTCCATGGTTGATGGCATGGTGCGGATCAAGCCGTTGGTGGCCCGGGTATCGGAACTCGGTATGCCAGCAGTGGCGGTCACCGACCAGTCCAACCTCTTCTCTCTGGTGAAGTTTTATAAGGCATCTATTGGCGCCGGGGTAAAACCGATCAGTGGCTCTGATGTCTGGATTCGGGATCCACTGGACGTCAACAAACCCCATCGACTGCTGCTGTTGGTACAGAGTGTTGAGGCTATGCCAGCCTCACCCGCCTGGTCTCTCGCAGTTATCGTGAGGGGCAGCACCTGGGTCGCGCCATGATCGAGCGCGAGTGGTTGAATGAGGCGAGTTGTCGTGGGTTGATTGCGCTCTCCGGGGGGCGTGCCGGGGATATTGGCAGGGCGCTGCTTGCTGACAACAGGGAGGAGGCGGCAGCGCTGTTGGCAGGCTGGGTCGGGCTGTTTGGTGATCGCTTCTATCTGGAGCTACACCGTACCGGCAGGGAGGGGGAGGAGGAGGCTCTCCATCGCAGTGTTGAGTTGGCGCTGGCCCATGATCTCCCCGTTGTTGCCACCAACGATGTCCACTTTCTCTACGCAGATGATTTTGAAGCTCACGAGGTGCGGGTCTGCATTCATGAGGGTCGCACCCTGGATGATCACAGGCGGCCAAAGAACTACAGCGAGCAGCAGTACCTGCGCAGCACCGAGGAGATGGCGGAGCTCTTTTCCGATATTCCCGAGGCGCTGGAGAATAGCGTCGAGATCGCCAAGCGCTGTAATATCGAGTTGACTCTGGGTAAGAACTACCTGCCCGATTTCCCCGTGCCTGAGGGGATGACCATTGATGAGTTCTTCTCTGCTGAGTCGCAAAAGGGGCTGGAGCTGCGCCTTGAGGCCATTCTTGAAAGTAGCGACCCGGAGTATGCCGACAAGCGCAAACGCTATGATGAGCGCCTCCAGATAGAGCTGGATGTGATCAACCAGATGGGGTTTCCTGGTTATTTTCTAATCGTCGCCGACTTCATTCAGTGGGCCAAAGATAACGATATCCCTGTGGGACCCGGGCGTGGCTCTGGTGCCGGCTCGATTGTCGCCTACGCACTCAAGATTACCGATCTCGACCCTATTGAGCACGACCTCCTGTTCGAGCGCTTCCTCAATCCAGAGCGCGTCTCCATGCCCGACTTTGATGTTGACTTCTGCATGGATAAGCGTGACTTGGTGATTGACTACGTGGCGCGCAAATATGGCCGTGACTCTGTCTCACAGATTATCACTTACGGCTCTATGGCCGCCAAGGCGGTGGTGCGTGATGTCGGGCGGGTACTGGGTCACCCCTACGGCTTTACCGATCGTGTTGCCAAGATGGTGCCATTCGAGATCGGTATGACCCTCGATAAGGCGTTAAAGGAGAGTGAAGATCTGGCTCAGGCCTATGCCGAAGAGGAGGAGGTGTCCATGCTCCTCGATATGGCAAAGAAGCTCGAAGGGCTGGTCCGGAATGCAGGTAAGCATGCCGGTGGTGTAGTGATCTCTCCCGGCCTGTTGACCGACTTTACCCCGCTCTATTGTGAGGCGGGAGGTGAAAACCTGGTTACCCAGTTTGACAAGGACGATGTTGAGCAGGTGGGGTTGGTCAAGTTCGACTTTCTTGGCCTGCGGACCCTCACCATCGTTGACTGGGCGCTGAAAACGGTCAATCGTCAGCGTCAGTTGGATGGTGAGCCGGCGATCAATATCGAGAGCATCTCGATGGATGACGAAGCCGCTTTCCGGTTACTCAAAGGGTGCGAGACCACCGCCGTGTTCCAGTTGGAGTCCCGCGGCATGAAGGAGCTGGTCAAGAAGCTTCAGCCCGACTGCTTCGACGATATCACCGCACTGGTGGCGCTGTTTCGTCCCGGTCCCTTGCAGTCGGGTATGGTGGATGACTTCATCGCCCGTAAGCATGGTCTCCAGGAAGTGGTCTATCCCCACCCTGACCTGGAGCCCATTCTTAGCCCCACCTACGGCGTTATTCTCTACCAGGAACAGGTGATGCAGATCGCCCAGGTGCTGGCTGGCTACTCTCTCGGCGGTGCTGACCTGCTACGCCGGGCCATGGGTAAGAAGAAAGCGGAGGAGATGCAGAAACAGGGGCAAATTTTCCGCAAGGGGGCGGTGGAGCGCGGCGTCGACGAGGATACCGCCACCTACATCTTCGACCTGATGGAGAAATTTGCCGGTTACGGTTTCAATAAGTCCCATTCGGCCGCCTACGCCCTGGTCTCCTACCAGACGATATGGCTCAAGGCGCACTACCCGGCGGCATTTATGGCTGCGGTGCTTTCAGCGGATATGGACACCACTGAAAAGGTTGTGACGCTGGTCGAGGAGTGTCGCAGCATGGGGCTGACAGTGACGCCACCTCATGTCAATCACTCTCAATTCAAGTTTACCGTCAACGGCGATGACACCGTCATCTATGGTCTGGGTGCTATCAAAGGGGTGGGTGAGTCGGCGATCGACAGTATTATCGATAGCCGTCCTGAGGGTGACGGTTACCGGGATCTTTTTGCCTTCTGCCGCCTGATCGACCTGCGTAAGGTCAATCGTCGGGTACTGAGTTCCCTGGTCCGGGCCGGTGCGCTTGATGCGCTGGGAAGCAACCGTGCGACATTGATGTCACTGCTCCCTCTGGCACTAAAAATGGCGGAGCAGTATCACGCCTCCCAGGCGGCGGGTCAGAATGATCTCTTTGGCCTGGCAGACCCGGATCCGGTGGTCAGTAGCGATTCACAGGTGCTCCCCGATGCGCAGGAGGAGTGGGAGGATGAGATTCGCCTGCAGGGTGAAAAAGAGACGCTAGGGCTCTATCTCACCGGGCACCCCATCGATCGTTACCTGGATGAATTTTCCGGTCTTGGTATCACCCGCATAGACAAGCTCTCCCTGGAGGAGGGGGGTGGTGAAGGGAAGTACCGGCGCCGCTCGAGTCAGCGGGTCATGGTGGCCGGGTTGGCTAAGTCAGTCAGCCATCGCCAGACCTCAAGGGGGAAGATGGGAATCATCGAGCTGGATGATCGCAGTGGCCTCATTGAGGTGACGCTATTTTCCGATGCCTATGAGATGTACCAGGAGTTGCTGGTCTGCGACAGGATTCTCATGGTGGTGGGAAACCTCAACTATGATGAGTATCGTGGTGGCTTGAGTATCCGGGTGGATCAGGTTGCTGAGTTCGAGCATGCAAGGATCGCCAGTGTGGCTAGCCTGAAGTTGAAGGCTGACTGGCATTTGCTGGAAGAGATGAGCTACACCCCATCCGCCTTTGTCCAGGAGCTGGAGCGCATCTGCTCCCCCTATAGGGAAGGACATTGTGAACTTCAGCTTAGCTACCAGGGGCAGGATGCGAGTGGCACCTTAGTCTGTGGAGAAGCGTGGCAGCTGTCACCCAAGGATGAACTTTTGCGAAAATTGGAGCGCTTTCTGGGTGTGGATAGTGTCGAGGTGATTTACTCTCGTAACCATCGTGGTTAAAGATGCGGCCGTTGGTTGAGCTCTTCTCTCATTTTATGGCAATCGACTCCGACCCCAAACATCCAACCGAATAGATACCCTCCTCTTTTTGTCGACAAAAAGTGGTTAAGCTACACTGTTATATCACTGTCGAATCCGGTATATTCCGCCCATGGATCTGAACTTCCTTGAATTTGAACAACCTGTCGCCGAATTAGAGGCGAAAATCGAAGAGTTGCGCCTGGTGGGTGATGATAACGAGATCAACATCCAGGATGAAATCACTCGCTTGGAGGGCAAAAGCCGATCCTTGACTGAGTCAATATTCTCTTCCCTTAAGCCATGGCAGATCTCGCAGCTGGCACGCCACCCGTTACGGCCCTATATGTTTGATTATATTGAACATATGTTCGACGATTTCCAAGAGCTTCACGGTGACCGAGCATACGCCGACGACCACGCCATTGTCGGTGGCGTCGCTCGACTGGATGGTTCGCCGGTGATGCTGATAGGGCATCAAAAAGGCAGAGATACCAAAGAGAAGATCCACCACAATTTTGGTATGCCCCGCCCAGAGGGTTACCGCAAGGCCCTGCGTTTGATGGAGACCGCAGAGCGTTTCAAACTACCGATCCTCACTTTTATCGATACCCCTGGCGCTTATCCCGGTATTGGTGCCGAAGAGCGTGGTCAGAGCGAGGCGATTGCCAGAAACCTGATGGTGATGGCCGGTCTGAAAACACCCATCGTCTGTACGGTGATGGGGGAGGGCGGCTCTGGTGGTGCCCTGGCTATCGGCGTGGGTGATCGCGTGATGATGCTGGAGTACAGCACCTATTCCGTCATCTCTCCTGAGGGCTGTGCAACCATCTTGTGGAAGAGTGCCGACAAAGCTCCCCTGGCAGCGGAAGCGATGGGTATCACCTCAGGTCGGCTAAAAGAGCTGGGTCTGATCGATACCATCGTACCGGAGCCACTGGGTGGCGCGCATCGCGATATTCCGGCCGTTGCGGGTAATTTAAAGCGTGAACTGCTCAGCACACTGGAACATCTGCAGGCGATGCCAATCGATAAGCTGTTGGAGGAGCGATACCAGCGCTTGATGGGTTACGGAGAGTTCGCCAGCTGAGGCCGACAGTGGGATTGGCGCATCAGGAGCCTGTCTGAGAATTGTGGACCTACTGTGGGAAAGCTGAGTCTGGTCAGATTCCATTGTTCCCGTTTAATATACTCAATATCTGTCTTAAACAATGAAAAAACCGGGCTCAAATCAGCCTCTCCCTCGCTACAGTCGCTACTCTCAGACAGGCACCTAGATGGTCTTCTCAACGGCCGCCCTCCACGATCTCCTGAAAGCACTTCCTCAGCCCCCATGCTACTGGATCGCCTATAGCGGTGGCCGCGACTCGCATGTGCTTCTCCATGCCATGGCGGCCCTATCTGACCGGCTGAACCAACCCCTTCGGGCCATCCATATCAATCATGGGCTACAGTCAGCCGCCATTGGCTGGGAGGCACACTGCCTTGCAACCTGTAAAGATTTGGCGGTTCCTCTTGAGATCATTCGCCTGGAGCTATCACCCAAAAGAGGAGAGAGCCTGGAGGCATTGGCCCGGGATGGCCGATACGGTGCCATTCGTGGGCTGATCAAAGCGGGTGAGCTTCTATTGACCGCCCATCATCAGGATGATCAAGCGGAGACGCTTCTGCTACAGCTGCTAAGAGGGGCCGGACCTGCCGGTCTTGGCGCAATGCCAAGGTTGATAAGTTTGGCGCCGGTTTTCGTGCCAGACCCTTGCTGGGATTTTGCCGGGATGAGCTGGCAGACTATGCCACTGAGCAGCAACTCAACTGGATAGAGGACGCTAGTAACCTCGACCTCTCTTTTGATCGTAACTATCTAAGAAATGAGGTATTCCCTCTACTGCAAACCCGCTGGCCCGGTGTCGCGCGTACTCTCTCTCGTAGTGCCAGCCATTGCGCCGAGAGTCACCACTTGGTCGAAGCCCAGGCGGCACAGGAGTTGGGCGGGTTGCGGGGCTCAATAGAGGGCACCCTCGATATACCCCGGTTGCTGCTGCTTCCACGGGATAGAATCAGGGCTGTCTTGCGCTACTGGATAACGCATTCAGGCTTCTCTCTACCCAGTACGGTAAAGCTGAATCACATAATTGATGAAGTGATCCATGCTGACGAGGAGAGATCACCGTTACTACAATGGTCCGGGGCTGAGGTAAGGCGCTATCGCATGCACCTCTATCTAATGATGCCCCTGGCGGAAGTTGATGCCGATCAGGTAGTGGTTATTGAGCCGGATATAAGTTGGCGTTTATCTCCAGGCATGGGCGAGTTTAAGTTGCTGGCGGGAGAGGGTGGGATTGATCCCAGGTTACTGAGTGGTGAGGCGCTACAGATTCGTTATCGTCCACTCAATTCACGCCTTCATATTCAGGGTAGGCCCCACTCCACCCGCTTTAAAAACTACTACCAGGAGAGAGGCATTCCTCCCTGGATGCGTAGACGTTTACCCCTGCTTTACGCCGGTGACCAGCTGGTAGCGGTGGCCGATCTCTCTATCTGTCACCCTTTTGGTATCGGTGATGGGCGACAGGGGTTGCTACCCAGTTGGAAGCGTTGAGCTGACTTAATTGGCTGCGAATAGACGCCAATATGTGTGTTGATAGCGATCTATTTACAGCTAATATCAAGCTATTGGGTCGGGTGCCGGTAACTTCTCGAAAAGTCCGTGCCATAGGGGGCAAGTAACCCCTTTTCTGGAGACGCGGTGAATAGATCCCTGTACGCTCACAGCAGCACCCCTGCTGCTGTACGTCCTGAAAAGGTGTCACTGCACCCACCTGAAAGTTATCCATCTGCACTGGGTTATTGAGAAGTTACGGGTGCCGCCAGTTATTGCACCTAGGGATTATTTTTCAAGGCAGGAAAGCCACCCTGTAGAAGAGAAACATCAAATCCCAGTTTATTCATAAGGAAGGTGGCGGCTGAGCTACGCTGACCGGTATCACAACAGAAGATGTACTGTAGTGACCTGTCCATTTCGGCACTGCGGCGGTGTAGTTGATGTAGGGGGATATTAATAGCCCCCTCCATGCGGCAGTTTTCAAACTCATCCTCCATACGGACATCAACTCTGATTGCGCCCTTGCGTACCAACGCTGTTGCCGTCTCAAGATCGACAGATTTAAGTAGAGGCTCTTCCAGAAGCACTGAGAAATCTTCCTTTGACAGGCGCATCAGTTTGCCGTCAGTGAGCATGGTGACCGTTGCATTGCGAGGGGCATCGGAGATCAATGCCTCTTCACCAAAACTATCACAGCGCTCCAGTTGAGCAAGGATTGCATCACCTGAATCCAGCGGACGAGTGACACGGCAGCGCCCTTGAGAAATGATGTAGTAGTAGTCGCCTGCTTCCCCCATGTTGATGATCACCTCACCCGCTCTGGCTGCCACCTCTTGCATGCGGCTGAACAGTCGTTGGATATTAGCTACCGGCAGTTTCATGAAGATGTTGGTCTGCAGCATCGCCATCATCCAGGCACTCTCTTCTACCCCTGGACCATCTGCCATATCGACATCCGAAATAGAGGCACTGGAGAGCTGAGTCTCGGCAAACTCCCCCCATGCCAGTAGCTTTCCCAGCAGACACGCATCAACACGGGCTATAACGGCACTCTCCGAGATGACGGTACCCTGATGAATTCTAGGTTTTTGGTTCGAGAGAGCATGCAGGGCCTGGTCTGTACCCGAAGCGACCCGCTGCTGCTGATTCTCATCGGCAAGTTGAATTTCGCCACTCATGAGAAAGAGCGTGTCGTTATCCTGATCACCTACCTGGAACAGCCGCTCACCTTTGTGATAGCGCTTTATGGTGGTGTTATTGGCCAGATAGAGCAGGCTCTCTTCGTAGAGGGCGCGTATCGGGATCAGTGTGCGAAATTTATTGAGATCTAGATCCATGGTGGTATTACGAAAAATCTGCAGTTGCTCACTCTGGACTGAAGCGGTGTGATGGGTCCATGGTGCTAACACTATGCAATTATCGTTTGCGGCACAAGAGCTAAGCGGTAATTTCCGTAACTTATCAATAACCCAGTGCAGATGGATAACTTTCAGGTGGATGCAGTGACACCTTTTCAGGACGTACAGCAGCAGGGATGCTGCTGTGAGCGTACAGGGAGGTATTCACCGCGTCTCCTGAAAAG
>MOXH01000012.1_pt1 | contig 37681 bp, 41 predicted proteins | sample 1471181 | NCBI WGS metagenome assembly MOXH01 (sample SAMN05806436, study PRJNA327811) | mollusc metagenome | isolation source: Phylotype A (SB4) bacterial symbionts from gill | host: Thyasira cf. gouldii | place: Canada: Bonne Bay, Newfoundland | collected 2010-05-07
ATATGCATCAGCAGGCGGTCTATGCCCAAAGCCACGCCTGAGCAGTCGGGAAGCCCCGCTTCCAATGCCTCGAGCAACCGCTCATCCATTGGCACCACAGGCAACCCCAGTGCCAGCCGCTTCTCTTGCTCCTGTTGAAAACGCTGCCGCTGCTCATCCCCATCGCTCAATTCATGAAAGCCGTTGGCCATTTCGACACCATCGATGTAGAGCTCAAACCGTTCCGCCACGACCGGGGTGCCATCGCTGAGCTTGGCCAGAGAGGCTTGGCTGGCGGGGTAGTCGTAGACGAAACAGAGTCCCTTGCTCAACTCCGGTTCAATTAAGTGGGTCAGCAGCAGATCCAGCCAGCCGTCCGCATCCGGCAGGTTCAGGGTATCAGCGCCAGGGAGCTGATGATCCAGTGCACATTGGTGCAGCTGCGTTACGGTGGCAGTGTGGGGGTCGATAGCCAGATAGTGCCCAAATAGATCAGCATAACTGACCCGCTCTACGGGCAACGTTGAGGGAAGCAGGGATTGAATCAACCGCTCCATCTCATCCATCAATTGGTGATGATTAAAACCGGGGCGATACCACTCCAGGAGGGTAAATTCAGGGTTGTGGTAACGGCCCACCTCCCCATTCCTGAAGACTTTACAGATTTGATATATGGGTCCGGAACCGGCGGCGACTAGCCGTTTCATGGGGAATTCAGGGGAGGTATGGAGGAAAAGATCTCTCCCCGAAGCGGCACCGGGGCCAGTATAGCGAACAGCGAAGCTCTCCAGTGCCGGATCGGTCACTCCACTACGGGAGCAGACCGGCGTATCCACCTCCAGCACAGCTGTCTTGCAGAAGTAGGCTCTGATGGCTGCCAGCAACACACCCCGCGCCTTGATGGCATCGAAAGAGGCCGCTGGTTGCCAGGATTCAGATGACGTAGCCCTTACCCTTCTTTGGCGCGGGAGACATAGACACCGGTGCGGGTGTCTACTTTGATCACTTCACCGATCTGAACAAACAGGGGGACACGAACCACAGCACCTGTCTCCAGGGTAGCGGGTTTGCCACCACCGCCTGAAGTATCGCCCTTGAGACCCGGGTCTGTCTCGGTAACGGAAAGAGTGACGAAGTTGGGAGGCGCGACAATAATGGGGGCGCCGTTCCAGAGAGTGACCGTGCACATGTCCTGGTCTTTCAGCCATTTAACATTGTCACCCACCGCCTTTGTATCGGCAGAGTGCTGCTCAAAGGTTTCCACATCCATGAAGTACCAGAACTCGCCATCCGTGTAGAGATACTGCAGATCCATTTCCATGACATCCGCCGCTTCAACGGACTCACCGGACTTGAATGTGCGCTCGACGACACGACCGGTCTTGAGGTTACGAATCTTGACCCGATTGAATGCCTGACCTTTGCCCGGCTTTACGAATTCGTTCTCAATAATGGAACAAGGGTCACCATCCAGCATAAACTTCAGACCACCCTTAAATTCACTTGTGCTGTAACTTGCCATTTTTCCTCACCAAACAACCGATTATAACCTGTGTTCTAAGGAACCTCTGAACAAATCATGACCCATTATTGCACTCAGGAGAAGTCGATTGAAGGTATTCAGCTGCACTGAACACCTTCACAGAAAGCTGAACTTTCGTGTTGAAAATCGCGCTAATAGCCTGCTATTGGCTACAGGGATGTAAGCTATAGGCGGTAGCCTCAGCTGCAATCTTCTCCTTAATCTTGTGCCTCCTGAGCACAATTCAATCCGGCCAGACTTATTCAGAAGCCCCTAACTGTATAATATTTGTAGATCGCGAATATTACACTGATTGAGCAGGTAGATGATACATCGAACAACACCCACATGGCAGATTCCCGAGTGGCAAGCGGCTCTAAGGGACGGATTCACCCAGGTTGATGAGCTGATCGACTACCTTGAGCTTGATCGACGGCGACTACCTTCAACCAAAATGGCAGCACGTGAATTTGGTCTCAAGATACCCAGAGCGTTTGCCGCACTAATTGAGAAGGGCAACCCGGATGACCCCATTCTGCGACAGATTCTGCCCCTCGATGAGGAGCTCTCACCGTATCAGGCTTCAGCCGTGATCCGGTGGGAGATCTGGCTACCGAGGTGGTTCCCGGTGTGCTGCACAAGTACCATGGTCGTGCCCTGTTCATCGCCACTGGCGCTTGCGGCATCAACTGCCGCTACTGTTTTCGTCGCCACTACCCCTTCAGTGACTCCTCCGCCAACCACAGCCAATGGGAGCAGGCACTTGAGTACCTACAGCGTAACCGCGAGATCAATGAGGTAATTCTTAGCGGCGGCGATCCACTGACCCTCTCAGACCAGCGCCTCACCAAACTGCTCGACTTACTGGAGAAGATCCCCCACCTTCAACGATTACGGATTCACAGTCGCCTCCCGGTGATTCTACCCCAGCGCCTGACTCCGGAACTGGTCACTCAACTGGATGATAGCCGGTTTCACTCAACCCTGGTGCTCCATATCAACCACGCTGCAGAGATCAGCAATCCGCTTATCCGGGGGTTGGCGCTAGTACGAACGAATAGAACCACTCTTCTCAATCAATCGGTTCTGCTGCGTGGTGTTAATGACAGCACAGGAGAGCTGATCAAACTAAGTGAAAAACTGTTTGAGGCGGGTGTGCTCCCTTACTACCTACACTTGCTTGACCGGGTTGAGGGGGCCGCCCATTTCGAGGTAGATGAGACACATGCTATTGAACTCCATAAGGCCTTGCGCCTGCGTCTGCCGGGTTACTTGGTTCCCAGACTGGTGCGCGAGACTGCCGGTGAGAAATCCAAGTCCCCGGTAAGATAGCTCGGAATAAAAAACCAGATGATAGTACACCCAGACAAACAGCCTCTTGACAGGTGATTCAGCTTACAATCAGAGACCCACTATAGTAGGATTCGTGCATTTAAAGTATGGTGACTGTGACGCTTAAGGCTTCACTCACCCGGCCGCTCAACCATGAGCTCATAGGAACAATAATTTACCGACAATGGAGACACAGCACACACTCGCACTGCGCATCCCTGAGCGAAGCGCTGCTTCGGTGGATACATTTCTCTCGAAACCCAAAGAGGTAGAGGAGTGGGTTAAGCGCCTTCCTATGGCCAATGTCGGTGAAACATCCCGCCAGGTATTTAAAACTCTGGTTGAATTCAACCGTCTGGAGATATCCAGCCCGACCCGCATCAAAGTTGCAGAGCTATTCCGTCAACCGGTCAGCTATATCTCTAATAACCTGAGAAAATACTACTTTGATGTCTCGTTTCCTCTTTCGGCAAAAAATAGAAAAATCGCGGTTCTCAGCAGAGAGCTCTACTCTGAGCTGGCTATCACATACAAAATTTTCATAGAGCATACAATTTCTGGAAAATCCAAGAAGTTTGATAAGAAACTGCTGATCATCTCTATTCACCGTGTAATTCATTATCTTTCGTTGACACTTTTTCAGTCCGTTATCATCTATGATCCCTATCCAAAACAGATCTGGCAGAGATTCATAGACTCTACGCCTACGCAGAACGCAACAGGATTCACGATCTGCCCATCAAAGAGGCGAGTAACAAGCAGAGCAGTAGTATCAGTGATCTCTATAAACAGATACTTCTCTTTTCCGCCAGCGCTCCCTACAACTTGAGGCAGCGAGAGATCGAGCATGTTTTCAATAGGTTGACTGAGTGGCGAGACCTTGCTGCCCTCGACAGTGTCCAGGGTATTAGCGACCAACCCGGCTACTTTATTAGTGACCTTCATTCCGACGCAGCACCTATACACGCAAAGCTCTATACAGCTGAGGTCAACCACTACTGCCGCCTGCTGAACCTGCGAGATTTGATCAAAGCGTTGAAAGAGGCATTTAACGAATTGCCCCCTGAACTCAGCAGTAACGACACCAGAACAATCCATGGTAACAGCTCAAAATACCTGCTGCGGCAGCTGATTGAGACATTCAGCACAACACCAACAAGAGAATTTCTCAGAACCCGCCTCAATTTTGAACTAAAAATAGCGGTAGGACTTAACACCATTTATGGACTGATCACTGAAAATCAGAAATCCACTGAGACGGAGACGAACTATTCACAAAACCGGGATGATCACTTGTCAGAGATGAGTTCAGATGAAAACACCATCATCTACACCAGTGATCTAAATCCACTCAATATAGATGCAGCGACTCTCGAACTGGAAAATAGTAACCCTATTACAGAATCCTTGGGCACTGGCAGTATACAACCTGAATATGCCGTTCCAGGCTGGGCAAATAACGCACTGATTGGCGAAGAGACCATTATTTCAGGTTCGGTTGGAGGAAGAGGTCTAGGCCCCAGCAGTATCACACCGAGCTGGGCCACTGCCGACATGCTCCATGGGCATGAGACATTCTCATGCAAGACGATCAATGAAAGTGCCGGGGGGTACTGTATCAACTGGCATGGAGCGAATGCTCCTCAAATAAAGGTAGGCGAGATACTTGGTATTCAATCAGCCACCAGCGAGTATCGATTCTCCATCGGCATCGCCCGCTGGATGAAAAATGGCCCAAGGCAAAACCTGCAAATAGGGATGCAGGTAATCGCACCCAACTCGGTTGTAATTCAGGCGAGACTTACAGGAAAGAGCGATTACAACAAAATACCGCAAAAGTGCTTGCTGCTGCCGGAGTTAAAGGCCGCCGGACAACCGGCAACCCTTATAACACCGACACTGCCGTTCAAAGTTAAGGATACACTCTGGATCAATGACGGCGTCGGACAACAGAAAGTGCGTCTAACCCGCCTACTGGAATCGACGGGGGCCTTCTCCCAGTTTCAATTTGTCTATCTGCATGACCAACATGACGACAAGGCTGAGCCGACCGATGAGGTGGATAAAGATTTTGATAATATCTGGTCAATGCTATAGAGAAGGTAACCTCTCAAAAAGTCCATACCATAGGGGGGGTGCAGCAACACCTTTTCAGGAGACGCAGTGAATAGATCCCTGCTGCTGTACGTCCTGAAAAGATGTCACTGCACCCACCTGAAAGTTGTCCATCCGCACTGGGTTATTGAGAAGTTACTAGAAGCCTGTCCGAGAATAGGACAAGCGCCTAGAAAATATCGTAACAATCTAATTTAGATAAAGAATTTAGCATATGAATATCCTAAAACCTGACGATGCCATTGATCTACTGGTGATCGATAATTCGCTGAACAGTGCAGAAGCCATGGTGAGTACACTGCGGAATGCATCTCTTGCCATTCATCCCGACTTCGCCTCCACCCAGGAGGAGATCGAAGATGCACTGATCAACAGAGCCCAGGATATGATCCTGCTCTCTGCCAACGGATCTAGCGATGAGTTCCAGGTGAGAGCAAAATTCTGCATTGAAACCAGCCCGGAGACTCCGCTTATCATCATCGGCGACGATCAGGAGTCTGAACTGTTACTAGGCGTTATGCAGGAGGGTGCCAGAGATCTGATTGCAGAAGAGGATGGTGAGCATTTGCAACTTGTGGTCAAGCGTGAATTCCAGGACCTGAGGGTTCGCAGACAACTGCAGCAGGCCGAATCAAAACTCAAGGAGGCGGAGATCCGCTGCACCGCTCTGATTGCAAGTTCGCGAGATGCCATCGCCTATGTACATGAAGGTATGCACATGCATGCCAACCAGGCCTACCTCGATATATTTGGCTACATGGATATGGATGAGCTGGAGGGGCTGACGATTCTTGATGAGATCTCGAGTAAGGAGCAGAAACGCTTCAAATCATTTCTTCGCACACACAATGACGAGAATGCCGAGCTGATGATTGAGTGCCAGCGTGCTGATGGCACCACCTTTGAGGCAAAGCTGGAGTTCACAGGAGCCACCCTAGATGGCGAACCCTGCACACAAATTATCATAAGGAACTTCTCTCAAAATAAAGAGCTGGAAGAGAAAATTGAGCTACTAAGCAATATAGATGTACAAACCGGCTTGGTGAACCGTCAGTACTTTATGGAGTATCTTGATCAACAGATCTCTGAACTCAAAGAGAGCAATGAGAGCTGTTCCCTTTTCTATCTGAGCATCGACAATGCACAGAAGATACGCTCAAATATTGGTGTCCAAGCTACCGACAACCTGCTGACAGGTCTTGCCAAACTGATCCAGGAAGTTGTCGGCGAAGATGAACTGGTGGGGCGCTTTGGTGACCACACCTTTACCATCATCAGCAGCAAAAGCAGTAATCTTGATGTCGAGCCGATGGCCGAGCAACTGCGTGATGCCATTGAGGGTTACTCATTCAAGGAGTTCTCTGACAGTGGTGTGCCAACAACTGGCAGCATCGGCATAAGCATACTCGACCCTTATATAAACGGTGGCCAAGACCTTATCAACCGCGCCTATCAAGCCTGTGAAACAGCGCGCAACGACGGTGGCAACCAATTTTACCTCTACGACGCAAGCCAACCACATGCAGAGTACGACAGCGGTGATGACGATGAGTCAAAGATTGAGGAGCTGATCACTTATGCCCTTGAAAATGACCGCTTCCGCATTGTCTATCAACCGATAGTGAGTCTGCAGGGGGATAGCAGAGAAAATTACGCGGTTCTCTCCCGCTTACTGGGCAGAAATGACGAAGAGATTCTACCCAACTTCTTCATGAAGAAAGCGGGTGAAAATAATCAGATGGCACAAATCGACCGCTGGGTGATTAAACATTCCATAACAGAACTCAGTACCTACCGTCAGCAGGGACGCAAAATCAACTTCTTTATCAACCTCTCTGCTGCTGCACTAAATGACGAAGGTTTGCTTCTCTGGATTTGTGACTGCCTACGGGATAATAAGGCGAAAGGGGCTTGGTTGATATTCCAGATAAAAGATCAGGATCTCCGAGCACACCTACAGACTGCCAAAAAAACTTGTCTCTGGTTTGAAAAAGATTAAGTGCCAGATAGCCATCAGTAATTTTGGCAGTAATCCAAAGGTAGCACCTCTGCTCAAGCATCTACCAGTTGATTTCGTCAAGTTTGATGCCGAGATCATGGATGATGTCGCCACAAAACAGGCTAAACAGGAACAGCTCAACAGGCTCAATGCAACAGCACTGGAACATAAAATCAAGACCATTGCCATGGGTATAGAGGATGCCAACAGCCTCGCCATACTGTGGACGGTTGGCGTCAACTATATTCAGGGCTACTTCCTACAAGAGCCGGCAGAGAACCTGAGTTACGAGTTTGGCTCGTCATAAGCAAGGCATTTAGCCTCGCTGGGGAAACTATTAGAACTCGCCCTCGGCAGCACGATTCATCACTTCAAGAATAATCTCCTTGACCCGAATCGACTCCTCTTTCAGGGCAGGAGGAAGAGGGGCTCCACCATAGATCATCAGATCCATATTAAGTGACACCAACCACAATTTTCCGCTTTTATCCTCAATCAGAGTAATTCTGCATGGGAGATAGGCTGAAAAAGCATCGTTATAGTCAAGCATCTTGGCGGCAGTGAGTGAGTTGCAGAACATGAATATTTTGACGTAGCGATACTCCTTACCCAACTTAGCCGCAACATCTTTGTACAGCGGCAACTCTGCCACATGGGCTATATTAAGCTCATTGGCTACCAGTTTCATCGCTTCTTCCACTTCATCAGCTGAAAGATCATCAGCAACAGGAACCTTCCATATAGTTGCCTCCGCTGCACTCTTTGTCTTCAAGACATTCTCTGCAAGTTCCAGATAAACCGCTGGCGCTTTCGGATCAAAGCTAGCGGCTATATCCTTTGCCTTAACCCCCAGTAAAACTGTCGCCACGACAACAACAAAACCCACCAGTGCAAAAAGGTTCTTTATCATACGCATCTCTCATCAACTCCTCTGTAAGGCCCTATCTCCGGCGATCATACCTAGATAAACGGACCACTCATTTTTAATGATTTAATGTAACTATACAGCTATACATATTTTGGGGCTATTTTCACCAGGGGTCCGGCATATTTTATGGCGCACTTCCCTGTAGGAGCGCTTTCTCGAAGCGCGATGGATAGTTGCACCATGGTGGTTGTTTCATCGCGGTCCGAGAGACCACTCCTACAATAAGATCGGAGCCCGACACTGAATAGTTACCCATTTAATAACTATTCAGTTGCCCCTGTTACGAGGCTATTGTTACCAAGGGCTCCTTTATCTCATCAATCACCAAAGAATTGTTGGTGCAACTGCTCTTTCAACTCGGGTGAGCTCTCCCCTAGGCGTCGAACCAACGCTCTCGCTTGCTGCCGCTCTCCGGCAGCTATCATCAGCCGACAAGTCTCACTGAACTCATCACCAGCAAGGTCGAATTTACCCTGGGAAAGATAGATATTAGCTAACTCACCATGGCCATCATAGCCTGACGGATCGATACTGATCAGCTCGCGATAGCGCGCTTCTGCCAGTGCCATCTCCCCCTGCCAATAAGCCGAACGGGCAGCACTAAGCAACACGTTAGCATCGACCAGGGGGGCGGGGAGATCCACAACTTCTGGCACCAACGACGGGGCGTCCCTCTCATCACTATCCAGGTTTACTGCCTGCTCCTGGAGACTATCCTCTGCTAAGACCGGTGAGGGCAGCAGATCCTGCTCCGGCAAGTCACCTTCTCTATGCTTGATTGTGGTTGACGGTGGGGGTGCTGCAACAGAAACCTTTGAAATCATCTCAGCGAGGTCAGAAGGAGGTTGCAGCTGCACCTGAGAGGGAGTGGCTTCAACTGTCATGGGTGGTGGCTGCAACGGCTCCGTGACAGGAAGCGCTACTGCTGATACCTCAACTGGCTCTTTAAATTGATCAGGCGGTGGCACCTTCTCAGGCGCAGGCTTTAGCTGGAAGATCTCTTGTCGAAAGATAGCTCCGACAATGAGTAGCAGAGCTACGGTCAATAGCACCGTATGCCTAAGGAATAGTTCGACTGCTCTCCTTACACCCAACACTCACCCTCGATTTGAGCGCGCTGAACAACCGCCAGGCCATACAAAGCGGGAGAACTTATTTCATTAGAAAGCACTTAGCGAACAACGTCCGGGTAGAGCTTGGCACAAAGACCACTGAACTCTGCAGCTCCCTTGCCCCGTGCTTTGAGCTCAAAAACCGCCAGCCCCTCACTGAAGGAGCGCCTGAAAATGGTGCGCTGTGATAGTCGCGGTTTGATAAACTTAATTCCGGGCAGGGCTACCAGGGCAGCTGCAGCCTCATCGGTTTCAGTAATCGCATGATGAGTATCACCTCGATTAATAAAACCGATCATATCCGGACTGCTCTCTTTATCGATAGAGTCGACAAATCCTATAAAACGCTGGGTCGACCAGATATCTGCTTGAGAGGGCGGCACAGGAACAACGATACGATCAGCCATAGCCAGGGCCTTCTTCATGGTGCTGAGGTCAGCGGTGCCGATATCGATCAATACCTCTTCGGCCGTCTTTAGCCGCTCTTTATCCCCAAGCGCTTTTTTCCCCTTGACATCAATAACCGGTCTATACCCCTCTTCATCTCTAACCTCAGCCACATCGCGTAGCGTTGCCTGGGGATCAAGATCAATCACATGAACATCTACCTCTGCCATTGCCAACCAGACAGCAAGGTTAAAGGTAACTGTGCTCTTACCCGACCCACCTTTAAGACTGCCTACTACCGTAATCATATTATTATCCTTATCGTTAGCTGCGGTAATGGCGTGAGGTTATTTGAATACCGCTGATAGAAAAAATGAGGTATCACCAGGAGCCTGCCCGAGAGTAGAGAGCCTACTGCAGAGGTGGCATCTCCTCGCTACGGTGCCTATTCTCGGACAGCTCCTAGTGGTTACCAATAGCTCTCACCGATATGCCACTCTCGAATTTCCGCCCACCTCTCCCGCCCGATAAGCCGCCTGTGGAGTGCGACCGGTTGATGTCTGGTAGTTGCGGATGTTTGCTTGGGGACTCCCGCCTCTGGTGGCCTGATCTCTTCTGCTATATGGGTCAAAACCTGAAGGCGTAGCCGCAGGTAAACGACGGTAACTGAACCTGGGATCTGGACGGAAACGATAGGCTGCCTGCCCGTAACGATAGTCTGCCTCTCCATAGGATCCAGCAGGCTGGCGCCATTGACTGCCCGTCCAGCCCCTAGGTGTAGGGTAATTGGTGGCAACCGGAGGGTAACTCGTGCCCCGCTGAGGTACAAAATAGCCTGGCACATAGCGGCGTGACTGCGCTATCGGCCTGAATCTGTACGGAGTGACAGCGTACCGGCCTTGCCCACTATTGACAAAAGCCTGCTGCTGATAATAACCCCAGGCAGGTGCGGCAGGCCTGGGACGGAAGTTTGCATAATTACGAGGATAGCCACTCGGATAGGGGCTATTTCTCCTGAATTGATTGGCCATATTTACACCTCTTCCTGGTAGATACTGCGGGGATGCCCGCGTATAAGCCGGTTGGTACGGCATCGGTTGCCTGAGATATCCTGACTGGTGGGCTGCAGGGCGATAAAATCCCCTACTGTAGGGACGATAGGGCATAGGGTGATTGTAGCTGATCCCTGGGGATCTAACAGGACGATAGCTCACTGGGAAGGGCCAGGGAGCTACGACGCGCTTTGCCGGAGCGAACCTCTGTCGCCACTGGGGATAGCGGCTAGCCATCCTCTGCTGTCGGCCTTGTATCTGCGGAGGAGGTCGATAGTGGGGCCTAAAGCTGGCAACGCCGTTGGTTGGTGACGCCGGTACGTAAGCGGGTGAGAAATTCTGCGGGATACGCATGGTGAAAGCTGAGGCCGAGGACCACAAAAGAGAGGTCACTACAATAAAGGTGATTTTTAACACGCTAATATTCATATTTTTTCTCAGTGCCACACTTCAGCACTCAATTTAAAATAGCTTCTCCGACCGACAAGCGTCAGCTAGCGAAGAGAGCTTCGCAGAGAGGTGATCCCCTTCGGCTCCTAATCTATCAAATTTATTCACCATTCAGCAGCTCCTTTTTTCGTCAATGATAAAATAGCTGCAAAACTGAACCCATATTAATCTGGAACTACCTTGGAAAAACCGGCAGGAACGGCAAATAGCTTTGGATTCTGCTCACTGATTTTGAAACCCTTCATCTCCTGGACATACCCTCCAGGATGCTCTTCACGTATAACCACATTGAGCTCCGGATCGAACCATCGGTATGAGCGCACGGGGGCCTTATTGCTTTCTGAAAGAGAGACTTCCCACTTCTCAACCAAGCGGCCATTAAGCGTCTCTGTGCCGAACATACGCTGCTCCATATGCAAGCCTCCATCATCCGCTTCCTGACGAATAAGAAATTTACGCTCAGCATCGATCCACTGGAGAGCGTGAACTTTCGTTCCAGAAGTGTTAATGGTGACACTCCACTTCTCGCTCGGGCGACCCAGCAACAGCTCTTCCCCAAGGGAGAGACATTCTGCACCCGCAAGCCCCTGACAGGGGTTCACCTTCCCTGCTCTGCTTTGTTCAATCAGGCCTGGCGCAACATGTTGGTGTTCAATATAGGTCTGCTTTGCAGGGTTGATCAACCAGGTGAGCTGCTTCGATTCACTGGAGATTTGAATCAGCTGCTGACCATTCTGATTGAGATCAGCCCTTACCTCGCCCTTACGGACATAAAGATGCCCCTCACTGACCTCTCCCTGAGGCCCACTCATTCGGATAGAGGCTGAGAACTCCACTCCCGGCGGGAATGCCGCCATCGTTGCCGTATGAATAAAAAGCAAGGAGACAAAACAGAACAGTGCAATCTGACTGCGTCTAAAGATTAAAAAGAGCCTGTCCACCCGCAAACTCATCTGCTACCAAGGGGAGAATGGGAACAAGGGAAAACCACCTCTGGAAGGAAAAGGTGCCCCATAACCACGCCCTTGATAGTAGGGATAGGGGCTGGCGCGATAGGGATTATAGCGATAAGCACCGACTGGGCCACCAGGGGGCGACCACTGGGTCGGGCCAGTGGGGGGGACGGCAGCCCTCTCCTTCGGCTCATCAATCGGCCGAAACATGGGAGCAGGTCCCAGAACCCCTTGGGACCAGCTACCATCACTTCCACCCCCTGCATAGGGTGATTTTCCTGATTGGCTCTCCGGGCGGAATTTCGGTAGCCCCGCAGGCGGCGGAGTCTTACCCGGCAATTTACGAAATTTATAGCCTGGCATCGCTGTCGGTGCCTGACCGTAGAGTGAGCTTTCCCGTGCTGACATTGATGGTGAAGAGTAGACTCGTCCGGAGGGGGGTGGAGCCACTGGAGCCGGGTAGTTCTGTTGACTAAAGATCTGGCTAGGCGTCATCCGTGGATCACTCTGAGCTGCAGGATCCAGTGGGCGAAATGAGCCATAACCCACTCTGCTACCGTCCGCCTCTGCAGTGCAACAGAGCATTGCCGACAGCGCAAAGAGAAGTGCCGTTGATGTCCGATATCGACTAACTAGCATGTTATTGTCCACCTGGTTATGATCGTCTACTCAATTCCACTATCCTCATTCAACTTAAGCCTGATACCCCTGCGCCGCCCCCCTTTTGCTGCCCGTTTCGGCTTGGCAGGGCGCTTGCCAGCTGCCGCTTTCTCTGCTGTATTCACGGCGGCAGGACTCTTCACCACCCTCTTCACTGCAGCCTTTTTGACCACTTTTTTCTTGACGACGGTCTTCTTGGCAACGCTTTTCTTTACGACTGCCTTCTTTACGACTGCCTTCTTTGCTACAACTCGCTTCGGAGCAGCTCTCTTGACCGCTGGGGTGGCTGCTTTTTTCTTAGCCGGGGTACTCTTTTTTGTTGCTGTAGGTGTGACCGGTTCAGCCACAAAACTGGCAGCTTCTGGAGCAGAAGCAACCTCCACCTCAACAGTGGCGGTGGTAATCGATGACGCCGGCACTTCAACCGCCGTTTTTTCAGCCATCTGTTTTTCTACAACCGCTGGCGCAGGAGGCGGTTGTGGCGGTCTAACCACCGGTGCAGGCACCGTCTGACGACGCTTAAGCAAGCCGCCAAGCAGCTGACTAAGCAGCAGATAGATGCCTCTGACCGCATAGAAGGTCATCAACAGCACTGTCACCAACTTGCCCCAAAGGGTCAAAAGAATGGGGGTCTTCGGCATGCTGGGAGTCGAGGGTGCAACGGGCTCGTCCATTTCCGGCAGCGGAGTACTTCCTGTGTCATAGCCATCTGCGGCCACTTCACAAAGCGCCTTGCTCGCCTTGATACAACCCAGCGGGATAACGACCAGCGTGAGAATGGTGGAAACCAATACACCCGATGCCAAAGAGATTGCCATGCCCTGAAAGATGGGATCGGTAAGAATTACACCGGAGCCACAAACCAGAGCAAAGGCAGTAATAACAATTGGACGGGTACGGGTTTTACAGGAGCTGATGACCGCCTCAGTCACTGGTATACCACGCTGAATTTCATGAACCGCAAAGTCCACCAGCAAAATCGAGTTGCGGACAATAATACCCGCCAAGGCGATCCAGCCGATCATTGAGGTAGCAGTAAACTCGGCCCCCATAACAGCATGCATCGGGATAATACCGAGCAGTGTCAATGGAATAGGTGCCATAATTAGGGCAGGGATACGGAAGTTACCGAACTCCCATACCACCAGAATATAGATCAACACCAACGCCACCATAAAGGCACCGCCCATATCTCGAAAGGTCTCAAAGGTGACGGTCCACTCACCGGTCCACTCCAGTGAGGTCTTAGTATCATCCAGCGGAGGGCTAAACCAGTGGAAGCCATCATCCACCATTCCACCCTCGTGTAATTTGACACCATCAGGGTGGTATAGTCCTGGGCTGTAAGCAGATCCTGAACCTGGAACATACCGTAAACGGGCGCTGCCAGTTCACCACCCACATCAGCAGTAACAAACTCCACTCCACGCAAGTCTTTGTGGAAAATAATATCCTCTTCGGCGACACGTTCGAATTTACCCAACTCCCGTAACGGCAGAGAGACTCCGCTGCTGGCTTGAACCGGCAGATCGCCCAAGCGGGTAATTTGTGAGCGCTCTGCCAACGGCACCTGGATGATGATATTGACCGGCTCATGTCCAGCGCGTTGCTTCACATCACCGAGCACCATGCCGCCGAGGGCCATGGAGAGGTTACGATTGATGCTATCGACAGACACGCCACGGCGCACCGACTTCTCGGTATCGACATAAAAACGCCAATACTCATAGTCATCGCGCATCAGGTTATCGACATCGACCAGACTCTGGGTCTGAGAGAATATCCCAGTGAGATCACGCGCCACCTGGCGACGGATTTCCGCTGTCGGGCCGTGGACTTCAGCGACCACTGACTGCAGTACCGGTGGCCCCGGTGGCATCTCCACTACGGCAGCCTTGGCACCACTCTCCTTTATCAGTGCCCGCAACTCCTGGCGCACCTGTACAGCGATCTCATGACTCTTGCGCTTACGTTCGGTTTTATCCAATAGCTGAACCTGGATCTCTGCCTGCCAGGGATCCTGCCGTAGATAGTAGTGACGAACCATGCCGTTGAAGTCATAGGGTCGTGCGGTACCTGCATAGACCTGCAGCGCCACCACTTCAGGTAGCTTGCGTATATTCGCCGCTATCTTGTGAGCCATGTTGGCGGTCACCGGTAGTGCAGTGCCCTCTGGCATATCGAGCACCACAGAGAACTCCGGCTTGTTATCCAACGGCAGCATCTTTACCACTACCATATTGGTATAGAACATGGAACAGGCGAGGAAGAAAGAGCCCCAGAGTACAACTCTGAATATAATGCGCTTGCGGTGGGACTCGATCAACGGCATCAACAATCTGCGGTAGAGTCCCTCAAGCCACTCGGCCTCTTTGTGCTCACGCTGCTCAGCCGTCTTCAGATAACTCATCGTCGGACGCAGCATGCGGGAGATCGCCAGCCAGGGGGTGAATACAAAAGCGGCAAAGAGGGAGATCAGCATCGCCGCCGAGCCAAGGGCGGGGATCGGTGCCATGTAGGGGCCCATCATGCCACTGACAAAGCCCATCGGCATCAACGCAGCAATTACGGTAAAGGTGGCAAGGATTGTGGGATTACCCACCTCGCGAACGGCATCAATCGCCGTCTCCGCATCAGTCTTACCCTCCTCCAGCCAGCCGACGGTAGATATTCTCCACCACCACAATGGCATCATCCACCAGAATACCGATGGAGAATATCAGAGCAAAGAGGCTCACCCGGTCGATGGTGTAACCACCGATCCAAGCATAGAAAATGGTCATCAACAGCACGACAGGAATAACCATCACAACGACAACGGCTGGTCGCAGCGCCCGGAATGCCGCCAGTACCAGCAGAAAAACAAAGCCGGTGGCAACAAACAGCTTAAAGATAAGCTCGTTAACCTTATCGTCGGCAGTCTTACCGTAATCGCGAGTAATGCTCACCTCAACGTTGGCCGGGATACGGCTCCCTTTCAGGTCATTGACTCGCTTGATCACATTGTTGGCAACAGTGACACCATTAACACCCGGCTTCTTTGCCACCGCGATGGTGACCGCAGGTACACCGGTCGCATGTTGTTCGGTATCGCTCGCAGGCCCCGTGTAGTAGGCCACCAACTGCTTGGCGTCTTCAGGCCCCTGAGTGACAAGAGCCACATCATGAACATAGACAGGCACATTGTTGTGGGTACCCACTACCAAACGACTAATGTCATCTGCACTCTTTAGGAAAGAGCCGGTCATCACACTAAAGTGTGTGCCACCTGACTCGATACCGCCAGCCTGCCGCTCACTATTGGCAGTGCGAATGGTGCTAGCCACCTGATCGAGGGTGACGCCATAACCAGAGAGACGCTCAGGGAAGACCTCTACGGTCACCTGTTCGGCGCGGCCTCCAACTACCGAGCCACTGCTGGTATCAGGAATCTCTTTGATACTCTGTAGCACATCATGAGCCAGCATCCGTAGCTGGCCATCGTCAACATCAGGCGCACCATCTTTATCGAGATCTTTTGACCAGAGGGTGATATTGACCACCGCTACATCATCAATGCCCTTGGCCTTCACCAGAGGTGGAGATACCCCTGGTGGGATTTTATCCATGTTGGAGTCGATCTTATCGTTGACCTTCACTAAAGAAGGCCCCATCTGCTCGCCGACATCGAACTCAATGGTAACCATACCCATGCCACGCTGTGAGGCGGAATAGACATGCTTAACGCCATCGATCTCGCTCATGATCCGTTCCAGCGGCCCGATAGCGAGATTGGCCACCTGATCGGCGGAGGCACCCGCATACTGGACAAAAATATCTATCATGGGGACAGATATCTGCGGATCCTCCTGACGCGGGGTCATCATCAGGCCAAGCAGGCCCATCAGCATCATTGAGATAAAAAACAGAGGGGAGAGCGGTGAGTTGATAAAGAAACGCGCCGTCTTTCCGGCCAATCCCAGATGTTGCTCAGACTCTGGATTAGCTATTTTCTGGTTGCTGTTATTCAGATCTTCCTGACTCATTTTCTATACACTTTTTATAATCAGTCTGGAGGCAGCAGAAAGTCCCTCAACGACCACAGCACCTGCGGTCGTTGAGGGACTAGTTGTTACTGGCCGCTGCCCGATGTTGACCAGCCAGAGGCCACTCCAATACTGGGATTGCGCATCACCCGCTCCCCTTCGCGCAGGCCCGAAAGGACACTGACATAACCGTTACTGAGATTTTCCCCCACTCGAACGAGGCGCAGTTGAGGTTTTTCACCCGCCTCTTCCAGGATATAAACACCCGGCAGAGTGCCGTTGTAACGAATAGCACTGGCAGGAATCACAGGATAATTTCTAGCGGGAGCAGTAAAATCGGGAACCTTTACTTTGGCATACATACCCGGAGCTGAGACGCCTGAGGCAGGTCGAATTTAACCTTCACTGTATGACGTTGGGCATCGGCCATGGGAAATATCTGCGCCACACGTACAGGAACGATCTGGCTACCCACATCCAGCTGCGCATCAAGCATCATCCCCTCTCTCAAACCGGGGCGAAGCCTGGCAGGTACATCCACCATAATCTGTAGATACTCGACATCTGCAAATACCAACAGGGGTTGCCCCGGCTGCATGGTGTCACCCTCCTCGATATACTTTTTAACAATCACACCATCAAAAGGAGCAAGACTTTGAGCGTCACGCAGTTTGGCATCGATCGCCTGAATCTGGGACTGAGCGGCAATCACTGCATTCTGGCTTGGCTGATCTGAACCCCTGATGCATATATATCTGCCCGCCGCTCAACACCCTGATCACGGGTACCTGAAAAGTTTTCCATCGGACGGGTAAACACCTGATCGAACAGGTTAGGCATACCCAATCCACCCATCGGCTTCTTCGACTGGGGTGACCAAAGCTCTCGGTTATACTGAACACCTGCAGCACGCACCTGAGAATCAGCAGTCGCCATCTGTGCCAGTGCCGCATTTCGCTTGGCCAACAACTCAGAGTCGTCGATGGATACCAGTAATGAACCGCTATTGAATGCATCCCCTTCAATACCAGCAAGATGCTTTACCCGACCCGGAATCTGAGCCGATAGGGTCACCTCCTTATAGGGGATGACCGTACCACCGAGAGAGACAGTGGGGGCACCATGGGCCTGCTGTACGGTAAAGTAGTCACCGCCACCGGCCTGAGCCGCGACGGTTGCAGGTAGCCATGTCGTGACGGCAACAGCTGCAGCCAGTGCCAAGGCATGGATATTGATTCCCATTTTATTGTTATCCTACTGAATTTAAACTAAAAACAAATTGACCACCACAACATCAAACTCTGTTATGGGAGCGTAAAGGGAGGGATTGCAGCCGTATCAGATGCTGGCAAACCATGGCTGTAACACCGAGTCCAACCCAACCCTCAGGTGAAATCAGACACGCCCCATCACTGAAAAACTTTTTATGAAAGGTCCAGCCATGCGGGGATCTTTCAACATGGCCGTGTAATCTCCAACCTTGAATTTCATCTTTCCTGAGGTGAACGCCATACCCAAGCCCATCATCCCAGGGGGTTTACTGATCCACTTATTCCACTGAGCATCACTACAGCGGATATCCCAGTTTAGGGTTTCGCCGTTGTATGCTGCGCCCGAAACCGCTTTACCGTTTTCGACCACCAGCACACCTTTGGCTTGATCATCTCCGTCAAAGCCATAACCGATGGCGCTACCGAAACCGATCTGCTCTAGTGCTCCGGTCAATTCAGTATCAGCGTTCCACTGCTCCATAAAACTCACCATCCACTCTTGGGAAAACAATTCAGCCATTACAACCTCCAATATTTTTTATCTATTTTGTCAGCCCACCCATTATTATCTGCCGTAGCTGCGGTTAAGCTCCGGTGGACTGACTGATTAATGTTGTCAGTATCCCTTATGAAATCTATCAATGCAACAAATCGAAGGCTATATTCAAAGGACATTAAAGCTCTATAAGTAATTGGCCAATTACATAATTTATGAAAAATATACTGCTGGATTAAAGAGCCCTGGCGACCTGAATAAATTATCGTTCAAACTATCCTAAGAGCCTCTCCGAGAATAGGCGCCGTAGCGAGGAAACTCCATATTTGAGTCATTTTTTTCCGGTCATTTGGGGCAAATAGTCACTCTTATTCAACGAAAATGAGCAGACAAAAGGGCCAAAATGGGCTCTCCTCGCTACGGTGCCTATTCTCGGACAGCCCCCTAGCGCCCCACATTTTTAATCCCAGACTACCGAATAAAATTCGAGCGGGTTAGTATATATAAAATCTAACTGTTCAGTATCGGTCACCCACCTTATTGTGAGAGCGGTCTCTAGGATCGCGATGAAACAACCACCGTGGTGAAAATACCCACCGTGCTTCGAGAAAGCGCTCCTACAAGGACGTGCGCCATAAAGATGGCAACTGGATTGAAAACCGATCAAATTTCTTGGCACCTGAAGCTGAATAGTTACTACAAAGTAATAGGTACTCAACCTTGCAGGAGTAGCACATGAATACCGCAGGAAGGCTAATTGAAGGTCGGCTGAAACACCTGGAGACTCACCTACAACAGGAAAACCCGGTACTACTGAATACTGTCCAGAGCTTCAGAAGGCTTGACCGGATCGCCTATAAGATGGGACTGCTGCAAGCAGATGAGTCTTACGCCACACAGATCCCCTGGTGGCCCTTGATCTCCATCCTCGGTACCTTCTCCTCAGGCAAATCGACTTTCATCAACCACTACCTGGGGTACAAGCTGCAGCGTACCGGCAATCAGGCTGTAGACGATAAATTCACCGTGATGTGCTACAGCCGTGAAAAGACGGCCCACGCCCTACCCGGCGTCGCGCTCGACTCAGATCCTCGCTTCCCTTTCTACCAGATGAGCGACGAAATCGAGCAGGTAGCCAGCGGCGAAGGGCAGCGCATTGACGCCTACCTCCAGCTCAAAACCTGCCCAAGTGAAACACTACGAGGGAAGATATTGATCGATTCACCGGGATTCGATGCCGACTCCCAGCGCACCTCCACTCTGCGCATCACCGACCACATCATCGACCTCTCCGATCTGGTACTGGTGCTATTCGATGCCCGCCACCCGGAACCGGGGGCGATGGCCGACACCCTCAACCACCTAGTCAGCAACACCATTGAGCGCCCGGATTCTGGTAAATTTCTCTACATATTGAACCAAATCGATACCACAGCCAGAGAGGACAACCCTGAAGAGGTTGTCGCTGCTTGGCAACGCGCCCTGGGTGAGCGCGGCCTGACTGCGGGCCGCTTCTATACCATCTACAACCCCGATGCAGCTGTACCGATAGATGATGACAACCTCCGCGACCGCTTTGAACGCAAGCGGGATGCCGATCTGTCCGAGATTCACAGCCGTATGCAGGAAGTAGAGATTGAGCGCGCCTACCGTATCGTCAGCACCCTTGAAAAAACTGTGCGCGATATCGAGGAGCGTGCGATTCCCGCTATCAACAACGCTATTGGCCAATGGAAACGGCGGGTACTCTGGGGTGACGGTCTGGCATTTGGCCTTCTCTTCGCCCTGCTGCTTGGCTTGACGATCAAACTCGACTACTGGGATGGATTCAGCTTTGCCCCTCCCTGGCTTGAAAGCCTGTTCAACAGTCCTGGCGCGCTATACTCCAGCGCCGTCGCGGCGGCAGTCGTACTCTTTGGCCTGCACTATCTGATACGCTCTCTGGCAGCGCGTACTATGGTGAAACAGCTGGGTAAACAGCAAGAGAGCCTAGGCATACGTGGCAGCCTATTCACTGCCTTCCAGCGCAATACCCGCCCCTGGCGCAGTATCTTCAGCAAGTCACCTGCGGGCTGGGGCCGAGGTGCCAGAAAACGGCTCGCTAAGGTATTGGCTGATGCAGATAATTACATACAGACTCTCAATGATGGATTTACCAACCCATCCGGGGAGAATCTGGCAGACGTTCAGATGGAGCCAAAACCGGAAACCACTGATGAGCAAGGTGAAGCCGCCGCCATCAAGGAACCCGCCTCCAGCATATAGCGCACACCTGTCTGAAATGGCATCTGCTTAGCTAGGTGCCATATTCTCATGGAACATCAAGCCCCCACTCTGCTCGGGAGAGGGGTGTCGATAATGGGCTACTCCCTCCTCCTAAGGAACCGCTGAGGATGGAGTGCAGGGGATTGACCGCTGCGCCTGATCTATGGATCATAGCCTGCGCCGGAATGGTGGCAGTTATATAATGAGCAATCATGATGAGCAACAAAACAACCCCTGTGGAGATAACCCCCCCCCACATCACGGTCCCTCCTCACCCCCAGTGGCCGACACTGAGTATCAAGGAGAAAACTGCGCTAAAAGATCGGATAAAAATCCTGCTGAAGGAGAACAATGCGGTGCTGGTGGCTCACTACTACACCGACGGCGACCTCCAGGAGTTGGCGGAAGAGAGCGGTGGCTGCGTTGCCGACTCATTGGAGATGGCCCGCTTCGGCAGTGAGCAGGAGGCCAAGACCCTGGTGGTGTGCGGTGTGCGCTTTATGGGAGAGACGGCAAAGATCCTCAATCCCGAAAAGCGGGTACTGATGCCCGATCTTGCGGCCACCTGCTCCCTGGATGAGGGCTGCCCCGCCGACGATTTTATCCGATTCTGTGATCAACGTCCCGATCACACAGTGGTGGTCTATGCCAATACCAGCGCCGAGGTAAAGGCGCGCTCCGACTGGGTGGTGACCTCGGGTATCGCCCTGCCCATCGTCAAACACCTGGCAGAGAAGGGAGAGAAAATTCTCTGGGGTCCAGACAGACACCTGGGACACTATGTTCAGAAGCTAACGGGTGCCGATATGATTTTCTGGCAAGGCTCCTGCGTAGTTCATGAAGAGTTCAAAACTGTAGCATTAGAGCGACTGCGACGACTCCACCCCGATGCCGCCGTACTGGTTCACCCGGAGTCTCCTGACGATATCGTCGAACAGGCCGATGTAGTGGGCTCCACCACCGCCCTGATCAACGCAGTGACCTCCATGGAGAATAAAGAGTTCATCATCGCCACCGATGGCGGCATCTTCCACAAGATGAAGCAGTTGGCTCCGGATAAAAACCTCATTGAGGCACCCACCGCCGGCGAAGGTGCCACCTGCCAGAGCTGCGCCCACTGCCCATGGATGGGAATGAACTCACTACACAACCTGTTGCAGCTGCTCGAGACACAAGAGAGTGAGATCCATATCGACCCGGCAGTGAGAGAACGGGCACTGGTACCGATTCAGCGGATGATGGATTTTGCCCGTGAGCAGGCCATCTCCATGAAAAACCAGGGAAACGCATAAAGCTGGAGAAATCATCACCCCGAGGGCGGGGCTCTTACAAACAGCCCCTCAACCACGCCTCAATCCAGGGCGTAGGAGCGGCGCCCTCGCCGCGATGAACGTCGCACAGACCACACAAAGTTCATAACCCTAAGAGCCACCCCTCTCCTCCCGCGACGGCCCAACACTCGGCTCACTCAAAGCAACCAGCATCTCCTCCATCCGTTCCAGTCGCACCTCCATCGCCTCCGAGTGCTCCCGGATCCAGTGCACCTCACCAGCCTCGCCTTCACCCTGTTCGCGGTCAAACGTCTCATGCTCCTTCTGCAACACCTCCAATACGATACCGATCATCATATTGAGAAAGACAAATGCCACAATAAAGATAAAGCTGAGATAGAAGACCCAGCTCAGAGGATAGAGATCCATGGTCTCATACATCACATCGGTCCAATCCTCAAAGGTGGCAACGCGAAAGAGTGTGAGCATTGAGATGGAGATATTGCCCCAAAGCACCTCATTGATACTGCTAAAGAAGATGCTGCCGATAGCTGCATAGATGTAGAAGATGATAAACATCAGCAGGGAGACATAGCCCATTCTGGGGATAGCCTTGACGAAGGCGTTGAGCATCACCCGCAACTCGGGGATTACCGAAACCAGTCGCAACACACGAAATATACGCAGAAGCCGCCCCAGGAGTGCCATCTCGCTCTCATCGACAGGCATCAGACTAGCGGCGACGATAACAAAATCAAAGAGGTTCCAGGCTTTGGTAAAGAAGCTCTTCAGTCTCTTCTCGGCCACCATACGCACTATGATTTCAAATAGAAAAAAGAGCGTCACCAGAAAATCGAGCACACCCAATAGACTGAGTGCCCAAGGGTCGATTGGATAGTTTTTGCACCGATGACCAGGGAGGAGAAGATAATCACCCCGATAACGATGAATTCAAACAGGCGATTATTGCGCAGAGAGATGACGCGCCGTTGCAAAGCAATTGCAGACATAGAGAGAAGCCGAAAATCAAAAAATGGGCATTCTACCCCAAATCAAGGGCTCTCGGAATAATAAGGTAACTTCTCAATAGTTCAACGTAACCACCAAGAGGCCAACTGGCTGCGATCTCTCCTTTTCAGGACATTCAGCAGCAGGGATGCCGCTGAATGCCTACAGGGAGGTATTCACTGTGTCTCCTGAAAGGGTGTTACTGCACCCCTATGGCACGGACTTTTTGAGAAGATACGTCAAGGTGCCCGTCTGACACAGCTTCCGCTCCTCGGTAACTGCTCCTGCGTTACTCTACTACCTACACTTCTGTAGGCATGCTTACGCTAGGAGCCTGTAGGCAGGGCGCGAAAACGCAGGAATATTCGTTATATTCCAAGTTTTCGCAACGCCGTCAGGCGGGATGGATCGGTGTCCCAAAACAGGGAGTTATTGTTTCGCGAGCCCTAAGATCTCAGTCTCGGGCTGCCGGGCCGAACTGCTGACCACAAACACCGGATGATTCTGCATGTTTTTTCAGGCCAACTGCATTGAGAATTTGAATATGGCCGCCACTGACATGCACTAGCCCCTGGTCCGCGAAATTGTGTAGTATGCGGGAGAAGGTCTCAGGCTTCACAGAGAGGCGTGAGGCCAGCACCCCCTTGGGGGTGGTAAGATCAAATTCCACCCGCTCCTGTCCCTTATACATATATTGACCACAGAGGAACCCGGCAACACGCCCGGTGGCACTCTGCAGGGTAAGATCATCAATCTCTTTGATCATCATTCGCAAGCGCATACTCATGTCGCCCATGACACGAAAACAGGTATCGACAGACTCACTCAGCAGGTCACGAAATCGCCTCGAGTCGATGGCAATAAGCTTGGCGTTTCCCAATGCCGTTGCCCTAACCGGATAGGCAGGCCTTTCAGAGAACATCAGTGCTTCGGCAAAGGTATGGCCTTCAGATACAACTTCAATCACCTTCTCATTACCATTCATCGAGAGGCGGGAGAGCTTCATCTGTCCTTCAGTAACAAGAAAAAAGCGCCTGGCCTCGTCGCCAACTTCAAACAGCGCTTCTCCTTCCTGTAGTGATATTTTCTGCCCCATTCCAATGACACGCGCCATCTGCTCCTCATTCAATTGTGAAAACAGGTAGGCACTCTTTAGCTCAACGGACATTACCGATCCCTCTTAATTGTATTGCGACTTTGCACATCCTCTGACATTTCGTCATCATTGCAGAATTCTACTGCAGAATCAGTTGTTTTCAACTACCTCATAAGAGGTAGACCATGGGCCGCAATAACGGCCAACCTACAATCCACGTTCTATCTCTCCCCGAGATCACCAACAGCAGTCAGTAGTGCCTTATGGGTGGCACGATAGCGGGAAATGGCGTTAACCAGATTCACAACCAACAGTATATTGGAGACCAGAAACAACACAGCAGCAGGACGTGTCATCCACTCCGGCTGAAAAACCGCACCCACCATCAACAACAGCGCGCCCAAGTGTGCAGTATACTGCCGTTTCCCCATATGATCAGGAATCAGCTCTTTCATATTAGGCACCGATACCGTCATACACATCAGGGCTATCTGACGATTCTGCAGATGAAACCAAGCCAGAAAGGGTACGATCTTATAGAGCATTCCGTTGACAAAAGAGAGCACCGCCCCCATCAACAAACCAACACCCAACAACAGCGTGTAACGGGGAGAGTCAGCCACCACAGGAAGCCACTGAGCGGCAAGCCAAAGAAGCAGACATGCCATGATAAAAAAGAGGCCAGTCCGCCAAAAAAACAGCGTGACATCGGCGATTCGTCGTCTTCGCCGGGATTGAAGAAGGAGGGTAAAAAAGGCAAAGGAGGCATAACCGGCGAGGAGAAGTGACAGCCAAATTTGCGGTACCGCATCATGCAAGGCACCAAACCAGACACCGGCCTTCATCAAGGACCAGACAACCAATCCAAAAAAGAGACTTCCCGCCAGTCTCTCTCGCAGCCGCTCTGGATACTCCGGGGTCACCTGGAACATAGGAACAATCTGATAGGAGACACCAATCAGCAGCAGCCCAAACCAGCCAAGAATCCCCCACCCCAGATGCATATCAGTCAACATCAGTAACGGCAGTGACCTAATCATCCCGGTGTAGCCACCCCCAAGCAGGAGGCCAAGCAGGAGCGTCACCGCCAATGCAGCCACCGCCAGGCGCATACCGGCAATTGTCACACTGGGCAATTTCACCCGCATCAGTGCAATCACCACCGCCCCCAGAAAAAGTGCGAGGCCAAATCCCAGGGTGTACAGAGCCAACGCCATCCAGCCTTCACCACCCATGATGAACGCAAAAATAAGAAAGAGCGTTCCAGAGCTCAACGACAGGTGAACCAATGGCCCCACCACCGTAACCTTGGGCAGGGGTGAACCGGCGAACACAGGGAGCATCTGCATCATCGCCCCACACATCACCATGGTAATAAAACCGAGGGTGATCATGTGCGTTAGGCCCAGCGTTAAGGGCAACCAACGAGTCTGAAAAAGATCGCCTCCATAAACCAGAAGAAGCAGTGCTGCGGCAATCCCAAACAGAGGAGCCGTAAGAAAGAAGCGAAACGGAATGGAGATAGGCGGTGCCTGCTCCAGTGATAGACCGGCTGTATTAAGCATTCATCTTCATCTCCGCCTCGCTTCCTCGTCACCATTACGCCAAATATATATATTGAACAGGTTGGCATCCTGCTCCCTGCAACGCCATTCGAAGCCTGCCTTTTCAAGCATTGGATAGAGCAGCTTTGGCTCTCTCCGATGGACCACTCGGAGGTATTGCCCAGGCAGCAGTGCCTGAATAGCCTCCAGTGTACGCTCAAGAGGCTCACAGGGTTCAAGCATACTGACATCAAGGTCTATTTTCACAATCCACCACCTGAGAGAGCAGAGTTAAATATCAAATTATCGAGGGGGGGCTGAGTCGATTGAATTTCAAGGATTCAAACTCAATTGCAATAAATATTGCTTGCAACTATTTAGCTAGTACCTATTTTGGGCTGCTTTCACCTGGGGTCGGAGTCGATTGTGGCAAAAAAGTGCATTTACCCACAATCTCACCGCAATCGACTCGACCCCGAGCTGAATAGTTACCACTGTATAAACCTAGATATCAGGCCCAATCGACTCCAGCCCTCACCCATTTGCGGCCGCTTATAAACACACGATACCCCTTTTTGCAGGGGCTCCACTGCTGAATGGCACCATCCACCCAGTCACGAAACTCACACAGCGATGGATAGCCGTAACACCGTTACCGCTATTGAGGAGCCGACTCTACTCAACCTGACTCATCTTCTCAATCAGCTCGCCTGATTCAGGTCCAAATGCCTGATCGATCATACGGTAGAGCATCTGCTCCTCTTTCATATTGTGCTGCTGCATAATCATCATCAAAGTTTCAGACAGCCCCAGGTAACGCTCTCTATCCCTCTGCTCGACAGCTTGCGCCATATCGGTAAACAGTTGGCGCATCTGGGTATGCTCCATACGCATCATCTGAGTCGGACCCATTGTCTGCCCAACACGCTCTTCGAAACTTGGGAACAGCACACTCTCCTCCATCGAGAAGTGGTGCTCCATGCCATCCCTGAAATTGATAAAAATCGGCGCTCCCCGGCTCCAATCATCCCTGTCTATCAGCCTTCGGCTTCGGCAAAATCTCATCACACCGTCGATGATCAGCCGACATATTCTCTGCAATAGTTGTCATATTGTGAATTCCAAAATAGAGTTTCTTCCGCTCTACCTTTCACAGAGTGGATACCGTGAAAGAAAAAAATACAGGTTGTGCCAACCTAGCCTAGAAACATGCCCTAAACCAGTATTATCAAAAGGTTGTCGCATCACTCCAAGCCAAACAGACACATCAGTAGCGCCTCAGCAGCCCCCACAGTACGGAAAAAGTTGAGTAATAGTCCGCATAGATTGGGATTACCAGTATCATTTCAAGAGTACCGGCATCTCATTGACCCGCATCAAATCGAGGCGCAATGCTTTCAAGTATCAAGTTTGACTTAAGTCAATGTAGTTTGATTCACTCACATGCCTAATAACTCGAAATTAAACCTTCGACCTCAAAAAACATGGAGGGTTCCCAATGGCCCAGGCCTTTACAAAAACGATGGCGCGTAACATCTTTTATGGTGGAACCGCATTTTTCTTCTTACTTTTTCTCGCCCTGACATTCGATACCATGGGCCAGCTTCCCAATCGCGATAACCGTGCTGCCCTTGAGGGTGAACTCGGACCTCAGATCGCTTTGGGGAAAATGCTCTGGGAAAAGAACAACTGCATCGGTTGTCACACTCTCCTAGGAGAGGGCGCTTACTTCGCCCCTGAGCTGGGTAATGTCTACAAACGCTTCGGCAACTCCACAGAGGCGATTGTCGGCTTTATCAAGAGTCGCCCAGTTGATGGCATTCCTGGCCGTCGCAGCATGCCTCAGTTTAATCTGAGTGATGAAGAACTCAACGCTGTTGCCGAGTTCTTGAAATATGCTTCGGAGATCAACACCGCCAATTGGCACCTAATATAGCGGGTTAAGGGGAGACTATAATATATGAAATACCAATCTCAATCGGTTGCAAAGCTCTACTTTATTGCAGCCATCGCCCTGTTTGCCGCTCAGATCCTCTTTGGTCTGATCCTCGGCCTGCAGTATGTTGTCGGGGACTTTCTATTCCCCGAGATTCCTTTCAACGTCGCCCGCATGGTGCATACCAACGCCCTGATCGTCTGGCTGCTGATGGCCTTTATGGGAGCCGCCTACTATCTGGCGCCAGAAGAAGGCCGAGACTGAGCTGTTTGCGCCCTGGTCTGGCGACACTGATGTTCTGGATCGTTCCTGGTGGCTGCCGCCTTACCGTTGGCGGTTACCTGCTGGTCCCTTACGCCACCCTGGCTGATCTGACCATGAACGAGCTGCTGCCAACTATGGGGAGGGAGTTCCTGGAACAACCCACCATTACCAAGGTCGGCATCGTCATCGTCGCTCTGGCATTCATCTTCAACATCGGCATGACTATTCTCAAAGGTCGCAAGACGGTGGTCAATCTGGTGATGTTGCTGGGTATTGTCGGTCTGGCGGTCTTCTTCCTCTTCGCCTTCTACAACCCAACCAATCTGGTACTGGATAAGTATTTCTGGTGGTGGACCGTTCATCTATGGGTTGAGGGTGTCTGGGAGCTGATTCTCGGTTCGATCCTTGCCTTCGTACTGATTAAGGTGACCGGTGTTGACCGTGAGGTCATTGAAAAATGGCTCTATATCATTATCGCCATGACCCTGATCACCGGCATCATCGGTACCGGCCATCACTACTTCTGGATCGGTACCCCTGAGTACTGGCAGTGGTGGGGTTCAATCTTCTCCGCCATGGAGCCGATACCCTTCTTTATGATGACCGTCTTTGCCTTCAACATGGTCAACCAGCGTCGTCGTGAACATCCCAACAAGGCAGCGACCTTGTGGGCACTGGGTACTGCGGTTATGGCGTTCCTCGGTGCTGGCGTGTGGGGCTTCCTGCACACCCTGGCGCCTGTGAACTACTACACCCACGGCACACAGATCACCGCCGCTCATGGTCATATGGCCTTCTACGGTGCTTATGTGATGATCAGCCTGACGATCATCTCCTACGCCATGCCGCTGATGCGCGGTCGCAATGCGGCCAACTCGCCTAAGCAGCAGGTACTGGAGATGTGGGCTTTCTGGCTGATGACGGTCTCCATGGTCTTTATCACCCTGTTCCTCACCGGTGCCGGTATTTTGCAGACCTATATGCAGCGTGTTGCCGAAGCACCACAGATGTTTATGGCAGTGCAAGATCAGATCGCGCTCTTCTACTGGTTGCGTGAGATCTCCGGCGTTGTCTTCCTGATCGGACTGGTAGCCTATATCGCCAGCTTCTTTGTCGGCCAGGATGAACCTGAGGCAGTTGTGTCTGAATAACCCGATGTAAACCTGGGAGCTAACTCCTCCCCTTAAAGGCCAGCACTTTGTGCTGGCCTTTTTTGTGGGGGTTTATTTTTAATCGCTCAACACAATAATCCGCCCACCCGGCACAGGAGCTGTATCCCCGTCGCGATGAACGTCGCACACGCCGTGCAATAAACCATCGCCCCAAGGGCGGGGCTCCTACTGAGGGTGTATGGCATCCAGAGGTGCCTTAACATTTATCAACCCTAAAACCTGCTGCATCTGCTATCGTCCCCCACCTTGAATACTCGCAGTAAGCTAGCAGGAATTGAACTAATGACTGAGCAGGCAGCCACCCTGACACTCGAACAAACTGACCGATACCCTCCAGGGGATTTGGCTATCTGGATCTTCATTCTCGCCGAGCTATCGGTGTTCGCAATCTTCTTTGCCGCTTACGCCTTTACCCGCATGAATAATGTGGAGTTGTTCAACGAGTATCAGCAGCATCTGGATACCCAAGCTGCACTGATCAACACCCTGGCACTCATTACCAGCTCCTACTTTGTAGTACGGGCGGTCTCTGCCATCCGGGAGAACAGCAGCCAGCTCTGTGTTCGTTGGCTACTGGCGGCCATCGCCATGGGCGGGCTGTTTGTCGCAGTCAAAGTGGGGGAGTACTCCCACCATTTCGGTGAAGGGATTAACCTCAGTACCAATACCTTTTATATGTTCTACCTCTCCCTCACCTTCTTTCACTTCATGCATGTCATCATGGGGATGGTGATCTTGGGGGCGGTGGCACTTAAAGCTCACCGGGGAGGTTACAGTGCCACCGAGCACACAGGCGTCGAAACCGGTGCCTCCTACTGGCACATGGTCGACCTGGTGTGGTTGATCCTCTTCCCGCTGATCTATGTCATGAGGTAACAGGGAATGAACGGTAAAAAATTCTTGGGATTACGTCCCTGCACCTGGGTCTACATCCTGCTTATGTCGTTCACTTGTGTCACCTTTATGGTCGGACAGATGGGATTCAGCGGGCTTACGGTCTCTCTGCTGGTACTATTGTTGGCCCTGATCAAGGGACAGCTGGTGGGAGCCTACTTTATGGGGCTCGGTCGACTGCGCGGTTTGTGGCGTTGGCCAGTGTTTATCTGGCTCTTTATACCGGGTATCTTGATCAGTAGTGCCTTCTACCTTTCTAGTTGATATAGAGTCGAAACGAACAATGAGCGAAACACTAATAAACAGCAGTGAGGTAGCGTTGCCCTTCTATCGTGCCCAGGGCAATGAGATCACCCTCTTTGAGCACGCCTACAAGCACCAGCTACCGATGCTGATCAAAGGCCCCACAGGTTGTGGGAAAACCCGATTCATCAACTATATGGCTGCGCGCCTGGGACGGCCTGTCTACACCGTTTCCTGTCACGACGATCTCACTGCCGCCGATCTGGTGGGTCGCCACCTGATCGGGGAGAACGGTACCTACTGGAGTGACGGCCCTCTCACCCGAGCCGTGAGAGAGGGGGCCATCTGCTATCTCGATGAGGTGGTGGAAGCACGCAAGGACACCACCGTTGTACTCCACCCGCTTACCGATGACCGGCGCATCCTGCCGATTGAGCGTACCGGGGAGACCCTGCATGCACCTAAAGGATTCATGCTGGTAGTCTCCTACAATCCGGGGTACCAAAACCTGCTGAAAGGAATGAAGCCGAGTACACGGCAACGTTTTGTCGCCACCCGCTTTGACTTTCCCAAGCCGGAACTGGAGCAGGAGATTCTGCAAGGTGAGACAGGTATCGATGCTCCCCTGGCAAAACGTCTGGTCAATCTCGCCACCGCACTGCGCGCACTCAAGGAGCACGACTTGGAAGAGGCCGCATCAACCCGACTTCTGATCTATACCGCCACACTGATACAGGGGGGCTATGAGCCACTGGAGGCGTGCCGTGCCGCCCTGGTAGAACCCCTCACCGACGATGAAGAGACCGCCAAGGCACTGATGGAGGTGGTTGATATTACCTTTGGATAAACAAGGAAGGTAACTATTCAGTAGCCCCAGCACTGGAGAACTTCCGGCTGCTGGCGATGTCTTCTTTTTACTGCCCACATCTGCAGCAATGGAGCTGTAACCGTACAGGGCCCTATTCACAGAGTACCCTGAAAAGTAGATACAACCACACCACGTTCTATGGGCTAAATTGAGAAGAGATGATCCGCTCGACCACACTACAATCCCAGCGTCTCTGGTTTCAGGCAGGATTTTTTCTGCTCTTTATCCTGGCACCGCCATTGGATCTGTTTCGCTACGACCTGACCCAGGGCCACTTTTTCTTCTTAGGAATGCACTGGACCCTTGGGCTTGATGCCTTTATCGCTGGCGAGATAGGGCCGACCGAGGCGGCTCTCAACCTGATTTTTCGTGGTTTTATACCCATTTTTATCGGTGCTGGCAGCCTGATCTGGGTCGCGTGGCGTTTCGGTCGTCTCTACTGCGGCTGGCTCTGCCCTCACTTTTCAGTGGTGGAGATGATCAACAACCTGATGCTCCGTGCCAGTGGCAAGCCAAGCATCTGGGTTAAAAACCCCCTGCCCCGACTGCAACCGGATGGCCGCCACATTACACCCAATCGCTGGTACTGGCCTCTCACCTGGCTGGCCGCCCTCTTCTTTGCCTTTGTCTGGCTCTCGCCCTGCTCTCCTACCTGCTGCCGCCATTTGAGCTTTATCACAATCTGCTCTACGGTGAATTGACCCCAAATCAGTTCCGTTTTCTCGCCGTCGGCAGTGGGCTTCTGTTTATCGAGTTCATGTTTGCCCGTCACCTCTTCTGTCGCTTTGGCTGCGCCGTCGGCCTGTTTCAGAGCCTGGCATGGATGGGCAACGACCGCGCCATGGTGGTCGGTTTTAATAAAGAGCGGGTACGGGAGTGCAGCAACTGTAACAATGCCTGTGAGAATGTCTGCCCGATGCGACTCAAACCCCGCAGCATCAAGCGCCGAATGTTCACCTGCACCGAGTGCGCCCAGTGTATCTCGGCTTGTGAGCAGGTACAGAGTTTTCAGAGTGATATCACCCTGCTCAAGTGGGTAGAGGATGAAGAGGCGGTAGCGGTAACCGGCACAGAAGAGGCGGCCACTACTCCAGCAACCAGCAGAGCCCCGGAGGCTTAGCAATGGAAGAGAAGGTCGGTGAATATTGGCACCGCTTTATCACCCGCATGGCGGATACCCGTCACCCAGAAGCGGCGGTGACGCTAAACTCCATCAGTACCACTGTTGGCATACTGTTTCGTGCTCTGGGAGGAGATGGCGGCCTACAGGTAGAAGCGACCAACGCTGGCAGCCATGGCGCAAGGCGCGGCCTGCTACAGCGTATCGCGGGCAGTAACCGCCAGGTGGAACTCGCTTGGCGAGATGAACAGTCGTTGCGCCTGCCCGCAGTAATCGACTATTTTCCTGATAAAACCCTCAATCGTGACCTCTATATCTGGCTTGCTGCCTGGCCACTGGGGAGCAATACGATGGGGAGCCCTGGTTTAGCAAAAACCAGCGACTGACGGCACAAACGTTGGATCGTTACCCCGCGCTTCGCTTGCGCTACCAACGGTTGGCTGAAGCACATATCGCGCAACGTATGCCCGTCGAAAGATGCCTAGGGACGAAGCTGCCCAAGAGCTGGCAATACGCCAGGCACTGACTGATCCCGGCAGCCAACAGCAGCTACCTGCCGCCAAACTGCCACCACAACCGGTACCACTCTGGCTCCACCCCTTCCCCCCCATAGCCGCCGTCAAACCCAGCGGAGACGAAGAAGAAGAGGAGGGATCGAGTCCAGGAGAGATAAAAGAGCTGGAGGATCAGCGCAGGCGCAAGGCGGAGCGTGCTGAAAAACCGAAGAGCCAGGACCAGGGGCTGATCACTATCCGCATGGAGAACATCTTCAGCTGGGGAGAGTTCATCAACCTCGACCGTGGAGCAGAGGAGAACGACGATCTGGACGATGCTGCCGATGGTGTCGACGAGATGGAGACCATGAGCATCAGCCGCGATGCCAAAGCCTCTGCCGGTAAGTTGCGTTTCGATCTCGACCTGCCCTCTGCCGCCGAAGATGACCTTGTGCTCGGTGAGGGCATTATGCTGCCGGAGTGGGACTATAAAAAACAGCAGCTGCTAGCAGACCTCTGTCGGGTGGTGCCGATGATAGCGGCGGATGCAGCCCCCTGTGATCTGCCACCCCACCTGCGCCACACCGCAGTGAAACTGCGCGCTCAATTTCAGCAGCTGATGCCTGCCCGCATCTGGCATAGGGCTCAACAGGAGGGGTGTGAGATTGATCTCGACGCCTACCTGCGCTTCACCACAGACCGTGCCGCAGGCCACGTCGCCACCGCCGACGGCCTCTACCGTGATCTGAGGATCGGTGCCAGAGATCTCTGCTGTCTGCTACTTGCCGACCTCTCCCTCTCCACCGACACCTGGGTAGGCAACAGTACACGGGTGATCGATGTTATCCGCGACTCTCTTTTTCTCTTCGCCGAGAGCCTCACGGCAACCGGTGACCCGTTCGCTATGTATGGATTCTCCTCACGTAAAAGGGATCCTATCCGTTTTCACCAACTGAAAGAATTTAGCGAGAACTACAACGGCAATATTCGCGGCCGCATCAGTGCTATCAAACCGGGGTACTACACCCGCCTCGGTGCTGCCATTCGTCACAGCAGCAATCTGCTGATGGCACAGCCCGCAGGTCGTCGGCTATTGCTAATCCTCACCGATGGCAAACCCAATGATCTGGACAAATATGAGGGACGTTACGGCATCGAAGACACTCGCCAGGCAATCCATGAGGCACGGCAACTCGGTCTGCAACCCTTCTGCGTCACTATTGATTCCAAGGGCAATGACTACCTGCCCCACCTGTTTGGAAGCGATAGCTATGTAGTCATCCACAAACCATCACAACTCCCCAAGGAGCTACCCCTACTCTATGCCCGTTTAACGACGACATAACAAGGATTACACCAAGTTATTATAAGCTTATTTGCTCATGTAACTTTTTTTTATAAGAGGCTTTACAAGACTCCTGCATATCACTTAGTATCAAGGTATAATTAATCAATAATATCCAAAAGAGACACAATTCCTGAAGGCCGTACATTGAGATACGACACCTGCAAAGATGATGCAGGTGTACGGGTTTTACACTGACGCTAAAACGTCTGCTGTAAATAGCCATAACCTACTCTAGGGGGATTTTGTCCTGCATTTGGAATAATGAGGATGGTTTATGTCAAGCAGTACCAACGGCAAAAAAAGCCTACTAAAAAAACTATTATTTGTATTCGTACCAATTTTCGCTGCCGGTATTATCTTTGCCGGTCTATTCAATATGGGCCTCACCGCCACTAACGAAATGGAATTCTGCACCTCCTGTCACACCATGGTGATTAACTACGATGAGTACATAGATACCCCTCATGGAAAAAGCCCCTCTGGTGTACGCGCCACCTGTTCTGATTGCCATGTACCCAAGCAGTTTTTCCCGAAAATGCTGATGAAGATAATGGCTGCCAAGGACGTTTATCACGAGATCCTGGGGACCATCGATACCCCTGAGAAATACGAAGCGGCTCGTTGGAAAATGGCCAACCGCGTCTGGGACAAGATGAAGGCCAACGACTCCCGCGAGTGCCGTAGCTGCCACTCCTATGAAAACATGGATCTTGCCGAACAAGACCGGAGTGCCAGGAGGAAACATGGTAATGCCACAGACAAAGGCAAGACATGTATCGACTGCCACAAAGGCATTGCTCACGAAGAGCCTGATGAACCTGACGAGGCTGAAGAGACAGCGAGCGAGTGAGAGTTCTGACTCTCAACTTACCTAATACGGATTCGACCGGGTTGTAATCGATGAAGCAGAAAAAAAACTTTAGCGCTCCTCCTCTCCCTCTCACTCAGCATGCCACTGTATGCGGGTAGCAGAGAAGATGAAAAAGAGCTGCGCATAGCCGCCAGTATTGGCGATAATGAAATCGCATCAAAAATTCTTGACCAGGGTGTCGATATCAACGGCACCAATTCACTGGGCAAAACAGCGCTGATGATGGCTATTGAGAATGGCATTATGGAGACCACCGTACTGCTGCTGGCTCGTGGTGCCGATGTAAATGCCACTACAGAGGCGGGCTGCACGGCCCTCACCTTTGCCGCCGAAAATGGATACACGGCTATAACGGCAATGCTGCTCGAACGTGGTGCAGACCTCTACGCCCGCACCAATGCTGGCCGCGATGCAATGACCACCTCAGCACGCTATGGCCTTACCGACATGGTAGAGCAACTGATCTACAAAGGTGCTGATCCCAATATTGGTGACAATGACAAACGTACCGCACTGATGCATGCCGCAGAGAGGGGCCACCCGCAGACTGCTGAGCTGTTAATTAAGAGTGGTGCAGAGATTGAACTCCGCGATAACAACGGCTCAACCGCACTGATTATTGCTGCAGACAAAGGGCAGACTAGTGTCATTGATGTACTTTTGAAAAATGGTGCTAATATCGATACTGCGGATAATGATGGTGCCGACAGGCTGATATGGGCAGTCGGCCAGGATCATATAAATACCGCCGCAATGCTGATCCGAAATAGAGCGAATGTAAACAAACAGGACAACGATGGCATCACCGCATTGATGGAAGCTGCATCAATTCGCTCTGCCGAAATGGTAGAACTACTTTTGCGAAATGGTGCAGAGATCTCAGCCAAAGATAGCAGAGGCTATACTGCCGCCGACATTGCAAAGAAAAAACGGAATAAACGGGTTATTGAACTGCTCAAGAACAGCAACTAGTCGCGTTAACTATATGAATTCATATGACCCGGATAGCATTTTAAAATACGGAGTCTTTTTTCGTGATCAACGTGCCCCACCCAGGTGAGGAGAGCAATGCGAAACCATTCGCAACAGCATAGGATGTCGTCAAAACCGGATGTACCGGGTCTGACACATAAATAACGACAAGCACCACCACTGCTTGTAGGAATGAAAAATATGAAACCCATAGGAGGTATCATGGTGTATAAAACCATAACGACGGCCATTCTGGTCGCTGGCCTTACTCTCGGCGCAACATTTTCTGTTAGCGCTGCTGATAAGCCAAAACTGATGACGGGGGCAAGCGCCAGTATGCTTGCCAATACCTGTGCAGGTTGCCATGGAACCAATGGCGTAAGCAGGGACCTGCCGCTCCCAGCATCACCGGAATGTCCACTGAATATTTCACTGAGATCATGGCGGGCTTTGCCAATGGCGAAGTTCCCTCCACCATCATGGGCCGTATCTCAAAAGGTTATAGCGAAGATGAAGTCCTCGCAATGGCCGAACTCTACGGCAAAATACCACCTAGCCTAGCAAAACAGAGCTCGATGCATCAACGGTCAAAAAAGGGGCCAAGCTGCATAAGAAATATTGTGAAAAGTGCCATGCAGAAGGCGGCACCGACACCGAGGATAGCGCCGCACTCGCGGGTCAATGGTCAACTTACCTGAACTGGTCACTGGCAGACTTTTCAGCCGGGAAGCGTGATGCAGGCAAGAAAATGAAAAAGAAGCTGAAAAAACTGGTTGAGAAAGAGGGTGCTAAAGGTATCAGCGCTCTGCTTAACTATTACGCCAGCCAGCAGAAATAAGGTAGGAGAGATATCAACATGAAAATTACTCGTCGAGGATTTATACAGACTGCAGGTGTTGCTACTGCAGCCGGCATGGTTGGTGTTCCCTACATCGCACTGGGTGCCTCCAAGAACGTCGTTGTAGTCGGTGGTGGTACCGCCGGTGCAACTGCAGCCAAGTATCTACGTATGGCTGATCCTTCAGCCAATGTCACACTGATCGAAGCCAACAAACACTACTACACCTGTTACCTGAGTAACGAAGTGCTTAGTGGCGACCGCACCATGGACAGCATCAAGTTCGGTTATTCCGGTCTTGCAAAGCATGGAGTCAAGGTCGTTCACGACAAAGTGACCGGTATCGATGCCAAGGGCCGCACCGTTAAGACCGCAGGCGGCAAAAGCTTCAAATATGATCGTTGTATTGTCGCTCCGGGTGTCGACTTCAAATGGGACGCTATCGAAGGCTACGATGAAGCCGGTTCACACACGGTCACCCATGCCTGGAAAGCAGGCCCTCAGACCGCCACTCTGCGCAAGCAGCTTGAGGCGATGAAGGATGGCGGCACCGTAGTTATCGCACCGCCCCCAAATCCCTTCCGTTGCCCTCCAGGGCCTTACGAGCGTGCCAGTCAGATCGCCATGTATCTGAAAGAGCAGAAGCCAAAATCAAAGGTACTTATCTTTGATCCAAAGCCCAAGTTCTCCAAGATGGGCCTCTTCACCGGTGCCTGGAAGAAGATGTACGGCTACGGAACCGATAACGCCATGATCGAGTGGTACGGTGAAGCCGAAGACTCCGGCGTGGTCAGTGTTGATGTTGGCAACAACTCGATGACGACCGCTTTCGGCGACACCCACAAGGCTGACGTGTTGAACGTGATCCCTGCTCAGAAGGCGGGCCATATCGGCTTTGCCGCCGGTCTTACCAACGACAAGGGCTGGTGTCCGGTTGATCTGGCTACTTTTGAGTCCACGATTCACCCCAACATCCACGTCATTGGTGACGCATCTGTCGCTACCGGTATGCCCAAATCGGGTTATGCAGCCAACTCGCGAGCTAAGGTCTGTGCCGCGGCGGTGGTAGCGATGCTCAATGGTCAGGAGCCTGGTACACCCTCCTACGTCAACACCTGCTACTCAATCGCCGGTAAGGACTACGCCTTCTCTGTGGCGGCGGTCTACCGTCTGGCTGAGGACGGTTCCAAGATCAC
>MOXH01000013.1_pt1 | contig 37493 bp, 44 predicted proteins | sample 1471181 | NCBI WGS metagenome assembly MOXH01 (sample SAMN05806436, study PRJNA327811) | mollusc metagenome | isolation source: Phylotype A (SB4) bacterial symbionts from gill | host: Thyasira cf. gouldii | place: Canada: Bonne Bay, Newfoundland | collected 2010-05-07
TCATGATCGAACGTGATTATGACCCGAGCATTCCCGACGTTATAGTCGATAGTGATGCCATTATTCAGGCACTTTTGAATATTCTGCGCAACGCTGCCAAGGCAGTAAGCGACAGAGCAGATGGCCACATCATCCTGAGGAGTCGCATCCTTCGCCAGTTCACCATCGGTGGACACCGCCATCGCCTGGTGACTCAGATCGGTATCGAGGATAACGGCCCAGGTATTCCGGAACATATCCGGGATAATCTCTTCTACCCCATGGTCACCGCCAGTGAGGGAGGGATGGGTCTCGGCCTCTCCATTGCCCAGTCACTGATCAACCAGCACGGCGGGTTGGTGGAGTGTAGCTGCGAACCGGGAAAGACCCTTTTCAATGTACTCATACCGGTAGTAAATCAAAATGCCAAAAGTTAATAGTGTCTGGGTCATCGATGATGATCGCTCTATCCGCTGGGTACTGGAGAAGGCCTTTGAAAAAGCGGGAATGGATGTCACCTGCTTTGCCAGTGCCGAGGGCGTACTTGAGGCACTTCAGCATAAGCAGCCGGATGTAGTGGTCTCTGATGTGCGTATGCCGGGAATGGATGGGTTCTCCCTTCTACAGCGTATCAACGAAGGTTATCCTGACTTGCCGGTGATCATCATGACCGCTCACTCCGATCTCGATAGCGCAGTCGCTGCCTTTCACCGTGGTGCCTTTGAGTACCTGCCCAAGCCCTTCGATGTTGACGAGGCGGTAGAGCAGGTGCAGCGGGCCTGTCGCAAGAGCGGCAGCAGTGTTCAGGATATTGAGAGTGAGGAGCTTGAGCAGAGAGAGATTATCGGAGAAGCACCGGCGATGCAGGAGGTCTTTCGTGCCATCGGCCGTTTGGCTCGCTCCAATATCACTGTACTCATCAACGGTGAGTCGGGTACTGGTAAGGAGCTGGTTGCTCAGGCTCTGCACCGTCATAGCCCGCGATCAGACCAGCCATTTATTGCCCTCAACATGGCGGCGATTCCAAAAGAGCTGATGGAGTCGGAGCTGTTTGGCCACGAGCGCGGTGCATTTACTGGAGCCCAAGGTCGGCGGGTGGGTCGTTTTGAGCAGGCAGATGGAGGTACGCTGTTTCTCGATGAGATCGGCGATATGCCGCCAGAGCTTCAGACCCGCTTATTGCGGGTGCTGGCTGATGGTGAGTTCTACCGGGTGGGGGGGCATGAGTCAGTAAAGGTCGATGTGCGGATTATTGCAGCAACCCATCAAAATCTTGAGCGGCTGGTCACTCAGGGAGCGTTCCGTGAGGATCTGTTTCATCGTCTCAATGTCATCCGTATCCATATCCCCTCCCTGTGTCAACGGCGTGAGGATATTGCGCTGTTGATGCGCCATTTTCTCAATCGGGCGGCAGTGGAGCTGGGTGTTGAGACAAAAGTGGCTCTGCCTGAAACCCTGGAGGAGTTGCAAAATTTCTCCTGGCCCGGCAATGTCAGGCAGCTGGAGAATACCGCCCGCTGGCTCACGGTTATGGCCTCAAGCAGAGAGATCCATGTGGAGGATTTACCACCTGAACTGCAGGAGGTCGATGCTGTGGTGGAGCCGGGCGATGACTGGCAGGGCGCCCTACGCAACTGGGCGAAGCAGCGGCTTCAGCATGGCGAGCAGCGGCTTTTGGAGGTAGCATTACCGGCTTTTGAGACCACGATGATCGAGATAGCTCTTGAGCAGACCGGTGGCAGAAAGCAGGATGCAGCTAAGCTGCTCGGTTGGGGTAGAAACACCCTGACCAGGAAACTGAAGGAGCTTTGTTTGGAAAACAGAGGGAGCCAATGAGCTCTGATTATTGATTTTTTTGATAACAAATGCATTGTAAAAATGGATAACAGAAAATGCGCAACCTAAGCCTTAGTAAGGCATCCCTTCTACTCAACATCGTTGTTTTCAGTGCGGTGGGTTTCGTACTGCTCGGTATCATCCAGCTGAAAAGTCACATCGAGCTGGTAGGTGATGCCTGGCTTCAGTTTGAGAAGGAGCGAGCAGAGAAGGTGCGACTCGAAAATGCGCTCCGTTCAGCGCTTGGCTACGGCGGCATGGTACACGATTATAAAAACTATATTCTCCGTGGAGGCGCTCACCGATTCAACGCCGTGAACGAAGAGGTTGGCGCTGCCCGTACTATCCTTAAACAGTATGAAGCACTTGGTACCAGCCAGGGTGAGGCTGTCGCCATTGATGATATTCGCACTGTCCTCAGCCAATATGCGCTCTCAATTCAAGCGGTAGTCACGGCAAAAAAAGAGGGTCGGTTATTACTGCGGGAGATCGACCTCTCGCAAAAGATTGATGATGCTCTGGCGATAAGGGGTCTTGAGACACTGCGCCAAGAGAGCAAGGATAGACGCGGAGGTGCCGAGGCGACGCGTAGTAAGGCAGAGTTATCGGCAGCACTACGTGCCACTGTAGGCTTCGGCGGTATGATCCACCACTTTAAAAATTATGTCCTCCGTCAGCAGCCACAATCGGGTGCGCTGGCGAAAGATAAGATAGACCAAGCGCTCTCCATCATCAGTACATATCGGCAGGTTGGGGTCACCCGCGCAGAGGAGGTCGCGCTAGCCGATATCGAGACCATGTTGAAACACTATAGGGGTGGTATCGACCTGGTGGTGCAGTTGGCTGCAGAAAAATCTACTATCGAGGCGCTGGACCAGGCTGTGAAAGTAGATGACAGTCACGCAATACGAGGTCTTATCACTCTTGACCGGGAGGTGGCACGCTCCATTGAGTCAAGCTCTGGTGTAGTTACCGATACGATGGTGAAGATTGGTGGTGTAGAGGCGTTTATTCTCTGGTCGCTGCTGATTGGTGCAACGACTACTGGGCTGCTTATACTCTGGTTGATTCATGGTCACATTGTATTACCCATCAAGAAACTCTCTCACGCCATGCGTGATATGGCTGGTGGAAATCTTAAAATCACCATTCCTGAAATTGACCGCTCAAATGAAATTGGTGAGATGGCTCGCAGTATGGAGTTCTTCCGTGTCGAGGCGATTAATCGACACAAGGCTGAGAAACTGCTGGCGGAGAGAAGTGAGGAGGTGAGGGCGCAGCTGAAAATCATGCAGGAGCTACGGGAGCGCAGTGACAAGCAGGCAGGTCAAGCCCTTGCACTGGCGGAGAGTTTGACGGCCGCCCGTGAAGAGACCGAAAGGGCGATCAGACGTGCAGAAGCGGATGAGCACCGCATCCGTGCCATTCTCGATACCGTAAAAGATGCCATCATCACCGCCGACGAGAGAGGGGTTATAGAGACCTTCAATCCGGGTGCATCCGTAATTTTCGGCTACCAGCCTGATGAGGTGATCGGACGCAATGTCTCCATGTTGATGCCGGAACCGATGCGTTCGGAGCATGATGGATACCTTGCGCGCTATCTCTCTGGTGCCAAGGCAAGGTTGGTAGGACAGACGGTGGAGCAGAAGGCGGTGCATCGCGATGGAACCATCTTCCCCATCGATTTGGGTATAGGCGTGATGTTGATCAATGGTGAGCGTAAGTTTACAGGTGTTATTCGTGATATCACCGATCGTAAGCAAGCGGAGAAGGAGGTACGGCGTCTGGCAATGACCGACCCCCTCACCGGACTGGCTAACCGCAACCGCTTTCACACCTCTTTAGAGGCGGCGCTCAAGATGGCGGAGCGGAAAAATTGGCAGGTGGCTCTGGTTACCCTCGATCTTGACAGGTTTAAACCGGTCAATGATAGCTATGGTCATCAGGTAGGGGATGAACTGCTCAAGCAGGTGGCTGGTCGGTTACTGGAAATTTCACGGGAGACGGATACGGTAGCGCGTCTTGGGGGAGATGAATTCTCCATAATGCTGGTTAATGTCGTAGACTACGAGGCGACCAAAATTCCGGTTCAACGGATACTCAATGAGATGTGTAAACCCTTTAATGTCAACGGGAAGCGCATAGAGATTGGTGGCAGTATCGGTATTGCCCTCTCTCCGGAAGATGCGCAAGATTCAGAGACACTGATTCGCCGCTCCGATCTGGCACTCTATTCCGCCAAGGAGGGCGGGCGCAACCGTTACTGCTACTACAACAGAGAGATGGAAGAGGGCGGTAAAAGGATGATGGGAGTATGCTGAATTTCATCGATAAAATTCGCCGCCATGCAGCCGTTGCCAAAGGCAATTTTAGTAGCATGTTTGGGAAGATTGAGATACCGCCGCTGCCAGCAGCGGTATCCCGGTTAGTGACAGAGATCGGTAAAGAAGAGCCGGATATCCGCCTGCTTGGCCAGATGGTGGCGGCGACCCCGGAGGTCTCGATGAAGATCCTGCAGATGGTCAACTCAGCACTCTTTTTTCTGCCCAACCCGGTCAATAGCGTGACCCATGCGGTTACTTTGCTGGGGCTGAAACGAATCCGCCCCCTGATCCTCTCCTTTGCCACCGCACACTCGCTACCTACGCCGCCGGGTGAGCTGTTTGACCACCAGGCATTCTGGTCCGACTCGCTGCTTAAGGCGCTCATCGCACGCGCTCTTGCTGACATCCACTGTCCGGATGAGCGGGAGGATGCCTTTACCGCAATGCTGCTGGCGGATATCGCACTGCCGGTTCTTCTTACCTCATGGAGTGAGTATTACCAGCCGGTGGTGAGTCGCTGGCACGGAGCGGGTGAGCGTCTATCCAGCTTAGAGCGTGAAAGTTTCCAGTGGGATCATGCCCAGGCCGGTGCTGGATCCTCCAGGACTGGGGCTTTCCTGAGACGTTGGTCTGCTTTGTAGGCCTGCACAATGCTGATGGTGATACGGTCAGAGAGTTTGAGCTGGAGGAGAGCGCCGCACTGCCGGTGGCGGTTGCTGCGATGACACCGGGTTGCCTCAACCCGGATCCTGCACGGGCACGGCTAATGTTGGATACTGCGGCTAAAGAATTTCAGCTGACAGCAGCGAGGCTGCAGGAGAAAATTGCGGAGATTCGGGAGGGTTTTTCTGAGATCTGTAACCTTTTTGATATTATACCGGGAGAGGGTGGCACTACGCTGGACCTTTTGGATCAAGTGTTGCTGGAGATGGAGGAGGAGATATGATGAAAAAGCGACAATCCCCGGCTAAAGCGCCTGATGTATATCCACAGAGGAGTCTGCTATTTCGCCTCATCTCCTCGATCACCCATCTCCAGTTGGGCTATCTGCTTCAGGATGGCAAGCACTCAAAAGGTATTGTCAGGCTGTTTGTCTTTATAGAGGCGGTCTCTGCTCTGGCGATCATCAGTACCACGGCCTACCTGATCGATCTGCCACTGCTTTTTCCACCGCTTGGACCCTCCGCGTTCATTCTTTTTTTCACTCCACTGGCACGAACAGCGGCACCACGCTCCGTTCTGCTCTCTCACAGCATGGGCCTGTTTATCGGTCTGGTAATGGTGGGACTCTTTTCCCTGCTCTTTCCTGATGTCCCCCTGGCACCGGGCGATAGCCTCAATTGGGTACGAATTGCCGTTCTCTCACTGGCCATGGGCCTGGTTAGCCTGGGAATGATCTTTTTCCGCTTAGCCCATCCGCCAGCTGCTGCCACCACCCTGATTGCCGCCATGGGCTTTATCGACAGCTATACCCAGGTACTGGGTTATCTGGTGGCGGTGTTGCTGTTGATTTTTCAGGCGCTACTATTTAATCGTATGATTGGGGGGCTTCCCTTTCCGCTGTGGAATTTTTCACCCGAAGCGGCGCATCAGTATCCTGACCTCGCTGGCCTGAGTGATCGTGAAATTACCCGCCAGGATAAGATGCAGGAGCGTATTTTTCAGCGGAAGAGATGATAAACGTAGAGTAACTATTCAGTTGGTGCTTGTAGAAGCAGTCTCACGGACCGCGATGAAACAGCCAGTATGGTGCAAGTATTCATCGCGCTTCGAGAAAGCGCTCCTACAGGGAAGTGCGCCATAAAACATGACTCGATTGGAAGCCGGTCAGTCCCTGATGTCACCACATATCTTGGGATCTGAAAAGTTACCTTTTTTAATTGAATACCGTAGGTAAATAGTGATGGATAGTAGCAGTATCGAACTTAATGGCTCCGAAGTGGAGAGTATTCAGGTGGATGGCGAGAGGGTGATCCTGCGTTTTTCCCGTGCCATCATTATCAAGACCATCACCGGTTCTACGGAGCGTACGCGTTGGTGGCAGGCGGGTGAGCTAATCTTTGAAGGTGCCGAGGTGGAGGGTGATCTGCCGGAGTGTCCCACCATCTGTGCTGGTGGTGATGTGGGTGAGAATATCTACACCTACCGCGATATGATCCCCCTGCCACTGGAGAGTCGGGGTCGCGCCCATTGTGATCTACGTTTTGAAGGGGATCAGGGCCGACTTCAGGTGCAAGGAGAAGGGGTCAAACTGAAGATGGATGATCGGCCACGCTATATCGAGCACCTTCGCGCATAACCGATCTTTTTCTGGATTCTTACATACCCAATGCCCGTATCGGGACTAAAAGCATGGGGTCGTCCCACTCTCTTCTGCCCATGGCGAGGTAGCTGATACGTCCCTCGGGGTCGATGACAAAGGTGGTGGGATAGCTGTAGACACCCCAATCGGCTGCGGTAGCTGCGTTCTGATCGAGGAGCACCGGAAAAGTGACCGGTGCCTTATCCAGATAGCGAGCAACCCGCTCCCGCTTTTCACCTGTATTGATCGAGATCAGCTGTCCATTGAAGCGCTCAAGCCATTTAGCCGCCCGCCCCAAAGAGGGCATCTCTTCACGGCAGGGACCACACCAGGTGGCCCAGAAGTTGACTACCAGCACCTTGCCTCGGTAGCTGGAGAGATCGATCTTCTCTCCACTCATCTCCAGTAGCGAAAAGGGGGGGGCGATGGGTTGATCATCTACCGGCATCAGTGACTGCTGTGCGGCGGAGGGAAGAGTGAATAGCAGGAGCAGGAGAGGAAGTAATTTAATCCACCGCTCATGGATCTGTTTTTTATAGATAAACATCAGAAGTTAAGTAGAGCCTCTTTCTGGGTAATTTGATCTTCGGCCTGCTCCAGTATCCCCAGGCTCATATGTGGTGTCAATCCACTCAGTTTCAGCCGCCGGAGGGCGGGTACCTGGTCGATGGCGGGCAGATAGTGTGCACGATCACTTCCGACCATGCTGTGCAGTTGAGAGATGATCACCAGATCGCAGTAGTCTGGTTCCGGTCCCTTGTCACGCATCCACTCCTCTGCCTCCAGAGCAGTAACGATAAAGTCGGTAGCAAAGCCCCACTTACGCAGGATCATACCTCCGGTCTGGGCTCGCAGATTATCTATGGCGTGGTCGATGGTTGCCTGTTGCAGCTCTTCATCGTGGTAGCCCTCTATATAGTTGAGTACAGCAACGACGCCGATATCATGCATCAGCCCGGCGAGCATGGCGTGGTCAGGGTCGAAGCGTTTAGTGATCCTGGCCAGTACACTACAGATGGCAGCAACCCGGGTACTGTGCTTCCATGACGCTTTCATCCGTTTCTGTAGTAGTACTGAGCGGGAGCGGAAGAGGTCACGCAGGGTATAGGTGAGCACCAGCTTGTGGGTAAGGTCGTTGCCGAGGCGCACGATGGCACCTACACAGCTATCCACTGGGGTGCGGCTTCCATAGAGTGCGCTGTTGGCCGCTTTTATCAGTTTGGCGGTGATCACCGGATCGGTCTGGATTAGAGAGGCTATCTGCTCTGCATCGTTTTGCTCATCATTGATCGCCAGGCCTATCCGCATTGCCACCTCAGGCAGGCTTGGCAGGGTGACCTCATCATGTTCCAAATCTTCAAGGAAGCGGCTGGTGAGTTCATTCTCATACTCGGTCGCCTCTTCCGTGGCATCGCCACTCACCTCGTAGCCGGTGTTTACGCGTGCAGGCAGATCCTGCAGCAGTGTATTGTCGATACGCAGAATACTGATATTTGTCTGGGCGCTGACCTCATACCGCCGGGGTCGCAGGCGGGCGATGGGGTTAACGGATGAGGCGTCCCCCGCATGGATGTGGTTCTTCTTACCATCTGCGGCAGTCAGCTCAAGCTCACCCTCCAGCAATAACAGTGTGTAGTCATCATTACTGCCGCGCTGCAAAATGGTGGTGCCAGCATCCACTGATTCGATATGGATGGTGTGGGCCAGCTCGACCAGTTGTACACGGTCAAGAGCTTGCAGTGGTTGAAAAAGAAGCAACTGCTCAATATCCGGGTGTTTAGAAGTTTTATCCATTTTTAACTATTGGGTTCCCTTTCCTGAAACTAGATGGTACTGGACAAGTTTAGTCGCAATTTAGTGATTGGTCATGTTGAATAAAAGCCACGATTCACCCCCAATGGCAAAAATGGCTTTTTTTCACCAAGGTGACTATTCCCGAACGGGTCCCGGGTCAAGCTTCTTACTTCATGTGCAGTCCGAAACTTGAGTTAATGATCAACTCAGCAGCCACAGCGCGGCAGCTTCGGTCTATTCAGTTGCAAGCTTCCGGTGAGCTGGGCGACCGATTGAAGTTGGTGTCGCTCAAGATAGTCGCTGATCCCCTGGTTGATCTTACTGCATACCAGTGGATCATAGAAAAGAGCCGTGCCAACGCCGACCGCACTGGCACCGGCGATGATGAACTCAAGCGCATCCTCGGCAGAGGTGACACCGCCCTGGCCGATGATCGGAATGCCGTGGTCACGGCACACCTGGTAGACCTGATGCACCTTCAGTAGGGCGACGGGCTTGATTGCCGGTCCTGAGAGTCCCCCCTGGTTGTTGCCAATAATCGGCGAACGGCTCTCAATGTCGATCGCCATACCCATCAGTGTATTGATCACCGCAAAGGCGTCACTACCCGCCTCGATGCACCCTTTGGCGTTGGCGGCGATATCGGTCTGATTGGGGGAGAGTTTGGTGATTAATGGCTTGCTGGTGACACGGCGGCAGGCTTCGACTACACGGGCAGACATCGCCGGGTCGTTGCCGAAGGCGACACCGCCCTCCTTGACGTTGGGGCAGGAGATATTGATCTCGATGGCATCGATGGGTGAGTCATCAAAGCGCCGCGTCACCTCCTGGTACTCCTCGATAGTAGAGCCGGAGACATTAGCGATAAAACGGGTCTCAGAGAAGTCGAGAGTGGGAAGAATCTCATCCACTACCCTGGACACCCCGGGGTTCTGCAGGCCGATGGCATTGAGCATCCCTTCCGGGGTCTCATAGACTCGGTGTGGCTGATTACCAAGGCGCGGCTCCAGGGTTGTGCCTTTGAGGCAGACGGCACCGGCATCACGATTGGAAAAACCCTTTACCCGGGTGTACTCTTCGCCGAAGCCGACACAGCCGGAGAGCAGTACCAGCGGTGTGGCAAAATTGAGACCGCAGAAATCAACGGCGAGAGGTGAGTCAGTGGAGGTTGTCATCGAGTTTTTCCATCATGTTTAATGTTGTGCTTTTCGAACCGGAGATTCCGCCCAATACCGGCAATATCATACGCCTCTGCGCCAACAGTGGCAGCACCCTTCACCTAATACATCCTCTCGGCTTTCAGCTGGAGAATAAACAGTTGCGTCGGGCCGGTCTCGATTATCATGATCTGGCCTGTGTCAGAGAGCACCAAAGTCTGGAAGAGGCGACTGCCGAGGCGCAAGCTGGGCGGATCTTTGCCTGTTCCACACGGGGTGGTTGCAGTTATGCTGAAGTTGCCTACCAGCCGGGCGATCTTCTACTGTTTGGGCCTGAAACACGCGGCCTGCCTCAGACACTACTGGATAGTCTGCCAGCCGAGCAGCGGATACGCATTCCAATGAGGCCGGGGAACCGTAGCCTCAATCTGTCAAACGCTGTAGCCGTGGTGCTCTACGAGGCTTGGCGGCAGCTGGGGTTTGCCGATGCCGGAGGTTGATTGACTGAGCGGCGGTGAAAGAGCGCTGCTGTTCCTGCGTCCGCCGGTATTGTGCTGTGTTCATCGAGGCAAGGGCTATACGCCTACCCGCAGATGGCACTCATCAGCAAAAACTATCGAAAATATTCAGCCCGCTTCCGGTTTGTTTTCACGACAGAGCAGAGCCTCTACCGCCTTCCTCGGATCGAGCCCCTGGTATAGCACCTGGTAAATTTGCTCGGTAATTGGCATCTCCACCGCCAGCTGCTGCGCTTTATTATGGATCTCCAGGGTGGTTCCTACCCCCTCCACCTCCTGGCCGATCTCCGCTTTTGCCTGGTCGATGGTGAGGCCATGGGCGAGTGCCAGCCCCATACGGCGGTTACGTGACTGGTTATCGGTACAGGTGAGCACCAGATCGCCCATGCCGCCAAGCCCCATGAAGGTCTCTGTTCTGCCACCGAGTTTCAGCCCGAGGCGGGTAATCTCTGCCAAGCCGCGGGTGATCAGGGCGGCGCGGGCGTGGCACCAAAGCCGAGACCGTCGGCAATACCGGCACCTATGGCCATCACATTCTTGGCGGCCCCCCCCACTTCGAGGCCGATGACATCATCGCTGGTATAGGCACGGAAGGTCATGCAATGGAGTAGCCGAGCGACACGATTGGCGTGATCCAGAGAGGAGGAGGCGACGGTAACCGCAGTAGGTTGCCCATCGGCCACCTCACCGGCAAAACTGGGGCCGGAGATTACCGCCAGTGGTCGTTCACCCAGCAGTTCCGCAGCCACCTCATGGAGTAGTCGGCCGCTCTGGGGATCCAGCCCCTTGGTGGCCCAGCAGAGAGAGGTGCCGGGCGACAGCAGCGCTTCGACCCCTGTGAGTACACTGCGGAAGGCGTGGCTCGGTACCACCACCACCACCTCATCCGCTTCTGCCACAGCAGCGGCAAGGTCTGTTGTCGGTGTCAGCCCAGGAGGAAATGGACGCCCAGGGAGAAAGCTGCTGTTCTCGCCCTCCTCCAGAAGTTTGTCGATCTCCTCAGGAAGATGCCCCCATAGTCTGACTTCAGCACCATTGTTAGTCAGCAGAATAGCCAGGGCAGAGCCCCAGGAGCCACATCCGAGGACGGCGACAACAGGTGATGAGTTGTTGCTCACGTTAGGCACAGACCTTATTTAGAAGAGTGTTTAGTTGGCGGCAGGCTGCTCGTCACTTGCCGCTGCCTGCTGCTGCATCTGTTGAGCATAGAGGGCCTCAAAGTTGTAGGGCTGTAGCAGCAGGGGAGGAAAGCCTCCTTTGCCGATAAGCTCGGAGACCGTCTGGCGCACATAAGGGTAGATGATGTTGGGGCAGTGGGCACGAGTGAGGGGGCCCAGGTCATGCTCATTAAAACCGCTCATGAAGAAAATACCGGCCTGCTGTACTTCGACCAGATAGGCGGTCTTGTCGCCCACCTTGGTGGTGATGGTAGCGGTGAGCACTACCTCATGGTGAGCCTCATCGAGCGCATTTACCTCAGTATTAAAGTTCACAGAGGTTTCTGGCTGCGCACTCCCCATCTGGGTGAATATATGGGGGGAGTTCGGAGTCTCAAAGGAGACATCCTTAAGATAGAGGTGCTGTAGATTGAACTGTGGCTGGTTATCGGCAGGCTGGTTTTCTGCGGTCTGGTTCTCTTCACTCATGATGATGTTCTCGGTTATCTGGTTTGCTCGGGCTTGCTTTGGTTTCTCAAGGCAAAGTGAGGGGACTACTTTTTGCGGCTTATCGGCAGGCCCGCGCTACTCCACGCCATCATACCGCCTTTCAGGTTATAGACATTTTCAAATCCGGCACTGCTGAGCTGTTTGCAGGCCGTTGCGGACTGGGAGCCTGAGCGGCAAGAGACGATCACCGGTTTTTGCTTTTTTTTCCCAAGCTGTCCCAGTTGATTTTTCAGGCTGCCGAGGGGGATATTGAGCGCGCCGATGATATGCCCTTGGCTAAAATCGTTGATTGGCCGCACATCCACTACTACCGCATCCTCATGGTTGATCATCTCCGTAGCCGCAGAGGGTTCCAGGTTGTTCTTGGCACCGCCGGAGAGTAGGTTTTGGATCAATAGGCCGCATACTGCCGCCAGTGAAGCGAAGAGTATCCACTCTTGCTTGATGAATTCAATATAGAGTTCCATAGATAGCTTATGTCTGTATTACGAAGTTTAGAGGGGTCTATTCTAACCCAGGAGACGAGAAACAGAACGGGAAACTTGAGTTACCCATTCTGATATGTGGTTTCTTAAGTTTGTTGTCTAAGTGTTTTTAATTATGGGTGCAGAAAACATTACGCATCATTCCGATCAGCAGCAGCGTGCGTGAGTCGCTGACCCGGTAGAAGACCCGGTTGGCATCTTTTCGGGAAGCCAGAATACCCTTATCACGCAGTATCGCAAGATGCTGGGATATATTGCTCTGAGAGGTGCCCACCTGTTCGACGATCTCTTGCACACTCACCTCCTGGTCACCCAGAGTACAGAGAATTTTTAACCGAAGAGGGTGAGACATCGCCTTGAGTGAGCGGGAGGCGCGTTCGATATCGTTGTCATCCACCATCAGGTGAAAATCTTCAGTATCCAGTACAGGCGTTTTCGGGCTTCCGAACTTGTTTTCCATGCAGCAGTGCCTTTGTTATTGCGATTGTACGTGGCGTTGTAAGCTGTGATATATAAGCGTACAACAGCTTTTTAATACGGTAATAATCTGTTTTACTTAAATTTTGTGCGTTTTTCAATCCCCTGAACCATATAATCTGAGATAGCTGGTCCGCTATAGCAACAAAATGGATAAGTTTGGCAACTAATAATGAGTTTTTTTCAATGAGTTAGCCATTTTTTACGCTAGAATGCTAAGCCGCCTTTATTTTTTGGAAAAATGACGACACAGGAGCCGATAGAGCAGATGTCCACCGCCAGAATAAAACCCGCTGTACTACTGATACTCGATGGATGGGGTTACAGTGAGCAAGAGAGCTCCAACGCTATCAAGGGGGCCAGTACCCCCGTTTGGGAGCGTCTGTGGAACAAATATCCCCATACACTGATCGGTACATCGGGTGCTGAAGTGGGCCTACCTGCCGGGCAGATGGGTAACTCTGAAGTGGGGCATCTCAACCTGGGGGCAGGTCGTGTGGTTCACCAGGAGTTTACTCGCGTCAGTCACGCCGTGGATTCGGGCTCATTTTTTACCAACCCCAGACTCACCGATGCCATCGACGTGGCAGTGAAGGGTGGGAAGGCCGTGCATATTCTTGGCCTGCTCTCCCCAGGGGGGGTGCATAGCCATGAAGAGCATATTCACGCTATGGTCAAACTAGCGCTAGAGCGTGGTGCTGAAAATGTTTATGTTCACGCCTTCCTTGATGGGCGCGATATGCCGCCAAAGAGTGCAGCTCCCTCCCTGGCGTTGATGGAGCAGCAGTTTGAACAGCTTGGCGGTGGCCGTATTGCCACGATCGTAGGTCGTTTTTACGCTATGGATCGCGACAATCGCTGGGAGCGGGTGGAAAAGGCCTACCATCTGCTGACTCTGGGAGAGAGTGAATACCAGGCAGATGATGCCGAAACAGCCCTGCAGATGGCGTATGAACGCGGCGAGAGTGATGAGTTTGTAAAAACGACTGCGGTGGTTCCGGCGGGAGAGATCCCAGTGAAGGTCGAGGATGGCGATGCGCTGGTGTTTCTTAACTACCGCTCCGACCGAGTGCGTGAACTTACCCGCACCTTTATTGAAGCCGATTTTGACGGTTTTGAGCGTAAGGTGGTACGTCAGTTGGGTGCTGTTGTCAGCCTGACTGAATACAATGAGACCTTCGGTATCCCCGTCGCCTTCCCACCAGAGCGGTTGGATAATGTCTTTGGTGAGTATCTCTCCAGACTCGGCTTGCGCCAGCTGCGGCTTGCCGAAACGGAGAAGTATGCCCATGTCACTTTCTTCTTCAACGGTGGCCGCGAGGAGCCGTTTGAGGGTGAGGATCGTCAACTGATACCCTCTCCCAGGGTCGCCACTTATGACCTACAGCCGGAGATGAGTGCGCTGGAGGTGACAGAGAAGTTGGAGAAGGCGATTGAGAGTGGTCGCTACGATGTCATCATCTGTAACTATGCAAACGCCGATATGGTGGGCCATACCGGCGATTACCAGGCGGCGGTAGCGGCTATCGAGACCATAGATCGCTCTCTTGAGCGTGTTGTTAGCGCACTTCTGCGTAGTGGTGGTGAGCTGCTGGTGACGGCGGACCACGGCAACGCCGAGCTGATGCGGGATGAGAAGAACGACCAGCCCCACACAGCACATACCGACAATCCGGTGCCTCTGCTCTATATTGGTAGAGAGGCCAAGCTGGCAGAGAACGGGGCGCTTTGTGATATCGCCCCCAGTCTGCTGCATATTATGGGACTGGAGCCGCCATCAGAGATGGATGGCCACAGCCTGATCGAGTTTGCACCAGGGGAATCTGACGCTTGATAGGGCACTGTAGCCAATACTGGATCCCTGGCAGACGGCTATGGGCGCTGCTGCTTCTGCTGTTACCACTGACGCTTGTGGCTCAGTCTGAAGAGGCGCGTCTGAACAAGAAAGACAGCGAGCTGAAGCAGCTGCGTCAGCAGATCAACACGCTGCAACACTCGCTTAAAGAGCGTGAAGATGAGCAGCAGCGGTTGCAGGAAGAGCTGCAAGTATCTGAGCGTCAGATCGGTGAAGCGGCTCGTCGTCTACGGGTGCTGAGTGAGAGTCTGAAGCGTCAACGGCAGCGCCTTGGGCAGCTGCAGGAGAGACGGCAACGGCAGCAGGGTGAGCTGGCGGGTCATCAGAAAATTCTTGCCGGGCAGGTACGGGCTGCTTACGCCATGGGCCGACAGGAGCGGCTGAAAATTCTTCTCAACCAGCAGGATCCAGCGGTGGTCAGCCGTATGCTTGTATACTACGATTACTTCAATCGTAACCGCACCGAGCGGATGAAACAGATAGATCGGGTGCTGGAGACTCTGGGTGAGACTGAACTTGCCCTTACCCTGGAGGAGCAGCGGCTGGTCGAGCTGCAAAGTAGTGAGCTGGATACCAAGCAGCAGATGGAGTTGGCCCAGGGGGAGCGGCACCAAGTGGTGGCGGCACTGAATCAGGATCTCCGCAGCAAGGGGCAACGGCTTAAGGGATTGCAGCAGGATGAAACACAACTACAGAAGCTGCTGTCGAAGTTAGAGGAGGAGCTGATAGCCCAACCCCTTGAGCGCCTTGATCGCAAGCTCTTCAAGAGCCGTAAGGGAAAGCTCAGTTGGCCGTCAAAGGGTCGCCTGACAGCAAGATTCGGTACCTCTCGGGCGGGCAACCTGAAGTGGGACGGTGTGCTGATTGCGGCCCCCGAAGGGCGGGCGGTGAGATCAATTCATCATGGCCGGGTCGCCTTCGCTGATTGGTTGCGCGGCTTCGGGCTGCTGTTGATTATCGATCACGGTGATGGCTATATGAGCCTCTACGGCCACAACCAGAGCCTTTTCAAGGAGACTGGCGAGTGGGTCGATGCGGGTGAACAGGTGGCGCTGGTAGGCAGCAGTGGTGGCCAGAACAACCCCGGCGTCTATTTTGGCATCCGTTACAAGGGGCGGGCGGTCAACCCCAAGATATGGTGCAAGCGTTCGAGAAACAACAGGGTAGGCGGCCTGATTAATCCCGCCGGTCAAGGTTACTTCGGTGCACGGAAGGTACTGACGATGATGACGACTGAGAAAAAAGTATGAAGCATAAGCTTGGCTTGGCGTTAACACTCTCCTTGGGTATCGCTATTGGTGGTACCTTCTCTTTTAGTCAACCGGTTCAGGCCCAGGTCGAACCGTTGCCGCTGCAGGAGCTACGGGCTTTTGCCGAGATTTTCGGCCGCATCAAGCAGGATTATGTCGAGCCGGTAGAGGATCGGCAACTGCTGGAAGATGCCATCCGCGGTATGCTCGCCGGACTTGACCCCCACTCCTCCTATCTGGGAAAAGATGAGTACAAAGAGCTCAAGGTAGGTACCGAGGGGGAGTTTGGCGGACTCGGGATCGAGGTAGGGTTGGAGGACGGTTTTGTTCGTGTGATCTCCCCCATCGACGATACCCCGGCCCAACGTGCCGGTATCCAGGCGGGTGACCTGATCATCCGTCTCAATGAGAAGCCGGTCAAAGGGATGGGCTTGGAGGAGGCGGTCAACCAGATGCGTGGCAAGCCCGGCTCCGAGCTGAAGCTCACCATTATTCGCAAGGGTAAAGAGAAACCGATCAAATTCACCATCGTCCGCGCCATCATCAAAGTGGCGAGCGTCAAGGGGCGGGTGCTGGAGGAGCGCTACGGCTATCTGCGTATCTCCCATTTTCAGGCGCGTACCACAGAGGATATGCTGAAAAAGCTCAGTGAACTGAAGGCGGAGTCGAAAGAGGGGCTGCGCGGTATGGTGCTTGATCTGCGCAACAATCCCGGTGGCATACTCAGCGGCGCGGTATCGGTGAGCGATGCCTTCCTCACCGAAGGCGTGATCGTCTTCACCCGTGGGCGCGAAGAGTCATCACGGATTGATTTCAACGCAGCGCCTGACGATATACTTGAGGGGTTGCCGATGGTGGTGCTGGTCAATGGCGGCTCCGCATCAGCGTCAGAGATCGTCGCAGGAGCACTGCAGGACCACAAGCGGGCAATCATCATGGGTAGCAAGACCTTCGGTAAAGGCTCGGTACAAACTATCGTTCCGATCACCGAAGAGACGGCGGTCAAACTCACCACCGCCCGTTACTTTACACCCAACGGTCGCTCCATCCAGGCCGAGGGGATCAAACCCGATATCGAGATAGAGAATATCAAGGTGGCTGAGATCGACAATGTCGATAATAACCGGATCAAAGAGTCTGATTTGAGCAGGCACCTGGCAAATGGCAACGACAAGAAAGCGGCCGAGCATGAGCCGGGTGAAGTCAAAGATGAGGAGGATAAAAAGAGTTTGGCGCAGAAAGACTTTATCCTCAATGAGGCGCTGAATCTGTTGAAGGGGCTCTACATCCTCAGAGGACAGGGCTGAATGAGAAAGCCATTGTCAGCTGCATGGGGTACCCTTGCAGGCTTGCTAATGTTGCCGGCACTGCTGGTTTCACTCCCCTGCGGTGCCGAGGAGCTACCTGCAATCACCATCATTATCGACGACATGGGTAATCATGAGGGGTGGGGGATAGGTGCGCTGGATCTGCCAGGATCTGTTACCTACGCCTTTCTGCCGCACACACAACATGCCAGCAGCCTCGCAGAAAAGGCCCATACAGCCGGTAAAGAGGTGATGCTGCATCTGCCGATGGAGTCTGACGGCGGTAAGCGTCTGGGGCCTGGAGGGCTGACCCTGCATATGACAGAGAAGCATTTTCAGCGCATCCTAGCAGAAGATATCCAAGCGGTTCCACACGCTAAAGGGGTGAACAACCATATGGGCAGTCTGCTGACCCAACATCCGGGAGCGATGGGGTGGCTGATGGAGGGGTTACAGCGGCGTGGCGGGCTCTTTTTCATCGACAGCAGAACCTCCGAACAGACCGTTGCCAGACAGGTGGCGGAAGAGCACCAAATACCCAATGCCCAGCGTGATATCTTTCTCGATAACAGCCGTGATCCCGAGGCGATTCGCACTCAGTTCAAGCAGCTGATCAAACAGGCAAAGCGTAGCGGCTATGCTGTAGGTATAGGGCACCCCTATCCGGAGACAGCCAGGTACTAAAGCAGTTACTGGCAGAGACCGCTTCACTGGGTGTTCGACTGATACCGGCATCCGCGATGATTCAAGCTCAAGGGAGTAACAGACAGTGGCAAGCGCCCTCATCCCCTTCGCTCAAGGTTGTTAAGAACTCGAATCTATAAGTCAGATCCAAATGGCACTTACTTAAGCGGTCTTTAACCCGGAGCGACTTTAGTCGCGATGAACGCCACACCAAACCCTTACTTTGTGCCAGACTCCTTCGCGACTGAAGTCGCTCCTACCAGCAAGATGGGTGAAATACTTCCTAAGTAAGTGCCTTTCGGATCCGACCCCCTGCCGTAGTGATCACTACCAGTTTTCACCTAGAAGCTCGAAGTGTGCTTGAGGGTGTACACATGCTGGGCAAGTTTGTGGAGCTTCCTTAGCCTCGTGAAGATACCCGCAATTTCTACAACGCCAAACTACCACATCATCTCTTTTAAAAACTTTTCCTGACTCTAAATTATCTGCCAGTTCTTTGTAGCGTTTTCCATGCTGTTTTTCAGCAATTGCAATCGCCTCAAATGCTATTGCAATCGATTCAAATCCTTCTTTTCTAGCAACTTTAGCAAAGGCAGGATACATCTCTGTCCATTCATGCTCCTCACCTGCAGCAGCTGCTCGTAAGTTTTCTAATGTAGCTGATACTTTTCCTGCTGGGAAAGTTTCAGTTATTTCAATATCACCACCTTCAAAAAATTTAAAAAACCTCTTTAGCATGCTCTTTTTCCTGATTTGCTGTCTCTTCAAATATTTCTGCAACCTGAACAAGACCCTCTTTTTTTGCAGCACCAGAAAAATATGTATACCTATTTCTTGCTTGTGACTCTCCAACAAATGCCACCAGTAAGTTTTTTTCAGTTTGCGTGCCTTTAATACGGTTATTCATTTCTATACCTATTGATTCGTGTTTTAAGCATAACGCCGCCGCTAAGAGGCAGACCGTGCGGTGTGAGGCTTGTGCTATTCAAGCACAAATGAACACCGCGAAGAGCTGTCCTTCTTGACCGGCCTTGTTAGATGCTCTTACTTTTGCTACATTGCGCATGCGCATCATTGATGCGCATGCGCTATATGGAGTGAATTTCATGCCACAGCTATATGACGAAACCGCCTCAAAAAAGGCCACTAATTTAAGTATAAACAGTGACTTACTCTTAAAAGCAAGAAAGTTTAAAATCAACCTTTCAGCCACCTTAGAGCGCGCGCTTAAAGATGAGCTGAGAAAAGCCGAGCGAAATAACTGGCTGAAAAATAATAAAAAAGCCATTAACGAATTGAATAAGCTAGCAAATAACAATGGGTTGTTCTCCGATGCCTACCGAGACTTCTAATGGCCCAATTTTCACTCTATAAAAACGAAGATAGTGCATCAAATGATACCTACCCATACTTCATTGATATTCAAAATCCTTTGCTCAGTGATTTGAATTCTCGTTTGGTAATTCCGTTATCATCGTACGGCACCTTGAACAATACAGATGCAAAAAGATTATGCCCAGTCATTCATCTTGATGAAGGTGACTTCGTGTTACTTACTCATCAAATGACATCTGTTCCAAGCTCAATTTTAAAATCAGAAGTAACCTCTTTAGATAATTTTCGCTACGAGATTCTCGGTGCTATCGATATGCTCATATCAGGCATCTAACGCCATGCTCAGGGGCAGCAAAAAAAATAACTAGAAATAACTAGGGTCAGATAAAAATTAAATGAGGGAATAGCCTTGGGTAATGATCGATTCAAGGTTGAGGTGGGCAAATTGACTGGCAGAAGATTAAAACCTAATAAAGTAGGTAGGCCGGTAAGCTGGCGTAAGAATAAAGAGGAAGTTTGATTTAACGTGTATCTGACCCCAGTTATTAGTTTATATCAGTTATTAGTTTATATTAGTTTATGGGCTTTGTTAGGTGTTTTTTGGCAAAAATAGACCATGGGGGTATTGAGCCTGCTCTCTCTTGCCTCCATCGACTATATTTAACTACATCACTATTTAGAAAAATTGATCCATCCCTTAATTTGGTCGTCCCTTTTAGATTGGTGTTATAAGTTTCAGTTCGTCGACTTCCTGTCGTTGAATTTACTTTACTTCCAACGTAGTTCCAGTCTGGATTCTTGGTCTGATGTCCATTAATATCAGCAAACATTATGTGAACAAAGTGGATGTCACCTGAATCCAGGAAGTTATAGCAAGCGATAACGTGCCAACCACTATGGCCATTGTGGCTTTCGCCCCCTTTGCCAACGTTGATAGTTGTTTTCACCTCCAATCCTACTTCTTTTCCGTTATCGCATTCTTTGCAAATTAAGTCAGGGTATTTCTGGTCATGGTTATGCTTATATGGTGAGCACTCATCCATTGAATTGCTAAATATATTTGATACCAAACCTGAAAAATTATTACCCTGTATGAGGGATTGAAGGTTTTGCCCTACTTCAAGAGTCATATTGTGATTGATTCTGTGGATAATTGACTGGGTTAAGTTTGCGGCCGCTTCAATATGACTAACATTCAACCCTATGGGCAATGGAGCCTGTGGACGAAAATATTTCGGGTTGAGTTTTGGTGCACTGACACCAGAAGCACCGTCATAAGCTGCTACAACGAGGGCTCGAACGGGAATTGACAAGGCTTTAGCTAGTGATTCAAGAACTTGGACTGTAAAATTCTCTTTCCCTGTTTCGACCCCAGACAGGTACTGATAACTGACACCTGCTTTAGAAGCTAAGACTTCTTGGGAAATTCTCTGCTGCTGACGGAGGGTTCTGACGCAAGCGCCGATGATTTTTTGTATGCTATCCATGAGCACCAGTTACTCACAGACTAGTTGACAGTCTTTTAACTATAGGCGAATATTTGGCCATGACTGAATTTGAACTGCATCATCAAAGCTGCTTCGACTGGCTGAAGGAGCAACAACCTAATTCCATCGAAGCGGTTTGCACTGACCCCCCCTTTGGAATTGTTGAATTTCTTCCTCATCAAATGGAGAAGATGCGAAAAGGTAAGGGGGGTGTCTGGCGACTTCCACCAACTATCGGGGGAAGTAAGCGAGCGCCTTTACCCAGATTTACTACTTTGAATGATAAAGAGTTAGCACATGTTTACCATTATTTTAAAGAGTTTGGTGAATGTCTCTTTCCCGTGCTTACTCCTGGAGCTCATGTTTTTATTGCAGGTACGCCGATGCTTCAGCACTTAGTGCAAAGAGGGATGGCAGAAGCTGGATTTGAGGTACGTGGAGCAATTATGAGGTTATATCGTGGATTTAGAGGCGGTGATCGCCCTAAGCTCGCTGAAAAAGAGTTTCTTGATGTTTGCGTTACCCCTCGGGGTACATACGAACCTTGGATGCTATTTAGAAAACCAATAGAAGAACGTACAGTTGCAATGAATCTTCGAAAATGGGGCGCAGGTGCTTTACGTAGAATTAACACGGATCAGCCACTACCAGATACCTTGCAAAGTGGCAAAACGCCAAAGGTAGAAGAATCAATTTCTAATCACCCCACATTGAAACCTCAACAATTGCTACGAATCCTCTGCCGTTCCTTACTTCCTCTAGGCAAGGGAACAATTCTTGATCCATTTTGTGGGTCAGGCTCAACAATAGCTGCTTGTAAAGCAATCGGGTATGATTCAATCGGTATTGAAGTCGACGAAATATATTTTTCTAATTTGAAAAATAACGTTGACGAATTATCGGCCATGTATCCTCACTTCAGAGGTGAGTCTTTAGGCGCTAACCTAGGCCAAATTGCCCCTAAACCACGAAAGTCCGGAGGTTCACAGATAGACCTTCTTCAGAGCGCTACTGATTACACCTAACGCCTTGCATAATCTGATTTTAAAACCATAACGAAGTGGAGGTTTTAAAATTCAGATTGATGCGATTGTTAGCCATTATTACTCATTAATTGTTGTGATTTATCAATAATAAACTTTGGAGCCACCTGTGTAGAATGTAGAACTACAGCTTGTTTGGAGTTTACGCAGGAAACTGACCTCCATCCTAAAGGTGAAAAATCTTCACTTTTAATCTCATGCACTTGAATAAGTGACGCTCTTTTACGAGTTACATATATTAGTAAATCTATTCTACTTTTCAAAGCTTTATATGTTTCACTATTTGCCAAATCACGAGCTTTTTTCGAGAATAAGTTCGTACATAATTTGAAATTGGAGTCATATCATGTGCCTCACCAATAAGAGATATTTCTTCAAGAGATGAGGCGGCATTTATAGAATTGAATTTGTCTTTATATATTTTTATGCCGCAGAAGATTTGGATCTGTTAATTCTTTAACCTGAAATTGAGCACTACGAAAACAGACATCAACTTTACTTTCCTGTTCAAAGGATTGAAGTTCATCGTCATTATGCTCAATGCCTAGAACAGTAAGGAATTCAGATACAACCCAACACTCTCTACCTACCTTGTTTGAATTGGAGAATGTACTCAACATCTTCCCTTGCCGATTTTTGCATATGCTTAAGAATTTCTTGATCATCCATTTATATAAACCCTATACATACAGAGGCTAACGTTGCCATAATCCGCGCGAGGCACGAGCGTCGGATTTGATGGCCTGGTTATGTTTTATATTCATTGCTTTCGCCACATTCTCGGCACTTGATAATTCTCTTAAATGGCCAGAGCGGAAAATGGACGGCCAGAAAAACAATAAATGCCATTCTTTTCCCCTTGACCTCAAACTCGGTGTTATCACTCCCGCAAGTAGGGCAGGTAAATGCACTATAGCCTTGCTCCTTTATCAATGCCGCAGAATAGTCGTGAGATAATATTTCTCTTGCCTCATCCACATAATTGTCTGGGACCTGGACTTTTACGCCTCCAAGAGCATTTGAGTATAACCATTGCATTGTTATCGTGTGTTCATCTGCTACAAAAGCTGGCACACCATCTGACTCTAGGCGTGCACGTGCAATATGCGCTTCATGCGCGAAGGAAAAGCTAGCCACGGTCTTCATGTTGTCTTAAAACATAACAAGTGATTATCCAGTTCTGGCTATCATACCTCCCACTTCTTCATCTAGGCAATAAGTTCCCTATTATCATGGTAATCCTTTCTGCTAACTAACGGGATATCTCCTCGGAATGACAAGATATCCAGAAAATGGATATCACCACATGCTGTTCATACCTCCTGGTATGACGCTAATAACTAGGGTCAGATACAAATTAAATGAAGGAATAGCCTTGGGTAATGATCGATTCAAGGTTGAGGTGGGAAAATTGACTGGCAGTAGATTAAAACCTAATAAAGTAGGTAGGCCGGTAGGCTTGCGTAAGAACAAAGAGGAAGTTTGATTTAACGTGTATCTGACTCCAGTTATTCTTTGATAGGGAAAATTCGTTGTGTAAATCAGCGCAAGGGGCTTTCAGCAGAGGGGTTGAGATGATCCGCAGTTGGACAAATGCGGGAATGTGTCCTATATCATGCACATAAAGACGTACTTGTTAGTGTACAGGAGATTGCCCATGAGCACCCATACTATGCTGGCTGAGGAAACCGTTTCCATTACAGATTTCCGCAAAAGCCCAAAAGATTACTTTACCGATCACCCCATTGCCGTGCTGTCGAACAATCGCCCTGCAGGTTACGTGATTGGTGCTGCGGCTTATGAAGCTCTGGTGGCCATGCTCACACAAACTCAGGAGACCGCCTCCTTTGAGGGACGCTTCAAACCCACCGCCGAACGCATGAAAGTGATCGCACAGAAGGGTGTCGAGTTGCTGGCTAAGGCCACCGAGGAAGATCTGGAGCAATTCTCTAAGTGATTGAGGTATTTAAGAGCCTTCTAATCGAACAACAGCTGACACCGACTGAGTTTGACGGGCTTGTTGCTGACTTCCAGCAATACAAAGAGAGTGGTATTCCGGCTGATTACTTTGGCCGGGATGCACCTTACGATCACCCCCACACCCTACCCTCTGTCCGTCAGGAGGAGGCTGCATACCTCCACTTGGCTGATGATTCACAACAATGGCCTATCCATCGGGTGCGGTTTCACCGCACCAGTGACAAACATCTCGTGTACTGCCATGGCTTCTTTAAAGAGGATCACTACCTCTTAATGATCATTCTGGAACCAGATGCTCACAATCAGGCCCGCAACACAATTCCATTATGCATAACTTGGCGAAGATGGCCGCAAAGTTCCGAGAGCAATACTAAGAGTTTCCTACCGATCAGTAGGGTGGTGGGCTAATTATAATCCTCTAGATCAGGAGGTCTGAAGGTAGTCGAAACTACCCAGGTAACAGCTAGGTTACCGATCACTAAGGAGATTGGCGGGTCTCCTCAATCACCTCAATCTCTCTACTAAAGTCGCTACGGTATAAAAATCGCTTAAGTACTCTTGGGTCAGGCCCGATTGATATTCACTCGCTCATGTAGGAGCCCCGCCCTCGGGGCGATAGGTTGTGTACGGATTGCACAACGCTCATCGTGGTGAGGGTGCCGCGCTTACCAACCGGTAGGTGGCAGTTATGGTTTTGAACCCAAGAATCCAGATATAGGTCATTTCACTGCTGCCCCGTTAACTTTGTAGTATGTTGCAGTAACTCCTTTGGTGGAGGTGTTTTTTAGGGCGCATATATCAACAGCAACATGACATACTGCAATAGAACATTCCCTCTCCCTATGAGGGAGAGGCAGGTGAATTAATCAACGGCTTATCTATAGATCCCCCTCCCCCCAACCCTCCCCCCAAAGGGGAGAGGGCGTTAACGGGACAGCAGTGTCCCCGCATACTGGATTAGCATCTAACAGAAGAACTTAGGAGAAAACCATGACTAGATGGTGGAGTGCAGTCTTCCAGACAGCAGTTATTACCTTAAGTCTCGCAACCACCATGGCCAGTGCGGGAGATTGCGACCCGGAGGCCATGGAACAGAATCTTGTAGGTTGTGGATTTGATTTTGTCTGCATTGGTCGGGTTACCGCTGAATTTAATGCGGGATGCATGGGGCAACCAGCCACCACCGAAACCTCTCCTGAAATGCCCTCAGTGCCGGCAACGGCTGACGAGGAGATGGACAGGCGTATCGCAGAGTGCGGCATGGATCTGGGTTGTCTGTCGCGCCTCATGCAAGAGGCGGCTCAGGGTGGCGCAAATGCGGTGCAGGCGGCCCCAGGGGCCCGCTACAACCGGCATGCCTTCCGCAATGGAAGAGATGATGCAAACATGCAGGGCTGTGGCAATGACCCGACTGCCTGCGGAATCTTCAGCAACCGGGAGGCGATGGGTCCTCCGGCTCTGCCGGTGGAGGTGGCCCGGACTTCGACACCACATCCCGAATAGGTGAAAGCACCATTCTTCCGGCCTCCTGGCTGCAGAGCTACCAGGAGGCCCTGGTAAGTTGCGGCAATCGTGCCGAATGCCTGATGGCGTTATTCATGGGTGCTGGGCAAAGCAAGGTTAACACCCAGTGCGGCAACAACATGATGGATCCACAGACCGCCATCTGCAAAAGCGCAGCCCTTGCTGAACTCCACATTGAACAGGCTATTGCCCAGCAGAGATTGAGACAACAGAACATCACGTCCGGCCGGGGCGCCACCCCTGCTGAAGAGGCTACGCCCTCAACAACGCCCGCTGAACCGACTACAGAGGCAGGCACTCTGAATGGCACGGTCAGTCTGCTCAATGCGCTTCCCGAGATTTCCCAAAACCGGGTCAACCAGATACTCTCCCGCTGGGAGATCCGCCTGGAACAGCGCATACAGCAGGAGGGGCGTGACAAGATCGCCTCGGCTGCCTCGGCCTATCCACTGGAATCAGACCCAGGCACCCCGCCCCTGACCTATGAAGAGACGGAAGACGACAGTAGCGTCAAGATCGATGCAAAACCCACCCGCCGCGACTGGGCCTACTCCCTCATCGGAACACTGCTCACCGATGCCGGCATGGAAAAGGGGGGCACCGATGGAGACCTACTGCTCAACAGTGCCCTGTGGAGCCTGATTCAGGCGGCAAAACTGAAGCCGGAAGCCGTACATTTCTCCAACATCGGCTTCCACCTCAACCTCAGGGGCAAGGTTGACGACGCCCGCGACATCCTTATTCACGCGAGAAAGCTGGAGCCAAAAAACGCAGATACGGATAACAACCTCGCCTACAGCTACTCCGCACTGGACAACAGGGAGATGGCCGAAGCCCTGCAACAAAATGCCGTTCGCCTCGATCCCCAGAATGACCATATCCGCTCACGCCTGAACGCCATGCTCGGTCTGGACGAGAGCACGGCCTCCCACGCCCATGGCGGCGACTTCGGCGAGGCCTTCTTCCGTCTCAGCAAACGACACGCGCTTCGGGAGTACAGAGCGGGTGCTGAATGGCAGAAGGAGCGGGATCTGGCCAGGAAAGGAGCCTTCGGCGGCACCCCGCCCGTTCCCGGCGCGTACACCTATTACAAAGAGCAGGTTCACGACATCAATGGTGACTACAGGGCCTGTGCCGAGAGTGCACCCAAGCCACTTCGCGGCTGTCCCCACGGGGCCTTCATCCTCCACCCGGACTGCAAGAATGCACCGGATCCCGAGCAGGTGGAGCGCCGCCGTCACAATCGCAATACCGTGCTATGCGAATGCCAGAACAACTACATAGCAGATAAAGCAGATGCCATCACCGCCTACCTGAACGCGAGCGTCCAGACCTGGCAGGACTACGAGAAGAGCTGGTGGCCACGACTAAACGGGTACCTGAAACAGTGGTCGAAGGACATCAGAAACGTCAACGCCCTCTACCCTGCGGGATCGTTTCACTACCCGCTGGAGTCTGCCTACTGGGGCTGGGTCAATGAATTTCACGAAGATTCAACCGAGGCATGGGGTGATGACATCCCCGACATCTACAACCGGTGGAATGACCTGAAAGTAAAAGCCCTGAAGGCAAAGACCTGTAAGAGCCGCCTCCCTCCGCTGGAAGAAGAAGCCGAAGCCGCCGCTGGAGAAGCCGCAGGAGAAAACCACGACCTACGGTATCAATCTAATTGTCTTCAAAGTCGAGATCGGCATGAACGGAGACTTCAAGGCCGCCTTCGATCTGGGGATCATCAAAGGCGGCTATGAAAGAAACGCCGCCACCAACGGCCACAAGTTCACGGTCGGATCAGGTCCCATCGATGTCTCTTACGACACCAATACCGCCAACGGCAGGAACCATGGGGTGACTATGACCGTCGGCGCCAACTTCTTCAAATTCATACCAGGCGTCGGGGGAGTGGCGGGGGATTTTGCAGGCAAGTTCATCTCCCTCGGGTCAAAGCACCAAGTGAGATTGAGCACGGATGGGGGGTACAGTCATACCACAAAGGTGGAGAGCCAACTGAAGATCGGCTATTCCGTTCAAGAGGTTCCGGGAACACGTATGAATAATTAGCCAGGGCGCTACCTCCCAACCCAACGGCCTTGATTCGGCCAATTCTATCTGGCAGGCACATCGCTCAGATCAAGGCCTGAATCCATTTTCTGGCGGGTCTCTGCAACAAACCGTTTAGTTCCAAGATAGACTTGCTCTGATAGGTGTAGATGGATAACTTTCAGCTGGGTGCAGTGACACCTTTTCAGTACGTACAGCAGCGGGGATGCTGCTGTGAGCGTACAGAGACCTATTCACCGCTTCTCCTGAAAAGGTGTTACTGCACCTCTGTGGCACGGATTTTTTTGAATAGTTACCTAGGAGTCTGGCTCGCTTCAGTTTCCACCATAGAGGTTGACTCCAGCCACCGCAAAATCACCACGTCGATTGGTGATGGCAAACTGCTTGAAGGGGTAGCGGAATGAGTGGTCGCGGGCTTTGATCAGCGAGTTGCCGTCCAGCAGCACTTCAATCTGGCCATTGGCATCGCGTCGCCACTGAATCTGGTGGCTGTTGCCATCACTGATGTCGTCGATATCGATCCTGTCGATGACTCCGGTGCGACCACTGCGTCTACTCAGCAATTCAATCGATGCCTTGCGGCCGGTATAGAGCACCAGCCGGTAACCCGAGTTACCCTCCACACCTTGATAGAGCCCAAACTCAATTTGCCCCTCCTCGGTAGGGGCATTATGAACAGAGATCTCCATTCTGCGGCGAAAATGCTGGGGATGGCCAGTGGCAGCTGGATCTCAGCGGGTTGGTAGGGATCCTCCTTTGGGGGCGGGGGCGTGGCCTGCTGCTGCCGATTCCTCTTCCGCATTGTGCTCTGGAGTAGCGCCCCTAGCAGCGCCTGACCTAAATCTTCCTGCCGTTGTTGCGGTTGCTCCGGCTTAGGTTCAGCCACCGCCTGTTGGCGGCTGCGGGAGCGAAGCCCTAGCGGCCATCCACCCAGAACTGACCTGAACGGACCTGCCATGTGGGGTCCTGCTGGAAGTCTCCATCAGAGAACTCTTCCATCAACAACTGATCGCGCCAGGGCCAGTTGTAACGCTCGACCAGCTCCTCCAAGGCGCTGAGCAGCCAGCGGTCGGCCGCCCGCTCATTGCGGGCCTTTTCGGTGATTCCTTTCAACTGGTCTACCAGGGTTTGTAGCTGCTCGTTTTCTGAATCGACGGCGTAGCTTGCAGTGGTAGCGGTTACGAGAAACAGCAGAAGCGTGATGACGGTGATACGCATGGCGGGGTTTCCTCTCATTATTGTCGTTCCATTTCAGTACACTAGCGCCAATAATTCAACCGCTAAATCTGTGATTTATTATTTATATTCTGTATATGGTGACTATTTTGGCATGGTTTAGGCCTGTGGGTGAGTATATTTGGCGCTTTGGAGGAGGTAAATGGTCAGATCGGGTGGTGAGTTTGCTCCTCAAGGTGTTAAAATGTTCGTCTTTTTTCGATTTTACCGGGGTAGAGAGATCATGTTCAGCAAAGATATGCAGATTGGCGGTTATGACGACGAGCTGTGGGCGGCTATCGAGGGAGAGGTGTGCCGCCAGGAAGAGCATATCGAACTGATTGCATCGGAGAACTACACCAGCCCACGGGTGATGCAGGCCCAAGGCTCTGTCTTGACTAATAAATATGCAGAGGGCTACCCCGGCAAGCGCTACTACGGTGGCTGTGAGTATGTAGATAAAGCCGAGCAGATGGCGATTGATCGCGCCAAGCAACTGTTTGGTGCAGATTACGCCAATGTTCAGCCCCACTCCGGCTCCCAGGCCAACGCGGCCGTCTACATGGCGCTCTGTGCCCCTGGTGATACTGTGCTGGGTATGAGTCTGGCCCATGGTGGTCACCTTACTCACGGTGCCAAGCCGAACTTCTCCGGCAAAATCTATAATGCGGTGCAGTACGGACTGAATCCAGAGAGCGGTGAGATCGACTACGACGAGGTGGCAAATCTCGCCCGTGAGCACAAACCAAAGATGATTGTTGCCGGCTTCTCCGCCTACTCCCGTGTAATCGATTGGCAGATTTTCCGTGACATTGCAGACGAAGTGGGCGCTTACCTCTTTGTTGATATGGCCCATATTGCCGGTCTGGTAGCGGTGGGTCTCTATCCCAGTCCGGTACAGATTGCCGATGTTACCACCACCACCACCCATAAGACTTTGCGTGGTCCCCGTGGCGGTCTGATCCTGGCCAAGAGCAACGAGGCGATTGAGAAGAAGCTCAACTCCCTGGTCTTTCCTGGTACTCAGGGTGGCCCGTTGATGCACGTTATTGCCGCCAAGGCGGTCGCCTTCAAAGAGGCGATGGAGCCAGACTTCAAGGTCTACCAGCAGCAGGTCATTATCAATGCCCAGGCGATGGCCCAGGTATTTATCAGCCGTGGCTACGATGTGGTCTCCGGCGGAACCGATGATCATCTGTTCCTGGTCAGCTTTATCGAGGCGGGTCTTACCGGCAAGGATGTGGATGCCTGGCTGGGTGCCGCCAACATCACCGTCAACAAGAACTCGGTACCCAATGACCCCCAGTCACCCTTTGTCACCAGTGGTATCCGCGTTGGTACCCCGGCGCTGACTACGCGTGGTATCGGTGAGGCCGAGGCGGCGGATCTTGCGGGCTGGATGTGTGATCTGATCGATAGCCGTGGTGATCAGGCGATGATCGACCAGGTGAAAATCAAGGCTCTTGAGCTGTGCAATAGCCATCCCGTCTATAAATAGCAGGACGTAACTGATGCGATGCCCCTTCTGCGGCGCACAGGATACCAAGGTCGTTGACTCCCGCCTCTTTGGTGAGGGTGATCAGGTGCGCCGCAGACGGGAGTGCGCTGTCTGCAAAGAGCGCTTTACCACCTATGAGTCCGCCGAGTTGAACCTGCCGCGAGTGGTGAAGCAGGACGGTAGCCGCGTTCCTTTCGACGGCCGCAAACTGGCGGCAGGGATGATGAGAGCACTGGAGAAGCGTCCAGTAGGCACCGAGCAGGTGGATGATGCGATTAACCATATTCGACGTAGACTGCTGGCAACAGGGGATCGCGAGGTTCCCTCCCTACAGGTAGGTGAGTGGGTGATGGACGAGCTGCGCAAGCTGGATCAGGTGGCCTATGTCCGTTTTGCTTCGGTCTATCGCAAGTTTGAAGACGTTAACGCCTTCCGTGAAGAGATCGAACGCCTGGAGACGCAGCTCCCCCCTGAGGCCAGGCGGCATCAGCTTGATCTGCTGGATGGGGGTAAAGACGATTGAGTGCGGTTGATGACAGCCGCGCTATGGCTCGAGCCTTACGCCTTGCCGAGCGGGGGCTTTATACCACCCATCCCAACCCCCGGGTCGGTTGTGTTTTAGTGCGCGATGGCGAGGTTGTAGGTGAGGCTATCATCGCCGGGCTGGCGGTCCTCATGCCGAGCGCTTTGCGCTGGCTCAGGCCGGTGATTTGGCGCGGGGTGCTACCGCCTATGTCACTCTGGAGCCCTGTTGTCATCAGGGTAGAACCCCTCCTTGCACCGCCGGATTGATTGAGGCGGGGGTGAGTCGGGTCGTGGCGGCGATGCAGGACCCCAACCCTCTGGTGGCGGGCAGAGGGTTGGCGCTGCTCTCTGAAGCTGGGATGGCTGTCGAACAAGGGCTTATGGAGGCGGCGGCGAGAGCCCTCAATCCCGGTTTTGTAAAGCGCATGACAGTGGGGCGTCCCTATCTCCGCTGCAAGCTTGCGATGAGCCTGGATGGGCGCACGGCGATGGCCAGTGGTGAGAGTCAATGGATTACCGGCAGGGAGGCGCGAGCTGATGTACAGCGACTACGCGCCCGCAGTGATGCCATTGTCACCGGCATCGGTACGCTGCTGGCAGATGATCCGTCAATGAGTGTAAGAATCGATTATGAGCGGCTTCCGGGTGTGGAGTCGGAGGGTGAACTGCACCAGCCGATGCGGGTGGTGCTCGATCCTCGGCTGGAGATGCCGGCGGATGCTAAAATGCTCAAGCTGGCGGGTCGAACTCAGGTGATATGCAGTGGTGAACCGGGATCGGCAGGGGCTTCGGTGGTGGCTGCCGGTGGCGAGGTTTTCTCCCTGCCGGGTGATGAGCAGCGGGTAGATCTCAACGACTGGTAAAGCACCTCGCTGGTCAGGAGATCAACGAGGTGTTGATTGAAGCAGGGGCGACTCTTGCGGGCGCGGCCTTGGCTGCCGGTATTGTTGATGAGCTGGTGATCTATGCGGCCCCCCATCTTATGGGTGACGGCGGGCGTGGGCTGTTTCATCTGCCGGGCCTTGAGCGAATGCAAGACCGTATCGAGCTGGAGTTTAGTGATGTGCGGATGGTTGGCAGGGATTTGAGGATTACCGCCAGACCTGTCACCTAAGATAGATAGCAGAAATCATGCGCGATGTTTTTATGTAGGAGCGGCGTCCCGCCGCGATGTTAGCAACCGGACCGATAAGATGTTCACAGGTATTATTCAGGCTGTCGGCACTATCGCCGCTATGGAGTCCCGTGGCGGCGATGTGCGGTTGCGTATTCAGAGTGCTGGCTTGGCCCTGGCAGACGTGCGGCTGGGCGACAGTATCGCCAGCAACGGTATCTGTCTGACGGCGGTTGAGTTGCCGGGAGATGGCTTTGCCGCCGATGTTTCCCGCGAGACCCTGTTGCACAGTACCCTGGGTGGATTGAAAACCGGTAGCCGGGTCAATCTGGAGAAGGCACTGACCCTCTCTACTCCTCTCGGCGGTCATCTGGTTAGTGGTCATGTTGACGGTGTCGGTCAGATAGTGGATCGGTGGGAGGATGGCCGTTCCATTCGTTTCACCGTCGAGGCACCCGCTGAGCTGGCTCGCTATATCGCCCACAAAGGTTCAATCTGTGTCGATGGTGTCAGTTTGACGGTCAACCGGGTGGAGGGGCATCGTTTTGACCTTAATATCGTCCCCCATACGATGGTAGAGACCGTCATGGTCGATTACCGCAGTGGCACCCAGGTAAATCTGGAAGTGGATCTGATCGCCCGCTACCTGGAGCGGTTGCTGTTGGGTGAGGCGGCGGCGGTTCCCGGACGGGACGCACCCTCCGGTATCGATATGGCGCTGCTGGCAAAAAGCGGATTTATGCGCTAATTTCCCCCTTTTTTTGTTCATCCGAGCTCTGGCGCTTGGGTGTCGGCTGCGGGTTTGTTAAACTTCGCGGTTCATTTTTGTATGCGCTATGGGCGCAGTAGTGATTATGGCATTCAATACGACTGAAGAAATTATAGAAGATCTACGGCAGGGCAAGATGGTTGTCATCATGGATGATGAAGATCGTGAAAACGAAGGCGACCTGTTGATGGCGGCGGAGATGGTGACCCCGGAAGCGGTCAACTTCATGGCGCGCTACGGGCGTGGTCTGATCTGCCTGACCCTCACCAAGGAGCGCTGTCAGCAGCTGCGGCTGCCTTTGATGGTGGATGTTAACGAGGCCCAGTATTCCACTAACTTTACTGTTTCGATTGAAGCGGCTGAAGGGGTCACCACCGGCATCTCTGCGGCAGATCGTGCGGTCACCGTTCAGGCGGCGGTGAAAGAGGATGCGCTGCCCCAGGACCTGGTGCAGCCCGGACATATCTTCCCGCTGATGGCTCAGCCCGGTGGCGTGTTGGTGCGCGCAGGCCACACCGAAGCGGGGTGTGACCTAGCCCGTCTAGCAGGCCTCGCGCCAGCGGCCATGATTGTCGAAATTCTCAATGAGGATGGCACCATGGCGCGCCGTCCCGATCTGGAGAAATTTGCCGAAGAGCACGATCTTAAGATGGGTACCATCGCTGACCTGATTCACTACCGTGTTAGTAATGAGAAGACTATTGAGCGTGTTAGCGAGTGTATTCTGCCGACGGATTATGGTGATTTCCGCCTGATCGCTTACCAGGACAGTATCGACAATGAGTTGCACTTGGCGCTTGTGCTGGGGGAGGTTGAGGAGGAGACGCCCGCCCTGGTGCGTGTACATATGCAGAATACGCTGTGTGATCTCTTCTCCACCAGCCACAAGGGCTGCAGCAGTTGGCCGCTGGCGAGTGCCATGAAGCAGATCGCGGAAGAGGGCAATGGGGTTATCGTGCTGCTACGCAACCACGACAGCAGCCGGGATATTCTTCAGCGTATGCGCGACTTTCAGGTTCATGGCAAAGAAGATCCAATCCCCCAGCGAGAGACACCTGCGCACCTGCGCACCTTCGGTATTGGTGCCCAGATTATCGCCGACTTGGGTGTGCGCAAGATGCGGGTGCTGAGTGCGCCCATGAGTATGCATGGCATCTCCGGTTTCGATCTTGAAGTGGTAGAGTATGTCAACTGTAAGTAAATCCCGGTTTGCGTCGTTTGATTACAAGCACTAATCGTTATCGCTGTTTATAATTTGATCAACAAACAGGTCTCTGACCTGTCGAGAGTAAGGTCTGAACAATATGGCAATTAAAACCATCGAGGGCGCACTGACCGTCCAAAATTCCCGCTTCTGCCTGGTTGTGGCGCGTTTCAACAGCTTTGTTGTTGAGAGCCTGCTGGAAGGTGCTGTGGATGCACTTAAACGTCACGGTGCGGAGGATTCAGATATCACCATCATCCGTGTACCGGGTGCTTTTGAGATGCCCCTGGTATTGGAGAAAGTCGCCGCCAAGGGTGATTATGATGCCATCGTCGCCCTGGGTGCTGTGATCCGTGGTGGCACCCCGCACTTCGATTTTGTTGCCGGTGAGTGCGTCAAAGGTATGGCCCAAGTGACCCTAAAGCACCAGATGCCGATCGCTTTTGGTGTACTGACCGTTGATACCATTGAACAGGCGATTGAGCGTGCCGGTACTAAAGCTGGGAACAAGGGTGCAGAGGCGGCGATGTCTGCTGTCGAGATGGTTAATGTACTGCGCCAGATCGCTTGATGAGTAAAAAACGCACTCAGGCTCGTCACCATGCGGTTCAGGCGGTTTACCAGTGGCAGGTGACCGGTCAGGATATCCGCGATATCCATAACCAGTTTCTCTCCGAACAGGATACCGGTACCTTTGAGCTGGCCTATTTCGATACGCTGCTGCACGGCATCCCGAATCATCTCAGTGAGTTGGATGAGCATCTCGCTCCCTGTCTCGACCGCTCAATCGAGAGTGTTGATCCGGTGGAGCGGGCGATTCTTCGCTTGGGGGCGTTCGAGCTGATACATCAGCTTGAGGTTCCCTACCGGGTGGTGATTAACGAGGCGGTGGAGTTGGCCAAGGTGTTCGGTGCCGAGCAGGGCCATCGTTATGTCAATGGTGTACTCGACAAGCTGGCGCAGCAGGTGCGTAAGAGCGAGATCAAGCCAAAGAAATCCTGATCCAGGTGATGCAAGTTAATCGTTGTAGGAGCGCTTTCTCAAAGTGATGGGTTATGCGTAGGAGCCCCGCCCTCGGGACGATGGGATTTGCAGGGAGTGCGCGACCTTCATCGCGGCGGGGGCGCCGCTCCACCTGCAAGCCTTTCGGGCAGCTCTCCTTGCACTAAATAGTGATATAGCTCTCCAGTCTCAGCGCTTTTTATGCCATTATCTCTCCCATGGCACTCTCCGAGTTTGAACTGATCCGCAGCTACTTCTCCCATACTGGCCCGTGTCGCGATGATGTGGTGCTGGGGGTGGGGGACGACTGCGCACTGCTGCTGCCACCTTCCAGTATGCAGCTGGCTGTAAGCATCGATACCCTGGTCGAAGGGGTACACTTTTTTCCTGGAACGGATCCTGAATCATTGGGCCATAAAGTGCTGGCGGTCAATCTTAGCGATCTGGCTGCCATGGGCGCACGACCCGCCTGGGTGACCCTTGCCCTGACACTGCCACACAGCGACGCATCCTGGCTCGCCGGTTTCAGTCGAGGCTTTTCTGCATTGGCCAGACGCTATGGTGTTCAGTTGATAGGTGGGGATACCACTTCCGGTCCACTCAATATCTCAGTCCAAGTGCACGGTTTTGTTGAGCCAGGTAAGGTGTTGCGCCGTGATGCAGCTCAACCGGGTGATCTTATCTACGTCACCGGTAACCTGGGTGATGCCGGACTGGCCCTGCTGCATGTCCAGGGAGGTTACCCTATGGATGCGGGTGCCGAGGAGGTGATGCTGTCCCTGGAACGACCTGAACCGAGGGTGGATATAGGCGTTGCCGTGGGGGGTATTGCGGCTGCCGCTATCGATATTTCAGATGGGCTGTTGTCTGATCTAGGCCATATCTGCCGTGCCAGTGGTGTCAGCGCTACCTTGCAGTTGACACAGATTCCCCTTTCAATCGCAGTGCGGGCTTATATCGAAGAGGGGGGTGATTGGGCGATGCCACTGGCCTCAGGTGACGATTATGAGCTCTGCATTACGGTGCCCCAGGAGCGGCGTGAGACGTTTGAGTCCCTTGCCAATAAATTTGATGTTGAGCTGACACAGGTGGGTACGATAGATGAGGGCAGTGGTGTGCGGGTTGTCGCTGGCAGTGGTGAAGCGGTCACTGTAACGCGCCAGGGATTTGAGCACTTTTATGACTGATCAAGGCCCCGACTGGAAAAATCTAATCCACCTGCTCGCCTTTGGCTTGGGGTCGGGTGCGGCCCCCAAAGCGCCGGGCACCTTTGGCACCTTGGCAGCTGTGCCGCTCTATCTGTTGATGCAACCTCTTGCGCCCTGGATTTACCTATTGCTGGTGGCTCTTATGTTTGCTCTGGGCGTCTGGCTCTGTGACCGTACCTCAAAAGATCTGGGGGTGCATGACCACGGCGGTATTGTCTGGGATGAGTGGGTCGGTCTGCTTGTGACCCTGTGGTTGGCACCATCCGGCATTGGCTGGCTGGTGATGGGCTTTCTCCTCTTTCGTTTTTTCGATATTCTCAAACCCTGGCCCATCGGCTGGCTTGATCGTCAGGTGGCGGGTGGTTGGGGTATTATGTTGGATGACCTGTTAGCCGGTCTCTATAGCTTTGTTCTGTTGCAGCTGGGTGTATACCTGTTGCGGTAATTGTGCCAAATCCAGGGAGGTGTTATGCGCCATAGCATGAACTCTTTTTTTTTCACCCATCTATCTTACTCTTTTTTATTATGCTTTTTGTCAGTAGCCATGCTGCTGCCGGACTTGAGCCGGGTAATAAGTTTGGCGATTGGCTGCATGAGTGTGAGACAGGTAGCGATGATAAGCCGATTTGCGCCTTAACTCATACGGTGACCTCCAGCGATGGAGAGGGGACACTTCTCAAGCTGACGATCCGTAAATTGGGAACGGAGCAGAAGCCGGTATTGGTGGCGCTGGTACCTCTGGGTATCTACCTCCCCTCCGGTGTTGTTGGTATGGCCGATGCCAGCCCCCAGTTTTCACTGGTGCTACAGACCTGCACCGTTTTGGGGTGTGAAGCGATCTTTCCAATGAATCCCAAACAGTTGTGGCGGTTGAAAGCGGGCAAGCAACTGGTGATTGGTTTCAAAGCCCAGCGTGGCTCATCTACTGTGACTCTGTCTATCTCTTTGGCGGGTGTCTCAGAGGGGTTGCTGGCGATGGGCTGGAGAGGTTGGTAAGGCTAGGAGCCTGTAGGAGCCCCGCCCCAGGGTGAAAGTGTGCAGCGTTCATCGCGGCGAGGGTGCTGCTCCTGAGTCTTCCTTCGATCCGGCTCAAGCTACCAGCTAAATCCAAGACCGGCATTGGTGGTTGTATTGCCGTGGCTTCTACCGATGGCGGTGGAGAATCTCATACTGTTTCCAATGTTTGACTTGAAGCCGATAGCCAGCGCCTCTTCCCCGGCATAGTGTCCCAATCCCACACCCAGTGAGTAACGTTTCCCTGGGATAGGTTCGGGGATGGCCGCCAGGGCGGCGACTGAAGCAATCCCCGAGTAGGCGCGGGTCGCCACGCCGTTTAGCTGACTTCTATTGACGGCATCAAAGTGGTCAACACCATTAGCAACCCCGGTGACTTTTACAGGGCCTGAAGTAACGCTGTCACTGAAGGTGGCACCATTATCGTCAAGAGTGATGGTTGTTGAGTTGCTGCCGCCACTTAACTCGGTCTCTGTTTCAGATACGGTGAGCCCATGGGTATTGCCACTGCTGTTGGTGACGGTCACTGTGGCTTGGGTGTTCGATATACTTATATTACCCCGCCCATCTGTGGTGTTGGCGTTGTCATCGGCAGTGATAGATATCTCGTTATTGGCGCCACTGATCAATACGCTGTTGTTGCCGTTGGTGATACCTGAGTTGGCAATGGGGTTGAAGGTGGTGATGGTGCCGTTAACCGTCAGATTGCCGTTAATGGAGGTGCCGGTGGTGGCATCGACGGTCAGGCTGTTAGTGCCGCTGGTGATGCGAGTGCTGGTGTCATCCACTTCCAGTGTATTACCGCCAGCAGTAGAGATTAAGGTATTACCACTGATGGTGGTGCCATTGGTGGCGTTGACGGTCAGGTATGTTAGTCGC
>MOXH01000014.1_pt1 | contig 37165 bp, 41 predicted proteins | sample 1471181 | NCBI WGS metagenome assembly MOXH01 (sample SAMN05806436, study PRJNA327811) | mollusc metagenome | isolation source: Phylotype A (SB4) bacterial symbionts from gill | host: Thyasira cf. gouldii | place: Canada: Bonne Bay, Newfoundland | collected 2010-05-07
TATGTGCTGCTTGGTTTGAAACGACCCAACAGTAGGGCTCTTTACGGATATTCCCTGGGGCGGTGATCAGGTACTTCGATTGACCAGGGAGCGTCTATCTCAGAGGTGGTGGCGAGCGTGAACTGGAGATGTTGTGGGATCTGGATCGGCCCTGTGACCTCAAGCGGTATCGCTTGTTAGAGGGTGAAAGTTAACCCGAATCCCGCAGCCGTTTGGCCTCACTGCGCTCAAGTTTGTTAGTCCCGCCTGGGTGAAATTCTATGCTTTGGCCAATGAACGAGAGGCTCGCTCATCCTGAATCCCATTAGGACTATAGGTGTCATTGTCGCTATTGTGCCCAGTGAGAATACCCAGCGTCTGTCTGACATGGCGGTGGCCAAGGGTGATAATGCCGCCATTAACCTGATTCTTGTCGCTCATTTGAGTCGCCATATCCATCAGCTGTTGCCACAGTGTTTGCGCCTCACCGCCCTCAGGCTGGGAGGCCAATAAGATATCCACGCCTTCACGGTCACCGGAAAGGCCAAGGCGTTTGAGAAATCCCTGACGATTTGCCAGATGCTGCTGCATCTGCTCAACAAGAGACTGCTTCTGTTCACTGATAGCGATAATACGGTCTGGGTCTGCTCCAGTGAGGGCTTGGTGCTCCTGCTCCAGCAGTGTCAGCAGTTTTTCCGCGCACTGGAGCTCTACCGACAGCAGGCCGACAAAATGGTTGATCTGTGTGGTAGTTATTTCCATTCAATTTATCCTTGCTTGCTGATAAGAGCGAATTCCCGCTCCTGTGTAATAAGATTACTAGCCGCTTCGACCGGCTCGATCTGGAAACTGCCACTGGCCAGCGAGCGCTGAACGTCTGAGACGTGCTGTACGTCGGCGACCGGCATGGATGCGATATGTGCTTCAAGTTCCTGCAGCCGCGTTGCGGTATCGGTCAGACTCACCTTGTCTCCACCACCGGATTGGCTGGGTTTGGGGGCGCTGGAGGCGCTGGTTTTGCTCTGTTCAACCCCCCTGGGTTTTTTTTGCCGTGACCGCTATTACTTACCCGATCTGCTGGGTAGTCCACTGATTTCCACGCTCATTGTTTTACCCTTCTGTTAAGTTACTCCCGTTCATTTTAGCGACCAAGAGAGTGAATTTCTTTAGAATAATCGGTGCTAATCCTGTCATAATTTGGGCTTGATCACACTTACAGCGTGACTCTTACCAGCCAGCCCCCACCACGGTGGCTTCCAGCTTTCTTTTGCTACTGTTATTTAGCACTCTGATTTGATCACCTGTTGCCCCATCGCTTAGGGCCTTGCCGCTTACTCGTACCTCTATCCCTCCCGCTTGTGCCAAGATGGTCACCCGGTTGCCACGTTTAATGGTCTTGCTCGTAGTGAGCATGGAGGGTGTGACCACGTCAGCTGCATGGAGGGTGCGTCTCAACTGCTTATTCAGTGCGCGCCTGATCTCCTTGAAGTAGCCTTTGCTGAGTTTCGCTACGTCCCGCAGTTCCATCCTGAGATCTGCGGGGGTTAATGTACTCTTTTTCGACAACTCCCGGGCTGCTACCACGACTTCTTTCACAAGAGAGATGGTGACGGGCAGGTAGATGGTCCAGCCACTGTCATCGGTGCAACGGACGCCGACAGTCTTACGTGCGGAGCCTTGCCTGTTACTGGAGAAGAACACCTCCAGCGGCTGCTCACAGGTGCTTAGTTTCAGTCTTCTATCGAGCTCTCCTGCAGTAGCCGTCAAATTTCCGTCGGAATCGCTGAGTTGATCGTAGATATAAGATTCTGCCGCTTGACGAATAGTTGCATGATGCTGGGTATTGCCCGCGTAGAGCGGTGTATAGACGACACTCCAGAGCAGTATCAGCCACCCTAGGCTTGTGGCTGTCTGCCGGACGCTTGCTGCTTTAGCCATTATCATAATTAAGCCTGCTTCGTATGCTTTAGCATTGAAGTAGCAAGTTGTATGCCTGCTTGTGGGTGAGGTGGACAGCAGTGATCTAATATAGTGGTTATGCAGTCTGGGATAGTACGTTGTTTTTTTCGATATCCCGTTAATATTAAAGAGTAGTTGGGTGTAACTATATCAGTGGCCCCTGTTATGCGGCTATTTTTACCTGGGGTCGAGTCGATTGCGGCGAAAATCGGTGCATTTAATCACAACCTCACCGCAATCGACTCCGCCCCGAGCACCTATGGGATAGTTACTGTTGGGTTCACTCTAATAGATAATTTAGCTACGCTGACCCCAAATACCACCCATTGCCAATTTAAGGAGCCATTGAACAAGTCATGACCGATTGCTTCACACTCAGGAGACGCAATATCGGCATTGAAGATTTTGCTAATAGCCTGCTATCAGCTGCGACCAGCCCCTTGATCTTGTGCCTCCTGAGCACCCATCAATTCGGCCACATCTGTTCAGAGGCTCCTTAATGGATAAAGCCGTTATATCCCATGAGGATTTCACTGCATTTCAACTATTTCTGGAAGCGGTCTCCGGGATTAGGTTGTCGGCTGGTAAAGAGTATTTAGTGGTCAGCAGGCTTGGTGGGCTTATGCGCCACTACGGAGTGGCAACAGTCGGCGAACTACTTGGAAAGCTGGAGTCGGGGAGAGAGCCACAACTACAGAACGAGGTGATAGATGCTATGACCACCAACGAAACCTTTTGGTTTCGTGAGCTATCTCACTACAAGTTGTTGACCCACCAACTTTTCCCCGAGCTTGCGGCGGGTAATGGGCATAGTCTCTCTATATGGTCTGCGGCCTGCTCATCGGGGCAGGAGCCGTATAACATCAGTATGATGGTGCAAGAGTACCTCTCACATCATCCCCGGAGCCCGCTCTCTGATACCCAGATAGTTGCCACTGATATCTCTTCTGGTGCGCTGGCCGAGGCAAAGAGAGGGGTCTACTGCGGTATGGCGGCTGCCCGTGGTCTCAGTGCTGATCAGCAACAGCGTTATTTTGTTCCTCAAGGGGATTGCCTGGAGGTGCGTCCGGAGATTAAGCCCGGGTTAGGTTTAAGGAGCTGAACCTGTTAAAGGGCTTCCAGCTACTGGGTAAGTTCGACATCATCTTCTGCCGCAATGTGCTGATCTACTTCTCTAACGAGAGGAAGCGCCAGACGCTTTCCAGATTAGCCGCAGCGCTGAAGCCCAACGGCTATCTCTTCCTCGGTTCCACTGAATCCCTCTCCGCCCACAGCGACCGTTTTGAAATGGTTAAAGGGCAGGGTGGCATTGTATATCGCATTATTCAGTAGCCAGTTCTGAGATGCTGGATCGGTGATGGGCGGAGCCCTCTTGCCGCTTAGCCGGTGTCAGATTGCCGCTTTTATCCTCTCTTTCCCACTTCTCTCCTTGATAAATACCGTTATCGGCTGAAGTGGGTTACCCGTCAGAGAAACCGGTATTTTATCAAGCCGCTGTTGTTGTTTAAGTCAAAAAAAATAGTAACTATTCAGCTATACCTATTTGGGAGCTATCTCCACCAGGGGTCGGAGTCGATTGCCCACATCCATGTGGGCAATCGACCCGACCCCAAGCACCCACTATGGCACGGACTTTTTGAGAAGTTACCTGTTTGAACGGTGTGTGAATGGGTGTTTACTGCTTTGGCACAAAGTCTGCTTTATGAAACGGTGAGTAGATTCTTTTCAGGGGCAGGCAGATGAAACTAGATGAGATCTTCGGCATCCATGAGCAGTCACTGAAGCTGCACGCCCGTCGGGCGGAGGTGCTGGCAGGTAACATCGCCAATGTGGATACCCCGGGATATAAATCCAGGGATATCGATTTCCGTGAGCTGCTCAATCAGCAGATGCCTCCACCTGTCAGGATGAAGACTACCAACAGCAAACATATCCAGATGGATAGTGGATTGGTACCCGACAGTTACCTGAAGTATCGAGTACCCAACCAGTCCAGCCTGGATGGAAATACGGTAGACAGCCAGTTAGAACACACCGCATTTGCAGCGAATGCCCTGGAGTATCAGGCCAGCCTGCGTTTTGTCAGCGGTGCTATCAAGAAGCTCAAACTTGCTATCAAGGGGCAGTAGATCATGTCGATGTTTAAAATTTTTGATACCGCCGCTTCCGGGATGAGTGCCCAGTCAATGAGGCTCAACCTAGTCTCCAGTAACCTCGCCAATGTCGATAGTATCGGCAGCAGTACCGGTGAGACCTACCGGGCAAGACATCCGGTTTTTGCCGCCATCATTAATCAGCTCAATCCCGATGATCCGGCCACGGGTGTTCAGGTAAAAGGTGTTGTTGAGAGCCAGTCTCCATTGCTTATGGAGTATGCACCCAACAATCCATTGGCCAATGAGGAGGGCTATATCTTCCGGCCCAATGTCAATGTGGTGGAGGAGATGGCCAATATGATATCCGCCTCCCGTAGTTACCAGAGTAATGTGGAAGTGGTCAATGCCACTAAACAGCTGATGTCGGCCACCCTGAGATTGGGCGAGTAAGGAGATTAGAGATGACTACAACCAGCGCTACTGACGAACTGCTTACCAGTCTGGGTATTCAGCCATTCAAAGAGAAGGAACGGATAAGCGACCCGGCAGAGATGGGTCTGGACACCTTTCTTGAGCTGATGGTTACGCAATTGAATAATCAGGATCCATTTGAGCCGATGGATAACTCACAGATGCTTACTCAAATGTCTCAGTTTGCCTCGGTATCGGGACTTGATAAGTTGAACGCCTCTTTTGCCGGGCTCTCCTCCACTATGACCTCAGATCAGGCGCTACAGGCAGGTAGCCTGATCGGCCGGGATGTTCTGGTGCCGATGGATAGCGGCTATCTTGCCAGTGGCGGCACTATAAATGGCCAGGTTGAGCTGGCTCAGAGCGCAGATGTGGTGGTCCGTATCAGTGATGTGGCGGGACAGCTGGTGAGAGAGCTCAATCTAGGTGACCGGGCGGGAGGCTCGGTGCAGTTTTCATGGGATGGGATCACCGATAGCGGTGATTATGCCAATCCCGGGTATTACACAGTTCAGATAGACGCGGGTGGGGGTGAGAGTGTTGAAGCACTCCAACCACAGCTGTTTGCACCGGTGGAGAGTGTCACCATCGGTGGTGCAGGTCAGGGGCTTACTCTGAACCTGGGTGGGCTAGGCCCTGTGGCTTTTGACCAAGTAAAACAGATCAACTGAAGATAAGAGGAGCATGTCATGTCTTTTCAGGTTGCATTGAGTGGGCTTGCAGCAGCCCAAACAGAACTAGACGTAACGGGCAACAATATCGCCAACGTTGCGACTACCGGCTTCAAGCAGTCACGGGCGGAATTTACCGATATCTACGCCACATCAATTCAGGATTTGGGTACCCAGGCCGCAGGGCGTGGTGTCCGTGTCGCCAGGGTCTCTCAGCAGTTTAGCCAGGGGACGGTGGAGTTTACCTCCAATAACCTTGATCTGGCGATCAATGGTGAGGGTTTCTTCGTTCTCGAAGATGCTGTAGGTAGTCGTTATTACAGCCGTGCCGGGGCATTGAGTGTCGACCGCGAGGGCTACATTGTAAATCATGCCGCTCAGTCGTTGCAGGCCTATCCACCCCTGGGAGATTCGGGTGACTTTGATACGGGTACGGTGGCTGATCTGCAGCTTAATCTTCAGCCCAGTGCACCTAATCCATCGACCGAAATCATTGCAGGCCTCAATATCAACGCCTCGGATATAGCTCCAACCGTGGCATTTGTACCTGCGGCCCCTACGGCAACTATGTACAACAGCGCCTCATCAATAACGATATACGACTCCTTGGGAGATTCCCATACCGCCACCATGTATTTCCGCAAAACTGCGGCAAATACCTGGCAGGTCTATCAGAGTATTGATGGTGGTACAGCTGATGGGCCGGAAGTGATTGTCTTTGACTCTGCCGGTGCTCTTGTTCCCGTCAGTAGTGGCGGTGATGGTATTGTCAGCTTTGGGCCATACGCTTTCACCAACGGTGCGGCAGCGATCTCTCTGGAGTTGGATTTTAACACCGCCACCCAATATGCCGGTGAATTTGGGGTCAATGATCTCTCCCAGGATGGTTATACCTCAGGCCGTCTAAATGGCATCGACGTTGATGATACCGGCGTGGTATTTGCCCGCTTCACTAACGGGCGTTCTACCTCCCTCGGTCAGGTGGTGCTGGCTAAGTTCAACAATCCGAGTGGCATGGGTAAAGAGGGCGGCAACAACTGGACCGAAACCTTTGAATCAGGTGACGCTCAGTTGGGCGAGGCCGGTACCTCCAGCTTCGGTAGTATTCAGAGTGGTGCCCTTGAATTGTCCAATGTTGATATCGCCTCCCAGCTGGTAAAGCTGATTGTGGCGCAACGTAATTTCCAGGCGAGTGCCAAGGCGATCACCACCTCTGACCAGGTAACCCAGGCCGTCATCAATATCAGGTAAAGCAGCAAGTGGCCTGCTTCAGTTGTCTGACATGACAACCTGAAGTGGGTCGCCTCTTCTTAATGAGGTACATTATGGATCGCGTCATCTATGTTGCCATGAGTGGAGCCAAAGAGACTCTTCTCGCCCATGCAGCCAACGCCAATAATCTCGCTAATGCCAATACACCCGGTTTTATCGCCGATCTGCAGCAGGCACGCAGTATGCCGGTGTATGGCGACGGAATGCCGACCCGTGTCTATGCGTTGACTGACCGTCCGGGGCTCGAATTTCAACGGGGTGCCTTGGTACATACCGGCCGTGATCTTGATGTGGCGATGAACGGAAAAGGCTGGTTTGCAGTTCAGTCCCGCGATGGTGGTGAAGCCTATACCCGTCGCGGAGACCTCAAAATCGATCTCAACGGTATGCTGACCACCGGCAACGGCTTGCCGGTGATGGGCAATGGTGGGCCGATTGCCATCCCCCCTGCTGAAACGCTCTATATCGCCTCTGATGGAACTATCTCAATTAAGCCCGTCGGCCAGGCCGCCAATGAATTGGCGGTGATCGATCGGATTAAAATGGTCAATCCGCCACTTGAGGAGCTGGATAAAGGTGAGGATGGACTGCTCAGATTGCGCAGTGGCGAGGAAGCTGATGCCGATGCGGAGGTCGGGCTGGCTACTGGCACCATTGAGAGCAGCAACGTCAATATAGTGGACTCCATGGTCGATATGATCGAACTCTCCAGGCGCTTTGAGTTGCAGGTAAAGGTGATGTCAAAGTCGGAGAAGATGGAAGAGGGCTCCACCAGTATACTGAAAATCTCCTGATGGCAGGTTAATTGCAACGTAATTGGGTAATAGAGAAGAGACTAAATAGGAAGGTGGATTATGTATCCCGCACTCTGGATTGCAAAAACAGGTTTAGATGCTCAACAGACACGGATGGCGACTATCGCCAATAACCTCGCCAATGTCTCCACCACGGGTTTTAAACGAGACCGCGCCGCATTCGAAGATCTTATTTATCAGAATGTTCGTCAAGTAGGAGCACAGTCATCTCAAGAGACTCAGCTCCCCTCCGGACTGGCGATTGGTACCGGCGTACAGACGGTCTCTACCCAGAAGTTGTTTACTCAGGGCAACGTGACCCAGACAGGCAATTCGCTGGATATCGCTGTCGAAGGGCGGGGTTTCCTGCAGGTACTGCATCCCGATGGCTCTATCGTCTATACCCGTGATGGCTCATTCAATATGAGCGCCGATGGACAGGTCGTTACCAATAATGGCTACGCTCTGGAACCGGCGATCACCGTACCGGCCAGTGCTCTCAGTATCACGGTTGGCTCCGATGGAGTGGTCTCTGCACTCCTTGCTGGTGGTAGTGCGCCTACCCAGATCGGCACCATCGAGCTGGCTGATTTCATCAACCCTACCGGTCTCTCCGCCGTGGGTCAGAACCTCTATAGGGAGACAGGCGCCAGTGGTGCGGCGACGACTGCCACACCGGGTAGCGATGGACTCGGCACTCTGATCCAGGGTTCCCTGGAGAGCTCCAACGTCAATGTAGTGGAAGAGATGGTCAATATGATTGAGACCCAGCGCGCCTATGAGATGAACTCCAAGGTGATCTCAACCACCGATGAGATGTTGGCTTATGTAAACAACCAGCTGTAATGGCAGGTGGGTAATGGCATGAAACGGCTTCTCACATTGACACTGTTGACACTGACGGCAATGAGCCTGGTCGGTTGTAATGGTAGCGTACCAAAGAGAGATCCTGAATACGCGCCAGTGCGCCCCGTTGTGGCACCCCCTACCCCTCAGGGTAATGGGGCTATCTATCAGGCGGGTTATGAGCACTCATGGTTTGAAAATACCCGTGCCCGCCGCGTCGGCGATATGCTAACCATCAAACTGGTGGAGCAGACCAACGCCTCTAAAAATGCGGCGACTAGTGTCGATAAGAGCAACTCCACCAGTATTACTAACCCCACTATTTTGGGAACCACTCCGCAGTTTAATACGCCTAGTGTATTACCGCTGGCCAGCAACAGTAACAATAATCTGGGTTTTGACCTGGAGTCCAGCAACTCGTTTGCAGGCTCCGGTGATAGCTCCCAGAGTAATACCTGAGTGGTGATCTGACGGTGACAGTCGTCGAGTTGCTGGCCAACGGCTACCTGGTTGTTCGGGGTGAAAAACGGATCGGTATCAACCAGGGTAATGAGTATGTGAAGGTTTCGGGTATTGTTCGTCCTGCCGATATCGACTCTACCAATACGGTGCTCTCCACCAAGATGGCGGACCCCACTTTTGTCTATGTCGGCGATGGGGCGGTTGCCGACTCCAATGCCATGGGCTGGCTGGCCAAGTTCTTTGTCAGCGCCCTCTTTCCCTTCTAGGTGATCATGATGAGACATTCAGCCATCAGTAAACCGAATCAACCACAGAGTTACCGCCACATCAGTGGCAGGATCGGCCTCTATCTCGCCCTGGTCGCCATGCTTTTTGCGGTGATGAGCCTGCTCTCTCCCGCGCGAGCTGAGCGGATAAAAGATATCTCCTCCATCGCCGGTGTACGTAGCAACCAGCTTATAGGTTACGGTTTGGTGGTCGGTCTTAACGGTACGGGTGACAAGATGAACTCTGCTCCCTATACCGAGCAGAGCCTGCGCAGCATGCTGACGCAACTGGGTGTGGTGGTGCCTCCTGGTACCGCGATTAAACCTAAAAATGTTGCTGCTGTGACGCTCCATGCCGAGTTGCCACCGTTTGCCAAACCGGGTCAGAGGATCGATATCACCGCCTCGTCTGTCGGTGATGCCAAGAGCCTGCGGGGCGGCACCCTGTTAATGTCCCCTCTGAAAGGGGCCGACGGCAAGGTCTACGCGGTTGCTCAGGGTAACTTGGTGGTTGGTGGCCTGAGTGCCTCTGGTGCCGATGGGTCAAGCATTACCATCAATATTCCCAGTGTTGGGCGTATCCCTGGCGGTGCCACGGTAGAGCGCACGGTGCCTAACGCCTTCGCCCAGGGTAACTCGCTTACCCTTTACCTTCACGAAGGTGATTTTACCACCGCGCAACGTGTTGTGGAGTCGATCAATGAATCCATTGGTCCTGGAGTGGCGGTGGCTGAAGATGCCACATCTATCCGGGTTAATAGCCCTCGTGACCCTTCCCAGCGGGTCAGCTTTATCTCACTGATTGAAAATCTGCGGGTAAAACCCGGTATCGCACCGGCACGTATTATCGTTAACTCACGTACCGGCACAGTAGTCATTAGCAGTGAAGTGCGGGTCACGCCGGCAGCGGTTTCTCACGGCAGTCTTACGGTTACCATCAGTGAGAGCACCGAGGTATCGCAGCCCGGTGCACTCTCCGGTGGAACCACCGTTGCCTCACCCGTATCCCAGGTAGATGTTGCCGATGGGGGCAGCAGGATGTTCCTCTTCAACCCCGGCACCACGCTGGATGCGGTGGTGAGAGCGGTCAATCAGGTAGGTGCTTCACCCTCTGATCTAGTTGCCATTCTTGAGGCGTTGAAGCAAGCCGGAGCGCTCAAGGCGGAGCTGGTGGTGATCTGATGAATATCGGTGACACCTCTATCTATACAGATTTTCAGGGTCTTGGCGAGCTCAAGGCGATGGCATCAAAAGATGCCGATGGCGCCCTAAAGAAGGTCGCCCAGCAGTTTGAGTCCCTCTTTATCCAGCAGATGTTGAAGACCATGCGTCAGGCCAGTCTGGGCAAAGGGCTGATGGATAGCGATCAGAGTCTCTTCTATCGTGACATGCATGATCAGCAGCTTGCCATTCATATGGCAGAGAGTGGTGGTATGGGACTGGCGGATGTGATTATTCGTCAAATGCAGGCGCGGGATGGTGGGGAGATTGCGGCTAAAGAGCTAGGTGACTACGGTCGTGATGCGCCGCACCTAAAGCCGGAGATAGGGTCCCCGGTCACAACGGAGAGAGATGCCTCCGTGGTTGAAGAGAGTGGCCCCGTCCAGCCGCTGCCACCGGAGAATGATCCGGCAGGCTGGAATATAGACGATTTTGTCCAACAGCTTATGCCCTGGGCCAGTGAAGCGGCAAAACTGATCGGCATCCAACCCCAGGCGCTGCTGGCCCAGGCCGCACTGGAGACTGGCTGGGGCAGGCATATGATGCGTGACACTGGCGGTCAGCCCGCTAATAACCTGTTCGGCATTAAGGCAGATCAACGCTGGGATGGAGAGCGGGTGAAGGTGGATACCCTGGAGTACCAAGAAGGTGTTGCTGTTAAACGGCGTGACCACTTCAGGGCTTATGATAACTACCGGGAGAGTTTTCGCGATTATGTGGATTTTATCAGTAACAGCCCCCGTTATAGCAAAGCACTGGAAGCTACGGATGACAGCCAACGCTACTTCTCCGAGCTACAACGGGCCGGTTATGCCACAGATCCAAAATATGCAAATAAGATCAGCAGTATACTGGCTGGTGATCAACTGCGGTCGCGCTTGCCAAGTTTAAGGCGGCTGCCGGTGAGCCGCTATAGAGAGTAGGTAGAGCGTGCCGTCACGGCACGCTCTACCGAGGAACTGGAAAGAATCATGGCTACTTACTCGGTATTGCCTCCTCCGGATTGCAGGCGTATCAGCGTGCCATCAATACCGTGGGGCACAACGTATCCAACGCCAATACCGAAGGCTACAGCCGTCAGCGGGTCGACTTTGAGGTCAGAGCCCCCAGCTTTAGCGGCAACGGCTGGCTCGGCAACGGTGTCGATGCCGCTGCTGTGCAGCGCTATTACGATGACTTTATTGCTGCCCAGATCCGCGTCACCCAGTCGATCACCTCTAAGGCGGAGACGCTATCGGAGAATGCCAGCCGTCTGGATGACCTGTTGGCCGATCCGCTGGTGGGTATGGACCCGACAATACAGAGCTTCTTCAATGCCATGCAGACCCTTTCAGATGATCCAGGGTCGGCGGCGGCGCGTCAGGTAGTCCTGGCTGAAGCGGAGTCACTGGCCGCCAGGTTTGCCTTTTTTGATCGTCAGTACGACGATATTAGACGCGAGACCAATCAGAAGTTGTCACAAGCGATGACCGACATTAATACCCTGGCCGGTGCCATTGCTACGATCAATCAGGAGATCATTGCAGCGGCACATTCCGGGAGGCAAACCACCCCCAACGATCTGCTTGACCAGCGTGAGACCCTGCTTAAAGGGCTTGCCAAACTGGTCGATATTCAGGTTTTTGAGCAGGGTGACGGTGCTTACAATGTCTCCATCGGAACCGGCCAAGGACTGGTGGTTGGCGCACAACACACCACACTGGGAGTCTATAATAGTCCGGAGGATGCGAATAAACCTGGGGTCGCATTCGTTACCAACTTTAGTTCTGAAGAGCTTACAGCTCAAATTACCGGCGGAAAGCTGGGTGGCTTGCTGGAGTTTAGAGAGCAGTTTCTTGATGCCGGTCAGAGCCAACTGGGTCAAGTGGCGGTGGGCATGGTTGAGAGCATCAACGCCCAGCATATTCAGGGGCTCGATCTTTTGGGGTCGATGGGAAGCAACTTTTTCCAGCCGATCACCCTAAGCGGCACCAGACACGGCGGCAATACGGGATCGGCAACCGTTTCTGCAACCTTCTCCGCCGCCGATCTGGTAGATGTCACCGCATCTGATTATCGGCTGAGTTACAATTCAGGCACCAGTTATACATTGACGCGCCTCTCCGACGGAGTGACCACTGCGGTGGATTCAGCCCTGCCTGGGGTGACCGACGGTTTTACCCTCTCCATTACCGGCGCCAGTGGTCTGGTGGTGGGTGACTCCTTCCTATTGCAACCCACCCGCGAGGCCGCTGGAGAGGTTACACTGTTAATCAATGACACTAACAGAATAGCCGCTGCCGGTGCATTGCGGGCTAACGAGGTGACCGATGCCAATGGTCATCCGGTCAATACCGGCTCGGCCTTGATCACACAGGCCTCTACCACCAGCGCCACCGGCCTGCCCCTCTCTTCTGCTATCACCCTGACCTATTCGGCCGATGCGGACGGTTCAGGTAACAGTGGCTTTGTTATTACCGGTGGCCCTGGGGCACCGAACAACTTCATCCTATATGATCCGACAGGCACCGATGTGTCGGGTAAATCGTTCCCTGATGGTACCAACCCAACCCAGTTCAGTGCCTATGGTGGACTCACCTTTGATATCAGTGGTGCACCCGCAGTGGGTGATCAGTTGGTTATCAGCAACAACAGCAGCGGTACTGCTGACAACCGTAACGCCCTGGATATGGGCTCCATGGGGAGAGCGCTTTTGATGTCAGGTGGCACCTCTACCCTACAGGGGATATTTGGCCAGATGGTGGCCGATATCGGTTCCCTGGCGCGTCAGGCCAATACCAACTACAACGCCCAGAAAGGGCTGCTGACCGTCCAGGAGAATACGCTTGCCAGTATCTCTGGCGTTAACCTCGATGAAGAGGCGGCCAATCTGATGAAGTTCCAGCAGGCGTATCAAGCGTCTGCGCGGGTAGTTTCCGTGGCGGGAGTCATCTTTGATACGCTTATTGGCGCCTTTGGGAGGTAGTTATGTTAAGAGTCTCTACAGGACAGATCTATCAGCAGGGGCTTGACGGTATGCTCAAGGGGCAGGTCAAGATGTCCCGTAGCCAGGAGGAGATCACCACCGGGCGGAGGATTCTGCGACCGTCGGATGATCCTTCCGGCTCTACCCAGGTTCTTCAGTTAAGCCGGGCCGTCAGTACGGTCGAGCAGTACCAGAAAAATGCCGACAGAGTACAGCAGCGACTGGAGCATGTTGATAATACACTGGGAGGTATCACCTCCCTGCTGCAGCGGGTCAATGAGCTGGCCCTGCAAGGCAGTAGCGGCACCTACACCGGCACCATGCGTGGAATGATCGCCGTGGAGGTGAAGGATCTATTGACCAGTGTGGTCGCTCTGGCCAACACCACCGATAGTGCGGGTGAATACCTTTTCTCCGGCTATCAGGGAGCTGTGGAGCCCTTCTCCTTCAGTGCCGGAAGTTACACCTTTAACGGCGATATGGGTTTGAGAGAGATCAGGATATCGGCGGACCGTACTTTGGCCGACAGCGTCTCTGGTTTTCATACATTCATTGATGTGCCGACAGCCGCCGGTGGGGTACGGGATATCTTCTCCACTATCGATCAAATTGCCGATGCACTTGAGGCGGACGCCAGCCCCGGAACGCTGGTGGATGATATTGGGCAGATCATCTCCCGGCTTGGAGAGTCCCGCGCCAGCGCCGGTTCCAAACTGCGGGCGATTGATGAGCAGAGAGACCTCAACGAGGGGTTCATTCTGACCCTTGAGAGCAACCGCTCAAAGATAGAAGATGTGGATCTGGCGGAGGCGATCACCAACTTCAATAAAGAGAAGGTAGCCCTTGAGGCGGCCCAGGCCAGCTTTTCCCAGATGCAGGGGCTGTTGCTGTTCAACTTTCTCCGCTGAGGTGTAGCGCCGCTGACCCAATAGGTGAATAGGTAAATTAGAAAAAACGTAACTATTCAGTATCGAACACCACTGCTGTCCCGTTAACTTTGTAGTATGTTGCAGTAACTCCTTGTGTGGAGGTGTTTTTTTAGGGCGCATATATCAACAGCAACATGACATACTGCAATAGAACACTCCCTCTCCCCAAAGGGGAGAGGGGGTTGATGAGACAGCAGTGGTTTAGCTAGAAAAAACAGCCGCTGACAACTGCTGTTTTTTTCAGTAGTGAGCCTACTTGCTGCTCTGGATATATGCCGTATCTGAGATCTCAGTCCAGACTCTGGACTTGGCCATGTAAGCGGCTTGAGAGTCGATTATCTCCTTTGCAAGCGAGTCTTCTTCTGCACGCGCAGACAGCAGCTCTTCATTGGCTTTACGCATCGCAACGATAACGTCTTTCGGGAAGCTCTTCACCTTAATATTGGGGAACTCCTTCTTCATTGACGCCCAGTTCTCACCACTCGCATGGTAAGACTGAATATACATATCATAGGCAGATGTACGCATCGCTACACGCAAAATCTCCTGCAGATCTGTAGGCAGTTTCTTCCAAGCTCGTTTGTTGATCATGAACTGCAACTCCGTAGCAGGCTCATGCCAACCGGTGTAGTAGTATGGGGCAATTTTGTGAAAACCCATACGCAGATCAAGGGAAGGACCCACCCACTCCAAGGCATCAATAGTACCGCGCTCCAGTGCAGTATAGAGTTCACCCGCTGCAATATTGGTTGGCTTGGCACCCAGCTTGGCAAGAACTTCACCGGCAAATCCAGGAATACGCATCTTCAACCCTTTGAGATCAGCAACACTATTGATCTCTTTCTGGAACCAACCACCCATCTGGTTACCGGTATTGCCGCCAGGGAAGGAGAGTATGTTGTGTTTGTCGTACACCTTTGCCATCAGCTCCATGCCGTCGCCGTAGTAGAACCAACCATACTGCTCAGGTGCCGTCATACCAAAGGGCATGGTGGTAAAAAACAGGGTGTTTGCATCCTTTCCTTTCCAGTAGTAGGAAGCGGAGTGGCCCATATCATACTGGCCGGAACGCACCATATCAAAGATGCCCAGTGCCGCCTTATGTTTGTTTTTAGAGTCGATAGTGATCTTGAGACGGCCATTAGACATCTTCTCTGCCATCTTGGCGAAATTCTTGGTCGCATCACCAAAGATAGGGAAATTTGACGGCCAGGTTTCTGCCAATTTCAGTCGATAAACCTTGTCTGCTGCAAATGTTGGACTGACCAGCCCAACAATACAGACCGCAGTAACGACCAGTTTTTTTACTAATGTAAGTTTAAACATCGTTTCTCTTCCTCTCTCGTTATAGGTGTCACTTCTGCTTGTCTCCAAGCGGGAGATTCCAGCCAAACCATCATGCCAACTGGCCACAAGAGAAAATAGTCGTGTCATCCCACCCGTGAATACGTAGTTTTACGTAGATCTGGAAACTATGATTAAACATCGCGCAGCAGTCTGCTGCCGTCATTCCGTGTCATCTCAGTAATACAGTTACCAAAAGTTGTGTTGGGCTCGCAGACGTAATCGAGACCACTCACTCGCACCCTATCACCGCCCAGCTGGCGCTAGGGGTCGGCATTGAACAGGTTGTCGCTTACACCTTCCCGCATCACCTTTGATATCGGCGGCAGTAGGTCTCGGGGTAGGTAATACAGGTCTGATCCATGACGTTATCCATGGTGATAGTCTGACCGGGAAGTACTTCGGTGTATAAACACATCCAGAGGGGTCAATATCCGCTCAAAGGCCTTTTTTCATGGGGCAATATACGAATTTTAATCGATTTCTTCATCAGATTTTATCTTGAACCTCAACGTGATCAGCAAATCCTGCACCCGCTTCAGTGTAGACATTAAACACGGCGGTTGCACCGGATTGTCGCAATTGTTCCACCTCATCAGGGTACCTTGCCGTTGCGGCAATACGTCCGGGGAAAGAGATCTTCCGCAGCTGCCCCAGCGCATCCAGATTGGCTTGTAGATTGGGCAACGCCAGCATGACAAGCTTGATGCTGTGGTCTCGTTCTATCTTGTCCCAAAAGTCGGCATCACTAGGATCACCTAGCAAGGCTTCGCGCCCCTCCGATTGATGTCTTTTGACCAAATCGCTATCAAAGTCGATACCTACCACGGTATCGCCATGGAATTCACGCATTCGGTCATAAGCGCCGCTGCCAACTCGACCCATACCAAAGACCGCTATGGTGGCACCGAGCGTATCTAGCAGCATGTCATCCGCAAGCCGCTCTTTGTGCTGAAACCTTCGCCAAAAGTTCCTGTACAGACTGTAGATTCTGTCATCCCTGCTGTTTATCGGTGCTGCAACGACAAAAGAGAGTGAGAGGGTAATAGCAATAACCACCAACCACTCACTATCTATCCAGCCATTGGTTACGCCAATCGCGGTAACGATCAGACCAAATTCACTGTAGTTAGTCAGATTCAGGGTCGATAAAAGCGCTGTCCGTGCTCGAAGTTTGAAGCGGGTCATTAGCGCAAAAAAGAGCGCCGATTTGATAAAGACAAGAGGCACTAGAAGGAGTCCGATGACCAGCGCCTCCAGCGAGAGTTGTCCAGATAGGCCGATGGAGAGGAAAAATCCTACCAGGAATAGGTCCTTGAAACCCAGCATAGATTTGGCCATCTCCTTTGATTTGGGATGGGTTGAGATCAGTAGCCCCATGATGAGCGCACCCAGGTCATCTTTCATGCCGCCCAGCTCAAACAACTCAGCACCGCCCAAGGCCAAAACCAGGCCATACAGAATCAACAGTTCGCCATGCCCCGTTTTTTGCAATAGATGGTGAAATAGTGGTCGCAACGGGATGAGCAGAAACAGGAGCAATGCCCAAAGTGAAGGGAGCTTGCCCATGGATACAGCCAAAAAGATGACTGCTGCCAGGTCCTGCATAATCAGTATACCGATGGCGATGCGCCCATGCAGGGACTTCATTGACCCACGCTCTTCCAGCACCTTGACCACGAAAACAGTGCTGGAAAAACTCAAAGCAAAGGCCAGCATCAGTGAAAGTTTGAGATCCAGGCCGGTGAAGAGAGGCGCACCCACCAGCGCCAGGGCAAAGATCACCGTGCCAAAGAGGGTGATGATGATTGTGGTATGCAGTACAGTCACCGCCCACACCTGCGGCCTGATCAGTACCTTCAGATTCAGCTTCAAGCCAACGGTAAACAGTAGCAGCGTGATGCCAAGATCTGCCAGTTTTTGTAGCATTTCGCCGCTGGTGAAGCCAAAATAATTGAGCGCAAAACCGGTCGCCAAGAACCTACTAACGGCGGTAGACCGAACAGCTTGGCCAAGTATCCCAGAACAAAGGCCAGGGATATCCAAGCAACATCACCCAGTGCTATAGCAACCCATTCAAAATCCATCTACTATCCTTGCTCAGCCCGATTTAGGACTAAAATTTCTACTCAGAATAATGATCCCCACCGCATGCGGACGGGATATTAGCTGATCACCCAATCAATACGCCGCTAACGGCGGGGAATTGGACCCCAGGAGATTAATTTTAGTCTAAAAATATCTCTATGCCGATCCGTGGAAATGTTTTTGAATCTCCACACTTCACTTTCTGCCATGATCTATTCTAATTCCTGTGCCGCATAAAATACTTCTCCAACTCGACCAAAAACAGCACAGTGGAGGAAATGAGTAGTATGCGGAACCATATAGAGTGGATTGCCGTAGTGCCAAATAGGGATTGCGTCGGTATAGGGTAGGTAGAGCCTAGTTGAAAGATGATGAGGATGCCGATAGCAATCAGCACATGACGGTGACCAGTGAAGCCTCCTTGCAAAGCACAAATCACCTGAATCACCAGGGTAGGCTACATAGGTCGTTGTGAAAAAAAATGCCCGTATAGCACAAACAAAAAAAGGCGCCCTAAGGCGCCTCAAAAGCTGGACGCGTCACATCATCCATGGGGGTATCCAGCTATGCCAGGGTTGCCCTTAACACCTATCAGTTTAGGTGTATTGAGTTTCTTCAGTTTTACCTGCTTCTGGTCTCGCAGGTAGTCGCCCACTACTTCCCATATTGGACGACCGGGGGCTTTCGAATTGACGGTTGCCCAGCCGGCAACCGTGTATGTTTTACTCGCTTCTATCTTGGTTCCGTCATCCAGCGCCATCTCTGTAATACGGTTTCCGAAGGTTGCATTGGGTTCACAGACATAGTCGAGACCACCCACACGCACCATATCACCACCCTGCTGACGGTAGGGATCGGCATTAAACAGGTTGTCGCTTACATCTTCCAGAATCACCTTGATATCGGCGCCACTCATCTCTCTGCGGTAGGTCTCGGGGTAGGTGATACAGGTCTGATCCATGACGTTATCCATAGTGATGGTCTGACCGGGAAGTACCGTGGTACCCCAGCGGAAGCCGGGGGAGAGTGAGACCTGAGCATCATTGACCTCACGCAGGGCATCACAGATCACCTGATCAAAGGTGCCGTTGAAGTTGCCTCGGCGATAGAGGGTCTCTCCCGCCACCGCCAGTTTCTCTTCCAACTGCGCTTTGTAGGGTGCGCGAACACCATCAATATAGGCCTGCATCTCTGCATCGACGGGCAGTAGGTTGGAAAAGACCGGTACCAGACGATAACGGAACCCCTGCACCTTGCCACCGCGCACATCCAGGTCCATAACCCCCAGAAACTTGCCGTTGGAGCCCGCATTAGTCACCAGGGTCTTGCCGCCTGGATTACTCACCACCGTCGGTGCTGGCATGCCATCGTGAGTATGGCCACCAAAGATCGCATCGATGCCACTCACCCTGGAGGCCATCTTCAGATCCACATCCATGCCGTTATGAGAGAGCACCACGACCACATCGGGTTTCTCCGTCTCACGAACCCTATCAACGGTATCCTGCATCTGCCTATCTTTGATGCCGAAGGTCCAATCGGGAATAAAGCGACCGGGGTTGGCGATGGGTGTATACGGGAAGGCCTGGCCAATTACCGCCACCCGGGCACCGTTGACGATCTTGATGGTATAGGGCTTAAAGGCGAGCCCTTCATCCTCGTCAAAACCCTCAAAATCGGGAAACTTGTAGTCAAACAGGGCATCCTCTTTGACGTTTACATTCTGCGCAACAAACTCACCATTGAACTCACCGATATTTTCGATGACCTCTTTGTCGAGATAGGTGAACTCCCAGTGCCCGGTCATAACATCTACACCAAGACGGTTACAGGCACCCACCATGTCCTTACCACGGGTCCAGTAGGCGGTACCTGATCCCTGCCAGGTGTCGCCGCCATCAAGTAGCAGACTATTACCATCGCCCCGCTCGGCACGCAGACGCTTTACCAAGCTGGCCAGATGAGCAAAACCACCCACTCTGCCGTAATCGTTAGCCACCTTATCAAAACCGAGATAGCTAAATGCGTGAGATTCGATACCCCCAGGCTCAATGCCAAAGTGGTTAAGCAGTGCCTTTCCTACCAGGTGCGGGGCCTTACCAAAAGCACCGCCTATACCCATATTGACATTAGGCTCACGGAAATAGACCGGATTCAGCTGTCCATGGCAGTCCGTCATGTGCATCAGACAGACATTGCCAAATTTTGGAACCTCATAAAGATCAGCAGGCCGTTTGCCCGCCGAAAAGACTGATCCGGGCAGCATTCCGGCCGCACCGGCCATACCCATCAACCGTATAAATTCCCGTCGCGAAAGCGTCATATTATACCGATCCTTCAGGCATAACTTGCCTGTGTTACAGCAAAAAACTGGTGTGATAAAAAAGAGAGGACTACAGACCGGTGACGGAAAAGAGGGGCTCTTCCACCACCGGCTTTAGGGTGGAGAAATCAGCCTTTGATAGCTGTCTCCGTGGAAGCGGATTTACCCAGATTATCCACCCAGCTCAGTTTGAGCTTTTCACCCTTACCGCCATCGAACTTAAAGGAGAGGTAAGCGGATTTCGCCACACCACCGCCCCACAAGGCGCTAATTACATTCTTGCCAGCCACATCACAGGTAACTTCCTGAATAAAGTTTGCTGGAATTTTCTCACCCGCCTTGTTTTTGCGGTTACCCGTCTCCATCGGGTGGGACATCAGTGCCCTGACGGTGGTAACACCCTCTTTAAATTTTGCGCGGACCCGAATACTTTTTTTCGCCATTATCTCTTCCTCGGCTATTTACTTTACCAGGCACCTTAATGCCTGGAATCATGTCTGTGTCACTTCCGGCTACATCTTTCAAACCGGTTAGCAGGTTCAGTCTGATCTAATCTATCGAAAGATCAGCCAGAAATTAACCGCCGCAACCACCTACAGTCACCTTTACCTCTTTCTTTCCGCTGTAGAGCTTGCCGCCCGCCTTGACGACGCCAATCACGTTGGCGGTAGTACCCATTCTGATACGGGTGGAAACAAAGCCTTGAGCTCCCTCACCCAAGTTAAAGGTAGCAACCAGAGGCGAAGGGTTTTTCTCAGCAAAATAGAGATGGATTCAAATACCCGCGATAGTGGATATCACCTTAACCGGTACCTCATTACCATTCTCGGCAATTTCAGGTACATCAATAGTGATATCGGCGCTCTCTTCTACGGCATCACTGCCGAGCAGTTCAGCCAGTGCTTCAGGCATCTTTTTGGCGTGGAACGCCTTGCCCGGCCATGCGGCCAGTACGGCAGTGGGTGTCAGAAGGCCAGCACCGAGGGCTACGCCCAGTGCACTGACAGCCATCGACCCTTTAAGAAAAATCCTGCGTTTCATAAAAGTACACTCCTAAAAATATTTTCTGTTCTGTTAAGGTGTAACGGTGGTTAGGCCAACACTTTCCCATGACTGCACGCCACCGCGATACCATTTCAGCTTATAGGTGGGATAACCCAATTTACCCAGCGTCTTGATATTAATTGCGGACTGCGGACACCAGATACCGTTGCAAAACAGCACCAGTGTCTTGGCATTGCGAAAATCCCACTTACCATCATGCAACTGCGCACCAAACTGGTCGCTGAGAATATGGCTTAGCGTGTCCGCCTCAGTCTCAACATCAAAACTGCCGCTAACATCCACATTGATCTTATTCCATGGGATATTTACGGAGCCTGGGATGGTACCACGACCAACCCAGTCCGGCGTCCGGGAATCTACCACTATCACTGTGTGATCTCCATTAGCTATGCGCTTCAGATAACCGAGAACCTCCAACTCTCCAATGGTCTCTACCCCTACCGCAATCTGCATCGGCTGAACGCAGAACGGAGGACAGGGACGGGAGATCTTGGCATAGGCTTTAGGTATCACTGCGTTAGGATCAGTAGAGCGGGAAATAGTAACCTCTTTCCCGTCATGCATCACATCGACAGAGTGTAGTGATGCGGTGATTTTACCGCCATTCTCAGCAGTGGCAAGACCCGACAGGGCCAATCCACCCACTAGGGAGAGAGAGATCAATACCTTGGCATATTTCATTATACTTATACTCCTTATGAATCCGGTTTTAGTACTTCGACATCAGGTAGGGTGGGATGTACAGTTCTTTCTGATCAGCCCCCTGCTTATAGGCCATGGCGCCTTCATCGGCAGCCCGGTCCGCTAGTTTAATAGCACCGGCGAAATCACCTTTTTTCACCGCCGCCTCGGCTTTTTTCACAAGCTTTCCTGAATCACGCCAGGTAGCCTGCACACTGCCAGCTTTCTTCAGAGAAGCCTTTGCCGCTACAATCGCCGACTTGGCATTAGCCGCCGATGGTTCGACTGCTGGGCTTGCATCTCCCTGAGCTTGTGGCTGACTGACACAACCAGCGGTAAGTGCTGTCAATATCAGCATACTTAATATCTTTCTAATTTGCATCTTCTCACTCCAAAATTCGTTATCTTGGGAGACCATCCAGCGGCCACCCTGCATATTAACTTATTTCCGTGTGCCTGGACCGTTCAGCTCAAGACCGTTACTCATAGCGGTCAGAAAATACTCAAGATTGCGGTACTCTTCACCCTGAGCTTTCATTGGCTTGGCCCGGATATTCTTGTTACAGCCGGTGAAACGGCGGTGCAGAGTACCAACAGTACCCCACTTGGAGCGATAGGAGGGCCAGTGTGTAGTATGACCAATGGCTGGACTCATCACCTCGGTACGAACACTGTTACCCGCATTCTGTACATGACAGCTGGAACAGGAGAAGTTGAGCTGACCGCGACGGGTGAAGAAGAAATGTTTACCTTTGTTGTAGGCTTCCATCGCACGGGGATCGTCTTTCGGCACTATCACGTTGGTCACCTTGCCTCGCGATTCATAGGCCATATAAGCGAGGATCTTGTTAATTGGCCCCTTCTTATACTTCATCGGTTTTTCACCATTGGCCTTCCGGCAGTTATTAACAGCCAGCACCATGGTCATCACCATACCCTTCTTTTTATCCCAGCTTGGGTATTTGTGAGCTACTCCCGGGCCTTCAGGGAAGCAGTCTTTGTAGCCTTTGCCGTTAGCGAAGGGTTTCTCCCACATCTCCTGGCCATCTTCAATAAACGGCTCATAGGGGGGAAACTCCTCAATTGCCTCCCAGTTGGCGCGTGCTATTTTGTCGATGGCATAGACACCATCGCTATATTCTTTAATCTCTACCCCGGTAAAACGCTCTTGGTAGAACTTGGTAAAGGCGGCACGATCTTCATCCGGCCCAGCCTGAACATTGAATACGGCACCGGTGCTCATCGCCACGGCAGCCGATATCATCAGCAACTTTTTCATCTTCACAATCTCCTCAAAATGGGTCAAAGGTCGTTACTCAATCCAGGCTCACAGAGAGTGGACGTAGTCAGTTACCTTATCGATGTCCGATTCGGTAAGGATCTTGTGCTTACCAAAGGGAGGCATAGAAGAGTCACGGTTGATCGATGTTGCATCCCATATCTGAGCGCGTAACCTAGCCTTATCAGGATAACGAGCCTTCATACCGATCAGCGGCGGAGCGACGTTGCCAGGTTGTGGAACACCCGGGATCATATGGCACGTCATGCAGTTGCCCTTCGTACGATGGAGTGCGATTTTCTTGCCTTCTTCTACACTTGAACCGGCGGCTAGGGCACTTGAGCCTATCGTCACACCACCAATCAAAACAGCCAATGCACTGGTCGCAAGAACCAGTTGTCTGCCAATGTTTATCATCATCTTCCTCCTTAGGTCGGATGGTGAGGGGGTTGCAGGGAGTCTTCGGTAACCGTATCCGTCATAGGGACGAGCAACCAATAGAAACCTATTGTTCACCTCTTTGTCTGCCTCCAAAGAATCACCCGATGTGAATTTCTCCACTGTTGGCGATGCTAAGTACCAGATCTCTGGGCTGGCTATCATTATCCAAAGAGAATGGATAAGTTAAAATTGCGAGATACAGGAGAGGGGGTAAGGGTTTTCCACAGCGCACTAAAGAGCATGCGGTGGATTACCCCGATATATAAGAATATCAATATGTTATGTAGTTTTAAAATAGGGTTTATTCAAGCCTTCAGTGCTGCTCCAGGGTAAGCATCATGCGCATTAGATCGGAGAGCGTCGATGCCTCCATCTTCTCCATCACCTTGGCACGATGCGCCTCAACGGTGGATTGACTGACATTGAGGTCAGCGGCAATTATCTTATTGCGTTTGCCGACAACAACCAGCTCCATCACTTCTCGTTCACGCGGTGTCAACCTATCCAGCCTGCGCTGTATATCTGCCAGTCGCGATGCCTCTCCCCGCTGTTCGTCATCTTTCTCAAGTGCTCGATGCACGCTATCAAGCAACGACTGATCGTTGAACGGCTTCTCGACAAAATCGACCGCACCTGACTGAACGGCCCTGACCGCCATCGGTACATCACCGTGACCGGTGATAATTATAATGGGAGGATGCATGGTCTCTGATTTCAGGTAGCCCTGCAGATCAAGACCACTCATACCCGGCATACGCACATCCAGCACCAGGCAGCCGGGGCGGCTGGCATCAAATTGGTTGAGATAGGCCTGGGCCGATTCAAAAACCTCCACATTAAGGCCGACGGACTCCATCAGTAACTGCAGGGCATCCCGCACCTCCAGATCATCATCGACAATAAAAACTGTTGTCTCTTGGGTCATATTATTTCTCTATAGCGCTCTGATTAAGAGGGGGTGCAATCGGTAGATTAAAGTTGAATACAGCGCCTTTGTTCGACTCCCTGCCAATATAGATTCTTCCTTTGTGTGCCTCAATAATACCCTGACTGATAGAGAGGCCCAACCCCATACCATCAGGCTTGGTGGTAATAAACGGGTTAAACAACTGATCTACCACCGCCTCATCAACGCCTGGGCCATTGTCTGCCACGGTCACTGTTACCATATTCGGGTGAGTCAATGCGGTACTGATGGTAAGCGCCGGCTCGCCAACTGAGGCGTCACTCATCGCCTCAATGGCATTTCTGGCCAAGTTAAGTATCACCTGATCTATCTGCACATGCTGGGCCATTATACTGCCAATATCAGGATTGAGGTCGAGTACCACCTTAACATCGGCCTGCCTGATCTCAGGTCGTAATAGTAAAATCACACCATTGATCACTTCATTGAGGTTGATCAAGCTCAGATCCGGTTGCTCTTTTCGAACAAACTGACGCAACTTTGAGATGATCTCACCCGCCCGCTCCGCTTGGGTGGCAATACGCTCGATCACGTCCGCCACCCGCTCCCTCTGCTCCGGGCTTCCCTCCAGCATACGTACACAGGCGTGGGCATTGGTAGCTATGGCGGTCAGGGGCTGGTTGATCTCGTGAGCCATTCCCGATGCCATCTCTCCCATGGTATTCAATCTCGCAACATGGGCAAGATCTCTCTGATGCTTCTGCTTCACCTCCTCCGCCTGCTTACGTTCACTGATATCACGAAACACCACAACACTACCGATGGTCTGCCCCTGATTGTCTCTTATCGCCGTACTCGAGTACTCCACCGGTATACTACGCCCGTCCTTGCTCCAGAAGACATCGTCACTAACAAAGCGGGTGATACTGTCCCGCGATGTGGCATAGACCGGACACTCCGTTGCCGAATGAACGGTGCCATCGGCGCGTGTATGGTGCAATATGGCATGCTGATTTTTACCAATCAGCTCATCATCCTTCCAGCCGACAATATCTTCTGCCGCTTTGTTGAAGAAAGTGGCATTACCCTCTAGATCAACCCCGTAGATACCATCCACCACAGAGTTAAGAATCAGCTCATACTGATGTTCAAGATACTGCTTAGCTCTCTTCAGTTGCTGATTCAGACGCAGCACCCATGATGTCATAAAAGCCATTGATAGGAGAAAAGTGAGACCGACCAGCACCCAATACCAATATTTTCGAATCGCATCCATCAAAGTAAAGCGACCAAGAGACTGGTAAGGAGGCAGGTGTAGCTCGGTAAAAAGCTCATGCACCTGCTGATAATCAAGTGGTATGGTCCAATCTGAATAGCCGCCCGCTTTAGCTGCTGCATGGGCCTTGGGCATATTCAGCAGCGCTACCACTACCTGCTGTGCCAATGTATCAGATGTATGCTGAACCTTACTGAACGGCCACTCGGGATAGAGCCGGGTGCTATGAGCAAGAAGAAACTCGACATGAGAGCGCGGGTTGATGATTTTAAAATCACTCATTTTGATAACCCCTGCTTTCGTCATACGTTCAAGTATGCCGGTACGAACAGTGCCCACGTCCACTTTAGCCGATTTTACCGCCATCACTACTTTGTCATGAGTGCCACCAAAAGAGAGGTGAGAGAGGTCTCTATAGGGATCCAACCCTTCTGACTTAAGTTCCCTCCATGCCATTTGAAAACCGCCCAGAGAGGTCTCATCAACAGCCATCAGACGTTTACCCTGCAGATCGGCAAGCCGGTTAATCCTCTTCCGGTCACTGCGGGTAAAGATCACTCCCCCAAACATTTTACGCGCTACCCCCCCCACCAGATTATTGAGCGTAACAATACGAGAGATCCTATAACGCACCTCCAAGTCACATAGATTCCCGGATTGACCAGGACAAAATCGACCTGTCCATATTGAACGGCAGAATCGACCTCATCGAAATCGAGAGGCACGACCTCAAAACGGTGCAGTGGAACGGAAGCACTCAGATAATCAGCAGTGGGAGACCACATCTTGTAGGTGGTCTCATTACCACGGTGACTCAATACGCCGATGCGGATCACTGAATCTTCGGCCCAGAGTGCGTTCGAAAGAGAGAGAGAAAGAAGCAGCCAGAGAAATACTTTAAGTCGCATAACAGCCCATCACAGGTAAAAAATCAGCCTACGGAATTATTTACGAGCTGACAAGCTGGAAAAAAATATTTTACGTACCATACTTACATGAGTAGTTATGAAGAAACCCCTAAAAACCTAGGGCAGTTTGATTGTTTTTTTACCATCAGATTCATACCTTGGGAATCTCTATTTATGGCGAATTATCAACATATACTATTAGCAATCGACTTTTCCGACGAGAGCGGAGCCGTTATCGACAAGGCACTGGAGCTACGACAGCAGAATGGAGCAAAGCTAAGCCTGATTCATGTCGTCGAATATAGCGGTGCCATGTACACAGGAGAGATCCCGATACCAGAGGATATCGACCTGGATCAGCGAATGGCGGAGCATGCAGAGAGTAAACTTGACAAGCTGATAGAAGAGTACAGCCTGACAGACTCTGGGCATTTCGTTGAGATAGGCACACCAAAGCGTGAAATTGTGCGTACTGCAGAGGCTGAGGGTGTTGATCTGATCATCATCGGCAGTCACGGACGGCACGGCCTGCAACTACTGCTGGGTTCCACCGCCAACGGTGTGCTCCATCAGACCGCTTGCGATGTGCTTGCAGTGAGAGTCGGGCAAAGCTAAACCCCACCTGATAAATGCTACTAATTGATAGTGAGGCGACTCTCCAGGCAGGGGGAGTGCAGCCAAGCCTAAAATGGCCGGTTCATAGTGCTAGAAAATTATTTTGTAACTGTTCAGTAGAAGCCTGTCCGAGAATAGGCACCGTAGCGAGGGAAGTCCATTTTGAGTCATTTTTTCGGTCATTTGAGGCGAATAGTTACTCTTATTCAACGAAAATGAGCGGAAAAAAGGGCCGAAATGGACTTTCCGCAGTAGGCGTCCTATTCTCGGACAGGCTCCTAGGGGGACAGACCTCTGTATATTCTTTCGCGAGGCCTACGGATATGCTGTTTTTCCTACCGTAGGCAAGGCAGGAATGTTTGTTGGTGGAGCCTATGGTGAAGGGGAGGTCTATCGCAAGGGGGTATTTATAGGAGCCCGCTCACTGACGCAATTAAGTATAGGTCTACAACTGGGTAGCCAGACCTACACGGAGATTATTTTCTTTAAGGATAGGTATGCCCTTAATAGATTTACCAACGGCTCCTTCAAACTGGGGGCACAGGCATCTGCAATTGCGGTAACGGCAGGAATATCCGCCGATGTCGATTACAGCGACGGCGTGGCTGTATTCACTCTACCGAAACAGGATCTGATGTATGAAGCAGCCGTAGCGGGACAGAAGTTCAGCTTTGACCCGGCTAAAGAGTAAGCGCCTAACCGCAACTAGCTTCATAACCAAAAATAAAGCCCCATGGTCATAGACCATGGGGCTTTTGTATGGTGGCTAAGGGCAGAATTGAACTGCCGACCTACGGGTTATGAGTCCGTCGCTCTAAACCATCTGAGCTACTTAGCCGTGAATTCGGGGAGGAATATACCGAGGCTCCTCCCTCCTGTCAATGACATCCTGTCAGACGTTGAAACGGAAGTGAATTACATCGCCATCTTTGACTATATATTCCTTCCCTTCAGAGCGTAGCTTGCCCGCTTCTTTTGCACCCTGCTCACCACCAAAGGCAATAAAATCCTTATAAGAGACCACTTCCGCTCGTATAAATCCGCGCTGAAAATCGGTATGAATCACGCCTGCCGCCTGGGGTGCGGTCGCACTAACAGGAATGGTCCAGGCCCGTACCTCTTTCACCCCAGCAGTAAAGTAGGTTTCCAACCCGAGTAGTTGGTAGCCAGCACGGACAACCCGGTCGAGCCCAGGTTCATCCTGACCCATATCGGCTAGAAACTCTTCGCGTTCATCAGCATCGAGCTCGGCAATCTCCGCCTCAATGGCCGCGCAGACCGGCACCACATCTGAATCCTCCGCCGCTGCAAACTCACGCACCACCTCCAATAGCGGATTATCTTCGAAACCATCCTCAGAGACATTGGCAATATAGAGTGTCGGCTTGATCGTCAGCAGATGCAGATCCTGCAAGACCAGCTCTTGGTCCTCGTCGAGGCCGAAGGAGCGTACAGGGTTACCCCCATCAAGGTGGTCACACACCGCCTCCAATAGCGTTTTCTGGGCGAGTATCTTTTTATCACCGGTCTTGGCCTGCTTCACCACCTTTGCCAGCGCTTTCTCCACACTCTCCAGATCAGCTAGTGCCAACTCGGTGTTGATCACTTCGATATCAGCCAATGGCTCAATACGACCGGTAACATGGATCACATCGTCGTTCTCAAAGCAGCGCACCACATGACAGATGGCATCGGTCTCGCGAATATTAGCGAGGAACTTATTGCCCAGCCCCTCCCCCTTAGAGGCACCCTCCACCAGCCCGGCAATATCGACAAACTGCATGGCGGTAGGATGATATTCTGCGGCTTGACGATCTCGGCGATCCGCTGCTGGCGCGGGTCATTTACCGGGACCACACCGACATTGGGATCGATGGTGCAGAAAGGGTAGTTTTCGGCCGCAATAGTGGCCTGCGTTAACGCATTGAAAAGGGTGGATTTACCAACATTCGGCAGCCCCACGATACCGCACTTAAAACCCATGAAAGTTCGCCCCGAAAGAAAAAAGAGTGAAGGATAGGTGAAATAGCACTTTTCAGCAAATATACAACCGCTAGGGGTGTAGTCAGACCGGGTATTTTCTTTCTACTATACTTCATTCTCATAGGGAACTTTCTGCCGCCAGGCGTCCATATGCTATCTGAAAAAACAGCCGCACCTACCATGGCAGATAAATAGTAAGGGGGAGAGATGTTCCAGGAATACGTACAGAAAAGTACAAAAAAAAGTACTCAATATCTTGGAAATCGCCGTTTCAGAGCTGGTATCTTTAAAGCAAAACCAACTCACTCCAGACTTTATTCTTCTTGCCTTGCTGTCACAGCCCGACTCTGATGCGATGAAGATCATCGAACAGATAGCTCCAGATCCGGTAGACACAGTCACCGAGATCAGGGGGCGAATACAGCAACACTACAAAAACGCCGCCCCAACCCAGGAGACACAGGTGATTGGCACCCAGGAGGTGGCTGACCTGTTTCGCATCGCCTATGAAGAGGCACAGCACCTCGGCGATGAGTTCATCTCTACCGGCACCCTGTTCCTTGCGCTCTTCGACCCCAAAATAGGGCATACAACCGATATTCTATTACAGGCAGGTATCACACGAAAACATGTCTATCTGGCAATAAAAAAAGCTCCGCAGCGGCCGCACCATCACCAGTGACGACGCTGAATCCGAGGCAGATGTACTGACAAAATATACCCATGACCTCACCGAACTGGCGCGCAAGGGGGAGCTTGATCCCGTGATCGGCCGCGAGGAGGAGATCGGCTTGGTTATCCAGACACTCTCCCGACGAAAAAAGAACAACCCCGTACTGATTGGTGAAGCGGGTGTTGGCAAAACAGTGATTGTTGAGCGACTGGCCCAGCGTATCGCTGATGCCGACGTGCCGGACACCTTGCTCAACAAACAGCTGCTCTCCCTTGATATGGGAGAGATCATCGCTGGCGCCAAGATGCGTGGAGAGTTTGAAGAGCGTCTGAAATCGGTGCGTGATGCGGTAATCAAGGCCAAGGGGCAGGTGATCCTGTTTATAGATGAACTCCACACCGTTGTCGGTGCCGGAGCGGGGGCAGGCGGTATGGATGCCCCCAGTCTGTTGAAAACAGCCCTGGCTCAAGGCTCCCTGCAAGTAATCGGTGCCGACACCCTCGACGAATACCATCGCTATGTCGAAGTCGATAAGGCTCTTGAGCGGCGTTTCCACACCATTCTAGTACGCGAACCAACGGTAGAGGAGACCATTGAGATCATGAGGGGGATCGCCCCCCGCTACGAAAAGCACCATGAGGTCAGCTACCAGCCGGAAGCCCTGGAGGCGGCAGCCAAACTGGCTGAGCGCTACCTCACGGACCGTCGCCTGCCGGATAAGGCCGTAGACCTGCTGGATGAGGCGGGCTCTAGTAAACATATCAAACTGATATCTATACCTCACGACCTTAAAGAGCTGGAGCTAAAGGCACAAAAGCTCCAACTTGATAAAACAGAGTCGTTCAATGCACAGGACTTTGAGAGCGCGGCATCACTACAGATGAAGCTGCTACAGATGGAAGAGCATCTGCAGGAGGCTCGGGCAGAGTGGAAGGATGCACTGGGTGAGGTTGACGCGATTATTACCGCCGAAGATATCGCCAGCGTTGTCTCTCACTGGACCGGCATCCCAGTGGCACGGATGGTTGAATCAGAGGCGAATAAACTGACCCGTATGGAGAGCAACCTGCACAAACGGATAGTAGGGCAAGAGGATGCCGTTCACTCAGTGGCAGATGCCATTCGCCGCAACCGCTCCGGCATCACATCGCCAAGGCGCCCCATCGGCTCTTTCCTTTTTCTTGGCCCTACCGGCGTGGGCAAGACCGAGCTGGCCCGTGCTCTGGCGGCATTTCTACTTGACGACGAGTCACGTATCGTCCGTCTGGATATGTCTGAGTATATGGAGCGGCATGAAGTATCGAAGATGATTGGCGCCCCTCCCGGTTACATCGGCTATGGGGAGGGCGGCCAATTGACCGAGAAGGTACGGCGCAACCCCTATACGGTGGTACTGCTGGATGAGGTGGAGAAAGCCCACCCCGATGTTTTCAATATGCTGCTGCAGATCCTGGAAGATGGCCAATTAACCGATGCCCAGGGGCGAACAATCTCTTTCCGTAACACCATCCTGATCGGCACATCCAACCTGGGTACTGAATCTCTCTCGCCGGAGAAACGTTCCATCGGCTTCGTCCAGTCAGAGATGCCTGACTACCGGGACGCAAAGCACATGGTGATGCATGAGGTGAAAAAATTCTTCAAACCGGAATTTCTAAACCGCCTGGATGACATTATTGTCTTCCACTACCTGGAGGAGGCCCATGTAGAGAAGATTGCCGACATGTTTGTTCATGAGCTGATAGAGCGCATGGCGCAGCAGGCGATACGGCTCAACATCGACCATGAGGTAGTGTCAAAACTGGCTCACGATGGCTTCAACCCGTTCTATGGTGCCCGTCCCCTACGGCGTGAAATAGAGCGACAGGTGGAAAACCCTTTGGCCATGAAAATCGTCAAAGGTGAATGTCCGGAAGGAAGCCGGGTGGAGATCACCCTGAATGAAGGTGAAATCACCTTCGATATCAGACACTAAATGCAAATTTAAGCACTCACTAAAAAGAGAAGGGCGTAAGTGCAGAGACCGTTTACACCCTTTTCACTGTTGGTGCCGGTGATAGGAGTCGAACCCAAGACATCCTCATTACAAGTGGCTATGAGCTAAAGAGTTAATAGCTCTGTGTGAGATGCAATGGAGCTCGGTATTTCCAAAAAATCTGGCTTACCTGATGTGATGTCGCTTTGAATAAAGTAACGCCCAGGAACTCTAGCAAAAAGAAACAAGCTAAAATCAGTGGGATCGTCTAGATTCGGGATTACGTATGGATTAAGAACGACCTCACCAAGTTTGCGTTCATTGGCTGGGAATAACTGTGGCAGTGAGACCTCAACAACCCAAAGCCAATCCGGTAGTACCGGCCCAAGAATTTCTGGAATTTTGGAGTTTTCCTTATTGCCATCCCAATCATTAATACCTGATAGGTGTGCCAAATATCTTTCTGCACTTGTTGTTACAGCCCTAAGGACAACTTGTTGATTACTTGGCGCAATCTCTTCAGCCAATCGCTTTGCCCAGATATTCCCTTCATCATCAGCCTGAAGATGCGGATGAAGGGAATAGAGGTAAGATAAAGTCACTGCCTCAGCTTGTATTCCTGAAAACTCAAAACCAGCATGAAGTAACTCCACTACGTATTCTGCCTGTTCAGGACTCACATAAAGCCGAGGCACACAAAAGTTTGGCCCAAAATTATCATCGTGACCAATGAAACTGCTAGTCCAGTTTTCACTTGGCATGTAGCCAATGCCCCCTCCCACATCAAAATAAGACACCTCCGCATCAGGGGACCATGTATCTTTATTAAAGGTATGTCCATAAAATGGAATTATGTGACGTGAATCATTTGCCTTTGGCCCTGCCAACTTGAAGCCTAATAATGCACCAGCACCTGACTCTACACCTGCATACAAGTATTTCTGATAGGGAATGCGTTTTCTAATGTCAGGATATTGATCTTCCAAATCTGAATAATAGATATCTCGATAAGGAATGTTCAGTGTTTCTAATATATAACGTATTTGCTGTGGATTGAGGCCATTAGCGGGGTTGTATGGCTCAGTATAAGCAGCCTTTGCAAGCCTATTAATCTCTGAATAAAAGATATCCCCCTCATCAAGCGAGCGCGACAATAAACTTCTTAAAGCTACGTGGGCACACACCTTATTCAGTTGATTTTGCTGGCAGTAAAGAACTCCTGTTACCTGAAAAGCACCCGCACCAACACTCACTTCATAAGCTCTCATGTTCGGTACACAGTTGTGCTTATGTGGATATTTACAGAAAACTGCTTCAAAAATATGCCAGGACTCCACTCTTAGAGCAGGATCTTGACTAGAAGGGTATTGATCTCGCTTGACTATAGCGTACCCAATGAGATCATCAGTCGATTGGCTATTAAGCTCATCAGTAGATACAAAACCCGTTTTCCAAAAGCTTAGTCGCCTCAAGCCGGTCATGGTATGACCAAGGACATAATTTGGAATATCCAGGTTTTCATCACGGATTGCTCCCGCCTCTGGAATATCCTCCACTACCAAGGTCTGGAAGCCTGCTGAACGGGCTAGTGAAAAACAGCGGTGCACTGCACGTGAAGAATCAAAGTTAGACTCAATAAAACTAAAAGAGGAAAATGGAGCGCTAGCTTGGAATATCTCTAAATTATGCGCTGATACCAACCGATGTGAATCCATTCTTGCCCCAATTAAAGGTGTCCCTTTAACCCTTAAACATTTTTTTTGACTTTGCCTGCCTGCTTGTGCGCTTCTTCTATCTTAAGGACGAATTCACCAACCTCCTTACGATATTTCATATCAACCGCAACAGTCTTTGCTTCGCTCCCGAACACTTTGACCATCGAATCTGCAATTTTAGGGCTGGTGAAGTTTGTATTTTGCATTCCTATGCTCTCCTAAATTGTGGACCGGCCTCCGCAAAACACAATATACTGTGGTTTCGCCTCTATATACATAGATTACGCGACGGAGTATACGTTAATAATCAATAAGTTACAATGGTCATTCGTAACTTCTCAATAACCCAGTGCAGATGGATAACTTTCAGGTGTGTGCAGTGACATCTTTTCAGGACGTACAGCAACAGGGACACTGCTGTGAGCGTACCGGGATCTGTTCACCGCGTCTCCCGAAAAGGTGTTACTGCACCCCTATGGCACGGACTTTTTGAGAAGTTACGATCATACACACGACACTGATTCACTGACTTTATATCCCAAATCCGCGTCCCTTAACATGAGAGTAGCGCCATCCCCACCAAGTGTAGGTCAAGTCTTGTTTTACCACCCCCCCCTCCACCAGGGCGAACCATAGCGGGGCTGTAGTTCCATGACACAGCTTTGCTAATCAACCACATTACCGGTCAAGACAGCATGTAGAGCTTGGTATCTGTGATACACCCCAGGCTATTTATTGTCGAGCTGCGCAGCCAGGTTAACGAGCCCTTCCAGCAAATAACCAATATCTGACAGGGCAGAGGTGCTGAGTATGTCCTTGTCAATCGTACCATTGGGCGCACCTCCAACACCGGCCAATACATACCCTATTCCCGCGATACCTCGGGTGATGGTTATCATGGAATTCTCAACAATCGCTTCAGCTTCTACCAGCCGTTTAAAATCAGAGCCGTTGATGAGCCTGCCATCAAGATACCACGCCACCATGAACAAGCACAAAAACAACGAAAATTTGACCCGTGCCAACCTGATGTATATGGAGATGATGAAGAAATAAACCTTCAGTGGGTAGGTGAATTGATAGGGTTTTGCGGTGATTTGTTGCGCTTTCTTGCTTTCAAGTGCGGCATAAGTGCGCCACTCTTTATTTCAAGCAATAAAAAAGACCTAGCAGTTAAGCTAAGCCTTTGTTTTATATGGAGCCGGTGATAGGAGTCGAACCCACGACATCCTCATTACAAGTGAGGCGCTCTACCAACTGAGCTACACCGGCATATTCAAGGTGGGCAATTCTAGTTGATTCGAGACGATGTGACAATGCGTGAACAGGGGTAAATTTGATGCTCTATTTCAGGATACTGTTCGCGTAGCTGCTGAAACAGGCCCGCACTCTCACCTTTTCCGTCACGATAGTCGAGCCAGTAGGCCTGCCTTTCACTCTGCCTCGGCTTGATAATTACCTTATAACCTTTGGAAATCAGTGCCTGTCTGCGGTTATCTGCATTGCGCTGCCGGGAGTACGCACCCAGTGAGATACCATTTCTGTGCTCCCCACGGAAGAAGCGCCGAATATCTTTGATCCCCAGCGCTTTCAGCTCCTGAACCGTCTCAATTGCCTCCTCCTGGCTCTCCAGTGGTGGAATCATGACCCAGTAGCCGATAGTCTCGGTGTAGCTCCCCTGACGGAGTGAGGAGTCCATTCCCAGCCGGTAGACCTGATCTGCCAGGGATCTTGCATCTGCGCCCTTTTCAAATGGGCCGTAAGCACCACACACCAGTGCCGCCTCTTTGGGTGGAAAAGTGACCTCTTCAGGGGTGGCTAATGATGGCTCTATGACCAACTCAGTTGTTGACGCCCCCACAGCAACCACCTCAGCCACCTCCCCTCGTTCAGCCCCCTTGGCCTCGTCGATGTGAGGCGTAACCACCTCAACCTCTTCAGTTGGGGTTGAGGGGGAGGCTTGGGCCAACTTCTGCTCCAGGGTGGCAATGGCTATCGACGCTGGCGGCTCCTCTTCTATTTCCACTTCAGTCTCAGTCGGGATCTCTGTCAAAACCGCTACCGGAGCCTCCGCCATGACTTCTACAGCATCCTCTCGGCCATCGCCCGGCAAAATCTCTTTGGCTGCGTCTATCGGTGCATTGATCTCCAAGCTCACTTCAGAGGGTATCTCCTCCAACTGTGGACTTTTAGCTGCCACTGTCGGTGTCTTATCTATCTCTGAAAGCAGGCGCAGATTACCCACCACCGGGTACTCCACCACGATGGCTTCCGGCCTGGAACGCTCTTGCTGAAAACCCCATCCAAAAATAATGAGGTTGACTATCGCCAGCATGATAAAAAGCCATTTCATGGTCTAATGCTCTCTCCCGCTACCCGCCTCAACCCCTGCATTACCAGGTCGGTAAACAGCACACCGGTGTGCTCAACCGCCTTCATCAATAGTGGAGCACCGCTGCCGGTAAACATCAGTTTCGGTACTATACCTGTCATTGATGTGGTTCTCGCCATCACCCTGTCCACCAACGCACCAGCCGCATGCAGGGAGCCAGAGGCGATACAGCTGGCAGTCTCCGCACCCAACAGGGATAGCGCCGCAACAGGCTCAACAGCAGGGATTCTGGTGCCTGCCAGGAGAGCCTTATGCATCATCTCAAACCCCGGTAAAATCTGCCCACCGAGATGCCTACCGCCAGCATCTATGACATCTATAGTGAGCGCGGTTCCACTGTCGACGATACAAACAGGTCGGCTCCCCATAGCATGAGCGGCTATCAGGGTCAGCCAGCGATCAACACCCAGCTGTTGTGGCTGTTGGTAAGCCAGTGTCACACCAAAAGCCTTGGCTTGTGGCTGATGATCTCTGGACTTAGCCCCCAGTTTTCATCCATCCACCCGTCTATCGCCTTTTCAAGTGCCATACCGGCAACATTTGCCATTAGCACCCGCTGCGGAGCAGTGACACTCCCCCAGCAGCTCTCTCCGAGTGCCACCACATCTATATCTCTATGAGAAGCTGAGAGAATCTCCAGCGGTTCATCTGCCGACAGCACCCAGGCCCACTTGATATTGCTATTACCTAGATCAATCAGCAGAATCTTTTGTGTCACCTGTATCTCCTCAGGCCTGAGGTCTTTGAATAACAGCGGCTTAATTTAGACTGAGACAAATAAAAACTCCTATTTACTCGATATAAGTCGAAATAGAGACCCTATTGCCGCTATCTCCAGAGTAAGTCAGGGTGACCCTGTTCAAAAAATAGCTGATCCTCTATAAAGAGCTGCCTGCACGGGAAGTAGATTAATCGCTAATAAACTCTAATATTCGAAAAAGCTCTGATAGTGGCCAGCATCCATAAAACCCCATCGTCCCGAGGGTGGGACTCCTACAGTGGAGGCCAACCTGAGGGGGGGTTGTTATTGCTCCGTCTCATTCATCCTACTACCTCGGCGCTGGTCGAACGCAAACTTACTTCACCACCATGATAGACCTTTATCGAGCCCTCTATTTCAAGCAGCAGGGCTCCAGTATCATCAATACCTCGATGCACCCCTTCAATGCACCTGTTACCCGCCTGTAAACTAACCGCTCTACCGTAGTAGATATCGTAGCGGTGCCACTCCTCCACTAGAGGCTTCAAACCGGCATGGCCAAACTGTGCCATAACTTCTAATAGTTGTGATAGCAGTACAGCGACCAGTTTGTTACGGGAGATACTGCCGGCCTCCGGCAGTTGCGATAAATCCGTCCATGGCTGGTCGATGTCGGCCCCCTGCTGCTCTGTTAACCTGGTATTAAGGCCCAAGCCTACAACCACACGGCTTGGGCCTCCCTGTTCACCAGCAACCTCCAGCAGCAGGCCTGCCAGTTTTTTATTTTGATAGAGTACATCATTTGGCCACTTCAATCCGACTCCGCTAACACCTAATACCTCAAGACCACGGACAACTCCAAGTCCCAC